>Ga0182015_10000003_pt1 | contig 314877 bp, 279 predicted proteins | sample 712P3MmetaG_FD_120478 | JGI IMG/M metagenome (GOLD analysis project Ga0182015, IMG submission 120478) | Permafrost microbial communities from Stordalen Mire, Sweden - 712P3M metaG | ecosystem: Environmental > Terrestrial > Soil > Wetlands > Permafrost | place: Sweden: Stordalen | collected...
GTGGTGCGACGTTTATCGCCGGATTCGAATCCGATTGAAGTTGAAGATTTGCCTAAGGAACGTGACGAATACACGCTGCTGCATGCCATGGGGAAGGAGGTCGCCAACGTTCATTTAGGATCTGGGGGGCGCGTAAAGAGCGTTTTGAAGGACCTGCGCGGGCGCGATAAGAAATGGCTTCGACGAGCAGGGAAACAAATGGCAAGAGTGATGGTGAAGGAATGGAAGGCCTATGCTGCGTAGACATATCTCGAGAAAGACACGAGTTTTTGAAATTTCAAAAAGTATTACTGATTTGGTTCCGTAACCCGGAATTCAGGTCTTTGAAGGCTGCAGAATATTCGGAAAGCAGAAAATGCAGGTAAGCTAGGATATTTTCGGGGAATCAGGGTACTTTGTTGGTTACAACAGCTAACAAACTGAAAAGCGAAAATCTCGTCTTTAAAATGTTTTTAAATGTCCCATTCTCAAGTACTGCTAATGGTCGAGGCATAAATTCGTCTCCTTGAGCTGCCTTGTTTTCGGATGCCAGACATAAATGGCTCTGAATCAGAAAGTTCATTTTGCAGTTTCGGACTTGAGGAGGACATACCGGATAACCCCGGTAATTGAGCGAGAACCAAGGTAGATTAGCGACCTGCTCGGTTAAAAGGTTTCTTTACCGTTTGTCGAAGGCATTCTTTCGGTGTCGAGAATCAACATCCCGCCGCTAAGGCGATTAACGAATAGAGTAGTCGGCTACACCGAAGTCGGTATTTCCTTACCAAATGAGATCAAGCAACATTCTTAGATAGCAGGATGTTGGTCAGAATGTGGTTGGATGTCACGCTTCATTATCCTGTGCGTAGAGCAAAAGCGCAAAGAAGACGAACGACAAGAAAACCTTGCGCGATCTACTTGCAACCGCCAGTGCCAGTTGAAGCGTGACATCCAACCACATTGTGCAAATGTGCGAAGTCAACGTTCGTCTAAAGTAGCAACTCCTTGAAAACACTCTTGCCCGTGCGATCCAAGCATACGATCTCACCATCCGAGATTGCATTAGTGACTGGAAGGCCAGCGAGCGATTCGCGGAGATCGTTGAAACTCTTATAATCTGAAATATAAGCAACGGCTCGGAACCCATCGTGCTTCAGTTCGAATAACCAATCAGGGTGATCGAACGGTTCGTGTCGGCGCGTCAATTTGAGGGGAGTAATATGAGGCAACGTTTTCATCGGGAATTTCGATGCATTCGCGTAGGGAAGGTGACCCACTCGGGTTGAATGAACCGCGCTTAGAGCGCGTCACTGTAATAATTAGAGTTGGAGGCGCCAAAACTTTTCGGGTGTCGATTCCACGATAGTCCGAACACGAGGCGACAAATCACGGCTCTGTCGTCTTTTGCCTTCAGGAAAAAGTGCTAATCGGCGTTTACGATCCATTCTCCCAGCTCAGGACCGATCTGCAAAAAGTCTCTCCCGTCTCGACCGGCGCGACGAACGCAACTCTCTGCGCTCTCGCATCTGGCGAGTGGACTCCTGTGCGCGCTTGAGGTCGTCAAATCTCGGGTCGCCCCTCTCCGCCTCGAGTCGCCACATTTTGTTAGGATTTGCCGTCAGCCGCCGAACGAGCTTTTGAACCCAGGTGTGGCTCACCCCAAGAGCACGCGCCCAAGCGCGGGCAGACGGTTTCTTGCCACGGGCGGTCAACCATTGAAACACGAACCGAAGGATCATTTGCGATTCCAGAATGCTGCGCCAAGGGCGTGGCGGACGCCCTTTGGCCCGAGCTTTTTCTAGATTCTGTAGCGAAGAGTCACGCGAAGGCATCTCTCCTTCTCGACACGAGTGCCTCGTCTATAACAGACCGGAGTGCCGGCTCTTCGATGGTGAGCCACCTCGCGAGCCGCCTCAGATCTTCGTGAGTCGCCACCTTGTGCCGCATCGCATGCTCAAAGCGACCTTCTCGAACTCCCCGCATTTCCGTGTACAGCGCAGGCTTGCAAGGCCAACTTTAAAGTTGCAAAGTGTAGCGGGCAAAAGCCCGATTGCTTCGGCATTTTTTCGTGTGATATTTGAGCGGAAAAAGCGAATGTGCCTGGGTTTTGGGAGGCGGAACGGAGATTGGATGAAATTCATTTTGGGGCTGGTTTGTTTTTTTGTTGGCTTGGCGGTGGGTGGGGGTGCGCGCGCACAAAGGATTCAGGGCGATTGGCTGGGGTCCGCGCAGCGGTTGGGCGTCGAGCGTGCCGTTGTCCTGCATATTGCGGATTCTGATGGTGGGCTTCGCGGCGTTTTTGATGTGCCTGATGAATTCAGTTTCGACAATGCTCTCGCGTCTTTGTCATATGAAAACGGGCTCTTGAAATTTACCTTGGGGCGTTTGTCGTTTGAAGGGCGGTTTTCTGCTGATGGTGGCTCGATTGAGGGTGTTTTTGTTCAGGGGGATGAGAAAACGCCCGCGATCTTCAAGCGGAGTGCTGGGGGCGTGTCTGAGTTGGAGGGCGTGGTTCGCGCGCTGCGAAACCTGACTAGCCTTCCGGACGGCGAGTGGAAATTTCATGAAGGGGACGTGACGCACGGCGAGGCTGTCGATCTTGATGATTCGAAGTGGAAAACTGTTAAGGCGGGGGGGAAGGCTTCGACGGAGGCTGTGTGGTACAGGCGATGGATCGAAGTTCCGCGGAATTTGAACGGGTATGAACCTACAGGGACCAGGATTTGGCTCCGGTTTCACGCATACGCGCATGGGCCGATGCCGCAGATCATTTATTACGATGGACGGCGAGTGGCGATGGGCGAGGATCTGGAGCCGATCGTTCTGTTTGACCACGCGAAGCCGGGAGAAAAGACGCTGGTCGCTGTGAAGCTGCTGCATACCGTGGCCGAAAAGAATTTCGCTGGGGCCGATTTCAAGGTCGATTTCTCAGAGGCGCGGCCGAATCCTTCGGACGTATTGCAGGAACTGGAATCGGTGGATTTATTGACGCGCGGCCGATGGGCGAGCTCTCCTTCCGTGAAGCAACAATTTGACGTCGCTGTGAAGTCCGTGGATCTTGAGGCGCTGAAGCGAGCCAATCAGCAAGCGTTTGATGATTCGTTGAGAAAGGCGCAGGACGGCCTGGAAAAGATGAAGCCGCTATTGCAGGAAACCGAAGTCCGTTTGACCGGCAATTCACACATCGATGCGGCATGGCTGTGGCCGTGGACTGAGACTGTGGACGTTGCGCGGCGAACGTTTGGGACCGCGCTGCAGCTGATGGATGAATATCCGCAGTATACGTATACGCAATCGGCTGCGGCGTACAGCGAATGGATTGCTGAAAAATATCCGAATGAATTGCAGCAGATTCAGGAGCGCGTGAAACAGCGGCGCTGGGAGATGGTGGGCGGAATGTGGGTCGAGCCGGATTTGAATATGCCGGACGGCGAATCGCTGGTGCGTCAACTGCTTGTGGGCAAACGATATTTCAAAAACACGTTTGGCGTTGACGTGCGCATTGGCTGGAATCCTGATTCTTTCGGGTACAACTGGCAACTGCCGCAGATTTATAAAAAATCGGGGATCGATTATTTCGTCACGCAGAAGATGGCCTGGAACGACACGACTCAACTGCCGATGAAGATTTTCTGGTGGCAGGCGCCGGATGGCAGCCGCGTCCTGACTTATTTCCCGCATGATTATGCGAACGATATTGATCCGGTACGAATCGCGGGTGATGTGGCGCGGGCGCGCGAGCTGAATCCTGGCGTCACGGAAATGATGCACCTCTTTGGCGTGGGCGACCATGGCGGCGGGCCTACGCGAAGCATGCTGGACACTGGAGTTCACTGGTCGGATTCGAAGATGGTGTATCCGCCGGTAACCTGGGGCGTAGCGCAGGGTTTTTTCTCGGACGTGGAAGGAAAGCTGGACAGCGAGCACTCGCCTGTGTGGAATTACCAGACGCTGGCGGTGGGGAATAATAAATTGCGGGAGCCGCCGGCCGGCAAAATCAGTTTGCCTGTGTGGAACGATGAGATGTATTTCGAATACCATCGCGGAGTTTTCACTTCGCAGGCAGAGCACAAGCGCGGTATGCGCGAGGCCGAGGAACAGGTTTTGAATGCGGAGAAAATTTCGTCGCTGGCTTGGGTGGATGGGGCTTCCTATCCGGCTGAGAGGCTTACGGAAGCTTGGAAGAAAGTGCTCTTCAATCAATTTCACGATCTTGCGGCTGGTTCTGGTATCGGGCCGATCTATCAGGACGCGCAACGTGATTATGACGATGTTCGGTGGATATCGAGCGATGCAAGCATGCGCGGATTTCACAAAATTGCTAGCGAGATAAAATCCAATGCCGCGCCCGGTGTGCCGGTGATGGTTTGGAATCCCTTGGCGTGGGAGCGCACTGATCTGGTGGAGGTGAACGTGCAGTTGCCACAAGCGGCGAAGGATGGGATTGCGGTGCTGGATATCAGGGGGGAGCCGCTGCCGACGCAGGTGATGGCGAGTGATCCGGCGACGAATAGTTACAAATTGCTGGTGGAAGTGCGGGATGTGCCTTCGTTGGGCCATGAGATTCTTCATGTAGTGCCAGAAAAGCGTGCCGCGGTGAGCGATTTGAAGGTGGACGGCTTGACGCTTGAGAACGACTTTCTGCGTGTGACTGTTGATGCGCACACTGGATGCATCAAGAGTTTGTATGACAAGAAAGCGAAGTTCGAATCAATTGCCGCGGGTGGGTGCGGGAATCAGCTGATTGGATTTAAAGACACTCCGAAAGAGTATGACGCGTGGAATATCGATTCCGACTTTGAAGATGTGTCTACGAAGATCGATCAGGTAGATTCCGTGCAGCTTGTGGATAAGGGGCCCTTGCGCGCTTCGATTCGCGTGACGCGTACTTGGCAGAAATCGAAATTTGTGCAGGATATTGTTTTGTACGCGGGTCTGGACCGCGTCGATGTGGTGAACGATTTTGATTGGCATGAGACGCATGTGCTGTTGAAAGCGGCGTTTCCTTTGGCGGCTTCGAGCGGCGAAGCTACGTTCGAAATTCCCTATGGCTCGATTGAAAGGCCGACTACGCGTAACAATAAAATCGAGCAAGCGAAGTTTGAAGTTCCTGCCATGCGTTGGGCTGATTTGGGAGACGGAACGCACGGCTTCAGCCTGATCAATGAATCGAAATACGGGTACGACGCTAAAGGAAACGTGTTGCGGATCTCGTTGCTGCGCTCGCCGACGTGGCCGGATTCCGAGGCCGATCGCGGTGCGCACCATTTCCGTTATTCGCTCTATCCTCATGGCGGCGATTGGAAACAAGCGATGACGGTGCGTCACGGGTACGATTTTAATTATGGGTTAGAGTCGATGCAGATCGCGGCACATGATGGGACTTTGCCTCCCGAACATTCGTTCGTCACCGTGAGCAACCCGAACGTGGTGCTTACCGCTATCAAGAAGGCTGAAGATGCCGACGGGTTAATTTTTAGATTTTATGAGTGGGCTGGGACGTCTGGGGAAGTACGCATCGGAGTACCGGAGGGCGCGGTGTCTGTTACTTCGACGAATCTGATGGAGAAGCCCGAAGGGAACGCCGCACCTGTGGGTAGTAACCAGGTCACAGTGCCGGTGCATCCATTCGAGATCGTTTCGGTTCGCATTGATTATCCGAAGCGCGAGAAATAGTGATTCAATTCCACGCGAGGCACTTTGGGGCGGCCCTACGGATCATGCCACTTTTGCGCCTTCTCAATCATCCTTCGAGTTGTCAGGTGTTCATCCTGCGCGCTACGCACGAATACGAAGCGTGGATGTGAAGCTGCACCAACGTTGCGGACGATCTCACCAAGTTCAAAAACTTTCTACGCGAAGGTCTCCCACGCTGAGGCCAACCAGAGCCTTCGTCAGGGCAGCTTCCACGCTTTCTCGATTCGATCCTTACTCGACTTCGATTTCTAATTCTTCCAGTTCCCGAACGGTCTTACCAAGGTTCTGCGCGACAATTTTACGGACCCGGTCCGCGATTCTCCTCGCTCGGGGCGTGATAATGGTACGAGTGAGGACGACCCTCGAAATCCCCGCGCATCGTTACCCCGTTCTCCAATACGGGAAATCAGGTGTACGAGTCATACGCTCCTCCGGGTTGCGGCGGCCAATTTTTGAGTTCTCGCAGGCGCATTTTTTTCATACGTCCTCCGGTGCTTGATTCCACGCCTACGATAGATTTTTCAAGGGTAAGCGTCCCCGCTCAATAATTTAGTTGGTACTGCCACTTTGGGCTGAAAGCGTCGTCTACCCCGCCATTACGCCGCGGTAGTAGGACTACCGGCTTCGGCGTTCGGCCGCAGGTTTCCGCGGTTCAATGCCTGAAGGACGTGGCGCATAAAATGACCAGAAATCTCCGTTCCGTACTCGAAGACAAGGTAGGCTCCGTAGCTTGAATTTGGCGAAGCTCTCCTGTCACCGTTGAATGTTGCTCCCACCAAAGCGAGCTTTGTTTCCCCGTCATTAGCTGCGAGACATACGACCGTTCCGCTGATGCCAATCACCGAACGTCGGAGTCTGGGATCACCACATTTAAAATTGGTGAGCCGCCGTCGGAGTCATATACACTTTTTCGACTGCCAGGTTTTGGATAAAGGCCTCGTAGTTTAACAATTTCGCACAGGGCACGGAGTTGGGCCGCATGGTCCGGAACTACCGCGATATACTTCACGACTCCTCGCTGCCTGAAATAAATTGTCTTGGTCGCGTTAACCTGTTTCATGAGTGCTTTCAGAACTCTTTTAAGTTCCACAATGCTTAGGTCAGCGCTGCGTCTTGGTTCGTTAGGCATTTCACGCTCCATAGTGTCTGTCTTGGCACTGTTCCCTTAGGAGTTTGCTTAGCTCGCCGTCGGAATAGGCCCTTTGGACGAGGCCCAGATCGAGCGCCTGAACTGGTGATGTGAACACGAGCGGTTCCCATACCTCAGGTCGCGGAGTCAATCGTAAGCCGGACAATGGTCGGGTCACTCGCGAGCGAGTGCGAAAAACCAACGCGCCACCTTCGGATGCATATCTTAGCTCCGCACACTGTCGGCATAGCCAATCCAGTGAACTCGCGAACCGAACTGTCTGCGCGTAAAGTGCTCGTCTCGGGTGATCGCATCGGCTGCAGATCAAAAGCACAGTCTTGCCGGTGTGACGCGGTAGGGGCCGTTCTAGCACGCGAAGCCCAGCTTTCCAACGTTTGACTTCCACCCAACCCGGCGCGGGAGTTTCTCCTTCGCTAAACGAAAATGGGCCGAGCCGCACAGCCTCTCTCGGTTGCCCGACAACAGGAGAATTGAATGCACTCTCAATCCAAATCAGAAGATAGGGGGTTCTACGAGGGTCGGCAAGATACGCTGCGACCACCCGCGCCGGCAGGCAGGGCACGAACTCACAGTTCCTGCGAGTGCCGGCAAAGCGGCCATCACGGGCGCGTTTTACCATCTATTCCTCGTGGCTCTGGTTTCCGGCGAAATCCCAGCCACGGGGTGCGACTTCATAGAAGGTGTCCAGATCCTCACGCCTGAACCTCCATCGCCCGCCGATGATCCGGCCCTGTATTTCTCCGCGTTGGAGGTATCCTCGCACCGTGCGTGGGCTAAGACGCAGCACTTCGGCTGCCTCTTTGAGTGTCAGCAAGCGGTCGCCGATACGGGGCGGGATTGATTTCTCGGTCATTCTGGGTGACTCCTCGCGGCCGCCCCCGGTGCACCGGGGATTCCGATAGTTTGTGATTGGAGAGCGCGTCCGACTGTGCGGGATTTGTGCGGGTAGTTACAGACAACCACACCCGAGGACACCAGTTGCAAGTTCTTGACGTAGCTTATTTTTCTGTAGCTTACTGTAGCGGACTGTGAGGGTTGGATGCCGGGGCGGGACTCATAATCCGTTGGTCCTAGGTTCGAATCCTAGCGGGCCCACCAACAACTCCTCGAGGTGATTACTTCAAACCCGCCAGTAGATTCCGCGGCACGAAAAAAATCGTGCATGGCCACCTAGGAAGCTCTCGTCCGGCTATGATTTGAAACGGTGGCGGGAATCGCCGCTGGCCCGATATATGGCAACGTAGCCGGGAAAGTGAAGCCGCCGCTTTAAATATGAAATCAGGCAATTTGTTGCACGCATAGGTTCCGGCGGGATTGTAGACTCCGGCGCTGACTCCGGGCGCCCGTGAGGCGGGTCGGTTGCTAATTTGCTAAATAAGAGAATACGCGGGTCGCTGGAGTGCGTAAGTAAAACGCCGATTAATCTAAGATTGATGGAACCAGTTCATTGAGTAAATTCCTCAATCGAGGCTCGACCATTTTGGAACACTGTGATTAAAGAGAAAGCGAATGGCAACCAACGCGCGGAGACGCATCGATAGCTCAAGGAGTCGAGTGCGCGAATGAGTGAAATCTTAGAATGGGGCGCCCTTTCCGATACCGCGATAAATAGCAAATGAAAGGAACAGGTGAACTGATTTGGTAAAAGCCTGGGTCGGCGATTCACCTTGTGGTCGCGGCTTGATGGGAAGAACGCTGCCAGCAAAACTACCGACAACCGTTCCGCATGATCCACGGGATTGATGCCGCGAAGGGCGGCGAGATTGGTGACGAATGAGTGCAGGAGCGGCACGGGCACAATTACTTTCGGGCGGCTGGGCAAAGTTTGAGGAATCGAGCGTGCTGCTGAACAGCTACTTGCGCAGCAGCGAAAACGAGTTTGTCAGCCTGATCCGTGCGCTGGATGCCTGCTGGAACGTGGCGGAAAACGTGCAAAAGGCAACCGCGCGCCTGGCGGAACTCACAGGTGTGGAAAGTGACAGCGAAACCGTGGCCATTCGCGAATCCATGCTCGAAGGCTGCAAAGTCTTCAGAAAATTTCTGGACCATATCCAGGTAGTGAGCCGCCAACTGGATCTCGCGGCACAAGAAACGAGAGCAGTGCTGGTCACTTCAAACCACCTGCGCGAGGACCTTGCGCCGCTCAATCACATCGCCTTCCACTTTCGACTTGAGAGCTGCCGTCTTTCACCAGAGGATACCGCCTCCATTCTGGGAATTTACGATGATATGCGCGAAGTTCTCGGAGGTATGACGCAGTCGGGAGACTCTCAAGACAGCACGCTTTCCACAATTCTCGGAAAGCTTTCGACAGCCACGCAAACAGTCGAGCAAGCCTCTTCTTCCTATGCCGACCGGGCTACAGTTTCGGAAAAGAATATTTACCATAACCTCGAACTGCTATTGACGGTGCCGCCCGATCTTGCGGACGTTCGAAGCAAAGCCGCTGCGGTAGGCGCATCGATTGCCGACAGCATTCGCGAAGCCGTCAAGGTGCTGCAAGGACATGACGCAATTCGCCAGCGTCTGGAACATATTCTGGGAGCGCTGGCACGCGTTCGCACGGATTCTGAAACCGAGCCCGGAAATGCGCTGTTGCTGCAACGCCATCAAGCCAAGTGCGTGCTGGAAATGATCGTCAACACGGGCAGTCGCATTGAGGTGGAATTGAACGGCGTCATCCGCTCCGCCCAAGGCTTGGCGGGCGATAGTTCGGACCGCGCTGCCGCCGAGGCCCAGGTGGAAAAGTTCGAAGAGGCAGTTGATCGCCTGGCCTCTATCAGTGCCGGGGTTGCCGAATTGCTGACTGGAGAAATGAAAATCGGCAATTTTGTACTAAACCAGATTGAACCCATCGATGAGCTGCTAAACGCGAATAGCGGCGAATTGAGAGCTTTGGCGCATTCGATGAAAAGGCTCAAGAGACTGGCCCTTAACGTTCTAATTAGTGCGGACAAAATGCCCTCGGCGCGAGGTATCGGGGTGCTGGGCAGCTGGACTTCCGAAGCCGCGGAACGGGTCTTGAAGCTGGCGAAAGAGCTCGATGAAAAATTCGGCCGATTGGGCGCGACTGTTGAATCGCAGGCGGCCTCAATTACAGCGGACGTGCAAGAGGTGGAGTCCTGTCGCAGCGGACTGTTGATGCCACGAGCTTACAACAATTTGCGAAATTCGCGAAGAGACGAATACGACGAGGTAAATCGCCTCAACGAGAAGGCGCGCGAGCTGCAGCAAAAGACCGAAGACCTTCTGAAGTCCCTGAAATTTGTCGATGAAGGAAGCAGACTGCTGGGAGATCTCGATCCCACGCTCGAGGTTCTATTAACCCTTTACCCAAAACCGGAGAAGCCGCTGGATCTGAATGCAGCTTCGGTCGGCTACACGATGCAGGGGGAGCGCGAAGTTCACGCCGCGGTCTTTGGTGGAGATGAAAAGAAAGGTCTCGCGAGGCTCAGCGAACCCGCTGAGGGCCAAGATTATGGTGACAACGTGGAACTGTTCTGAGCACGAGCGACGAGGCGAGGACAATCAATGCCATTTGAACTACAGACAATGAAGGATGGAGTGAAATTATCGTGCAATTCAAGGCCCCGGCGTGGCTGAGCGAATTCTAGCCGTCGACGATTCCTCCACAATGCGCCAGCTGGTCAACATGACTCTTACCCGCTCGGGATATGAAGTTGTTGAGGCCGAGGACGGATCGGCAGGCCTGCAAAAAGCATCTGCGGATAGCTTCGACATGGTCCTGAGCGACATCAACATGCCGATAATGGGCGGGCTCGACATGGTTCGAAATCTCAGGAAACTTGCGCAATACAAATTTACGCCGATCGTCCTAGTCACAACGGAATCACAAGTTGAAAAGAAGCAGGAGGGCAAGGCCGCAGGAGCCACAGGCTGGATTGTGAAACCGTGTGAACCGGAACAATTGTTAGCGGTGGTGACAAAAGTCCTGCGCTGATTCATGCAAGCAGCTTGGGCGCGACGTCCGCGGCAGACAAAGGAGTCCCCTTGCCTGAAGCGATGCTTCGCAGGACAGTAGTTTCTGCCCTACACAGATCTGCTCGCGCTGCAATTGACTTTCTTCGTTCTAAAGGTACGAATTACAATTCGGGTCCTGAACTCAAGTCCTGGTCCTCCGCGGAGTCGGTTAGCATTTTGAGTGACGGTTTGCGGTGCGTTGCGGATTTTAAGGAGTAAAAACCTCCGGCCTTGAAGTTGATCGCCACCAGGCGGCCATCCACACGAACAACATTGCCTACGGCCCAACATGGGAGCGAAGCTTTGCTGTCGTCCATAATATTGAAGTCGCACATCACTTTCTCACCCGCCGCAAGGTCCGCCACTTCGTCGAATTTCAGCAGAACGCCGCAACCACTTCCGTTGACGGTGGTGGCACGAGCTATCCCGCCATTGTTTTTCACCTCCACTTCTGCTCCCACCTCAATTGGGTAACGCGGCTCTCGTCTTACGTCCATGGCATCGCCCTCGGGGCACCGGTTGGCAGAAACCGCCCTCCATTAAAAGGGCGTCGATCTGAACCATTTCCCAGACCTTTTCCGCGTATTCTGCGTCATCGGCAGAATCGTGATGTTCTTTAGAGCAGAAACGGACGTTCGAGACCTTCCTACTTCCATGCGAGCTCCGCCGATGTAATCGGCTGGTGCCGCTCGCCTGTCTTCGTGAAAAGCCTTTGGCGCGTATCGAAAACTACCACCCGCGACCCAACTGGGCGCGGCACCCGCGTTGTTCCGGATCTCATCACTGCTCCGAACGGCCTGCTTACATTCTTTGAACTCGGAGCTGGCGGGAACAGTCAATCGCCGCCTACATCTCCGCCATATTAAAATTAACTTTTTGGAAGGATCTTCCGCGCAGTAATTAACGGTTACTGCTCTTGCGCAAAAGTATTGCAGGCTTTCACAGAGCCATTGTCCAACCCTGCCTGAAACCAATGCGTTCGTTGTGCCGAAGTGCCGTGAGTGAATGATTCCGGGCTCACGTGGCCTGTGGACATCTTTTGCAGACGATCGTCGCCGACGGCCGCTGCCGCCCCCAACGCCGACTGCGCATCCCCCGCCTCCAGCAGCCCACGCTGCTGCGTGGAATGGGCCCAGACACCCGCGAAGCAATCGGCTTGCAGTTCAAGTTTCACTGAAAGCGGGTTCGCTTCGCTGGAATCGCGCAGTTGAAGCTGATGGACTTTGCCTTCGATCCCAAGAATTTTCTGCACATGGTGACCCAGCTCGTGGGCCAGCACATATGCTTGCGCGAACTGGCCGGTCGCGCCGAATCGTTGGCTTAGTTCGTCGAAAAATCCCAGGTCGATATAAACTTTTTCGTCTTCAGGGCAATAAAAAGGTCCGGAGGCAGACTCTGCGCCGCCACACGCGGACGGCCAGTAATTGCGGTAGAGCACCAGCTTAGCGTGGCGATAATCAGTACCGGTTTGTTGCGGCAGTATTACCGTCCATTCTTTCTGCACATCGTCGAGAACAAACGATACGAATTGCACCAGCGGTTTTTCGGCCTCATCGCGCGCAGGGTCGGGCCGGCTGACTGCGGAGGGGCTGGTATCGGCCCCGCCTTCACCACCCAGTAGGGCAAAAAGGTTCGTTTTGAAAACGAAGCTGAGCACCAAAAGTATAATTGCGCCGCCGATACCAATGTGCATCCCGCCAAACTGGAAGCCGCCGCCACCTCCGCCGCTCGCGTCGCGCTCATCGTCGATGTCTTGGCTTTCGCCGCCCGGCAACCATTTCATTCTCGTTCTCCTCTTCGCGACCAAACACAATACGGCTCTGCCAGCCGGCGCGAGATTTGCTGTGAGTCACTCCGATATCAATTGGCCGACGCTATCAGGAACCTATGGGCGTGACAATACCGTTGCTCCCCATATTTTACTTGAGGCCGGACCTTGGGAACCGTAAAACCGCTAAGCCTCCCGATGAAATTGTGGCGAAGCAGCTCAGCATTGAGCCGTCATGCATCATTTATGATATATGGATGTAATCTCTCTATATGACACCTGAGATTTCAGCTTCCTACAAGCCACGCAAGAAATTTATGGAACTAGCTATTGCCGAGGCCAAACGCGCAGGTGACCGAGGCGACTATCCGATTGGTGCCGCCATCACACGCGTTACCGGCAAGCGCGAAGTAGTGATCGCCAGCGCCGGCAACCGGGTAAAAACTTCAGGGTCCAGTATCAAACACGTCGAATTGGAGACGCTTAAATACGTATGCAGCGGGTATGGACGTTACCTGCCCGACTTCGTTCTGTACTCGACGCACGAGCCCTGCGCCATGTGCGCTGGCGCCTGCGTGTGGTCGAGGGTTGGCGCGGTTGTCTACGGAGTTTCGCAGGAAGACATCGACGCATACGGCCGTAAACATGGCACCGAATATTATAAGTGGCGAGCTTGTCTGATCTCGTGCCGGCTGGTTTTCGAGAAAGGCAATCACCGCATCCCTGTGGTCGGCGGATTTCTGCGAGGCGAGTGCCACAAATTGCTCAGTTTTAGACCTGCATTGCCTGCCGCTGCGAAGGCGGTAGTTCGCGATTAGGCGTGGCGAAGTTGCCAGACGCGGGTTGAGAAATCTGTGGGAAGTGCAGGAGGCAGGACCATGCGTTTTCTAGGCGCAATAATTCTTTCGCTGTTCATCACGGCGTCGATTTGTCAAGCACAAGCACAGCCACCCGAGCGCGACGTAAATTTGACCGCCGCGGATAGCACCAAACTTAAGGCCTCCTATTTCGCGGCCTCAAGTCCTGGACCTGGAGTTCTTCTGTTGCATCAATGCAATCGCCAGCGAAAAATCTGGGACAGCTTGGCGCAAAAGCTTGCGGCTGCTGGCATCAACGTCCTCACGCTTGATCTGCGCGGTTTTGGCGAAAGTGGAGGCCAACCTAACGACAAACTGCCTCCCTACCAAGCGGCACAAATAGAGTTGAAATTGTGGCCCTCCGACATTGACGTGGCATTTCAATACCTAGTCGCGCAGCCAGGCGTCAAGGCCGATACGATAGGGGTGGGGGGCGCCAGTTGCGGCGTGAATAATAGCGTGCAGGCCGCGCGCCGCCATCCTGAAGTAAAGTCCCTTGTCCTGCTCTCGGGCAATACGGCGTTCAGTGGCAGACGCTTCCTGCGCAATTCGTCAGACTTGCCGGTATTTTTCGCAGCTGCGGACGATGATGAATTCAAGCCCACCCCAGAAGTGATTGAATGGCTTTACAGCTTGACTCCCGACCGCGAAAAACAACTGATGCATTATTCAACGGGCGGCCACGGCGCAGACATGTTCCGGGTGCACGCCGAACTGCAGGATTTAATCGTGAATTGGTACGTGACCACGTTGATCAAGACTCCCGGACACGCGCCGATTTCGACCGATGCTGCAGCGATACCCGAGACATTTCGTAACCTCGATGTGATCGATCAACCCGGCGGACCTGTAATCATGCTGCAAAAGCTGACTGAGGCCCGCAAACAGGATCCCAAGGCAGTGTTATTTCGCGAAGACATGGTTAATTTCCTGGGTTACGACCATGCCGGGTCCGGTGATATCAAGGGCGCGATCGAAATCATGAAACTGAATGTTGCCACCTTTCCAGATTCGCCGAATGTGTATGACAGTCTCTCGGACGTTTACCTTGCCGATGGCCAGAAAGATCTCGCGTGCCAGAACGCGAAAAAAGCCCTGGAGCTTTTAGCGACAAACACGACTTACAACGAACAGTTTAGAAATGGTGTGAAGACAAACGCCGAGCAAAAGTTGAAACAGCTTGGGAACGATTCAAAATAGATTCGATCGGTTGCGGCACACCTTCTAAGAGTATCGACATCGCAGTCGGCGTTATACTGCGCTCGTTTCTGCAAACGCCTCGATAACTATCTTCAGTAGCTCATCGCGATTGCGTGCCGTCATTAATTCGTGTCCTGCACCTTGGATGGGTAACAACTGCGTGCGTCCGAGAATTAATTGCAATGCGGCTGCCAGTTCCTCGATTGTGCCAAAATCATCGCGTGTGCCATGAACGAACAGTGCTGGCGTCCGAATTTCCGGAAAATGCGCAGTTCGCAGTTCCGTCGGACGTTTCGGCGGGTGTAGGGGATACGAAAGTGAAAGTAATGCATCGACGAGCGCCGGTTGCGAAGTGACCAGCATCGAACTCTGCCGTCCGCCATACGAATGTCCGCCAAGGAAGACACGTCCCCGGACCTCTTGCCTCATTGCCTCAACTGCGTGCCGCAGCCCTAACTGGTCCCGTTCAGCGCTGCCGCGCGGCGGCGGACCGTGCGGCCGCAGTTGGCGGAACGGCAAGTCGCAACGCAACACGGTCAGTCCTGATTGACAGAAGGCCGTGGCCAAAGCCGTAAGCAGCGCCGACTGACAGTTCGCGCCAGCTCCATGGGTCAACACGAGAGCATCGCCCGTGGGTCTTACCGGAAGATGCAGAAAACCGCGAACCGGTGCGCCGGTGTTTGACGCAAATTCGAAGGATCGAATGGCGGATTCGCTCATCGTCGTGATCGATTCAACATCACAAAACACTTTACAATAAGACAACCGCCGCCGGATCTGTCGATTTCGCGGTGCAACTCGACTCACATACGTCAATTTCCCAGGCCACAGGCCTCAGCAGTTCACTTTAGATCGCGCAAATAAAACCTTGATTCGCGTCCAAGCCGCGCCATTTTCATGCGTCTGTAACAATTTCGCGGTGCTGGTCCGGTAGGGTTGTCGCGCATCGGGCGCTAACCCCGAGTTTCTTGTTCTGTCGCGAACATATTTTCCGAGAGGCCGCGGCCGTGTTCAACTTCCTTCCGAAAGACGATAAGTTTTTTGATCAGCTGGATACTCTTGCCCGAATGCTGGTGGATGCGGCGGAGCAGCAACCGCCATTCTGCAGGTGTTCCCTAATTTCGAAACGCAGCATGCCGCCATCGAAGAACTGAGAAAGAAGGCTGGGGCCGTCGCTCAAGATTCGCTCAAGATTCTCGACCACGCATTCATTACGCCGCTCGATCGCGAAGACATATTGATACTGCTTACGGGTATGAGCGGCGTGGTCGACGAAATCGCGGAACTGTCGGAGCGCCTTGGATTGTATCCGCTGGAAAAGCCCTACCCGAACCTGTCGAAGCAAGCGCGGAATTTGCTGGAACTGTCAATCCAGGTGGAACAAATCATGGCCGGATTACGGCAGAAATCCACTCTGTCTGACCTGGCCGACGGTAGCATGAAAAAGTTAGCAGCCATCGAAGACAACGTGAGAAGAGACCGTAAAGAATTTCTTACAGAACTTTTTCGTTACAGTCCCGATCCCGTCGATTTGATCAAGAAAAAAGACCTGCACGATCTTTTGGAAAAAGCCCTTTCGCGTCTGACGGAAGTCACGCAAAGTCTGGCTCGAGTTTTGCTGAAAAACGCCTAAGGAATCGCGATGATCACAACCATGCACGTGGTGTTCTTCCTGATTGGGCTTGCGCTGATATTTGACGTCTTTAACAGTTTTCACGACGCCGCAAATTCCGTGGCCACAGTCGTCACTACGCGTGTTTTAAGCCCGGTGCAAGCGGTGTTTTGGGCCTCATTTTTCAATTTCGTGGCTGCCTTTGTCTTTGGCACCGGCGTCGCAAAAACAATCAGCGACAAACTCGTCGATCCCAAGGTGGTCGACTTGTACGTGATATTTGGCGGGCTCATCGGCGCGATTATTTGGGACATCATTACATGGCTTATGGCGCTGCCCACCAGTTCGTCGCATGCGATTATCAGCGGTTACGCCGGAGCCGCGATTGCAAAGTCAGGTTTTAGCTCGCTGTTGCTGAAAGGCTGGGTGCCAGTGCTGGTGTTTCTGGTGGTGTCGCCAATTATTGGCATGATTCTCGCGTACATCTTTATGGTTATCGTGAGCTGGATTAGTTTTAAGACCGAACGACATAAGGCCGAAAAAACTTTTTCGCATTTGCAGTTAGTCTCTGCGGGCGCTTACAGCCTGATGCACGGCACGAATGACGCACAAAAGACGATGGGAATCATTGCTGCGTTGCTGGTGTCAACAGGCAAGAAAGAATGGACCGTAGGACACTTTCACGCGCTAGGCGGCAAAAGCGAGTTAGCGATGTGGATCATTTTAAGCTGCCATACCGCAATGGCCATCGGCACGATGCTGGGCGGATGGCGCATCGTGAAAACTGTCGGATCGCGAATAACGCCACACTTGCAACCTATGGGCGGGTTCTCTGCGGAACTCGCTGCGGCTACCACGATTGGGCTGGCCACCTTCGCTGCTGTGCCCATTTCCACGACGCATGCCATCGGCGGCGCGGTGGCGAGCGTAGGAGCAACGCGCGGATGGCACGCCGTGCGCTGTGGATTTGGGGCAAGCGGATCGTTTACGCTTGGGTTCTCACGTTTCCTGGAGCGGCTCTTATCGGTGCGGCCGGTTATTGGATCGCGCACCATGGACTGGAGCCTTTTGTAGCACACTGACAGGATTCAGGTCCCATTCCTGGCGAAGCATTGATATTTGAAATGTGCAGAATCCTTGACAGAAAATAATACTCGTGGCATTTGTCAATCTGCAAACCGATGCAGGACAATCCACGCAAACTCACCACGCATCAGAAGGCAGTGCTGATTCAGGTGCTGCTGACCTTTCCTGATCAGCACGTCAGCGTCTGTTATTCTGCTTCGGCATTCGACGCTCTGGCCTACGCCCAGGATTTTCTGATGATCTTCAAGGCCATTGGGTGGCGCGTGAATAATGTCGTAACGCCGGAAACCATTTCATTTGTAGGCATCGCGATTATTGTGAATGGAGAAGGAACGCTTCCGCCGAGCGCCGAAGCTTTGCGAGATGCGCTGCGAATTTACGGAATCGAAGTTCAAATCTCTCACCATCCAGCCCGCAACATCGATCCCGGCAGCTTCGTTTTTGCCGTCGGATCTTAGTCATAGAGTCTTCGGCTGATCCGCACGGAGTGAAGCGGACTTCCGAATTGCTCGTATTCAATTCCGCGAGTTAAGTGAATGCCGCGGCGTATAATCGCCCGATGCCTTCTGAGTCTCTTGCACGAGCCTCGCGCGAAAAGCGTTTGGCGGCGCTCGCTTCGGTGGGCTCCGCCGTTCTGCTGATATCTCTGAAAATATTTCTGGTTGTGCGCACTGGCAGCTTGGGCGTTCTCTCCGAGGCGTTACATTCCACTTTGGATTTCGTGGCGGCTGTTATCACTTACCTTTCCGTGCGGGTGTCGGACAAGCCTGCGGACGCGGATCATTTGTATGGCCACGGGAAAGTGGAGAGCTTTTCGGCGTTTGTAGAAACGGCGCTGTTACTGCTGACTGCCGTCTACATCATTTGGGAAGCATTTCAACGGCTGGTGTTTCATGCAAGCCGGATTCGGCCCAGCCTGATTGCGATTCTGGTCTTGGCGGCGTGCATGGGAATTGATTTTGTGCGCTCGAAGGCTCTAAGCCGCGTCGCTGCAAAATATCCCAGCGAGGCTCTCGAAGCCGACGCACTTCATTTTTCCACCGATGTGTGGAGCACGTTCGTCGTCATTCTGGGAATTACCGGCGCGTGGTTGGGCATGCGCTTTGGAATTGAATGGTTGGGCAAACTGGATGCGGTGGCGGCGCTCGGCGTGGCCGCTGTGATTATCTGGATAGGTTCGCAACTCGGCAAGCGCACTGCGGATGCACTGCTGGACGTGGCTCCGCTTGGATTGCGGGAGCGCATCGAAAACGCGGTGGACAAGACGGAGGGCGTCTTGCAATCCGAACGCGTGCGCGTGCGGCGCGCCGGGCAAAGATATTTTGTGGATGTAACTTTAAGCGTGCCGCGCACCGCCAGCCTGGAACAAGCGCACGCCGCAAGCGAAGCGGTGGAAAAGAGGATCGGGCAAATTATCCCGGCGGACGTGGTGGTGCATGTAGAGCCGCGCGCCAAGAGTGACGAAAACATATTCGAAACGATTCGCGCCGTTGCGCAGAGGCGCGGCATGGCTGTCCACGAACTTTCGGCGCATCAATTCGACCGCCGCCTGTTTATCGAACTGCATTTGGAGGTGGAGGAAGGATCGAGCCTGCGTGAAGCGCATAAGCGCGCTACCGAGCTCGAGCAGGACATTCTGAAGGAAACGGATCCGCGAGCACTGGTGAACATTCATATCGAGCCTCTGGGCGTAAAGATCGGCGGTGGCGAGGAGATGAAGGAACTGGCGCGCACGGTACAACATTTCCTGAATTCGTTACAGTCGGAATACCACGAGATGACGAATTGCCACGAAGTTCATGTGCGCAGCGTGGATCACAAGATTCTGGTGTCGTGCCACTGCGCCATGGATGGCAGCCTGCCAATCACCGAGGTGCACGACATCACGGCCGCGCTCGAAGACCGCGTGAAAGAACGTTTCCCGCAGATTTTCCGGCTCACCATTCACCCTGAGCCGGTGGAAGAAAGTTAGACATGTCGAAAGAGGGTACGAGTGTGAAATGGTCGCTTGCCCCGACCAACGAAGAGCCGCTTGGGTGCACTTTGCGTATGCCCAATTGGGTACAGCTCATACTCAGATTTAGAAAGTAGCCGTATCGCGTTTAGTGTGCCGGTTCTTGCGCAGGCGGGGGCCTGAGACCCGGCCCTGCAGAACCTCGAAATGCCTCATGCACGTGACGCGAAAACTTGCGCCCCGAGTGCGATGACCGCAGGGAAGCATTCCATCACGTAGCGCGGTTCCGGCGTATCCACAAATTTTACGAAGAACAACGTGCGGATCACGCAACACAAAATTAAGAGCGCCCATCCGGGACGCCGCCGCGCGAGCCACGCTCCGATGACCGCGAGACCAACGTAAATTGCGTTTGCCAGCGTCAACGCCAGAGTAATCAGAAAATCCGGGCGATCATCTTGCCACTCTTCGCGCAGCGGCCACAGATGGCCAGAGGATGGCAGAAGTTCCACGCGCGGCGTGAACCACAGCGTGAGAGTGCGGAGCAACGGAATTTTCACGTAAGTACGGAGCGGGTGATGCGCGGTGCGTTCCAGTGCGATTTCGCGAAATCCCTGATCGAGGCTGGGATCGATCGTCAGCGCCTCATTATATTCGTCGAATAAATCCGCGACTCGCTCTCTTTCGTCCTGCGAATCGAACGCATATGGCGGGAGCTGGTCGATTTCGATCTCTTCTTCATTCGCTTTCCATTGCGTCAGGTATACATCGCGAAATCGCCACATCCATGTGTCGGTCCACGCGCTGAAACCGAGCGGCGTGTATTCTCCGGGCAATTCGCTATAGCGCGGCGCGAGGAATTGAACATCGTGCAGCGTGTGCCAATTGCGCGCAGCCCACGGGATCAATGGAATCAGCAGACCCAAAGCCATCAGTAAGCCAGCACGCACCAGCTTCGCCCAATCCGCCGCACGCCACCACTTCGCCAGCAGCACCAGCCCTGCCGCAAACAACAGCAGCGGCGTTTCTGGCCGCACCAGAGTGCCGAATCCAACAACGATCCCAACAAGAAACCACGGGTTCGAAAAGAACGCGGCCGCTCGGCCGGTTGTCGCGGTGCGGACCTGAACGGCGCCGACATCCGTTTGCAACAGTACCAACGTCGCCAGCGCGGTAAGAAAAATCACCAGCGTCTCGGTGAGCACGACTGCGGTGTAATTCGCAGTGAACGGGCAAAGCGCCGCGAGCCACAATCCCGCCAGGGCTACGCGTCGCCGCGAAGCCATGGTGGCGAGCCGCGCGGCGATCAGCGCCACAATGAAACACGTCGCCAGATCCACCACTACTTGCGCCAACATCGCCGCTCGCGTCGATTGCCCCGCGAATGCAAAAACCCCGGCGAGAAATGCCGGGTATCCCGGCACCCTCATATCCACTGGCGTCAATCGTCCGTACACCTGAAACCCATACACGCCGTTCTTCAGCCAATTCCAAGCCAGTTCGATGTAAAATGGAGCATCGCCTGTATCCGTCACCGGAAACTTCAGGACGAGGTACACACGCAGCACCAGCCCAGCCAGCACAGCGGCCGCAGCGTTTGCGCGCATCTTATTACTTGGAGTCATTGACACTGCCTCGTCGGATGGCTAGCTTGGATTGCCTGAATGCCTGAACGCAAGCCTATTTTCTATGATCAGGAACGGCGCCGGTGGCGACGCACGCGCCGCGTGCTGGAAATTTCCGGCGGACTTTTCACCCTTGTGCTGATTGTGTTCGTGGTGAACGTGTTCCGCAAGCCGGAATTGCCTGATATTCTGCAAGCCGCGACGCATTGGGGCCTGCACGCGATTCCAACAAAGTCGAAACTCAAGCCCCCGACTCGCGGACGCAAGCGCAAAGTCGCGGCCTTGGGCAAAGTTCCCCAGAATTACGATCCACTGCGCGTCGCATTTTACGTGGGAGACGATCCCACCAGTCTGGCTTCGCTGAAACTTCATTATCACGACATCGATTTGCTTGTCCCTGAAGCTTTGCACGCGTCTTCGCCGGACGGCACTCTGGAAATTGATCAGGATCCGAAACTTCCGGCATGGATGCAGAGCAGCGGAATCGAACTGCCGGTCATGTCCATGGTGAATAATTATGACGGGAAAACCTGGGTCACCAAAGAAATGGCGGAGATGCTGGCAAGCCCCGTCGCGCGAGAACATTTATCGAAATCTCTCGCCAATTTTGCAACTTCGCAGCATCAAGCAGGCATCGTTGTCGATTTTGAATTGGTCCCGCAAGCGAGCCAGCCCGATTTTTCGCGTTTCATTCACGACCTGGCGATCGCCATGCACGCGGCAAATCTGAAGCTTATGGTCGCGGTGCCCGCCGCGGACTGGAGTTACGACTACAAATATCTTGCGGCTCAAGCCGATGCTGTAATCCTGATGAATTACGATTTGCATTACCCCACTTCCGATGCTGGCCCCATCGCGCCGCAGGATTGGTTCGAACGTGACATAGACAACATCGTGAAGATCGTGCCCCCCGAAAAAATTATTATGGGTATTGCGAACTACAGCTATGACTGGCCGGCCAAGACCAAAGAGACCCCGCATCCGGTTGCGCAGGCCGTTACCTTTCAGCAGGCCATCGTCACCGCCGTCGAATCCGAATCGGACGTCACATTCGATCCCGACACCCTGAATCCGCACTACTCCTACGAAGATGAAAAAAACCTGGTTCACACCGTGTGGATGCTCGACGGCATCACTGCCTATAACGAACTGCGTGCTGCGGAGCGTGCCGGAGTGCGCGGCACCGCGCTGTGGCGGCTCGGTATGGAAGATCCCTCGATGTGGTCCATTTGGGATGCGACTCACGCGGATGACGCGACACGCGCCAAGATGGAAGAAGTGCCGCCCGGATACGACATCATTCTGGAAGGTGAGGGAGACATTTGGCGCATCACCGCGACGCCGCAAAGCGGACGCCGCGCGTTTGACTATGACAAGACAAGCGACGTATTCGACGACGAATCCTATCAGAGCTACCCGTTGTCATGGCGCATCGAGCAGCTGGGCGCGGCTCCGCACAAAGTCGCGCTTACTTTCGATGATGGTCCGGATGAAGAGTGGACGCCGAAGATTTTGAAGGTCCTGAAGGAAAAGAATGCGCCTGCGGCGTTCTTCGTGATTGGAGAATCCGCGAACCAATATTCCGGACTGGTGAAGCAGGAATACGCGCAGGGAAATGAAGTCGGCAATCATACTTTCACGCATCCTGATTTTGAAACCGTCACCAAGTCGCAATTGCAGATCGAATTGAACCTCACTGAACTGCTGCTGGAGAGCAATTTGGGGGTGAAGACTCTCCTCTTCCGACCGCCGTACGGAATAGATCATCAGCCGGAGACCGCCAGTGAAATTCAGATGCTGCCGATCCCGCAGTCGATGGGTTATATCATCGTGGGTGCGCAGATTGACCCCCACGATTGGGGCGAAGTGAATGGCGGCGCACCGCCGTCAGTGAACGAAATTGTTCACCGCGTGATGCACGACGCGACGCTGGGCAAGGGCAACATCATATTGATGCACGATGGCGGGGGTATACGCGCTAACACGGTGGCGGCGCTGCCGCAAATCATCGACGGTCTGCGCGCCCAGGGTTACGAGTTCGTCTCGATTTCAGATCTGTTGCATCAGACCCGCGCGCAAGTGATGCAGCCGCTTTCGCAGCAGGAATGGCTGCTGGTTCGCGCCGACGCTTTCATTTTTGAAGTGTTCCGCTGGTTCCGCGGCGGAATCGCATTTATTTTCGTGGCCGGAATCTTGCTGGTCAGCGGGCGCGCACTGGTCATCGGACTGCTGGCGCTGGCGGAAAAATTGCGGCCATCGCCGGCGGATCATCCCGAATACAACCCGCAAGTTACCGTTTTGATTCCCGCATTTAACGAAGAAGCCGACATTGTCGACACCATTCGTTCGGCCCTCTCGTGCGATTACCTCAAGCTGGAAGTTCTCGTCGTGAATGATGGGTCCACGGATCGCACGCCCGAACTGGTGCTGACAAATTTCGGATCGGACCCTCGCGTGCGTTTAATTAACCAATCGAATCATGGCAAACCGTCGGCTCTCAATCACGGCCTTGCGGAAGCGACGGGAGAAGTAATAATCTCGATCGATGGGGACACCCTCGTGGATTCTGAGGCGATCCCGCGGCTGGTTCGGCACTTTGCAAATCCTAATGTGGGCGCCGTCGCGGGCAATGTAAAAGTAATGAACCGCAATCGCTGGCTTACTCGCTGGCAAGCTTTGGAATACATCACCAGCCAAAATCTGGAAAAACGCGCATTCGACTTGCTGAATTGCATTCCAGTCGTTCCGGGAGCCGTCGGCGCGTGGCGCACCGACCTGCTGCGCGCGCACAATGGATTTTCCGGCGACACGGTGGCAGAAGACACAGACCTCACGCTCACAATCCGACGCAACGGATGGAAGATTCTCTACGACGAAGACGCCATCGGGCGAACCGATGTTCCAGAAACCGTCGAAGCGCTAATTCGCCAAAGATTCCGTTGGACGTTTGGAACTTTACAGGCGGTGTGGAAACATCGGGACGCCGTCGGCAAGCCGCGCTATGGCACGCTGGGCTGGGTTGCCATTCCAAATATTTTCCTGTTTCAGATTTTGCTGCCGCTGGTTTCGCCGGTGATCGACCTCTTGTTTCTGATTTCAATCGCGCTCTGGGGACTCGCCCAACTTCGAATCGCGCGCCTGCCGCAACTGTGGACGCTGCAGGACGTCGAGCGTTCCCTGATTTTTTTCGCGATTTTCATGCTGATTGACCTGTTCACGTGTGTGGTCGCATTCGCATTGGAGCGACACGAGGATTGGACTCTGCTCGCGCCACTGATTTTGCAACGATTCTATTATCGCCAAATGATGTACGTAGTTTTGTTCCGCGCGCTGAAAGAAGCCGTGAAAGGCAGACCGGTCGGTTGGCGCGGAGTAGAGCCACAAATCCCCGCGCCCGTCGGCCAAACCCAGGCACGCGAATCCAGTGGGAATTAGGCATAAACATCGCAAGCGTCGAATCTCACCGCCTCGAGTTCCCTAGGGGACTGGCCGCACACCCGCATCACAAAAAGCTCATTTTCGCCCTCTAAAGTGAATACCCGATTGGGACGATTCTATCTTCGGTGTAAGTTGGCTTTCAACGTCATGTGGAACCCGGTCAGCGGCGAATCCGGCCAACCGAAATCTATAACCGCACTACAATTCCTTTACATCTACAGGAGGAAGCAGCGCCGATGACAATTTCGACTTTGATACCTGGAAAAATGGCCGTTGTGTTAGTTCTGCTCGCGGGACTAGTTGTTTTCACAGCTCCGCGCGTGCGAGCAGACGATGATTGCCAACGCAACACCGCGAGAATCGACCACAATCTGCATGAAGCCATCGCTCACCACGGCCCAGACAGCCATGAAGCCAACAAGTATCGCCAGGAATTGGCGGCACAGCGTGCACACTGCTGGGACAAGCAGCACCGTTGGTGGGATGAAGATGCTCACGCCTGGCGCACAGAGCGTAACTGGGACGATCACGACCACGATCACCCGCCGCAGTAGTCAGGCGATGGACAATTAACAAATCAGAAATTGCAGCTAGACTGCGTCGTGTTCAATGTAGCGCGGCGCAGTCACTGCATTAAACCTTCGCCGGAACTCAAAGATGGCATACCCCTAGGACGCTTGCTTGCCCGTTTAGGCACAATTCTTCGGCCTCCGGGTTAATTTCTGATAGCATTAAAGTTGGTTGATGGGCTGTATCCCGATCTTGGGAGCGGCACCGGAGGTCACAATGAGTGTTGCACCGCGCGCGGGCAACGGCAAGATTACCGTGCCTGACATTCTTTCCCGCAAGACGCATTCCCTCACAGGCATATTCGAAACGAAACAAAAAATCACCTGCCTGACTGCGTATGACTACCCAACCGCGCGTCTGCTTGACGAAGCCGGCGTAGACATACTGCTCGTGGGCGATTCGCTGGGCATGGTCGTGCTGGGCTACGACAGTACGCTGCCGGTAACGCTCGATGAAGTCGTGCATCACACCCGCGCGGTACGTCGGGGCGTGAAGCGCGCCTTGCTGGTGGCGGATATGCCCTACGGGAGCTTCCATGTCTCGCTTGATGAATCGGTGCGCAACGCTGTACGCCTGGTAAAAGAAGGCGGAGCCGAAGCGGTGAAGGTCGAAGGCGGCGAGCGACGCATTGAACTGATCGCGCGGCTGGTAGAATCTGAAATTCCGGTGATGGGCCATGTCGGTCTCACTCCGCAATCCATTCACGCACTCGGCGGCTTTCATGTTCAGGGAAAAACTGTCGATGCCGCCCGGCAAATCGAGCGCGACGCGCGCGCCGTGGAAGCGGCTGGCGCATTTTCAGTAGTGTTGGAATCGGTGCCTCGCGAAATGGCGGCGCGCATCACGGACAAACTGCATATCCCCACGATTGGCATTGGCGCTGGCCCCGATTGCGATGGCCAGGTTCTGGTGTTCAACGATTTGGTCGGCCTCACCATGGGTCATAAGCCAAAATTCGCGCGGGAATATGTGAACCTTGCCGGTGAGATTTCGCGCGCGGTCACGAGCTACTGCGAAGACGTCCGCCGTGGCGATTTTCCGTCCGACGCCGAATCGTTTCACTCGTCCGCGCAATTGCGCGAGCGAATCCTGGCGCGGCAACGCACCTGATATGAATCTGTAGCGTCACCAGGCTCTGAATCAAACCAGGAATGCTTTATGACTATCGAAGATTTCCGCCTGCTTTACGATTACAACGCATGGGCCGACCATCGCACGCTGGAGTCCTGTAAAGACCTGACCGAAGAGCAATTCACTCGCGATCTCGGATCCAGTTTCCGTTCTGTACGCGACACGCTGGTACATATCATGCTGGTCGAGTGGCTTTGGCTGGAGCGCTGGCACGGCCGATCGCCGATGTCTTACCCCCCGAACACCGAATATGCGAACCTTGATTCTGTGCGAACGCGCTGGTCGCAAATCGAACGCGACCTGCTCGATTACATTGCATCGTTAACAGTGGAGGAAGTGCAGCGCGTCGTTCATCACAAAACGACGGCCGGCGTGCCGCAAGTAGCACCGCTGTGGCAAATGTTGCAGCATCTGATGAATCACGGCACGTACCATCGCGGTCAGGCGGCGACTCTGCTCCGCCAGTTGGGCGCGAAACCCATCGCGACCGACTTGATTGCGTTTTACCGGGAGCGCGCAAGTAAGGCCAAGGCATAAACGATAGAATTTGCCCCGTCCGAGATTTAGCGACAGCGGGCCCGAGTTTTTTATCCTCCGACACGATGGAAACAATCCACACAATTGAATGGATGAAACAAATCGTACACGCCGCCCGTGCGTCCGATCGAATCCTGGGCCTTGTGCCGACCATGGGTGCGCTGCACGAAGGCCATTTCTCGTTGATACGCGCGGCGAAGCAGCAGTGCACACAGGTAGCCGTCTCGATTTTTGTGAATCCCACGCAATTCGGGCCGTCGGAAGACTTCAGCAAGTACCCGCGGCATCTGGACGTGGATCGCGCCGCGCTCCACAATCTCGGCGTCGACTATTTGTTTGTGCCCTCGGCACAGGAAATGTATCCGACAGGATTTTCGACCTTTGTCGAAGTACAAGGGATCAGCGACCGCCTCGAAGGTTGCTTGCGTCCCGGTCATTTTCGTGGCGTAGCCACCATCGTATTGAAGCTTTTTGAAATTGTGCAGCCGCGTTTCGCCTTTTTTGGCCGCAAGGACGCGCAGCAAGCACGAATCATTCGCCAGATGTGCGCGGATTTAAACCTCGATACGCAAATCCTGGTTTGTCCGATTACCCGTGAAGCGGATGGGCTCGCGCTGTCGTCCAGAAATGTTTATCTTCAGCCAGACGATCGCCAAGCAGCCACAGCACTGTCCCGCGCTTTGGCGGCAGCGGCAGATGAAATCAAGAAAGGTGAGCGCGATCCTGCTCGATTACTCGCTTCGGTGCGGCGTGTGATTGATGGGGAACCACGTGTGACGCTGGACTACGCCGAAATCGTCAATGCCGAAACGCTGCAACCGGTCACGTCAACCCTGCACGGCACAAATTACATCTTGATTGCGGCCAAAATCGGAAACACGCGGCTGATCGATAATGCATTGATCGAGCAAGACGGAGAACTCTTCAAATTATCCGTATAAACCCGTCGGACGCGCACGCTTGCAATCGCCGGCACCGTTAAACTCGCTTGCCCAAAAAATTTATTGTTGCTCTTCAATCGCTGCCAGCACTTCGGCGGCGTGCCCTTTCGGCGTGACCTTGTCCCATATCTTATGGATCTTGCCATCCGGCCCCATCCAGAAGGTCATGCGCACAATTCCCAGGAACGATTTCCCCAGAAAACTCTTCATCCTGCGCGCGCCATAAGCCTCAACAACCTCAAATTCCGTATCGGCCAGCAAAGGAAATGTCAGCTTGTGCTTCTGCTTGAATTTTGCCTGAGCTTCCACACTATCGCCGCTGCAGCCGACGATGGCCGCGTTCAACTCTTCGAACTTCTTGAGAGCGTCGCGAAACTCGGACGCTTCGTTCGTTCAACCAGGTGTATTCGCTTTGGGATAGAAATAAAGAATCAGGTTCTTGCCATGAAAATCCCGCAGCGAGACTTTCGCGCCGCTATCATCGGTGACGTTGAAGTCCGGCGCATTGTCGCCTTCTTTGAGCATGAGCTTCTTTGTCCTGGTTATGGCTTAAGATTCCGCAAGCACTCGTTTCAACACGTCGTTGACGACTTGCGGATTGGCTTGTCCGCGAGTTTCGCGCATTACTTGGCCGACAAAAAACTTGAACACACCTTCACTGCCCGACCGATACTTGGCAACGTTATCCGGGCTTTTCGCTACTACCGCCCGCGCGATCGTTTCAATTGCACCGCTGTCTGAAATCTGAGACATATTTTCCGCTGCTATGATGTCGCGCGGTTTCTTGCCGGTTTCAAACATTGCCGAAAAAACCTTTTTCCCGCTGGCAGCTGTGATTTCTCCGCGCTCGATAATCGTTAGCAATTCCGCCAGCGCGCCAGGAGCCACTGGGCAATTCTCGATTTGTTTTCCAGCATCGTTCAGCCGCCGCAGCAATTCCACCGAAATCCAGCTCGCAGCGGCCTTTGCGGGAGCGCCTGGGCTCACCACAGCTTCAAAATAATCGGCCAGCGCGCGCGTCGCCGTCAGCACTCCTGCATCGTAGGCTGGTATGCCATATTCGCTTACAAATCGCGCGATTTTCACGTCCGGCAACTCCGGCATCTCGCGCCCAATACCCGCGACCAGCGCTTCCGAACATATCAGCGGCAGCAGATCAGGATCGGGAAAATAACGGTAATCGTGCGCAAATTCCTTGGAACGCATGGGCTCGGTCCGCCCGCCAGCCACATTCCATAGCCGCGTTTCCTGCGCGATCGAACCACCCGATTCGATCACGCCAATCTGCCTCTCAATTTCGTATTCCAGCGCATGCGCCAAATAACGGAAAGAATTCAGATTCTTCGCTTCGACCTTGGTGCCTAATTTCGGCGCGCCGCGCAGGCGCACGCTCACGTTGGCGTCGCAACGCAACGAACCTTCTTCCATGTTGCAGTCGCTCACTTCCGTGTACTGCAGCACCTGCTTTAAGGTCGTCAAATATGAATACGCTTCAGCGGGCGTACGAATATCAGGCTCGGAAACAATTTCTATCAGCGGCGTGCCGCAACGGTTGTAGTCGATGTAACTCCATTTGTCGGAATCGGCGAACCCTTCGTGAAGATTCTTGGCGGCATCCTCCTCCATGTGTACGCGAGTGATCCCGATATTTGTTTTTGCCCCGCCGACTTCCACCTCCAGCCGGCCCTTAATCGCAAGCGGCAATTCGTATTGCGAAATCTGGTAGCCCTTGGGCAGATCCGGATAAAAATAATTCTTGCGCGCGAAAATAGATCGTTCTTGCACCTCGCAGTGCAACGCCAGCGCCGCGCGAATCCCCAGCTCGCGCGCTTTTCGATTCAGCACCGGCAATGCGCCAGGCAAACCCAAACACACGGGGCAAGTGTTGCTGTTTGGCGCGTCGCCAAATCGCGCGGAGCATCCGCAGAACGCCTTGGTCAACGTTTTCAACTGGGCGTGCACCTCCAGTCCAATCACGGCTTCGTATTTCTCCATGATTTCGCGGGACACGCCGGACGCCTCTTGTATGTTTCGCGCCATTTTCAAACTCACTCGGCATTCAATGAAGATATTGCGTCAAAGGAACGGAGATTATAGCATCCAGTCCAGTTTACTGCCTGCCAGGCGTAAGATTGGTTGACGATCGACGGGGAGGATAGATAGCATGGCCCCGGTCAACTACTTATAGGGAGGCAGAATGGCAAAGAAGAGCAGACTTACAAAAGTAGCGGAAGGTATTGGCTCGGCAATTGGACGAGCCGATCGAACTGCGCATAAAGTTGCCAAGGCCGGCATCCTAGCGAAAAAAGAACTCGAAGATTTGTCGAAGGATGTGGATTCGCTGAAGAAGCGATTGACCAAGGCCACCAAGCGGCTGCAGCACGCATTACGATAAATTTTCGCATCAATCCATTCTGAGGGTGCTTCGCGGTGGCGCTGCTTGCCACCGCGAAGCTGTTTTCGGGACGTACATTTTTGAAGTTACTTCCGCGCTCTTTATCCGCCGGGCTGCCGCGAATCGACTCCCGATCCCGCTTGAGGCGCAATCGCGCAGCCGTTCGCTTACCAGCCCCTTGCGGCGACTGGCTTGTTATACCCAGCTTCTACAATTCCTCCGTATTTAATTGCTGGTGCGAGCCGCTTTTTTTGGTTTTGCTTCAGCCGCAGCGCCAACTCGCCGCAGCGCCTCGTCGGTGGAAATCAGCTTCGCGCCCAGCGCCGTAAGTTTTGCGAGAGTTCGGCTGGATTCCTTTGCGTCTAGGGTCTCAATCGCATCCTGGATGATGGAAACGCGGCGCCCCCGTCTCAGCAGGCCTTCTACCGCCAGTCCAACGCAGTATTCCGTCACCACGCCGAACACAATAAATTCAGCGTCGCGCGGCAGGCGTTCCAGGAGTGATTCCGCGTGCCTGCTCTCGAAAATATCCAGCGTTTCCTTTTCCAAAATAATTTGCTGGTAGTCTGAAAGGTCTGCTGGAATCTTGGCCGCAGGATCGTTTGGGATTGTCACCACTTTTTCCGCTAACGCTTCCGGCACCAGCTTTGCGCCGGCGGTGCCGCGGACGCAATGCGGCGGGAATCGCTCGAATTCCGGATCGTTTTCCTCATGAATGCAGCCGTGCGAAACTAGAAAAACATGACCGTCGCGGGCGGCATTTGCGAGCCGCCGGATGTTGAGCAGCAGTTTTTCCGCGCCTGGCACATACAGCTTGCCCCCCTGCCTCATGAAATCCTCTTGCGCATCCACTTCCCAGAAAATCACATTCTTCGAAATCATTCAGGTCCCCATCCATGCGAACAACGCATATGTCTGGCCACTGATGAGCCGCGATCGGAGTCGCCACCGCTCCTTAATTCTAACATTTGATTCACTGGCACAAAAAAGCGCCCTGCAGCATCGAGCCACGTGAAGGGCGGAACCGCCGCTTCCTTTGACTGCTCATTGATGTTAATTTCCAGATGAAACCTGAATTGCAGTTTTCTGCGTAACGTCAATGCCTGAACGATTCGTGTTTTCCGATCTCCGTGAAATCTTTGCCAAAGCCAATGAGGAAAAGTCCGGCGACCAGTTGGCGGGCCTCGCCGCAAGATCCGAACGCGAGCGCGTTGCCGCAAAGCGCGCGCTAGCTGACCTACCGCTGGACGAAATTGTGCAGCGGCCGTTAATCCATCCGGACGATGATGACGTCACCCGTCTGCTGCTGAAATCCTTTGATCGGGAATCATTTCAACCCATCAAAAGTATGACAGTCGGGGAATTCCGCGAACACATTCTCGACGATGCCACTGGCGGGCAAGAACTAAGAACGTTTCAGCACGCCATCATTCCCGAAATCGCGGCTGCTGTAGCGAAAATCATGTCTAACAAAGATTTAGTGCTGGCTGCCGCGAAGTTCCGCAACATCACCCGTTGCCGGAACACCATGGGGGAGCGCGGTGTGCTGGGAATTCGCGTGCAGCCCAATCACCCGGTCGATGATGTCGGCAGCATATTGCTGGCGGCATTTGAAGGCTTGCTCTACGGTTGCGGAGACGCGGTGATCGGAGTGAATCCGGCATCGGATTCCGTTGATACCGTCGCGGCAATTCTTCATGGCCTTCAACGGCTCGTCACCGCGTGCAAAGCGCCAACACAAACTTGCTGTCTCGCGCATATTTCAACTCAACTGGCCGCCATGCGGCGCGGCGCTCCCGTGGACTTGCTTTTCCAATCGATCGGCGGATCGCAAGCGGCAAACCGCAGCTTTGGCATCACGCTCGAAATGCTGCAGGAAGGCCGCGAGCAAGTTTTGGAACATCACCGCCGGCGCGACGACGTTTCCTGGAAGGGCTCGCACGTCATGTATTTTGAAACCGGACAGGGTAGCGCTCTTTCAGCTGAGGCCCACTGCGGTGTCGATCAACTCACCTTGGAAGCGCGCGCCTACGGAGTCGCTCGCGCATTCGATCCATTTCTCGTCAATAGCGTAGTGGGATTTATCGGCCCTGAATATCTTTACAACGAGCGGCAAATTATCCGCGCGGGCCTCGAAGACCATTTCATGGGCAAACTTCTGGGACTTCCGATGGGTTGCGACGTCTGCTACACCAATCACGCCGACGCCGACCAAAATTCAGCCGACAATCTGCTTTTGCTGCTGGGAGCGGCGGGTTGCAATTACTTCATGGGTGTCCCCTGCGGCGACGATGTGATGCTGAACTATCAGTCCACCAGCTATCACGATGCCATCGGCGTGCGGCGGATCTTCAACTTGCGTCCTGCGCCGGAATTTCTCCAGTGGCTGGAAGAGACTGGAATTTATCGTAATGGCGAACCGGCACAAATCGACTCTTCGATGCGGCGGCGATTGATGCACAGCCTGGAATCATCGCTCCAGGGCGTGTCTTGATGGTTGATAGCCGCGATGAATTGGCCGCGAATTTTGGCTGGTCGGAATTAGCACATAAAATTCGCGCTCGGACTCCGGCGCGCATTCTGGTAGGGCGCGCCGGTGCCTCCTATCGCACGGAAACGCAGCTTCAGCTGCGTGACGATCATTCCGCGGCAAAAGACGCTGTTCGCGCGGAATTTGACGTGAACGCGGCGTTCGGCCTGGAATTCGTCGAAAGGTTGAAACTCTTTCAAATTCGCACGCGCGCGTCGACCAAAGACGAATACTTGCTGCATCCTTCCGCGGGCCGGGAGTTCAGCGAAGCTGCACGAGCCGAGATCCTGAAACGATGCGTGCGGCGGCCAGATTTTCAGATCGCGATCGGGGATGGCCTTTCGGTGCCGGCGATTCGCGCGCAGATCCCGGCGCTCCTGCCTGCGCTTATGGACGGCGCCACGGCTCGAGGCTGGAGCGTCGGACAACCGTTTGCGATTCACTACTGCCGCGTGGGCATTCTGAATGACATTGGGGAAGTGTTAAAACCTGGCGTGGCCGTCCTGCTGATTGGCGAACGTCCTGGACTGACGACCGCGGAAAGTTTGTCGGCCTATATCGCCTTCGCGCCTCGCGCGGGACATTCCGACGCGAATCGCAATCTCATTTCAAATATTCACGCCAGAGGATTACGTGCCGAGGACGCCGCGCCGCGCATATTGAGTTTTTGCGCGCAAATTATGAAGGCGGGTGTCAGCGGTTTCACCATCACCGAGAATAGAGCGCTTCCCAATGGCGACTGAGATTGCCGGGCGTTTGCCTTAAAGAGATGGATAACAGGGATTTTATTTCAGCGGCGGCGCCGTAACCAATGGTAGACGCCGTGGCTCGCCGTGGAACCCGCGCACTTCGATTTCGTCCAGCACCAGAGATGGCGCTACCACCGTGCTCGGAATTCCGCCTTGCGCTGAGCCGAACGCCCCCAAAGCTGTGCCTGCGAATCCGTTCGACGGATTCTGCATGTACGGATACACAGTCTCGTCGTCGCCCATTCCCACGATATTTCGGAGCGCGCGAAGCTGCAAGCCGTCGATGTGTCCCCCGCGAACCATTTCTTCGTGGCCGTCGGAGACATATACACGATAAATGATCAACGGAACCCGTAGACCGCTAGCCACACCACCGGCAATTCCGCCAATGAAATCGCTGAAATCCTCTTGACGGATGGAAGCCAGCGCGGGATTATCCATGCGTTTCACTTCCAGGCACCACTCATGGCCATCGTCTCGGCATACATCCAAAAATTTCTTCTTAAGGTCAGCCGCGCTCAGTCCGCCATTCACCTGGAATAAAAGGTTGCTGCTCAACCGCCGCGTGTCTGAAAGCAGCGCCGAACGCGCGTGCCCATTGGACGACGAAAAATCTGGCCCAGGACGCCGCGACATCAGCAAATTCTTCAGCGTGCCATTTTCCACCACGGCAACGCGCTGCCCTTTTACGCCTTCGTCGTCCACTTCGTAATTCCCTAGCAGCGGCTGGCCGTTGAATTCCTTCAGTGTCGGATCGTCCAGCAGCGATACATTAGCTGGAAGCACACGCGTGCCTACTCGCCCTGTCCATTCGCTGCGACCGCCCATGCGCTCCATAATTTCATCGAACGCAGGCATAGTGGAAAGCGGCGGCCGCGAGCCCGACAGCGAAGGCGCCAGCGTCTGCGCCAAAATCGAGCCCGCCGCGGGCGCATCGAACAGCACCGGGCCGGTGAAATCCTGCAGCAGCGGACTTTGCCGCAACGTCGTCAGTTCAGTGCCGGTCTGCGCGAGCGATCTCCCCACGCTAGCAGCGTCTGGAAGGTCCGCGGGATTCGCAACGTACACAGAATAAAAATCATGCAACGCCATGCCATCTTCGGCGGTGGTATCGAATGCCGCTTCAATCGCGGCGAGGTGCCTCGACTGCCGGATCGTCGTTCCCTCGGTGTTCATCAAATAGTAGGTGACGTACACCAGGTAGTAGTTCACGCGCGTGCCGTTCAGTTGCCCAAAATTCAGCAGCCCCGCCGATGCCGTCCGCGATTCATCTTCCCAATTGCGCGAAGTCCACTGCGGCTCGATGCGCGGATCTATTTTCACCAGCGGTTGCGCTTGCGCAAAATCGTCAATCTCTGGCGGCTTCGAGAGGCTGCGTAGGAAGGACTGCTTCAGCGACATCTGCGTCACGGCTTGTTTGTAAGCCTGGTCGGTGGCCAGCCACAAATCCTGGCGCAACGAATTGTAATCACGGTCGATTCCTACCTGCCCGGTGGAACCGAGAAAACCCTGGAAGCCATCCTCGCTGATGAAATTTGAGCTGTCCAGGTGATAGTCGCCGACGCGCACATCCACACTCATAAACCGATCGCGCGTGGTTGAACTGGCCATCAACGCCCCGAACGAGGAAGTGACCGTTTTCACGTCAATATCCAGCAGCCGGTATTCGATGTAGAAAGGCTTCTCCACTCCCGGCAACTGCAATCGCTCGCGGGAGCGTTCCATTTCGTCGTGCATCGCGTGCAGCGTCTTATCGCTTTCGGTTTCCGGCACCGCGGCTTGTTCTAAATCAGTAGAAACTAAAGCGGCAGACGCAATGCCGGCGATAGATTTCGCATGCGCAGCAGTAGTGCCGGCCGAAGCGGGCAGCGCAGCAACCAGAAGCACGCCCAGTCCGGCAATTCCAACCACAAGCGTTCCGCACGCGAACAAAAATTTTGAGCACCATGCAACCCGACGCAATCCAGCGACCGTCACAAATTTCCTCACTGTTGTTGCCCCTTTTGTTCGCCATCGTGCGCGGGCGGCGGCAGAATGGGCGGCTTATCGGTGGAGGTTTCCTTCTTCTGCACTTCCATCTCCGAAATCAAAATCGCAGGCGCTACTGCCGATACCGGCACTGAACCGGATTCCGCGCCGCAATAGCCATTGAAAATATCGGGCGTGTCGCCGGTAGCCACGATTTTCGTCAGCGACACGAGAGGCGTGCCGACAATATCCACACCACGCACCAGCTGGTTGGGACGCCCGTCGGGATAAACCTTGTATACCACCAAAGGCAGCACTTGGAACGCCTGCGGTTGCGCGCGACCAGTGAAAGTGAAACCGCCGGCAATATCGTCAATCAGTAAGCCGAACGGCTTGCCCTGCGCCTTCACCATCTCGATAAGCTTCTGCCGAAGCTGATCGTTCGTCATCGTTTTCGAACTGGACACGATCAGGTTTCCCTGGCGCGCGACAGGAACGTAACCCAGCTGCCGCCGGCCGTGCCCGTTCGAATGCGGGATATTCACCAGTGGCGAGCGCGACATCAGAAAAGTCTTCAACACACCGTGATCGATCAAATGAACGTTCTCGGCCTTCACGCCCTCATCGTCGAATGGATAGTAACCGAGCAGCATTTGCCCGCCGAGTGACGCTTCCGTTGGATCGTCCTTGATGGAAATAAACTCGGGCAAAATTTGTTCGCCGATCTTGCTGGTGAACGTCTGCCCTTCGTTGATGTCCTTCTGCCGGAAGCCTTCCGCGCGGTGCCCGAAAACCTCGTGAAAGAAAACGGCCGCAGCGCGTCCGGTCAATAACGCCGGACCGGCATAAGGATCCACCAGCGGAGCCTGATCGAGCGCTTCGGTCTCCGCAACCATCGTTTTAATGTGCTCGAAGACAACCTTGTCGGACGGCGCGTCCTTCGGTTCCAGCCAATCGAAATTCGCATAGCGATTAATGTCCATGCCGTCCGGAGCCTTACTCTGCACGTAAAGCTCGAGCCGGTAATGGACCTGACCAAAGGCCAGCTTGGTCCCCTCGGTGTTCACCTGGTATTGATTCATCCCCAGCGCCGTAAAAGTGGCGATGGAATTCAGCACGGCGGGCGACTTGCTGAACTCCGCAGTGTATCGTCGCACGCGGTCTTCCCAGGGCTTGCGATCCACTTTAATTTCAGTCCGCTGACCCACGGATATGCGCGGTGCTTCCGCCGAAAAATCCGGCGCACCGCTTTCCTGGGTCTGCACCTGAACCTGCTGGCTGGTTTTTACTTTGATCAGCGCCTCCGTTGCAGCGCGGTATTGCCGGTCAGTTTCTCGCCAGATTTCGCGCCGCAGCACCGGAATATCGTCATCGAGTACTACGGTTGTGCCGGGACTCGTCCAACTGGGTTGCCTTTCCGCTAGTTTATGCGTGTCGTCCAGCTGGTAGCTGCCAACTCGCGTCTGCACTTCCAGCCAGCGCGCCTGCGTATCCGTAGAAGTGAGCAGCGCGCCATTGGACCCCGATACTTCGCCATATTCGCGATCAGCCACCGTATAGCTGATGAAATAACCCGGAGGGTCGCCTTTAGACATTGCGCCCATCGACCGGTCGAGTTCGTCCTGCATGGCCGTCAGCACCGCCGGGGTTGGCGCCTGCGCCGAACCGGCTGCCGCCAGCGACGCGCACGCCGCTACCAGAATCGTGACGCCTGTAATTAAGACTCTTGCTCTATGTGTGGGTGTCATCGTTGCGCAGAATTTACCAGTTTAAGATAGGATGCCTTCGATCCAAAGTGAAAACCTGCGCGAGCCTTAACCGCTGTACCGCGCGTCGCGCTAGTATTCGCAAGCAACGAGAAGGGAGCGTTGGTAGAATCGTCGTCTGGGAAACTACAGCCGCCCTGGAAGGAGTTTAGATGCGCGCCATGGTTGTAAAGAGGTACGGTCCGCCGGAAGTTCTGGAGGCGCAGGAAACTCCCGACCCGCAAGTCAAACCCGGCGAAGTCCTCATCCGCGTCAGGGCCGTGGGAGTTAATTTCGCCGATCTGCTCCAGCGCATGGGAATCTACCCCGGTACTCCCAAGCCTCCGTTCGTCCCTGGAATCGAGGTCGCAGGCGTGGTGGAAAAGACTGCCGAAGGAGCGAAGGCCAATGAAGGCGACCCGGTCCGCCCGGGCGAAGCGGTTGCGGCGTTCACACCCTTCCACGCCTACGCGCAATGGGTCGCGGTCCCTGTCGGACGAGTCCATCGCATGCCTGCGGGCATGCCTTTTGAGGATGGCGCCGCGATCCTCGTGAACTACCTCACCGCCTACCATTCCATCGTCACCATGGGTAACCTTCAACCGGGAGACCGTATTTTGGTTCATGGAGCTGCCGGCGGCGTAGGAGTGGCCGCGGTGCAATTGGCCCTTGAGCGCGGACTGCAGATTTACGGTTCGGCGGGACCTGCCAAGCAGGATTACTTGCGAAAAATCGGCGTGCACCATCCCATTGATTACGAAAAAAGCGATTTTGCGGAGGCCGTGCGCAAATTCGCTCCGGACGGTATCGAAATGGTGATGGACGCCATCGGCGGAAAATCTTTCAGCAATAGTTATAAATGTCTTGGGCCCACGGGCCGCCTGGTAGTCTACGGGTTTTCGGCCGCGGCAAGTCCCGACGGAAAGAAGAGCCTTATTCGTGGTGCCAGGGCGCTGTTGCAAACGCCGCGCTTTCATCCGCTCAAATTGATGGGTGACAACGTCGCAGTGATTGGCGTGAATATGGGCAAAATGGCGTCTCGAGGCGCCATCGTGCGTCGCGAGCTGGCTGAAATTTTCAAATCGTACGCGGAGGGGAAGGTAAAACCTATGATCGGCAAGATTTTTCCGTTGGCGGAGGCGGCTGCCGCACATAAATTCATTCAGGAGCGCAAAAACATCGGCAAAGTCGTGCTCACAGTGAAGTAGCCGCCAGCCGTGCAGTAAGCGTGCACCCATTATTTCGCTGCAGTTTCTTGCGGCTTGATAAACAGCCCTTCATCAATATTTGGATTCACCTGCACAGCCTGCACCGTCGATTCAAACAGCTTCCTGCCGTTCCGGTACGTTTCCGTCGCATATGCGAATTTGCGTCCTTCCACGTCGCGATAATCGCTCCAGTGCTGCTCGTTGTCACTCTGCCCGTGTTCGTTCGTGGATTTATAACGCGCGCCAGCCAGCAAGTGGGTTGTGGGGTCGAAATACAATCTCACCAGGCCAAATTCGGCGTTCACCGCCACACCCTCCGTCTTTGTCCCGGCGATCTCTTCCTCTCCAGTCCACTGTCCCGTTATCTTTCCGTCCAGCAGTTGCTTGTAAAGACCCCAGCCGCCGCCGAACAGCGCGATCCCGCGCTCGAATTCGCCAATCATGTTGGTAGTGTCATGCACCTGGTCTGGAAATTTCAGCCAGGATGATTTGCCGTCGCACACTTGCAGAATCGTGGTGTTGTTGCCCAGGTTCACTTCGCCGTAGGAGCGGTTCGGATACGAAACTTGCCACTTCACGTCCAGTGGACGGTCCCCATTGGGGGCGTGAATTTTGCCAGTCTCGCTGAATCCTAGCGTGGCTACGGACTTCAGCGCATCCCCGCCCCCGGCTTGCGCAGCCGCCAGCAGGATTTGCTTGCCCTGCTCCAACGATTCCGGCGTTGCAGCCGGGCTTTCAGTTTCTTCCTGCTTAGCCGCTCGCCCCCGCATGTCCGGGGATAACACATCGATCTGATCGGCTGGAATTTCCGTGAATTCAGCATTCGGAAATTCAGTTTTAAGCGCATCGCGAAAAGTGCGCACGTTCCCGGCAAGCACCACATCCAGATTCGTCGTGCTGAAATATTTTCGCGCGGCAGTTTGGACGTCCGCTAGCGTCGTAGCTCGTATTTTTTCCGGATAAATCTGGTTGTAATCCGCGGGCAGGTCGAACGCCGCTACAGTCAGTACGCGATCCGCCACCTGCTCTGCCGTTTCCGACTGGATCGGATAAACACCCGCGAGATAATCGCGCGCAAAATCCAGTTCCTTCTGGTTTATTTGCCCCTGCGACATCCCGCCGAGCAGATTCATCACTAATTTCGTGGCCTCCACGGTAGTTTCCGTGCGCGTGAACGTGCTAACCACCAGCGAACCGGTATAACGATGCGGATTGAACAAAGAAGAAGCCCCGTACGTCAACCCCTTCTTGATTCGCACTTCCGTGTTAAGCCGGCTGTTGTAGCTGCCGCCAAAAATATGGTTGGTCACGTCCAGTGGCAGATAGTCCGGATCGTTGCGGCGGATCGCCAGTTTCCCCACGCGAATCTGCGTCTGCACCGCCTCGGGTTTGTCGATCAGCCAAACGCGAGTGGCCGCAGGTGCACGGGGCATCGCTGGCGGCACGGCGCTCACGTCCAGCTTCGGCCAGCCACCGAAATATTTTTCGGCCGCCGCGAACGCCTGCTCGGGAGTAATGTCACCCCCCAAAGCCAGCAGCGACTGATTAGGCGCGTAATTGGCATCGTGAAATTTCACGAAATCCTCGCGCTGAAATTTCTGCACCGTTCCAGGCGTGCCTTCCGGGGGCAGGCCATACGGCGAAGCGCCATACAATGCGTGTGCAAAAACTAACGTCGCGAGATAATCGGGATCCGAGTACTGCACCTGAAGGTTGGAAAGCAACTGCTGGCGCTGTCGATCGAGCTCCTCGCCGCTAAATGACGGGTGCAGCACCACGTCGGACATCAGATCCATTCCCGCCGCGAGATCTTTCTTGACGATGTCCAATGTCACCGTGGTTACATCACGCCCGGCGGTCGCAACCAGCTGACCGCCGATAAAATCGATCGTGTCGGCAATGTCCCGCGCGCTGCGCTTTTCTGTTCCTTGCGTCAGCAGGCTCGCCCCCATCTGCGCCACCCCCGGCATTCCCGCCGGGTCTTTGATACTTCCCGCCGATAGAATAACCAAGCGTGCGGCAATCGCCGGCTCGCTGTGGTCGGTAACGACGAACACGCGTAGACCGTTGGCCAAAGTCTTCGTGGCCACCTTTGGAAAATTAAACGGACGGGGTGCCCCTGGCCTCGGCATCTCCGGGCTCAGTTTCACTCCGGGTGGAACGACGCCCGATGCCTTCTGCGGTTCTTGCGAACCTTCGGGGTTTGATTCACCGCGCGACACCGGCGGAGGCGTCGCCGCTTCCTGCGCGGCAGCGCGCGGCGCGAAAGGCAGCACAACCGCGCCTACCACGAACAAGATGAATAAAATGACGGCACAATAAGAAACACTTCGCTGCATTACGCGCTTCATCCTCACTCCCGAATATACGTGCAATATTTTTCGCATGAACGTATGTTGCTATTGCGCCGGCGCCGACGGGGTCACAATCAAAACCGTCGCGTGGTCTTTTTGAAAATAATCCTTCGCCACGCGCTGGATATCCCCGGGCGAAATCGTCAGATAATGTCCCAACTCGGTATTCGCCAGTTCGGGATTTTTCCCGATCACGGCAGCCGAAGCCAGCGCCACAGCCTTTTCCTCATCGGTGTCGCGGCCCAAAACGAATCCGGAAATTTCCTGGTTCTTCGCTTTCTCCAGCTCTTTCGCATCCACCGGCGCGGTCTTTAGTCCATCCAGCACGCCCACCAGTGCTGTTTCGCCTTCTTCAGCCGTGTGTCCTTGATTCATGATCGCGTAAGCCCAGAAAAGATTTGGATCCTCGGAGAACGCCCCGAACCCGGCAGCCTGCACCGCGATCTGCTCCTTGTACACCAATGTCTGATACAACCGGCTGCTCTCGCCGCCCGCCAGAATATTCGACGCCAGATCCAGCGGGTACGCATCGGGAGCATATCGAGCGGGAATTTTGTAGCCGATCACCACGGCCGGAAGCGGCGTGTTCGAATACGATTTTTTCACCACCCGTTCCGCAGTCTGCGGCGGCTCGGGAGTATCCAGACGCGGAATCGGTTTCGTCGAAGGCGGAGTGCCGTCGAAATATTTCTTGGTCCACCCCAGCGCCTGGCTCGATTCGAAATCGCCCACGATCACCAACGTTGCATTGTTGGGCTTGTAAAACGTATTGAAGAAATCCCGCACATCCTGGATCGTGGCCTTGTCCAGGTCTTCCATGCTGCCAATCGGCGTGTGGTGGTAACCGTGCACGGTAAAAGCCGCCGCGCGCAAATCCTCCTGCAAATATCCATAGGGCTCGTTTTCGATCCGCACCCGCCGCTCTTCCTTCACCACTTCGCGTTCGGATTTGAAATTCTCGTCGCTCACATTCAGGCTGCCCATGCGGTCGGCCTCGAGCCACAAAACCCGCTCGAGATAGTTGCTGGGAAATGTCTCAAAGAACTGCGTGGTGTCGTCGCCGGTCTCGGCGTTGTCGAAGCCGCCCACCGACTCGATGATCCGCGAATGTTCTTCCGCCGGCACATGCGCGGAGCCCTTGAACATCAGATGCTCGAACAAATGAGCAAACCCGGTGCGCCCGGCCTGTTCGTCCTTGCCACCCACGTGATACCACACCTGCAAATTGACGATCGGCACTTCGTGGTCTTCCAGCAGAATCACCTGCAGCCCATTTTCCAGCTTGTGCGTCGTATAGTTCAATTTCGGCGGACGAACTTCTTCCACTTTTTCCTGCGCCGCCAGCGGAGTGCCATATAACCCGACGCACGCCACAATCAGGGTCACCGTCGCCGCCATCGCCCGACCGCTTCTAATCGCACTCACACTGAAACGATCCAATATCGTCATGCTTGCTTGCTCCCGCTCCCAACGAGGGAATTCACGGCGTGAAGCTGGCCAGCTGGAAGTGAACGACCAATACCAGCAAATAATGTCATCAAGCAGTATCGATGACCCTGCTTATGGGTGTCAAACTACTCGCTCAGACGCGCAGCCATAATCCACAACCTGCTGCGTTGCGCGGGCACACGCAGGCACCGGATGTTAGACGCAGCCCGTATCAAAAGGATTACAAGCCCACCGCATACCTTTGCGTGCGCATTTTACCGGCGTTAAGCTGAACTTTAAGCCGCACATTGCAGCACTCGAAGTAAATGACGCGAGGTGAACATGCGAAGTTTCTTAGGCCTTCTGGCGGTCGCGCTAATCGCCGTTCTGGCCTACAAGTATTATTTTTCGACGCAGCCGGCAGGCGCCGGCGTAACAACGCCTATGCAAACAATCGACATCGTTGGCGTGAAAAATGATTTGGTGGGCATCGCCCAGGCCGAGCGCGCCTACCAGGCAGAACACGGAAACTATGCATCGCTCGACGAACTCGCCTCCAGCGGCGCGCTGACCATGAAAAAGATCAGCCGCGACGGCTACACCTACGACGTGCAGACTTCAGACACATCATTCCGTGCAATCGCGCACTGCCCTGCAACTACAAACCCGGCCTGCACAAACTTCGCAATCGATCCATCAATGGAAGTCCAAGCCGCTCCCTAAAACGCTGCATCCTTCCAGGATTTGCGAACGTATCGCAGAAAAAACTCTACGTGTAATCCCGATTGCGCCAACCGCGACTCCGCCCTGTTCCGCCATCCCTGGCGCACCTGGCAAAACTTCCAGGGGAACATCTTCCGCGTCCGCTGCGTATAGCCAGGAGAAGCCAAACTCGCATGCGCACGAACGAGCCGCAAAAGACTCAGATCGCGAAACCCTAAGAGGAGAAAAAATGGATCCAATTGGTTTTGTTGCCGTAGTGCTGTCCTGTTCTGTCCCATTCGCTGCCATTTATGCCTGGTATCGAGTCCGCAAGCTGCGAACCGAGGAGCGTCTGGCCGCTATTGCTAAAGGCGTCTCGATACCCATCGCCGACGAATTACCCCCGCACGCGCGCTCAAGGAAATCCGGAATTTTGCTCACCGCGGGCGGCCTCGGGTATCTCATCACTTTTATCCTTCTTGGTCGCTTCGAGCCCGACGCGATGCAGGCCGCGGTATTCGGCGTAATACCAATCTGCATCGGCCTCGGATATTTCGTCGACGCAGCATTTGTGCGCCGCGAAATGCATCCATCGTCTTAAGCATGGGCGTGGCGAAGCGAGCCCCAATCAGGGGACGTAGTGGTTCGGGCCAGCTGCGTGCGAACTAGAACCCGTTTTTGCCTTCGCGCCAAACGGCGCGCAAATTTCAAGGCGTGCGCTTCTGGTCCGCAACAGTGACGCCCGCCTCGGCGTAATCGGTGGCAGGCAAGTCCGCAAACGTCACCTGAATATTTTCGCGCTTGGCGAGGCCATCTTCAATCAACGCCAGCGTAATCCGTTCTGCCAGTTTTCGCTTCTGCTCCGGCGTGCGGCCTTCCACCCAGGTCACTTGCACGTAAAGCATCGTCCCTCCTAGCGGCAAAATCAAAACGCCACAAGGATACAACGATCGCGCCGGCCGTAGCGAAGCCGCCCGCACAAATTGATAGCTCCCGCACTGCCCTCAGAGCGCCGTCAAAATCGCGAGCAAATCCCAACGGCCATGCAGCGTTACGCGCCCTTAGCCAGCAACTCGGCAAGCCGGTCATAGCTATGCGCCGCCCCATGCTCCATCCCGGTCTTAAGCGCCGCATCGCGCGCGTCGCTCGAAGAATACAGCACCGTCTGAGTAAATATGGTTCCTCCATCATTCTCGACGAACGTCATGGTCACCAAGGTTTCGCCGCCCGTCCAGTCCTCGTCCCACGTTTCGGTGAGCACCAGACGTTCCGGCGGCACGATCTCGCGATACGTAGCAGTCATGCCCATATCCTTCTCGCCCTCTCCGCGTTGCCGCCACACAAAACGAATCTTGCCGCCCACCTTGAAATCAACAGTGCACGTGGCCAGTTCCCAGTCGTCGGGACCGTACAACCAGCGTTTGAGCAATTCAGGCTTGGTCCAGGCTTCAAAGACCAGATGTCTCGGCGCATGGAAAACGCGCGACATCGCGACTTCCCTGTCGCCGGGCGTAGTTACCTTCAACGTTCCGCTGTTTTTCATCGGCGTTCTAACGGGTTTTGCGTCCACGTCTTTTCTCCTTGGTTTTCATTTCTTCCAGTACGGAATCCAATCGTTGGAAATTGCCTTCCCAAATCCGACGGTACCTTTGCAGCCAGTTCTCGAGTTCCCGTAGCGGTCCCGCACGCAATCCATAAATGCGGCGCTGCGCATCCACACGCGCCTCCACCAGTCCAGCGTCGCTAAGCACTCGCAGGTGTTTCGAAACTTGCGGTTGCCGCAGCCCCAGCTCCTCAACCATTTCCCCAACGGGCCGCGGCCCCTCGCGCAACAATTCAACAATCTGAAACCGGTTGGGCTCAGCCAGCGCTCTCAGCGTCTCCATCATGGTATTGAATATGCCTTTATAGGTATATATGCGTAAAGGAATATTATCAGGGATCAGAAGCAGCGGATCGACAATCGATCCCGGGCGATGTTGCGGAAAAAATTCGCTCTTGGCGTAAAGCCTGAACTTCTAAGCGCCGAGGGCACGAATCTTGAGGTCTCTGAATGGCAGCTCGCGAGGCCGCAGGAAGTGGGCTCGCCTTCCATCTACTACGGTTGCGCGTCAGCTAGTCCGGCGGTCTCTCCGGTGCCAGCACTTTCACAACGCAGGCGGTGCTGGACCTCCGGTCGGTGCAGGCGGCACAGAGCCCGAACTAGCCGGCGAAGACCCAGGATCCGGCAATTTCGTCCCGCACTGCGGACAATTCGCCCAACCCCGTTCCACTCCACGCCCGCAGTTCGGGCAAGTAGGCAGCAGTGAAGTCCCACAAGCCGGACAGAACGCGAATCCACCCTTGGACATCCGCGAACAATTAGGACAAGCCCGCATCGGAGGATCGCGCAAAATAAAATACAAAATAATTCCAATCGCATTGGGAATAAATATCGCCAGTAAAGTCCACATCACGTAACGCATGCCGCGGCGCCGCGCATCTCCAAACACGTAGCCGACGAGCGACACATAAATCGCCACAAAAACACCCGGAATTACGATTAAGAAAAGTTTCGCAATCCCCGGCGCATTGGCTAGATCGCGGTCATGTCCACACGTCACCACCACCGCCAGCATTATCGTCATCGCCACATAACCAATAGCTGCTATCACTCGCGCGGCAGTCGGAATCACGCGCAGTTCGTCTTTAAACCGGCTCATGCCAATCTCCTTTCGCGCCGTTGCGACGACAAGACAACCGCCGCTGCGCCTCCCGCAGCCCACACCGCGGCTGTAAACAAAGCGAAGACGACCCACGTATGGCTGAATCTCGGATCGAGCATCGCCAGCAATCCGCCGCTCACAAATCGCACCACGGGCCAGCTCATCAATGTCATGACCCATGCAAAAACAACCAGCCCGGCCATTACACTCAGATTCCATCGATACTCGACTTCTTCCGCCAATCGCATCTGGGCCTGCGCACGCGCTCGCTCGACCACCTGAGCTCGCGGCAGCGGAGTCGGCATATGACGCAGTCCGCCTGCCAGCAATTTCCATTCTTCCAGTTCCGCGCCGCACGATGGGCAGCCCCGCAGATGATACATCGCCAATTTTTCTTCCGGCGTCTCCAAGACGCCCGCGGCCATCAGGCTCAGCAGCTCGCGGATTTTCTCGTGGTCGTTCATTGCCAATTTTCTCCAGGGTAGGTGGCCTCGAGCGTCATTCGCAGGCGCTCTAGCGCTCGCCGCAAGCGAGTCTTCACGGTAGAAAGCGGCGCGTCCAGCACTTCGGCGATTTCTTCCAGCTTCATTTCTTCCTCAAATCGCAAAGTCAAAACTTCCCGCTGCACCAGCGGCAGCATTTCCAGTGCGACCCCCAGCTTTCCGCTCCGTTCCCGCGCCAATATCCCTTCGATCGGCGGACGTTCGCGCGAAGCCAATCGCGACGCCGCGGTCTCTCCTTCGCCCTCCCCCACAGGACGGTCGAGACTTTCGGGCCGGATCCGCCGCAAATGGTCGATCGCCAGATTCCGCGCCAACGTGAACAGCCACGCCTCGAAATTACGCTTCGGATCGTATTTCCGGATTTTTTCCGCCACGCGGATCCAAGTCTGTTGAAACAGATCCTCGGCCTCCGCTGGCTCACGCACTAATCTCAAAAGATAGCGATACAGCCGGTTCTGGTAGCGCGTCAGCAAACTCGAAAGCGCGTCCAGATCCCCGCCTTGGAGCCGCGCTACGTCCCTATCGAGACCCAACAGCCCCTCCCAGTACTCCCCCGCATGCCCCAGGCCCATTGCGCGTTGCATGATGAATCCGAAGTCCGCCGTCCCACCAATCATATCCATACTACGGATGAGCCCCCGAAAAAGACTCACCATACTTCATTCTGTCTCTGTGTACTTTCCGCCTCTGCGGTGAATTTCTCTGCACCAAATTCTCCGATCCGCCACGCCGCGCTGCCGATTTGGCGGTTCATACAGCCTGAATTTTTCCGCCACGTGAAATCATTCGCCGGCAATGTACTAGCGGGTCTCAGACCCCGCCGTTGTGCCCGCTCTCCGCCCGCTCGGATTAACCTCCCCCATCCCTGTGCTAGAATGTCGATACAGTGCTGAAAGTCCTACAGAGTCTGCTCGACCTGCAAAGCGTCGACACGCGCCTGCAGGACGTTCGGACCCGCTTGGCGGCATTCCCCAAAAAATCAGCCGATCTGGAAGCCCGTATAGCCGCCGCCAAAGCGGAACTGGATAAAAGCAAAGCCGCGCAACTAGCCACCATAAAAGACCGAAAAAAATACGAACTGGACGTAGACCAGTGGAAAGACCGGGTCAAAAAATATAAAGACCAGAGCTCGCAGGTAAAAACCAATGAAGCCTATAAGGCCCTTCAGCACGAAATACAAATGGCCGAAGACGAAATCGCCAAAGCCGAAGATCGGTTGCTAGAGCAAATGGTGGCCGGCGAGGAGTACGACCGCAAAATCAAGGTCGCCGAAAAATCCCTGAAAGAAATAGAAGATTCCGTCCGCGCGGAGCGCGGCAAAATCGAAGCGGAAAAGACGGTAGCCGAAAAGGAGCTGAAGGAAGGCGAAACAGAACGTGAGCGCGCTGTCAGCGGCATCCCCGAAAACATGATGGATCACTACGATCGCATCATGAAAAAACACAATAACGTCGCGCTGGCCGAAGTTCGCGACGAAAAATGCAGCGCCTGCGGCATGCGCGTCCGTCCGCATGTATTCCAGGCGATGCGCCGTTCCAGCGAAGAAATGTTCCACTGCGAAACTTGCACCCGCATTTTGTACTACCTCGAACCCGCCACTTCGACCGTGCCAGCAACACCATTGACGCAGCCTCAAGGCGAGGCAACTTCGCACAGTGAAAATTAAGCCCCTATGGCGTTGCCGCCGTCTATCGATAGCACGCTGCGGCGATTTCCCAGCGAATCTCAAACCGCGATGAGCCCTTCGAAAAACATTCCACCGCCCAACAGTGCGCGCCTGTTCGTGGAATCTCAACCATCGCCGCCGGCCGGCGTGCACGTAGCCAATATTGACGGCGCATCGCGCGGCAATCCGGGCCCAGCCTCCTACGCCGTCGTGCTGCGCGATCCCGCGGGCAAGGTCGTCCTGGAACTCGCCAAAAATATCGGCCGCGGCACAAACAACGTCGCCGAATACTTCGCCCTTTTAGCCGCCCTGGATTACGCCACCACACACGGCATCGCGGCCCTGCGCATCCGCAGCGATTCCGAACTCCTCGTCCGTCAGATGCAAGGCCGCTACAAAGTAAAAAGTGCTGATCTGAAGCCATTGCACGAACGCGCCGCAAAACTTGCGCGTCAGCTGCAATACTTCGTGATCGAGCACGTCCGGCGTGAACTTAATCGCGACGCCGACGCGCTGGCCAACGTCGCGCTCGATTCCGCGGGCGTCGCTAAATTCGAACCGAAATTGGCAGATCGAAGAACTCGCATCGAGCCGCCCACCAATACCGCGCACGGGCGACAAAATCGACCGCCGCTCACGGCAGTTGAAACCGCAGACAATTCCGGCGCTCCCTCAGCAGCCGAGAACGCACTCCAAATGCACTCCATTCGTGCGCGATTTATCGATGGAACCTTCGTACCTGACGAATCCGTCGACCTGGCCGAAGGCAGTGAAGTCCTCCTGGACCTCCGTATCCCCCCTAAAAAATAGCCACTTACGGCCCACGCGTTCGCCACGTCTCACATCGCGACTCCTGCCAAGTTGGTACTGAAGCTCTATTGTTCCGTTTGCAAACCCACCCTAACCTTGATGAGTCCGAGGTATCAGTGACTGCTTTCTTAGACAAGCTGCCCACAATTCTCGTGCTGTTCGTTCTGGTAGGGATCTTTCTGTCCCTGCGAAAACACGCCCCATCGGCGCGCATGCGCCTCTGGACCTGCGCCTGGGCCCTGATCTTCCTGCACTTCTTCATTCAAGTCTTCGAAACGCATACTGGCACGCTCGAAAAAGTCCTCGAATCCATCGAGCTTGGCGCCCTGGAGCTTTCCGGCATCGTCTTCGTGATTTCGATGACCAAGGCCGTGGAGGTCCGCAAGAAGCGCCTCACGATGCTTTCGGTCTTGGTGCTGCCCACCGCCTTTCACGCGGTAGCAGCCGTGTTCGACTGGCACAACTTCGCGGTAATGGCTGCCGCTCTCGGCACAATTTTCATAGGCGCGTCCATTCTCGCGCTGCGAGCCTATCCACGGCCTAAGCCGTACTCCGTAGTCGCATCGGTGGCTCTTGCCTCGGTGGCAGCGTGGACCATGGATAGCCAGCTTCGCGGCAACGCTGGCCCGGGAGTGAACGCAATTCTCACCCTTAGCTTCGGCCTCTGCGGCGTCCTCTTCTGGAAACGTTTCCCGCGCCGCTCCACCGGTGTGATTGCGGTCTGCGGCGGCTTTCTGTCTTGGGGAGCTGTATTTCCCGTAGCCACCATGCTGTCCATCTACGCGCCCAACCTGCACTTGAATCCCGAGCTCTGGAACGTCCCGAAATTCTTCGTCGCCTTCGGCATGATTCTCACCCTGATCGAAGATAAATCGCGAGTCATCGAACACTCTCGCGAAAGAGAACGCGCCGCCAACAAACTTTTAATGGTGTTGTCGCAAATCTCTTCGCGCTTGCTGGCTGGCAGCGATCCCGCCGCGCTCGCCGGCGAAGTCACCGCCGCTGTAAGCGCCGCCAGCAGTTTCCGCCGCGCCGCATTGTTCCTCGCGGGAGAAGATCATTGCCTGCGCCTCAGCGGCTTCACCGGCTATTCATTAAGTGAAAAAACGCGATTCGAAGAATGGTCGCGTGTCTGGACGGTGGAAAAGCTGAGGGAACTCGGCAAGGAAAGACCAAAATTAGCAAATCATTCTTTTAGCGTCACGCTCCCCGCGGAAAGTGGCACACCAGACGCCCAGCCCGACCACGCCGTCTTGATCCCGCTGGTTTCCGGCCACGGCGCCTATCTCGGCTGCCTCTGCGTCAGCGGATCGCAATTCGGCCAGGCCGGCCAGTACAACGACACATCCGAAATCGTCCGCCTCGAGGTGCTGGCATCCGACCTCGCGGTAACCATCGAAAACTCACGCTTGCATCATCAATTAGCGCGTTCGGAAAAACTCGCTGCTCTCGGGCAGTTGGTTGCCGGCGTGGCTCACGAATTGAACAATCCACTTACAGGTATCATGGGTTACGCGGGCTTGCTGGAAGAGGAAGTAGAAGGCGAGAAGCTAACCAAGCGCGTGCAGAAATTAGGCGCGGAAGCGCGCCGCATGAAGCGCATCGTCGACGGTTTGCTGCGCTTCGCCCGCCAGAATAATCCCGCCACGCGCGCCGCCGATTTCGAAGCCGCCCTGCACGACGTAATCCAGTTGCGTGAATTCCACATCCGCAAGTTGGGTATTCATATGGACGTCCGCATCGATCCGCTGCTGCCGCGCCTGGCCATTGGCGAAGATGAGCTCAAGCAGGTCCTGCTGAATATCCTGAATAATTCGATCGACGCGGTGGAAGAAAGTGCGCAACGCACCATTCACATCGCGGCAGCGCGGCGTGGCGACCGCGTCACAGTCCGCTTCGAAGATTCCGGCCCCGGCTTCTCTGACATTCACCGGGCTTTCGACCCGTTTTTCACCACCAAGCCGGTGGGCAAAGGCACAGGCCTGGGCCTCAGCATCTGCTACGGCATCATGCGCGAAGCCGGCGGCGAAATCGTTTTGTCCAATCAGCAACCTTTCGGCGCAAGCATCGCACTGGAATTCCCCGCCACCATCGTCGAACCCGCCGTGCTTCTTTCCGCTTAGAAAATCAATGCAGCGGGCGAGTGAAACCATGCCGGACCACCTCCACGTCGCGGGAGTCATTCTGAGGGACGGTTCACCGGGCCGAGGAATCTCTCTTAGCTTCCTCTTAGCCGCGGAAAACCCGACGAGCGGTTCTGCGCGTCGCTAAGAATGGCGTCAAAAACAATTGCGACAGCCTGGGCCCCGCTCACCCTGTTATCTCTCCGCCAGATCGGGCGGCAGCAATCCCAACTCGCGGTAAATTGGCCGCATAAAAACTCTGATCTTGGGTCTCTCCAAGGCGAACCATAACGAGCCGGCGATACAGAATGCTCCATTGATCATCACCGTATGCGGCGCTCCAATCCGGTGCGCCAGCGCTCCGGCCAGCAAGCTGCCGAACGGCGACCCCCCAAAAAACGCCATGGTGTAATAACTCATCACCCGCGCGCGCTTGTCGTCCGTTACTAGCGACTGAATAATCGTGTTGCTGGCCGCCGCGCATTGCATCAATCCGAAGCCGACGAACACCATCAGCAAAAGCGATATCCACAAAGTATGTGACAGCCCCAGGAGAATCAGCGCGCAACCGAGCATCCCCGAAGCAATCTGAACCATGCGCGTCAACCCAACGACGGATTTTCGAATCGCCAGCGATACCCCCGACGTAAGCGCACCCACCCCCGCCGCTCCCGCCAGGCATCCCAGCGTATACGCGCTTCCGTGCAGCACCTGTCCGGCAAAAATAGGCAGCAGCACCGCATAGGAGTAACCCATCAAACTGATCAATGTAAAAAGCAAAAGAATCGAGCGTATCGGACGAAACGTCCGCACATAATCCCAACCTTCACGCATCCGCTCCCACATGCTGGCCACCGTGCGCTGAATTTCCGCCGGCTGGATGCGCATCAGCAGCAACGACGCGATCACCCCAAAGTAGCTCACGCCATCGATCAGAAAGCACCAGCCCTCGCCGAACGCCCCGATTACCAAACCTGCGATAGCTGGCCCAACCAACCGTGCGCCGTTCGCCATCGATGAATTAATCGCGATCGCATTGCTAAGATCGCCGCGCTCTTCCACCATCTGTATCAGGAACGACTGACGCCCGGGCATATCGAACGCGTTGATCAATCCTTGCAAAGCGGTAAGCGCGATGATTTCCCAAAGGTTGATCGCATGCATCAGCGTAAGCGCGGCCAATGCCAGTGACTGCACGGACCCGGCAGCCTGCGTCCACACCAGCATCTTGCGCCGGTTAACCCGCTCGGCCCACACGCCCGCAAACGGTGCAAACGCAAAGGAAACAATCTGCCCCGAGAAACTCACGACGCCCAGCAGCAAAGCCGAATGCGTCATGCGATAAACCAGCCAGCTCGTAGCCAGCCGGGTCATCCACGTCCCGATTACTGAAATACCCTGCCCGAAGAAGAACAGCTTGAAGTTGCGATGCCGCAACGCCCGCCAGGCATGCGACAAAGCTCCCCCACCGGCAGCACTCACAGCGACGATTTTTCCTTCAACAACTGCAACAAGTCCGCGGTTGTCCCGGTCTCGCCCAGCTTCGGAAAAATCTTCTCGACAGAATACCGGTGCGCATCGGCATCGCGATCCGTCATCGCATCCAAAACCAGCGCCACGTTATACCCAAGATCGTAAGCGCTCCGCGCGGTCGATTCGACGCCGACGCTAGTCGCCACGCCCGCCAGCACCACCTGCGTAACACCACGCCCGCGCAAATACTCATCCAAATCAATCCCCAGAAACGCGCCCCACCGCTCCTTGGCCACAACATGATCCCCATCCTGCAACTCCAGTTCCGGAACCAGTTCAGTCCAACCCTCGGGAAACGAAAACTTTCGAGGGCCAACATCAGTCCGCCCTGGTGCAGCGCCGGTCACATGAACGAGAACCACAGGCAGACCCCGCTCGCGAAACGAGCGCGCCAGCTGCGCAGCCCGCCCAACAATCTCCGCAGCGGGATGCACGGTAGGCATACTGACAATCCCCTTCTGCAGATCGATCACGATGAAAGCGGCAGTGTCATCAAGCTTCGTAATAGGCATCGTCCCCTCGCATCGAAAAATGATTTGCAGTAACGGCGAAAACTACCGCAGATTCAATTAGCGCCAGCTCAATCACTACCCCCACCGGAAACGCGTCAAACGCGTAAAAGCCTATGCAGACCATGGCGATAAGGCTCGAAGCAGGTTAGTAGGGCGCGGCTTCAGCCCTGCCAATAACGGCGGCGCGCAAATGGGCTTCAGCCTTCAGCCCTGCACCCTGCAGTTCCTTCCCTCCGCGCCAGGAGTCATCGCTAGCATGATCCGCGGAGTCGCGATGCCAAAAGTCACCTGTGCACCTGATCGGCTGCAACACGTAATCTCTATCGGCAGGGGCTGACTTCAAGAAGGAGCAATCTCGCGCGGAAGAACCGCGTCGCTAGGCGGCTACAGTTTCTTGCTTCAGTATATAAGACCGATAAAGCGTATCGCGCTGTGCTGGAATATAACCCGCACCGGAAATAATCCGCCGCAGCTCTTCTTCATTGGTTCGATTGCGCACGCCGGCGGCATACACCACGTTCTCTTCGATCAAAATACTCCCCACATCGTCCGCGCCAAACTGCAGCCCTACCTGGCAAATTTTGATACCCGGCGTCAGCCAACTGGACTGAATATGACCGATGTTATCCAGATACATCCTGCTGATAGCCAAAGTTTTCAAATAATCGAACGCCGTAGCCTCCGGAATTTTCTTTCCCAGCGGCGTATTCTCCGGCGCGAAAATCCAGGGAATAAACGCCGTAAACCCGCCGGTATCTTCCTGAATGCGCCGAATCGTCTCCAGATGATTCACGCGGTGCCGGTATTCCTCGCCGCAGCCAAACATCATGGTCGCCGTAGTCCGCATGCCCAGGCTATGAGCCGCGCGGTGCATATCCACCCACTCCTCCGACCGGCACTTTAACCGCGAAATCTTCACGCGAATTTCGTCATCCAGAATTTCCGCGCCGCCGCCCGGGATCGAATCGAGGCCAGCATCGCGCAGCCGCGCAATCGTATCGCGAACGGAAAGCCCGGAAACCTCCGCGATACACCCAATCTCCGGCGCGGAAAAACAATGCAAATGCACCTGCGGAAATTTCTCCTTCAACGACCGCAGCATATTTTCGTAAAATTCAATCCTCAAATCAGGATGCAAACCGCCCTGCATCAGCACACCGGTGCCGCCCAACTCCAGCATCTCTTCAATTTTCTCGTAAATGGTTTCGAGCGGCAGGATGTACCCATCCTTAGCCCCCAGCGGCCGGTAAAACGCGCAGAACGAACAATACTCCGTGCAGAAATTCGTGTAATTGATATTGCGGTCGATCTGGTAAGTAGCAATCCGCGGATCGGTTTTCGATCGCCGCACTTCGTTAGCGGCCATTCCGATGCCGATCAAATCGTCGGAATTAAAAAGACCCAGAGCTTCCTTTTGCGAAATTCCCATTGTTTTCCATCCAGCGCCGCCGCATACAGCGCGCTCGCCCCGTTAAACCCACACCTTGCTCACACCAAGTATACAGGATCGCCGCGCCGTACCACCCCCTCGCGCAACACCGCGCCATAAACCCCGGCGCAACCCTCATGTTCGCGAGCGACTTTCTCCAGCACCACAGGCGACGGCTCGGCAGTCCTCGGGTCCAGCGTTACCATCACACAGCGTCCGTCCTTCTTGACGATCTGAACCTCCACCTCTTCGCCAATCCGCACCACCCGGCCCACCAGCTCATTTTCGTAAAACGGCTCATCACGGTCCCAACGCACGTAAACATTCGCACGGAAGCGAAGCGGGTCGAGATCCATTCCGGTTTCCTCCGAAAGTTGCCGCACGGTGGCCAAACCGAATACTGACACCGGCGCGGCATCGGTCATCGACGATTCCGAAAAACGCATCCGCAGCGAGCGCCCGAACCGCCACTCAAGAAACTGAGTAAACAAAGCGTCGATCGCGAATTCCTCCCCCTCGGGCGTCACCACCACAGCGGCAAAACGTTCCGCGCTGGGAATTTTGTCCTCGATGGGTGGCGGATTCAGAAAGCGTGGCGCAAAAAGCAGCCACTCACGTGCCTGCCGCGCCGTCATCCACGGAAAACTCGATTTATTGTTCTGGTCAATGAACGCGTACACCCGATCGCCCGTCAACCCCGCAAACGTAACGCGCGATTCGCTAAGATCTTCCCCCGCCATGCCCTTCACAGCATAGCGGCGCAACAACTCTAGAGTGCCGGCGCGCTCCAAATGAATTAGGCCCCGCGACGAACGGTAGACGTAGCAGAACTGACGGCAGAAGTTTCGTGGGCAGAGGCGAATTCCAGCGGCCGAAATCTCGGAATCAGTCCTAGAGCGGCGGCCTTCTCGTAATAAAGATTCAATCCTTCCAGGTACTCCGGCTCCAACCCAAAATGAATATTGTCGCTCAAATAACGCCCGAGCACTTTCGCCGGTAATTCCAGCTTCAAGGAAGCAGCCTCGGAAATATCGCGCATGTGTGCCAGCCCATACGCCTTCGACGCCTCAAAATCCACCACCACTTCCGGCGTCATCAATTCGCTCCGCCCCGCCCAGATCGCCAGCACGCAGGGTTTCCCAGTCATCTCCCGCCACTGGTAAGCCACGTCGTAAACAAAAATCGTCTCGAATCCCGGCACCGGCATATCCTCAGGATCGCCCTGGCAACAATCTCCGCCGCTGGCCACCTTCACCGAAAGCGCTTCCATCTTCAAAGCGATCCGCAACGCCGGGTCGCCAATCACCAAAGCCGCGTCCGCATCTTTCAACATCTCGGAAGCTTCAGGCGCAGACTCCACAAATTCCGGTCGAATATTCCAATGCTCCCGGGCCAGAATGCGCACCAATGCCTGCGAGCTGCGCGAACTGGCATCCAGCGCAATCCGCCTGCACATCTCGATCGGTTTTTTTGCCACCACCAGGATGCTGCGAACCTCGCCCTTCGCCGCCACTGCCATCCCCGGCAAAGCCACAATATTTTCAATACGCTGGTATTCAATCGAAGGAATGATCGCCACGTCCACATCGCCGTGCCGCAAAGCCTCCGCGCACTGCGAAGGCACCGTAAACGACAAATCATACTTCCCAGTTAGCGGCCCATCGGTAAATCCCCACACCAGCGGCGCGGTATTCAGATATTCAACAATCGATATGCGCAATTTGCTCATTCACTCGCTCATAACAACCAATCGCCAATATAACACACCCTCCTAAGCCGGCTCCGCCCGCCGGACGTTACACGAGGAGCGCAGCGCCGGCGCCCCGCCGCTCTTCATCTCTTCTAGCGGCCGCCTTCAGGCGGCCTAAATGCCTTGGATTTTGCTGTTACCGTGGCACTGCCGTGCCGTTGCCTATCGCCCACCCGCCTCAAATCGCACCACTTCATTCTCCGTCGGTATCTCCATCTCATGCTTCACCGCATCCCCATGCGCCTCCGACGACTTCCACCCCCACCCCTTCCCCAGCACCTCAAACGAACGCAACGCGTACGGAATCCCCTCCGACCCCAATTCCGAATTCGCATCGCAAATCTGAAAATGCAAATGCGGTTCCGACGAATTCCCCGTGTTCCCAAGTAATCCCAGCGTCTGCCCGCGCGTAATTTTATCCCCCACTTTCACCCGCAAAGTCCCTGGCTGCATATGCGCATAAAACGCAAACAACCCTCCGCCAAGTTCCTCTATCACATGATTCCCGCCGATCGTTTCCAGAGTAATCGGCACAGCCAGCGCCTTGGCTCCTGGCGTATTCTGCGGAATCCCATCCTTAATCTCCGTCACCACGCCGTCAGCCACCGCAAGAATCTCCGCCCCGTAAGCCCGATAATTCTTGTTCTCGCTGGGATCGCCCGTATAAGTCTTCCCGTCAGGATTCAGCTGCACCCAGTCAATCGCGAACCGTTGCGAAATAAACGCGTGTCCGTCGATCGGAATCAACGCTCGCCGGTGCAGTGATGTATTCGACGCCCCATTTCCCGCCAGCCAATCCGAGCCTCTCAGCGGCGGCGCAATCACCACCACCGGCTTCTTGATCACATCGGTCGCAGCAGTCACCACCGACATCGCTTCCGGATAGTCCCCGATCTTCACGCTGACGCGATGCTGGATCGCCGCCGGCACCTCCGCCAGTGAATCGAACGTCACCCACACATAAACCGCGCCAAATTCACCGGGCATAAGCTTCGAGGTCCTGCCCACATTAGGCAAACCCGGATGCACAAACATTCCGTCCAGATCCGAGCTGGAAAAAGTTGCCAAAGTTTTCTGCGCCGCATCGCGCTGTACCACTTCGATGCGCGTAAAACGGTACTCCCACTTATCCATATTCGAAAGATGCAGCTCGTACACCAGGTTCCACTTGCCATCGGCCTGGAAAGCTGTCGGCGAAATCGGAATCACCATATTGAACAAAGGCGCAATGGGTTTGGGCGTATGTTCCGCCGCGGCCGCCGGCACAGCCGCTCCCGATTCTGCGCCACGTTTAAAATCAAGAGGCTGCGCCGGCTCGCCGGTCTGCGTCCACGTGCCCGAAATCGCGCTGCCGTCGCTTTTCAGTTCTCCTTCATATACTCCGCCCACGCGCGGCGCTTCGAACCGCACAGCGTTTCCATTGAGCGTCACATTACTCAGCGGAAGAATCGCGTGCTGGTCCACGCTGTTCAAACTTCCACCCAGCTCGCCGTTATCCGCTTTCGTTATCACAACAACCAGGTGAAGTTGCCCGGCCAAAATCCCTGTCCAGGTTCCCTCCATGCCATTTTGGGAGGCTGTCGCTTGGCCGCCCAACAAGCCGCGCAACGCCCCGGCGCCCAAAATCGCGAATATCAGCGCCGCACAAATGAAGAGCGCCCTTCTCACCGGGTATTCCATACGCATAACCTCCCATCCTCTTCTCTGGCCATCTATCGGCCAGCCATGGATGATTGAAATCGGTGGATTCCGGAATTCACTCCGTCTCCAATCGAAATACTTTAAGACTATCCATGCGCGCAATCGTCCCGTTCGGTCCCACCGCCCATATACGAATGGAATCAAATGCCGCGAGTGCATTGAGGTTCAACGCGTCGGTGTGCTGCCAGTGCGCCCCGCCATCGTTGCTGATGTCTTCTCCGTTCGGCCCCACCGCAACCGCCGTCTTATCGCCGATCCAGGTCACAGCAGAACGGTATCCGCCCGCTTGCCCCTCCGCCAATTTCCAGCTCTTGCCGGCATCCGCCGAATACGCAGCCGTGCGGTCTGCCTTGTTCGCATCTTTGTAGTCGCCGCCGACCACAATAGCCGCAAGCTCTCCTCGAATAGCGATTGAGAAAATTCCCGACGATGCATTCCCGCTGGCGATCGGCGCGTCCCCCACACTCCACGAGCGGCCGCCACCGCTCGAACGAAACACACGCGCCCTCGGCCCGCCAGTAACAAAATAAATTTCTCTATTGTTGCGGACCGCAAGGCACGTGCCGCTCGCGGCGAAAGCTCCCTCGTCTGGCAGCGCAGCGGGCATGTTCTCGCTGCGCAGCTCTTTCCAGTTCTCACCATCCAGAGTGCCCAGAATGATGAACTTTCCATCAACCGGATCGCTCAGCGCATAGCAAGCCTCATCGGCGCACACCAGCGCGTCGAGAAAAAATCCCTTACGCTTGTCGTTATACTGTAATTTCCAATTCGCGCCGCCATCAGTCGTTTTGTAAATGCGCGATTTGTCGCCCTCCCCGCTGGACATCGCGTAAGCTGTTTCGTCATCCCGCGCCTGAATACTCCGGAAATCCAGCGTCTCGCCCCCGCTCACGGAGAGCCGCTTCCAAGTCGTCCCCAGATCTTTCGATTGCAAAATCACCCCATTGGAACCCGAAGCCCAAATCACGGGTGTCGAGTGCCCTTTATGATCCGAGTAAACCGCGACGCTCACGCCTCGCAAATTGGTATCCATCCCGCTGGTTTGCACCGACCACAACGAGGAATCACCAACAGCAGCATGAACAAAAATCGAAATGGCGAGAACCATCAGGACCATAAAAAGCGGGGCAAGCATCGGCGTCGGGCGGCGTGGCACAGCGCGACATTCTAGCAGCAGTTCGCAAAGGGGCCTCGCCTTTATGCGAAAGAACAGGCGCTGCTTCGCTTCGGTCGAAACCTCCCGCTTCCTGGCAGTTCGGCAGGAGCACCCGCTTTATGCGGGGCTGCAGGCCCGACATCGGCCTTCGCTAATTTCTAGGCTTTTGCAGTTGAACGGGAGACACCGCATTTAAGGGGAGCAGCGCTTTCAGCGGCGGAAAAAATCTTTACTCACAACACTGAGGGAGAGGCTCTGAACGTCACCGAAGAAAGGTCCTGGATAATTCCCGTGCAAAAAGCTAGCTGGCCACGGCCGCCTGCATTTCTTTCTCGTCGATATCGAAGTTCGCGTACACGTGCTGCACGTCGTCGTGATCTTCCAGCGTTTCCACCATGCGCATCATCTGCTGCGCCTGTTGGCCGCTCAACTTCACGTAATTCTGCGGCACGAATCCGATTTCAGCCGTCGCTGGCGTGATCCCGGCGGCGATCAGCGCTTCCCGCACTTTCTCAAACGCTTCGGGCGGCGTCGTAACTTCCCAGGCCGAACCATCGTCGCGCAAATCTTCCGCGCCGGCGTCCAGCACGATACTCATCATCTTCTCTTCGTCCGCTGCTTCCTTCGGCACTACGATGTCGCCCTTGCGGTGGAACATCCAGCCGACCGCTCCGTTCTCAGCCATGTTTCCGCCATTTTTCGAAAACATATGGCGAACTTCGCTGACGATGCGGTTTCGGTTGTTGGTCACAACTTGGACCAGCACACCCACTCCGCCCGGCCCGTACCCCTCAAAGGTCACTTCATCGAGCGTCTCGCCTTCGAGCGTCCCAGTCCCGCGCTGAATCGCGCGTTCAATATTGTCATTGGGCATATTCTCGCTCTTCGCCGAGAGAATCGCCGTCCGCAACCTCGGGTTGGTCACCGGATCCGCGCCTCCGGTGCGCGCTGCAATCGTCAATTCGCGTATGATCTTGGTGAAAATTTTGCCACGCTTGGCGTCCGTAGCCGCCTTTTTATGCTTGATCGTGGCCCATTTAGAGTGTCCAGACATGAATAACCTTCTTCAGGAAATATGGCAGGAGCGGCGATGTAGCTCTTGCCGCGACAGTGTAGCAGCAGCATAACATTCAGGCAATAGCAGCACGATTCGCGCCGCCCACGACAACGCTACAAGTTCCCCTTCAATGATGTTAATTTTATCCGGTTTCCTGCGGTGCAAAGGGCGAGCCCGCTAGCCGCCAACGAATCTCGAGAAGGTCGCGAATCGGGGCGCTTTCGCGTACTGGCAAAAGAGGCGAGCACCAGCCAATCGCTGTTAACGATCGATGCCAACCACCGTCACCACCGTCCTGGAATTCGCTCTGCTGGCGATTACCTCCGTGTTTTTTCTCGTGGATCCCTTCGCGGTTATTCCCATGTTTCTCGCCGTTACCGCCAACTCGCCGAAGGATGAGCGCCGTGCCATGGCGCGGCGTTCCGCCATGACCTGTGCCATCGTGCTCTGCTCCTTCGCGCTGGCTGGCAGCCTCATCTTCAAAATGTTCGGCATCACCCTCCCGGCATTCAAGATTGCTGGCGGCATCATCTTGATGCAAATCGGCCTGGACATGCTGCAAGCCAAGCAATCAGGACACAAAGCCACTGTAGAAGAGCAGCAGGAAGGCGCCGAAAAATCCGACGCCAGCATCATCCCGCTAGGGATGCCGATGCTGGCCGGCCCCGGAGCGATCTCAACTGTAATGGTGCTGGTAGGCGAATCGCACTCCATCTGGCAACACGCGATTATCTACGCCACCATCCTGCTCACCGCCTTCGCCTCATTTTTGGTTCTGGCAGGCGCCGACGGCGTCCGCAAATACCTGGGCGAAACGGGCATCCGCATCCTGATGCGCCTGATGGGCCTGCTGTTGGTGGCCCTGGCAGTCCAATTCGTAGCCAACGGCCTCACCGATTTCGGCCTGCTCAAGCACGTCACCACCACGTATTAACCGCCACCGGAGGCCCGAAATGCCTACCCAATTGGAACAACTATTGGAAGTCGCTAAAAATATCGTAATGTGTCCTGCATAAAAAGAAGAGCAAAGGCGTAGTTTTGCTTTTGGGAATACCAATATTGAAAATCCCCGCGTGACTCGCGAGACCATCGATAAAGCAGCCGAGGCGTTAAATCGATAGTCGGTTCAGTATTCGTCCTCCTCCTCCTTCTTCAAACGCGTCATTTTCAGCGTAATGCGAAAATCTCGCGAGCGCGACTCGCTCAGTATTGCTCGTCGCGTCTTCCCCGGCAATTCGGACGGCCCAAAGACCCCCGCCATCTCCCGCGGAAAATGTTTGATGAAGATCGCAGCCATATGCGCCGTAGCGTAGGCAATCGGCGTAGCGATCAATCCACGCTGCCGAATCTGAAATAGCGTCGGAAAACTCGCATCGTATCGCACCACCAGCGGCTGATCTTCCTTCCATCCCCGCACCAGCACCGCGGCTGCGAAGCGCGCATTTTCCAGCACGCCGCTGCGTATCATCCCCGCCACTCCCTTAGGCGTCAGCGTCTTCGGAAATCTTTTGCGCACGATCCCCTGCGATCGATTCAGTCTCCCCTGCCGGAACCAACGGTACAGCCGGTCGAAATCATTCCCGCCAATCTTCGCATCCATATCGCGCATGGGAACCACGTACGGCAGCATGCAAACTTCATCCTGCGCCGCAAGATACACCGTGGTCTCCCCGATCGGCGGCGGAAATCTGAATTTTTCGCGTTCGGCAAACCGCTTGGTCAGCCCAAAGCGCCCTTGCCGGTACACGCGCGGGCTGGAGATTGCCTCGTCGTACATCACTTCCGGCGACCACGTCGAGATGGGATCCTTGCTCTCAGTGCTCTCGTACAACCGAAGCTGAATCGACTCCACCACGTCGAGCAGCTCCGCAGCCCGCTTCGCCAGCAAGTTGGTCAATCCCGGCGCGGCCCCGGTGCAGATCAACGCAGCTCGATTTTTCGCCAGGAATCGCTTATGAAAACGAAACTGTTCCGGACGAAACGGATTCCGATTGAGATGCGAATTTAAATCGAGGTAGTGAACGCCCAGGCGAAGCGCCGCGCGCAAAATAATTTCGTTGAATACCGCCGGAGAAGCGTTGACGATCACATTGCATCCGCGGGCGGCTCGCACAATCGACCACAGATTGCGCGCATTTGCTTCCCTCACCTCAATCTTACTTTTCTTGCCCAGAAACTTTAGCGCCCGCTCAGGGTCGCGGTCGCCGCACCACACCGCGTGGCCCTGGCGCAACAGCAAATGTGCAAGCAAGGAGCCAGCGCCACCCACTCCCAGTACGAAGATGCGCATCGGCCCGCACTTTATCACAATGGCCGCGCGGCACTGTTCGCACTAAACTCCGCACTTTCCGGGCGTGCAACCGCTCGCGCCTGGTTGCCTTGCTTTTGCGAACCCTGGTCAGGCCCCTACACAATTCTGTTGATGTTCTTTAACGGTCACAGGGCGTAGAATGGCCTCGATTCTCCGACCTCTTCAACCTAAGGGAGACAAAACCTAAGGCCGCCGAGGCGACGCTCCGGTTTCACGGAGCTCAGGGACACGGTGGAAACGCCCAATCCTCCCGCGTTTGGAAAGGAGTGAATTTCAGCACGCGCGCCAATCCTAGGCCCGCCATCTGATCGTCACGCCCATTTCCAATCCCGGAAAATGGGCCGTTTTATTTTATAAGCATCAAAGTAACCACATGGCTCTCCTGGACAAATTCGGACGTCAGATCTTCGACCTGCGTGTGTCGATTACCGACCGCTGCAATTTTCGTTGCGTCTATTGCCGCTCCGCAAATCCGGAAAATCACGTAGCCGATCACGAACTGCTCGAATGGGACGAATACGAGCGCCTGGTGCGCATCCTCGTCGGCATGGGCATCCGCAAAGTCCGGGTAACAGGCGGGGAACCGCTGGTGCGGCCGGGAGTCGAAGGTTTCATCGCCCGTCTGAAATCGCTCGGCGTGCAAGATCTATCGATGACCACCAACGGCTATCAACTCGCCGACCGCTGCGACAAATTGGTCGCAGCCGGCCTCGATCGCATCAACATCAGCCTCGACTCGCTGGACCCCAAAAAGTTCGAACAGATCACGCGCACCAAAACCTTCGATCAGGTCATTGCGGGAATAGACGCGGCGCAAGCATCGCGCCTTCGCCCCGTGAAAGTAAACGCCGTCCTGGTCCGCGGGCTTAACGACGATGAAGTGGAGGTTTTCGCGGAATTCGCGCGCCAAAAAAATATCGTGATGCGCTTCATCGAGTTCATGCCGCTCGATGCGGACCGCTCGTGGACTCGCGATATGGTGGTTCCCGCGGCGGAAGTGTATCAGCGCATTGCAGCGCGCTGGCCGCTCATCCCCATCGTCCACGAACGTAGTGAAACCGCGCGCAAATACCGCTTCGCCGACGGCCGCGGAGAAATCGGATTGATCGCCCCCGTCACCCAGCCATTCTGCGGCCACTGTTCGCGCATTCGCCTCACCGCCGACGGAAAATTGCGCACCTGTCTTTTCAGCAAGCAGGACCACGACTTGAAGGGCGTTCTGCGCAGCGCTGCCACCGACCGCGAAGTCGGCGACGCCATCGTCGCAATCGTCGAGCAGAAGGAAAAAAGTCACCACATTAACGATCCCGGTTTTGTTCCGCCGTCGCGCACCATGGTTTATATTGGTGGCTAATTTTCAGGCGGCGCGCTAGCCTCAACAACAGCGCCACTTACTACCTCGCGGGGAGCAAGCAACATGGCAGACGAAGAACCTAAATATTTCTCGCTCACCGAAGCGGAGCGCTTGCGCTCGCAGCTGGAGCCCGTCCTCATCGAAGCCATGGAATCGCGCCGCAAGATGAATGACGTGGAAGGTCAGCTCAGCGCGCTGGCCGAACGCATCCAGCGATCCGGCGGCCTCGCTGTTTCCTACGAAAGCGCGGCCAAAGTGCGCCTCGAACGCAATCGCCTGGAAGAATCGGTTCAAAGCGCGCTCGATCAGATTCAGGAAACCGGCTGCGTAGTGAAAGACCTGGACGTCGGCCTGCTCGATTTCCCTTCCCGCATCGACAATCAGGAAGTTTATCTCTGCTGGAAGCTCGGTGAAGATCGCATCCGTTTCTATCACTCTCAGGATGAAGGCTTCTCCGGCCGCAAGCCCATCGATCCCCGCGACGCGGGCTACAACAACGCAGTGCAGTAGCCGCGCTGGTTTCAGCGCGCGGTTATTTCAATTGGACGCGCATCGCGCTCTATCCTGGCCAGGTTCTCCTCCTCGGCAGCTTGCTGAACTTGTGTAAGGTTTCATGTTCGCTCAGGATCTCGCCCCGGTTTACAGCCTCGAGTTCTTCACCATAACTTCCTCTGGTAATAACTCGTGATTTCAAACTTCATGACCGCGGGCGTGATGCCACAACTCTCGCCCGTGTGTTAGGGTGGACCACGGAGAACAGATTGTGGCAAAAGCTTCAGAAAACCGCCTGAAAGATTCCGCGAGCCCCTATTTGCGTTCCGCCGCGCACCAACCCGTCGATTGGCGCGAATGGGGTAATGAAGCGTTCGACCAGGCTCGCGCCGAAGGCAAGCCCATCCTGCTCGACATCGGCGCCGTATGGTGCCATTGGTGCCATGTAATCGATCGCGAAAGTTACGAAAATCCCGAAATCGCCGCGATGATCAATCAATTCTACATCCCCGTGAAAGTGGATCGCGACGAACGGCCGGACGTCGATTCCCGCTACCAATCGGCCATCAGCGCCATCTCCGGCCAGGGCGGCTGGCCTCTCACCGCCTTCTTGACCCCCGACGGCAAGCCATTTTTCGGCGGCACATATTTCCCCCCGGAAGACGCCATGGGCCGTCCCGGATTCAAACGCATCCTGCTGGGCATTGCCGACGCCTTCCAGAAGCGTCGCGCCGAAGTAGACAGCTCAGCGAAAGCGCTCGAAGAAGCCGTCGCGAAAGCGGAGGTCTTTCACACCGCTCGCGGCGAATTCGATGCCGGCGTGATCGACTCGGTAATCGAATCGGCGCTGCACTTGTTCGATGAAACCCACGGCGGCTTCGGCAACGCTCCGAAGTTTCCTCACGCCAGCGCGGCCGATCTGCTCCTGGAGCGCTATCAATCCACGCGTGACCAAAAACTGCTGCACGTTGCAAACCGCACGCTCCAAGGAATGGCTCAGGGTGGCGTCTACGACCAGCTCGCCGGCGGCTTCCATCGCTATTCCGTCGACGAACGCTGGTGCGTCCCTCATTTCGAAAAAATGACCTACGATAATTCGGAGCTGCTCAAAAATTTCCTGCACGGCTATCAGGTCACTCACCACAATCTGTTCCGCGAAGTAAGCGAAGGAATCATTCAGTGGGTCACCGACGTCCTCTCAGACCGCCAAAGCGGCGGATTTTACTCCAGCCAGGACGCGGATCAGACCTTGGATGACGACGGCGATTATTTCACCTGGACGCTCGAAGAAGTTCGCGCGGTGCTCACGCCGGCCGAATCGCGCGCGATCGAAATCTATTACGACGTAAATCCCCGCGGCGAAATGCATCACAACCCCGCGAAGAACGTGCTGTGGATCGCCCTCACCTTCGCGCAGGTAGCGGCACAGTTGGGCTCCGACGAAACCAGCGCACGGCTCCTGATCGCGCGCGCCAAAGGCAAGCTGCTTGCCGCGCGCCTCACTCGCCCTCCCACGCCCGCAATAGACACCACAATCTACGTCGCCTGGAACTCGATGTTCGTTTCCGCCTATTTCGAAGCCGCGCGCGTGCTGGGCCGCCACGACTGCCGTGACTTCGCGCTGAAGACTCTGGACCGCATCCTCACGGCGGCCTGGGACCAATCGAAAGGCTTCCGCCACCGCGTTGGCGGCCCGCATCTGGAAGGCTCATTGGATGATCAGATCTTTGCCGCAGCCGCCCTGCTGGATGCATACGAAACCACGCTCGACCGGCGCTACTTCGATATTGCCGAGCGTGCCATGCGTCTCGCGGTCGAACGCTACGGCGACCCCGAAGGCGGCGGCTTTTTCGATCGCCCAAAAGATGCCGCGCCCATGGGCGGCCTCGACGTCCGCCGCAAGCCTCTTCAGGATTCACCCACTCCCGGCGCAAATTCCGTGGCAGTAATTGTTCTCAACCGTCTTTACGCCTTCACCGGCGAAAAGCTTTATCGCGAATGGGCCGAAAAAACCCTGGGAGCCTTCGTTGGCCTGATCCCTCAATACGGCCTCTTCGCCGCAACCTATGGGCTCGCCGCGCTGCTCCACCAGCGTCACCCAATGCAGGTTGTAGTAATGGGCGCAAGAAATGATCCAAAAGCAACTGAACTGGAAAAAGCGGCGAACGAGGTGTATCGCTTCGGCAAAGCAATCCTCCGCGTAACCCCCGAACAGCTAGCCGCCGCATCGCTGGCTCCGGCACTGCGAGAAACCCTGCCGCATCTCGATGCCGCCAAACCACAAGCTCTGGTCTGCATCGAAACCACCTGCCATCCACCAGTAACCGACCCGGCCAAACTCAAAGCTCTCCTCACCGAAGTAGCAACCATGACCAGCCATCCGCAGTAGGACCCGGCGTTCAGATTCGCTCTGCCAATAATTATTGGCATCTGTTTTCTCTGCGCCTCTGCGCTATCCTTCCGGCCCACGCCTCCTCGCAGCAACTTAATTTAGCACAGCGAGTACTGGTTCTGTCCCTCACCTGTCCTTACGTTCAATATCTCCAAAGTCGTCCGCGTGATAACCTCACACAGGAAATAACCAAATGAAAAAATTTCGCAAATCGCGCGACGAAGAAAGACTTGCCTTCTTTACGCCGCGAAATTCTGGCCCCAGACAAACGCCCGTGGCTCGCAGCCCCGGTAGTTGTCCACCAACGTCGCTGCTCATCCCCGAATTTCTAATCGTCACTGGGGCGATTAGAAATGGCCGCAACTCGTTCAAAACAAACGACAGCAGCCGATTCTAATCGTCATTTTTTTGCACCTGTAGCGCGTAAAATTCGCATTGCACTCGCCCCCAGGGGCGCAGGAAACAGCCTTCAAACAACCAACGGACTCGCCGGCGCGATGCCCGGCTCCCATTGGCGTCTTTGCTTTTCAGCCATTGGTATTCACCTTGAATTCCGCGCGTATCGCTGGAAGTTGCCGTCCGCCGAGTGCGGTGCAATAATGTCCCTTTCCGGCAAGGCTGCATCAGGCCGCGTGTACACGGGGGATTTATGGCGATGAGAGATGCGTGGATAGAGAAGCGAGCGGCAGAAATGAATGGCGGCACGCGGAATTTCTCGCAGATGCATTACGCGCGCAAAGGCCTGATCACCGAAGAAATGGAATACGTCGCCAAACGAGAGAAACTCGAACCTGAGCTGGTGCGCAGTGAAATCGCGCGCGGTCGCGCCATCATCCCCGCCAACATTAATCATCGCAATCTCGAGCCTATGGGCATCGGCGTGGCATTTTTCTGCAAAATCAACGCCAACATCGGCAATTCCGCCACCACCTCCAACGTGGACGAAGAACTCGAAAAGCTCCATCGCTCGGTCCATTACGGCTCGGACACGGTCATGGATCTTTCCACCGGCGGCGATATCCCGATGATTCGCAAAGCCATCATTAACGCTTCGCCAGTCCCTATCGGCACGGTGCCAATCTACGAAGCTCTGTCACGCATACGCCGTCCCGAAGACCTAACCATCGAACTGATGCTGGAAATTATCGAAGAGCAAGCCGAGCAGGGCGTCGATTACATGACCATTCACGCCGGCGTCCTGCGCGAATTCCTGCCGCTGGTGCGAAATCGCATCACAGGCATCGTCAGCCGCGGGGGAGCGCTTCTCGGGCAGTGGATGAGTTTCCACAAAAAACAAAATTTTCTGTACGAGAATTTTGAATCCATCTGCAAAATTTTCCAGAAGCACGACGTCAGTTTCTCCTTGGGTGATGGTCTGCGTCCCGGCTGCCTCGCCGACGCCAGCGACGAAGCGCAATTCGCGGAACTGAAAGTGCTCGGCGAACTCACCAAAAAAGCCTGGGAATACAATGTGCAAGTGATGATCGAAGGCCCCGGCCACATACCCATGGATCAGATCGAATTGCAGGTGAAAAAAGAAAACGAGATGTGCTACGAAGCGCCCTTCTACACCCTGGGCCCTCTCGTCACCGATATCGCGCCCGGTTACGATCACATCACCAGCGCGATTGGCGCGGCAATGATTGGCTGGCACGGCGCGTCCATGCTCTGTTACGTCACGCCCAAAGAACACTTGGGCTTGCCAAACGCGGACGACGTTCGCCAGGGTGTAATCGCCTACAAAATCGCCGCGCACGCAGCGGACATAGCCCGTCATCGTCCCGGCGCACGCGATCGCGACGACGCTCTCAGCTACGCGCGTTTCCTGTTCGACTGGAACAAGCAGTTCGAGCTCTCCCTCGATCCCGAAACGGCGCGCAGGATGCACGACGAAACCTTACCCGACGATTTCTACAAAGAAGCAAAGTTCTGCTCCATGTGCGGCCCGAAATTCTGCTCCATGAACACCACGCAAATCGCCGAAGCATACCAGGGCCTGGACCAGAAAGAGCGCGAACAGAAATTCACGCAACTACTCGCCAAGGTGGGACACGACTCCAAAGTGGCCACCACGAACGGTGATTGAAATGCCGAGTTTGCTGAAACAAAATCGCGCCCAACTTCGTAATTAGAGGTGTAAGCGAATTAGGCCGGGCGCTGCGGGGTCCGCTGGGTGCGAACATGACATTTCTAGCTTGTGCCGTTCTGCTGTATTTCCTGCCCGCAATCGTGGCCCATAACAAACACGATTCGACGGGAGTATTCGTCGTGAACTTGTTATTCGGTTGGACCGTCGTCGGCTGGTTTCTTGCGCTGATCTGGGCATGCGCATCCGAGCCGCGCATGTCCGCAATGATGGTGCCGGCCGGCAGCTCGCGCTACTTCTGCCGCTGCGGCGCGTTAGAACCGGTAGGCGCTCATTTCTGTTGGGCCTGCGGCCGCCATTTGTAAATCCAGAATCCGAGTTTACCCGTGACGAACTCTCAAACAGACGAAACCCTGCGCGAAGAATTCAACCGCTGGGCCGGCTCTGGCAAGGGCGAATCGATGGAGCACGAGCACTGGCCGATTACAAAGCCCCTGCTCGGTCTGATGCAGATCGACCCCACCGACAACATCGTCGACCTCGGCTGCGGCGCTGGCTGGCTTTCCCGCATTCTGTCCCATCGCGTTCCGCAAGGCCGCGTAGTCGGCATGGACATTTCCGACGAAATGATTCACCGCGCACGCGAGGCCAGCGTTAAAAACGAAAACCTGGTCTTCGTCGTAGGATCGGTGGACGAAATCCCGTGGGAAGCGAATTTCTTTAACCGGGCAATCTCGGTTGAATCGTCGTATTACTGGCCCGACCCGGCTAAAGGCATCCGCGAAATTCATCGCATCCTGGCCGAAGGCGGCTCCGCCTGGATTCTGATCAACTACTATCGCGATAACCCGCACGCTCATCAATGGGGCGAAAAATTAGCAGTCCCCACCCACCTGCTGTCCGCCAACGAATGGAAACAATTGTTTTTGGATGCTGGATTCACAGACGTGGGGCATCGCCTCATCCCCGACCCCACTCCTAATCCGGACGTCTACACAGGTCGCTGGTTCCGCGACGCCAAAGAGCTGGCCGAATTCCGCGCCATCGGCGCTCTTTTGATTTACGGGTCAAAATAAGCGGCTTTGGCAATCCCATAGCATCTGCTGCGCCGAACATCCCACTCCCATTAAGCCACTCACCCCCGCTCTGCCAGTTTGACTCGCATCACACACCCGCATATACTCGCCCGTTCGTTGAATATGGAGAACGATGGGCGTCCTGGACAACCGCTTCGAGCGTAGCTACGTTCTTTCCACCGTCGATTACGTTTTCAATTGGGCGCGCAAAAGCGCCATTTGGCCGCTGACCTTCGGACTAGCCTGCTGCGCCATCGAAATGATTGCTTCTACAACTTCCCGTTTTGACATCGCGCGATTCGGCGCAGAGGTCTTTCGCCCATCGCCCCGGCAAGCCGATCTGATGATAGTAGCCGGCACCGTCACGCTGAAGATGTCGCCGGTCCTAAAGCGTGTATGGGACCAGATGCCAGACCCAAAATGGTGTATCTCGATGGGTGCCTGTTCCAGCGTTGGCGGCCCATTTAACGTCTACTCGGTACTACAAGGTGTAGATCGCATCGTCCCGGTAGATGTTTATGTAATCGGGTGCCCGCCGCGGCCCGAGGGCCTGTTCTACGCTCTCTTAAAGTTGCAGGACAAAATCGACCAGATGACACTGGCAAAGCGGCCCACCGCAGTCCGCCTGCAGCCCGGAATGGTCGACGAATTCAAGCGCGGCGTAATGGTGGCTCAATCGCCAGAACCTCGGTAAGCGCCTAAGATATTGCTATTTACAGCAACGCTAGCGTTCCAACCGCGCTGCCTTGCGGAAAGTCACTAGATGGCTTTTTTGCGAGTAACGAAGGTCGCCGAAGTCCCACCAGGGACAATCCGCGAATTTCAAATCGACGGCAATAACATCGCGTTAGCCAACGTCTCCGGTAAACTCTCTGCGATCAATAATATATGCCTGCATCGAGGCGGCCCTCTAGGCGAGGGCGAACTCCAAGGCCAAATCGTCTCCTGCCCATGGCACGGCTGGAGATATGACGTTACAACCGGAAAGCTCGAGACCAATTCCGCCATCGGCGTCCAGTGTTATGCAGTCGAAATTCGTGGTGAAGATATCTTTGTAGACCTAAGTTAACGTTTGGTTTAACCCAAGTAAGCTCGGTCTCGACGCCCGGACAACCTTCCTCGAAAAATTCACCCATAAAGTTCGCCATTCCTGGCATCTTCCGTGTATAGTTCGCCGGACCACTTTTGACGGATGACGCAACCGCCCCCTAAACCCAGACGCTGGCTGCTAGCCGTAGACCCACGCGTCTACCACTGGGACACACTCTTCGTTAAAGGCAAGGAAATGTGGCGCCACGCCGGCAGCCGCCCGGACGCCCTGCGTCAACTCAAACAGATCCATAAAGGCGACCGCGCTCTGGCCTATCACGGCAAGCCCGAACACGCGATTTATGCCTTGGCCGAGGTCAGTCGCGACCCGTATCCGGATCCGCACGACCATGACACCAAAAAGATGGTCATGGATCTCCGAGCAATCGAGCGGCTGCCGCGCCAAGTCAACCTGGCCGAGCTGCGTGAAAATAAGCTGCTCCGCAAAATAAAATTCCTTAAGAACACGCGCATGACAGTTTGCCCGCTAACCGACGAAGAGTATGCGGAGATATTGCGCATGGCTGGCATCGTCGCGTCTCCTGGCATCCCACTCCCGTAGTCTGCAAAACGCTCTGGGGTGCGGCGACTTCTTTATCCTGAGCGCACGCGAAGACCACTGCCTTCCTCACCGAGGCAGCCTCGCGTGTGCATCCATGAAAGAAACCCAGTAATATGACGCGACGCAAGGAGGCATTCTAATGCGAGGCCGGTCTCGAATCTTTGTAATCGCGACGCCAGCAGTTGTGTTGTTTCTTGCGGTAATCGCGCATTTTGGCCGGGCGTCGTCGGTAGCAGCGCAGTCCAAAAATACGCCGTCCACACAATCCTGCCTGCGCGGAATCTCCGACGGCAGCACGCGCGTCGTGGACATGACCTATGCGATCAACGACAAGCTGCCTGCATGGCCGGGAGACGATCGTCACTTTGAAGCGAAAAATGTTGCGACGCCGGAAAAAGACGGCTACTTTGCGCGCAGCTTCTGGATGCTGGAACACTACGGTACCCACCTCGATGCACCCGCGCATTTTCCACCGGGCAAACTGTACCTGGATCAAATTCCTCCCGCTCATCTGTTCGGCCCGGCCGTCGTAATCGATGTGGGCGAAGAGGTGAACAAAGATCCGGATTATCGTCTGCAAGTAACGCGCGTCGAGAAGTGGGAAATGCAGCACGGACGGATTGCGACCGGTTCCATCGTATTGCTGCGCACAGGCTGGTCTTCCCGCTGGCCGGATCAGGCGTGCTACCGCAACATGGACGCAAGCAGCGTGATGCATTTCCCGGGATTCTCCGTGGAAGCCGCAAAATTTCTAATCGAACGCGGCGCGGTAGGCCTGGGCATCGATACGCTCAGCATCGATTACGGCCCATCGAAAGACTTTGAAGTACACCGCGTAGATCTACCCGCGGGACTCTACAACCTGGAAAACCTGGCGAACCTCGATCAATTGCCGGAATCCGGAGCAATGCTAATCGCAGCGCCAATAAAATTGGAAGGCGGCTCAGGCGGCCCGGTGCGCGTTTTCGCGCTGCTGCCAATGGATAGATGAACCCAGGTCCTCACCCAGAGCCGGGCACACTCCTAATCCGGAAATCGATTGAGATCCATTAGGGCGTGCAGGAGATACCGAGTCAAACTTCAAGCAAACCGCATCTAACAGGCCGTAGCGACAGCCTAGCCTCTAAGGAACGAAGGGCGTTTCGCCCGGCTGCTTGCTTTTATTTGTTACACGGCTCCAAAGCGTGGTCGTAAAAGGTGGGAAATTAAGATGCCCGAACTACCCGAAGTCGAAACTGTAGCGCGCGGCCTGCGGGCCGTCCTGCCCGGGCGCCGCATCCTCGGTGTACGGCTGGGCAAAACGGATTTCGTCGACGATCCCGCAGCGCTAGAAGAACAATTACCCGGAACAACCGTCTCTGGCATCAGACGCTTCGGAAAATTCCTCGTTGTCGATCTGCAGCGCGACATTCACAAGGCTGAAGAATTGTCGCTGCTCATTCACCTGGGTATGACCGGCCAGATCATTGTGTGCCCCCCGGAAGCACCGATTCCTGCGCACACTCACGTCTTTATTGCTCTGGATGACGGGCGCGAACTGCGTTATACCGACGTCCGCCGATTTGGACGCATGGCGATGCTATCGAATGGCGCCCATGAACGCGTGCTGGGCGGGCTCGGCGCCGAACCGCTCGAAGTCAGCGAGGCGGACTTTTGCCAACGCATCCAATCGCGTAGCGCGCATATCAAAGCCTTACTGCTGAATCAAAGCGTTCTGCGCGGCATTGGAAACATTTACGCGGATGAAAGCCTGTGGCGCGCGAAAATCCATCCAAAAAAGCTTGGATCGAAATTGAGCGATGACGAAATTCGCCGCCTGCACCGCGCCGTGCAATCCGTTTTGACCGAAGCCATCCGCATGCGCGGGTCGTCGATCTCCGATTACGTCGATTCCGCCGGCGAAAAAGGGGAATACCAATCCCGGCATCGCGTGTATCAGCGCCACAGCAAAAAATGTTTCCGCTGCCGCACGCCCATCCGCCGCATGATCGTCGCCGGACGCAGCAGCCATTTCTGCCCACGCTGCCAGCCCGCTCCCCGCCAGCGCGCCGCGAAATCCGTGCCTCGCCGAGAAACGCGCAAATCCGGGTCCCGGCACAAGAAGCGGAAGAGCAGTTAGGTATTCGCTTCGCGGACACGACCGGTATAAAAATAAATCAGGATTGCTCCCAGAAAAGTGAAAAATCCGGCATAGACGAAACCCGCATTGGGGCTGACGCTGGACCACAAAACTCCGACGACTACGCTCGACACCAGATCCCCAATGCCGTTTACCGTGGCCAGGACACCAAATCCCGAACCGCGGTTGGTTTTTGGCAGTAACTCCGCGGCCAGCGATTTTTCCACCGACTGTTGCACCGCGCCGTGAATGCCCACGAGCCCGAATAAAATCGCCAGCATCGGAATTGTCGGCGGCTCAAATAGGAATCCGGCGAAGGCCACCACCGCGAAGAGATAGCCGGCCGCCAGGATGCCGCGCTTGCCAATTCGATCGGCAAGCGCGCCCGCAGGGTAGGAAGCGGCCGCATCGACGAAATTATAAAAAGTGTAAAGCGCGACCGCGATTGTGGACGCTTTTGCAAAGCCGAATCGCGGGGTCAGAATCTGACCGGCGCGAAGTATCAGCAGGGTTGGCGCGAAATCACCGATGCCGTGCGCGAAAACCCCCGTGAGGAAATGCCAGTATGTTTTCGGAAGCTGGCTGAAACTGGATATAAAACTGGGAGCGCGATGACCTTCGTCCTGCCGTCCCGACGGAGCAAGCAGCGCGAAGGCTAGCGCTGCGGCGATGCCCGGAAGCAGGGTCCAGCGTAATACGCCACGCGGCCCCAGCCACCCAAGCAGCGCGGTGGCGCACAAAGGACCGAGCACCGCGCCAATGGTATCCATGGCCCGCTCGAATCCGAATGCGCGGCCTTGTTGTTCTGGCGCAACGGAGTCCGCAAGCAAAACGTCGCGCGATGGCCCGCGGCTTCCGCGGCCGATCCAACCCAGCGCGCGCATCACGAGGATCGCCGGCCAGCTTTGCGCGAAGGCGTAGGCGAAGGTCGATACTCCCGTCGCGCAATAGCCGATGATTCCGGTGGGCTTCCGCAGCCGGGGGCGATCCGCGATCCAGCCGCCTGCTAATTTGGCAAAACTGGAAAATCCGTCGGAGACGCCTTCAATCACGCCAAGCGCAAATGCGGGCGCGCCGAAACTGGCCAGAAACGAAGGCAGGATCGCGGTCGCAGCTTCGTGTCCCCAATCCGAAAATAAGCTCGCCAGTCCGATGCCTAAAACTCCACCGGTGAGCCAGCGTTTGGAATTGGAAGATGGGCGAGCGGAAGTCTTCATGGCCGGAGATTGCTTAGCCGGCTGCGGATAGAGTGGAAGGTGCAGCCGAAGATCCCGCTAAAAACGGTAAGGCTAAATCGAAAATGCGGCCGGGCCACCCGCGACGGTCGCCAGCGTCGAGCCACATCACCGGCACGCGTAAATTTTGGAAGGGCACGGTATCAAGTAATTCGATCAGCAGTTCGTGAATGCGGTACTGGAATGCGCGGTCCTCGGAACGGAAACCGTCGGCCGGAATGTTCGCATCAACGGGCGGCACGCCCACCAGAATCGTGTAGGTGTTCATCCACCATGCCAGCCAAGCTTCCAGTTGCGGCTGGCGGCCGAATTTGTTCACCAGGTAGCAATAATTATCGAGCACCGCGCGATCGGTGATTACGTTCGGCGCGCGGCGCGCGGCATCGAGTTCGGCGGCAATCTGCGCGCGCAGGATCCACAGTTGTCCTTCGAGTGTGGTCGCCGCGTTGACCGGAAACGGCGATTGCCTGGCGACTTCGGTCACCAGTTCGACGTTGTAGTGCGCTTTTTTCAGCAGCGAGCAGATTTCATACGCAAGAGTCGTCTTGCCAACGCCATGCGTTCCGATCAATGCCAGTTTCAAATTTCCGCCTTTAGCCACCAATTGTGTTTCTAACACATTTTCGGGCTGGCATGAAATCCGCGCCGTTTTTCCGTCTGAAGCAGCCCGGATTTTGGGCGCTAAACACCTAAAAAATGACGATTAGAATCGTGCGCTGTCTTTTGTTTTGAACAAGATACGGCGGTTTCTAATCGGCCGGAGTGACGATTAGAAATATTCCGCTGAACGTGCATCGTTCGGGGAAAATGCGGGAGGCTGGCGACAAATTTCGTAGCGGGGTCGACGCTGGAGCGCTGTTGTGCGTCCGATGAGAGGACCAGACGCATCGAAGGCTCAACCCATTCGCCGCGGGCATTTTTGCGGCCGAGAGTCATGAGGACGAATCTTTCATGGCTGCGCGAGTGTCGAAGATTTTTCATTTGGTTGACTCCCTGTGTGAGGCTAGCACGCGAACGATTTGAGGGAAATTGGGCGTAAGGACAGGTGAGGGACAGAACCAGTGCTAGCTGTACGAAATGAATTGTTTGTGTTCCCTTACTGCGCCGAGGGATGTTGAATTTAACCTGGTTGCCGATTGGGGCGCAGCAAGCAGCGCCCCCAAGAATGCTCATGAGAAACTAAGCAAGGGCGGACGATACTATGAGAGCTGTACTGCAGCGGGTCACCACTGCGCGGGTGCTCGTCGATTTAAAAATTACCGGCGAAATTGGCGCGGGCCTGGTGGTGCTTTTGGCCGTCGGCCGCGAAGATACTGTGGCGACGGCCGCGACGATGGCGGAGAAAATTGCGAACCTGCGAATTTTTAACGACGATCACGGCAAAATGAATCGCTCGCTGCTGGAGGCCGGTGGCGCAGTCCTGGCCGTCTCGCAATTCACGCTTTACGGAGATGCTCGCGGACAGCGGCGGCCCAGTTTCATCCAGGCTGCACCGCCCGAACGTGGCAAGGCGCTTTATGAAGAATTCCTCGGCGCGCTGCGGCGACTGGGAATCCGCGTGGAAACGGGAGTTTTCCAGGCGCATATGTCCGTAGAACTTGTGAACGATGGCCCGGTCACAATTCTGCTCGACTCCGACAAAACATTTTGATTGGTGAGCGCGAGAAACGCAGTTCGCCGGTGCCCTTGCGGCGGCGTCTTGCGGAATCCATCGGACTGCCTTACGCTTTTCCGCGGGGCGTGGGAGAATTCGATGAACGAAATCGATCGCATCGTGGATCAAATGGATCGCGCGTTTTCGGGCGACGCCTGGCATGGGCCGTCGCTGCAATCGCTGCTCGATGGAGTTTCGGCGGAAAATGCTTCCAAGCATGCAATCCCTGGCGCGCATTCCATCTGGGAATTGGTGAATCACATCGCGTCCTGGAATTCGATCGTGCAGCATCGCGCTAGCGGCGAGGTGGTGGAAGTCAGCGTTGAACAGGACTGGCCGCCGGTATGGGAATCCAGCGATGTCGCGTGGAACCGCACACTCGAACATCTTCGCGAATGCCGTGCGCGTTTGCGCGCCGCGGTTCAAAAGTTGCCGGAGAGCAAATTGGAAGACATCGCGCCCGGGAAGGATCATTCGCTCTACGTGATGCTGCACGGCGCGATTCAGCATGACCTGTACCACGCCGGACAAATCGCCGTGCTGAAGAAAGCTTTGCAATGAGCGGCGGCACGCAACCAAAGAAGCCGGGCACGAGTTCCCTGGCGGTAACGGTGCGGCCGGCGGTGTCGTCCGACCACGCGCGAATCGCGGACCTGGCGCGGCAATTGTCGTATCCCTCGACGCTCGAAGAAATCGCCACCCGGCTGGCGGGGATGAGCGGCTCCGCCGACCACGCGGTGTTCGTGGCGGAGCGCGAAACCGGCGAGATTGGCGGCTGGATCGCAGTATTCGTCTGCCGCATGGTGGAGGCCGACGCGCGAGTGGAAATCAGCGGCCTGGTAGTGGATGAACGATTTCGGTCGCAGGGCATCGGCGAAAGGCTGCTGGCGCGCGCGGAACAATGGGCTGGGGAACGTCCGTGCAAAACGATCGGCCTGCGGTCGAACCTAATCCGCGACCGGGCGCACGCCTTCTACGAACGCAACGGCTACGCGCATCTGAAAACCCAGAAAGCCTTCCGCAAGTCGCTGTAGGATTTCCGGCGCGATTCGCGCCCCGCTTAATACTGAGCCTTCCCTTAGACATATCGTGATACGATACAAATAACAGGTTGTGAAAGGCACCCATGAAAACCAGCACCACATCCGGCGTCGATTACCAGGCACTGGCGAAATTCCGCTTCGAGATTCGCCGCTTTCTGAGTGCCAGCGAACAAATTGCACGCGCCGCAGGTTTGGAGCCTCAGCAGCATCAGGCCCTGCTGGCCATCAAGGGATTGCCGCCGCAACGCGCAGCGACCGTGGGCGTGCTGGCGGAACGCTTGCTGATTCAGCATCACAGCGCCGTTGAACTTGTGAATCGGCTGCAAACGAAGGGCCTGCTGAAGCGGGCACGAGGCGCGTCCGATCGCCGCAGCGTCTTACTGAGCCTTACTTCTGAAGGCGAAAAACTTTTGAACAAGCTGGTATTGACGCATCGCGCGGAACTGAGGACGGCCCGCGCCAAGCTTCTGCGATCGCTCGAAACAGTCATGGGACGGCGAAGCGACCTTGGAAAGACCCACGGCGCTTCAAACTAGAAAGATCGCGGCGCAAACATGGCGCGAAGCCCAAGATCGCAGCGAAAAAGGTGAGCGGCCGCGGCAACCGATTCTAATTCTAAAATCCGCCGCCACCGCCGCCGCCGAATCCACCGCCTGCTCCGCCGCCGCCAAATCCTGAACCGCCGGAACTGCGTGGCGCGGAGGACATCACGCTGCCGACGTGCGAGGACATCATGTTGAGGTCCACCATCAGAAGATAGGGCTGAAAGCCTGAGCCGTAGGGGCCTTGAAACCACTGCGGCGGCGGCAGCGCGATTCCCGAGAATGCCTGAACCCATTTCTTTTCCACACGCAAGGCCATGGCGTACGGCAGAAATTTTTCAAAGAGCTCCGGACTTTTCTGCAGGCGTTCGATTTGATCTTTTTCCACGCGGCCCAGAAATTCTTCGAACCCCAGCACTTTTTCCAGCGCTCTTTCGCCGGTAATGGTTCTTGCCGACATGAACCAGCCGAAAATACCAATTACCAGCCCGGTGGCGAGGCCAGCGACAACCCAGGTGCTGGATGCGATGCCCGTGGCGTTGGCGAAAAACGTGGATCCGGCCGCCAGCAACAAACCTATCACCAGGCCAGCGCCAATGTAGCCTTGCTTCACCGTGTCCGGGCGATGCAGGTAATAGCCGTCGCGCATCAGGGCGTTGAAAATGCGTTCGCGGATGGCCGGGAGGTGCGTGTAGAAATGATTTTGCAGGTCGGAAAGTTTAACGTCGGGGCTGGCGCCGTCGTCAAACAGAGCTGAAAGCATTTCCTGCTCGTGAGAACGCGCCGCGGCCCAATCCGCCGGAGGTTTTTTGAGGTGGAAAATGTATTCCTTGCTGTGGGTCAGGCCCAGCATATGGCTTTCGTCTTTTTGCTCGATGGTCAGATACCCTTTCACGGCGAGATCCACCAGAGTTGAGGTGATGTCACGCATGGCCGCTTCGTTATCTACCAGCGTGCCGCATTCCGCCGGGGTTAATTGATCCGGGGGATCGTACTGCACGCTGATCGCCTGGCGCGCCGGGTCGCGTCCGCGCGTCCACCACAGCCAGAACATCGCAAAAAACGCGATCACCGGAATCAGCAGCGGCAGGTTGCTTTTCAGGAAGCGAATGAATTTCACGGCGGCTGACGGCGGGTGCACGAATCCTTTGTCGAAGCCGACGACTGCGGTGAGTCCCTGGCGATAACCCAAGCTGTGGAGGCTGCTGATTTCGACAACGTTGCCGCTGGCGTGGACCTCAGCGTCTTCGGAACGTGAATTCACGAAGCCGGTGTAGGCAATAGCGTGCAGGCCGCTGACGCCTTCCGGCAGCTCAATTCGCGCGGTGACCCGGTCGATCGGGTCTTGCCACTCTTCGCCGGTTACGTTCCAGTAGAGCTCGTCGTGATCCTCGAAAAACCGGGTCGCGTTCAGCGCGCGATAGTGGAAAAGAATTGTACGGGTGGCGTTCTCCGCGTCCGGGACGTAAATCTTGAATTTGATGTAGCGGCCCTCGCGATTTTGCTCCAGCTTCAGTTTCTGGCCTTCCGCGTCCGTGGCGCGGATGTCGTCAAGAAAGAGCGTGTAGTTCATTTCTTGCGGAGTGGTGTACTCGACCGGAATGGTGCGGTAGATGCCGTGCCAGGAGCCGCTGAATTCCACTTCGATGGATTCGGTTACGTCGATGCTGCCGTCGGATTGCACTTGAATTTGCGCATCGAAATGCTTGAAGGACAGGCTACGCGCCGCTGCGGGCATGGCGGCCAGCAGCGCGCCGAAACAGAGGAAGCAAACGGAGAGAGCGCGGCGCACGACGGTCATCCCGGCAGCCCGATTATGCCGCGCCGCCAAAGCTTACTTTGGGCGCTTCGCGTTCGGCTGGGGCGCCGATCTCGAAAAATTCGCGCGGCTTGATGTTGAACATTCCGGCGATGATGCTGGAAGGGAACTGGACGATCTTGGTATTGAGGTCTCGCACTACCGCGTTGTAATAGCGGCGCGCGTTTTGGATGCTGTCTTCAATTTGAGTCAACGATTGCTGAAGCTGCGTAAAACTTTCCACCGCGCGCAATTGAGGGTAGGCCTCCGCCAGCGCGAATACCTGGCGTAACGCGGAGGTCAGCGTGCTTTCCGCTTGCGCCTTAGCCTCCGGTCCTTGCGCGCTCATCGCGCTGTTGCGCGCCGCTACTACGCCTTCCAGCGTACCTTTCTCGTGAGCCGCGTATCCTTGGACGGTTTCCACCAGGTTCGGAATTAAATCGTAGCGGCGTTTGAGTTGCACGTCGATATCCGACCAGGCGTTGTCGCATTGCACCCGAAGGCGAACCAGGCCGTTGTACATGCCGATGATGAAAACGGCCAGCAGCACGACGATCACAACGAAGGCAAGAATCATCAGAAACCTCCGCGGATGCGCGTAGGGTACGGAACTGCATCCCGCGTGCGGCCAGCATACGGTGTGTGCACATCGGTGTAAAGAGAATGTGGAGTGGGCGAAGACTGGCGCTCGTGGACGTTAAAGCGATTTCCCGATGCGCCTTGAGGCAGGCAATTTCGTGATTCCGGACGGCTGTCGGCAATTGGTTTGCTATTCGTAGTGGCGCTCTTGGTGCGGCCGGTTTGGTTATGGCTTCGGCGGGTACAGCATTAAATAGGTATAGGCGTCGGCGGCCTCATCCTCAGTGAGATACGTAAATACGGGCATCCGGCCGCGGTATGTGGTGGGAGGCTTGCCCATCACGATCGGCGCGCCGTAGGTAACCTTCTGCACGAATTGCGGCAGGCTCACCCTGGTTGTGAAAGTGGAGAGCGGCGGTATTGCGCCCTGCAAAATTTGCTGCGGCGTGGGGTCCGGGCCCGTGGCGCTGTGGCACACGTGGCAGGTAGATTTCACGATGTGCTCGCCGACGCGCACCGGCGTTTGCTTTATTGCGATCTGATTTTTCTGCGCACCCGGAACATCGGAAAGTTCATCGAGATATGCCACCAGGGAGTGAATTTCCGGCTCGGTCAAAGTCGGCGCGGGCATGTTTGTGCCACCCACGTGAAGCCTCTTGATCAAACTTTCCTTTGATTCCTTGGCCATGGCGCGTGCGTCGGCAGGATCCATATCGCGACCGGCTTGCTTCATGCGTTCCATGGTGGCTTCTACCGATGTCGCCTCCACCGGTCCGGTGACAGCGTTTATTTCAGGCGGCGCGCCCTGGCCGACGGGTCCGTGGCATCCGCGGCAGCTGATGCGATATAGGTCGGCACCGTGCATCGTCATAGTTTGCGTGGCGTAATCCGGGGATAGTTCCAGTTTCCAAGTGGACTCTTCTCCGGGCCCAGGAGGCGCTGGCCCTAAATCCCAGGTCTTGCCCATACTGGTGTGCGAGAACGACCGGTTGAGATGCAGGATCCAGCTTTCACCGTGCACAGCGGTCACGGAGCTATCGTTGCTCCCGGCCGATTGACCTAGCAACGACGATGCGCACAGAAACACCGCAATGAATGCGACGACATGCAGAAGGACCGCTATCTTCGAACCTGACACGAGCGTCCCTGCCGCGGGCGAATGCGACATGCGCTCGTGAAGCGCAATCCGATGCCGCATCGATTTATCTCGCGTCCCGTTCACCAGCTTGGTGGGTAGCTCCATGGCTCAGTCCTTGTCTGCCGTTACTTCTTCACAACCGTCAAATCCACGTTGGTTGTGGCGTCCGTCACCGTGATTGACTGAGTGGTGAGTTTGCCGTCAGCGGCCCATGTTTTCAAGGTATAGGTGCCCGCTGGAACGTTCTTGATCGTGAACGTGCCGTCATTTCCGGTGAGTGCAAAGTAAGGCGATGGAACGATGATGATGTAGCCCGCCATGTCCGGATGCATATTGCAAAAAATGGGCGCGGCGCCCACGTTGTCGAATTGATAGGATTTTTTATCGCCCGGCGAAACGATGGTCATGCTGTGCTTCAGGGCCTTATTGTCATTGATAGACGGCCAGTAGACGTTGTGAACCACCTGATCGCTATTCAGAAAATCCACTGTGGTGCCTTTCATAATCACCAGGATATCGGGCACGAATTTCATGTTCTTCTGGTCCATCGAGACATGCTGCGCCGGCGGATCGAATTTCTTGCCAGCACCGGCGTCAATATAAACAGCAATGTTGCCGGCGGATTTCAGCCCGGTCTCCGACACCTTGCCGGTTACATCCCCGGCGGGTGCTGTGCCCGCCATCAACAAAACGCCCAAGAAAATGGCATTAGCAGCGACCTTCGTCATGTTCATTTCATCCCTCCGTTCCAAAAATTTGGCGGGTCAACTTTAACTCCCGCAGAGTAAGCCTATTCGTTTTGACCGCGCGGTGACAATTCCCACCTTCGGATGTGAGGCAGGTGACAATCGCACTGTCATAATCGGTGACTGAGTGTAGCACTTGGGGTCCGCCGCGACTCGTTAAAGCCTCGGCATCGTGAACGGCACCTTATTATTTCGGTGGCATAAGTTTTGGATCCAGGCGGTTGGCTTCTTTAAATTCCTGCTGTGCACCGCCGCTATCACCCAGCCGCAGTAAAGACATGCCGAGATTATAGTGCGCGTGGGCAGGGCGGGATTCAGACGTATAGCCTCGCGATAGCTATCGGCAGCCGATTTGTATTGCCCCTTGTTAAAGAATACGTTGGCAAGGTTGAAGCGCGCTTCCGCATTTTCCGGCTGTTCCGCGACTCCCTTCGCGAACGCCGTTCGGCGCGCCATCCAAATCGCCCTGCTGCATTTTTGCCATGCCTATGCCCTCATCCGCTTGGGGAAATTCTGCCTGCACAACCAGGGCTTTTTAAAAACTCGCAATCGCTTTTGCGGATTGATTGGCCTGCAGATAAACGTTGCCCAGGTTATAGAGCGCGTGGGCATCGCCCGGTTTAAGAGCCAGACCTTTTTCATAAGTTGCAATAGCGGCGTCCAGTTTTCCTTGCATTTGATACACCAGAGCAAGATGAAAATATGTCTCGGGCTGGCCAGGATCCAAGCTGGCACTTTTTTCAAAACTAGCGCCCGCTTCGTCGACTTGCCCCGCCCGATATAAAAGTTGGCCGAGTTCGAACCACGCCAGAGCATCGTCAGGATGCTCGTGCACGATTTGGCGGTACTGCGCCGCGGCGTCTTCGCCGCGTCCGGCATTGCGCAGTGCCGCTGCGTAATTCATGAGGACGTCCAGCGATTTAGGGTCCAGTTGAATCGTCTGCCGATAGATTTTGATCGCTTCGTCCCATTGCTTGGTGGAATCGAGCGCTGCCGCCAGATTATTCATGGCATCGACGTAACGCGGCACCAACTGGATTGCCTGGCGGTAGGCTGCAATAGCGTCGTCCGTATTTCCTGAAGCAAACGGCGCGGCTCCCAAGCCGTTGTAGGCTTGCGCGAATTTCGGGTTGAACGCGATGGCTTTCCTGTATGCCGCAATGGAATCCTGATATTTCTTCTGGTGATATAACGCCAAACCTAGATTGCTTTCGGTGATTCCGTCGACGGGCCTGATTTCGAGAGCTTTGTCAAAATCCGCCACGGCTTCCTCGTCTTTGCCTTCGGAATCCAGCGCCATTCCCAGGTTGCTCAGGGCAGGCGCGGAATCGGGATCCAAGGCGCGAGCCTGGCGGAAGAGCGCGATGGCATCGTCCGTCTTTCCTTTTTTATAGAGTTCGAGGCCCGATCGTTCAGCCTTACTGCTTCCCATACATTTTGCGCGGAAGCCTGCGCCCGAATATTTCTCGCCGTAGCGAAGAACAGGATGCCGCTCGCTGCCAGCATCCCTATTTGTCTTATCGAACTGCTCATTTCAGCCAATCCTCCCTACGCGACGTGCCGGGCTGCATCCAGCCCGCGCAGTATCGCTAGCGTCAAGATACGTTTTGAGATAGGCTCTTTGCAACAGCACCGTATCACCCCTTCCTCTGGAATCGCGTATTCAAAAGGCATCTGGGGATGCTCTTCAAAACTTTCAGTGCCGCCGTGTTTGGCATCGACGCGTATCTGGTCGAAGTCGAGGTGGATGTAGTTCCGGCGTTTCAAGGTTATTTCACGGTGGTGGGTTTGCCGGACATGCTGTGAAGGAAAGCCGCGAACGCATTCGAGCCGCGCTGCGCAATTGCGGTTTTGATTTTCCGTCCGGGCACGCGGTCACGATTAATTTGGCTCCCGCCGATATTCGCAAGGAAGGCTCCGCGTTCGATCTGCCGATGGCGCTGGGTCTGGCCGGCTGCCAGGGGAGCTTTTTTGGCAAACTTCTCGATTCCCACGTGTTTTTGGGGGAACTCTCGCTGGATGGCAGCGTGCGTTCGGTGCGCGGAGCGCTTTCCGCGGCATTGGCGGCGCGCGAACGCGGCATCAAGAATGTCGTGGTGCCGGAAGCGAACGCGCGCGAAGCCGCCGTGGTGCAGGGCATCCAGGTTTTTGGCGTCAAATCATTGCCCCAGGCCGTGGATTTGATTAACGCGCCAGAATCTTTTCAGCCGGTTGCCGTGGACACCTGCCAGATGCTCGCCGAGGGCAGCCAATATTCGGTGGACTTGCGCGACGTGCGCGGACAAATGTCCGCGAAGCGCGCGCTCGAAGTCGCCTGCGCCGGCAGCCATAATCTTCTGTTGATTGGGCCGCCAGGCGCCGGGAAAACCATGCTGGCGAAACGCATTCCCACCATCCTGCCACCCATGTCGCTCGAGGAAGCCATCGAGACCACGCGCATTCACAGCGTCGCGGGCGTGCTTGAAGATTCGCGCGGCCTGGTGGGCACGCGACCGTACCGCTCACCGCATCACACTATCAGCGATGCAGGCCTAATCGGAGGCGGGGCCATCCCCCGGCCCGGTGAAGTTTCCTTAGGACACAACGGCGTGGTATTTCTCGACGAGTTGCCGGAATTTCAGCGCAACGTGCTGGAAGTGATGCGGCAGCCGCTCGAGGACGGCAGCGTCACCATCGCGCGCGCTGCGCTGTCCGTAAATTTTCCCGCGCGTTTTATGCTGGTGGCGGCAATGAATCCGTGCCCTTGCGGATTCTTTGGCGATAACACGCGCGAATGCCATTGTTCGCCGGTGCAGATCCAGCGCTACGTTTCGAAAATTTCGGGGCCGCTGCTGGATCGCATCGATATCCAGATTGAAGTGCCCGCCGTGAAATATAAGGAATTACGCGCCACCACGGAAATTGAAAGTTCGGCCTGCGTGCGCAGCCGGGTGGTTCACGCGCGCGATATTCAGGCCGAGCGCTATCGCGGGGACAAAAAACTGTACGCCAACTCGCAAATGCCGCCCAAACATATTCGCAAGTATTGCGCGATCTCGGCGGAAGGCGAAAAACTGCTCGAGTCCGCGATCCAGCGTTTGGGCCTTTCCGCCCGGGCTCACGACCGCATCCTGAAAGTCTCCCGCACCATCGCCGATCTGGAGGGCGCGGAATCCCTCGCGCCCAAGCATCTCAGCGAAGCCATTCAATATCGCACCCTGGACCGCACTTACTGGGCTTAACGGCTAGCTCTGCAGGAAATTTGCGTTTGTGAACGCGGATCACGTGGATCTGATGCCGGCTGACGTGTACGGTGTAGCAGGCTTTTGAGCCGGGTTGAAACTGTACTAAACTCGCCCGTCGCACCTTACCATTTATGGCTGCCAAAATAATCCGCGAACCTCGCTGGCCGGCGCTTGTGGCCATGGGCGCCGCCGGCGGCGTGTATCTTGGCTTGCCGAAGCCGCTATCGCTGGGACCTAGCTGGCTGCTGTTTGCCGTGGTTGTGGTGTTGCTGATTCCGATCGCTGAATCAAATCGCCGGGGACTTTTCCACATTTCGCGCGTGCTGGTATTTGCGGCCAATGGCGCGATCACCATTGCCATGGTCGCGTCGCTGGCTTTTCTGATTGAAGGAATCCCGCAGCATCGCGAGTCGCCGACCACCTTGTTGCGTGGTGCGGGCGCGCTTTGGATCACCAACGTTCTGGTCTTCGCGTTGTGGTATTGGAAACTGGATGCGGGAGGACCAGTGGGGCGCGAAAGCTCTCGCGGGCGGCTGGACAGCTCCTTTCTTTTCCCGCAAATGTTGAGCCAGGAGGGTGGCGATCCCGGATGGTCGCCTCATTTCATGGATTACCTGTTCCTGGCTTTTAATACCAGCACGGCTTTTTCGCCCACCGATACCGCAGTGCTTTCGCGTTGGGCAAAAGCTGGCATGATGATGCAATCGCTGATTTCGCTGACGATTGTGGCGCTGCTCGCCGCGCGCGCCGTGAATATTCTTTAGGGCCGAGAATCTGAAGCAATAAGTCATGCCGGAGAGCTGAAATGCTAACCGCGAGCAAAATGATTGGTTTTGTCCCGACGCAAGATTCCCGGAAGGCCAGGGAATTTTACGAAGGCAAGCTTGGATTTGAATTCGTCAGCGACGACCCGTTCGCGCTGGTGGTGCGCGCCGGAGATACTACCGTTCGCATCGCGAAAGGCGCCAAAGACTTCAGGCCCGCCGCGTACACCATTTTGGGATGGGAAGTAGAAAATATCGAAGCGGTATGCCGTTGGCTCAAGGAACGCGGAGTAATTCTCGAGAGGTATCCGTTCGTTCAGGACCAGGAACTCGGCGTGTGGACCACGCCCGGCGGCGACAAGGTTGCATGGTTCAAGGATCCGGACGGCAACGTCCTGTCGATCAGCCAGCACAAAAAATAGAGCGAGGGAAACGGTGTACGGTCCACAGGCGGCGCACATTCGAGCGCGTAATGTGTTCGAAGGGAATGCGAGCGTAGTAGGAAATCGGGCGGCAAACTGAGATGAGATCGCGGAGGTGGTATGACGAAATCGTTGATACTTGGAACCATTCTTGGGGGCTTGACGGCTTTCCTGTGGAGTTCCGTATCCTGGGAATTTCTGGGCTGGCATGAAAAAGGCGTGCTGGCATTTCAAAACGAAGACGAAGTCTCCGCAGTGATTACCTCGCACACGACTGAGGGTGGAACGTACCTGCTGCCATCAGCCCCGCCAACCGCAGGCATGACGTCGCAACAAAAGAACGCGACGCAAGCCGCCTTGATGGAAAAAATGAAATCCGGTCCGATCATGTTCGCGTCCGTACGCCGTGGAGGATTTGGCTCCTATACCCGCGGGCTGATCGTTCAGTTCCTGGGCCTGATGGCCGCGGCCTTTCTGCTGACATGGATGTTGCTGCAAACTGGCGGGCTGAGCTACGCGCGGAAGGTGGCCTTTCTGGCAGCAGCCGGGCTGGCGGCGAGCGTGATTGTCGATATTCCCAACTGGAATTGGTGGGGATTTTCAGGCACCTACACTGTGGTGAATCTGATCGACTCCACGCTCACATGGCTCATCGCGGGTCTCGTAATCGCCAAGGTTGCTAAACCGGCAACAAAGCTCACGCACGCGTGATTAGGACGACGCCCACTGCTTTGCATTGGCGAACTTGGCGCTGCTGTGCCAAACCTGGTGGTTCCAGTCGTCGCCAATCATGTCGAACGCTTCTTTCGCTGCGGTCTTATCCTCAGCCTCGACTGCCATGTGGGCGTAACGGTTGATTTTCAAGCTGGACAATCCATAGAGTCGCCTGAGAGCGCCATACCCCTCTTTGATTTTCGGCCAGGACAAATGCTCCATATCCGAGTCAGTCGAATCGCACTGGCAGGTAAGCTGCGTAGCGATCTCGAAATACAGAAAATTCCCTTCGTCACCTCCTACCTTTTGTGAAATCTCTTCAGCGAACGCTTCGGCATCGCCAGGATGCCCGTACCATTTGGGAAGCAGGTAGTATGCGTACTCGCGATAAAAGTGATAGTAACCGGGTTCAAACGCTACAGCCTGATCGAGTAGATCTCTCGCCTGCGCCTTGCTCCATCCTTGATTGAGCGCTACCAGTTGCATCACTTCGTACCATTTGGGGCATTTCTCCTTCAGATGAGCAGCGTCCTCTTAGGCGCCAACGGCCAGGGCAGTACGTTCCGCTTGCAGTTTCCAGCCGGATTCGGAAACCGTGCTGGCGTATCCCGAACCGCGGGCTTTGTAAGAAAACTTGATATAGGTCTCGGCGAGTGCGATGCGCGCGGCTGCGGACTGCGGGTGTGCCGCGGACCATGCCTTCAAGTTCTCGATGTGCAAAGTCCAATCCGCATCCGTGGCCTCGTCCCCAACAATCGGGTCGCTCAAAGCTTCGTAAAATGTGAACAGCTTCCACACGCCGCCGGAGAATCTCGCCTTCGTCGCGCGGGCCTCGCGAGCCACTTTGTCCAGCTGATCAAAATCTTTCTGCACCAGGTCCGCGGCGATCTCACTTTGGTATTGAGCTTCTTCCTGATCGCCATTGGTTGCGTTGACATCCGGGTTTCCGGAAGGCTGTTGCATCGGAAGTGTTCGGGCAGAATGGTAATCGTGGCCGTAATCGTGAACGAGGGCCACAAGTACGGTCGTGTCCACCGGAGGCAGAGCAGCAGTCTGCGCGCGGTCGCAGGAAACCTGCGATAAGGAAACACCGCACACAAGGAGAAACAAAACTGCTGGTGAAAGACGCATGGAACCCCCCAGGTTTCGCGGCCAGGAAGTATGTTATTGATACGTATACGTAGATAAAACGGTAATAAAGTACTCATCATGGTACTTAATTGAGCACAGTACGGGGGCTGGCTGCGCGGCCCCGACGTAACGAGTTTTCATTACGGCACATCGGATCTGTGCCTTTTGAGGCACTTCGACCGTGACGCTTTCGTAGCGTCAGTCGAGTTTCGACGAAGGTCCGACACGTTGATTGGTTACACTGGAATCAAATGGGCCAGCATCGAGATCACCAATTTCAGGATTTTGTCCAAGGGTTCGGTAAATCTTCAGGCTTGGTGCTTCCGTTTCTCCTGCTGGTAGCTCTGCCGATAACCTTCTGGTCTCTTCGCGATCCGCAGTCGAGTCCGGTTCAACCGGCGGTGGTCGCGCTATTCGTTGTGTCGGCGTTCTGGGCAGTCGCGGCCATGTTAGAAGTGAATCGCAGGTGCGAAATTCTAGGCTGGCGCCGTTCGCATCTTTCGAGTTTGATCGCGGGTTCTCGTCCGGATGATCCAGAGGAATTGCTCGTTTGGCAGTGGACGTTGCAAAGCTGTTGCGCGTTTTTGATGTGCGCGTTCTGCGCGGCCACCCTGTACCTGATGCCGTAGGCTTGTTTCCTTTGCGTCTGTGCGGTGTCCTTTGGAGGCAGCAACACGGCAATTTAAACGCGTACAGCTAGTACTGGTTCTGTCCCTCACCTGTCCTTACGTTCAATATCTCCAAAGTCGTCCGCGTGATAGCCTCACACAGGAAATAGCCAAATGAGAAGATTTCGCAAATCGCGCGACGAAGAAAGACTTGCCTCCACCACGCCGCGAAACTCTGGCCCCAAACAAACGCGCGTGGCTCGCAGCGTCCAGTGCTTGTTCCACCAACGTCGCGGTTCATTCCCAAATTTCTAATCGTCACTGGGGCGGTTAGAAATGGCCGCAACTCATTCAAAACAAAAGACAGCAGCCGATTCTAATCGTCATTTTTTTGCACCTGTAGCGAGCAAAATCCGCATCGCACTCTCATTTCAAGGGCGCCGTAAATGGGACCAAAAGGGCCGCAATCTTGGACGCTACGGGCCGTGCGCTAAAAGTCGCAGGTTAGAGCACTCCCCGGTACTGGGAGTGCATTGACTTGCACTCCGGCGCTGTGATAACCATACACGCGCTCTTGAAAGGGTTCCCGACCGCGGATGCCGGACAAATCTAAGAGAATTGAAGTCACGCTGGAAACGCTGCTCGAGAGCGTGGACCTCGCCGAAAGCATCACCATGCGAGTGGCGGAAGCCGCGGGCTTTTCCGAGGAAGAGATTCATAAAATCGGCATGGCGGTGCGCGAGGGCGTCATCAACGCCTACAATTACGGCAACCAGCAGGACCGCCGGAAGAAGATCATGATGACGGTGGAGCTGCAGCCTGAAAACATGGTTGTCAGGGTTCTCGATCAGGGCCATGGCTTTGAACTCACCGAAATTCCCGACCCGCTTGCCGAAGAAAACCTGCTGCGTACCTCCGGGAGAGGCCTGTTTCTGATGCGCGCTTTCATGGACGAGTTCAAGGTAGGGCGCGGCCCCGAGGGCGGAGCCGAACTGGTAATGATCAAGAAACTGCCCCCGACAGTTTCCGGTAATGGCAAGCACCAACCAGAGTAAAATCAGCAGGCGAGGAACCCGTGGCCCTTCAAGGAACTCGTCGCCAGCTAGGCGACGTCATCATCATCGATTTCAGCGGCAAGATTACGCTGGGCGAAGGCAGCGCGATGCTGCGCAAGACCGTCAGGGATCTGGTGGACGGCGGGAGCAAGAAGATCGTGCTCAGTCTGTACGATGTGGATTACATCGATAGCTCCGGCATCGGCGAGCTGGTGAGCGCCTTCACCACGGTAAAAAACGCCAGTGGTGAATTGAAGCTTCTGCACCTTACCAAGCGCGTCCACGACATTTTGCAGATAACGCGCCTTTTCACCGTGTTCGATGTGCAGTCCGACGAAGCCGCGGCCGTGCGGAGTTTCAAATAGTTTTGCACAATGTTTTCTCGCCGACCTTGGACCGTTCCTCGAAGCCGCGCCTGATATTTGCTAAGATGACGTGCGGCGGCCCAGCCAGCTGTTTCGCCACGGCGTCAACGGATATGCCTCGCGTGCATCTTTATCGTCCCTTATTTTCATGCGCGCGCTCCAGCGCCCTAACCCGTAACAGTCAGCCGTTTTCAGAACGAACAAAGGTCCACGAATGAAGTTTAGTCTGCGGCTCATCGCCTCGCTGGTTATCAGCATCAGCCTGGTAACTTTTTTTGTCGCTCGCAATCAAGTGCGAGGGGAAAAGAAGGGCCTCCGCGCGGACCTTGCGCGCCGCGGCGAAATCCTGACGGAGAGTCTGCAGGAAACCATTGAGCCGGTTTTGCAGCGCGGTACCGAAGCGCAACTTCGTAAAATCGTCGACCGTTTTGGCGATCGCGAACATCTCGCGGGCGTCGCCGTTTACGATACGAATGGCAAACTGCTCGCGGTCAGCTCCAGGCTGGGAACCAATGCCGATGTCGCGCCGAAAGTCTTCCAGGAATCGAAGGCCGGAGACACAGGAGCGGGCGGGTTTACCGACTTTCCCAATTTGCCTGTGTACGCCTACGCTTTGCCGCTTCACCGCAGCGCCGGCGGCTTGGCCGGCGTTTTGGTCACATTTCACGACGCTCGCTATATCGAGGCGCAAAGCGTGCAGATCTGGCGCAGCGCCATCTGGCACGTAATCGCCCAAATACTTTTGATCGCGCTGATCACTTTTGTTGTGGTCCGCTCCACGATTACCGGGCCGATCACACGACTCTCGCAATGGATGAAAGATTTGCGCACGGGCATCTCGCCGGGGCCATTTCCGCAAGGTTCGCCTGGAGATTTCCTGCAGCCGCTTACATCCGAAGCAGCCTCTCTGGGGCAAAGCTTGGCCGAAGCTCGCATGGCAGTGAAACAAGAGGCTCGTCTGCGCGCAGCCGGCGACACGCGTTGGACAGCCGAGAGGTTGCGGGTAGGGCTGCGAAAGAAACTCAAGGCGAACTCGCTATTTGTGGTTTCCAACCGTGAACCATACCTGCACGTTCACGGCGCAAGGGGGATTGAAGTGCAGGTTCCGGCGAGCGGCCTGGTCACTGCGCTGGAACCGATTCTAAATGCATGCGACGGCACCTGGATCGCACATGGTTCGGCCGACGCCGACCGGGAAACGGTGGACGACCATGACCGTCTGCGAGTGCCGCCCGATCATCCGCATTACACACTGCGACGCGTGTGGCTGAACAAGGAAGAAGAAGAGGGCTATTATTTCGGGTTTGCGAATGAAGGCATCTGGCCACTGTGCCACATCGCGCACACGCGACCCAACTTCCGCACGTCCGATTGGGAGCACTATCAGCGTGTGAACGAAAAATTCGCGCAGGCTGTGTTGCAGGAAATCGAAGCGGTGGAAGATCCATTCGTACTGATTCAGGATTATCACTTCGCTTTATTGCCGAGAATGATCAAATCGGCGCGGCCCGACGCGCGCGTCGCGATTTTCTGGCACATTCCCTGGCCCAATCCGGAAGCTTTCGCGATTTGTCCCTGGCAGAAGGAACTGATTGACGGTCTGCTGGGCGCCGACGTGATTGGTTTTCACATTCAGGCGCACTGCAATAATTTTCTGGAAACGGTGGATCAATCCATCGAATGCCGCATTGATTGGGAGCGTTTCGCGGTGAATCGCAGTAATCATTTCACGATCGTGCGCCCGCATCCCATCAGCGTGGCGTTCCCTGAATCTCAAGACCTATTCCCAAACGAACTCACCCGCATCGGCATTCTGGAGACTACCGGGCCGGAGACAATTTTTCTGGGACTTGGCGTGGACCGCGTCGATTACACCAAGGGACTGCTGGAACGCTTCCGCGGCGTCGAGCGTTTCCTGGACAAATATCCTCAATACATTCACAAATTCACTTTCGTTCAGTTTGGAGCGCCCAGCCGGACCACCATCAAACGCTATCTGGATTTTTTCAATGAGGTGGGAGCCGAAGTGGAGCGCATCAATGCGCGATTCGCAAATGACAAGTGGAAGCCCATTATTTTTCACAACACGCATCACACTCACCAGCAAATCGATCCTTTCTACCGGGCTGCCGACGTGTGCATGGTTACTTCGCTGCATGATGGGATGAACCTGGTGGCCAAAGAATATGTAGCGTCGCGAGACGACGAAGACGGGGTATTGATTCTGAGCCAATTCACGGGCGCTGCCCGCGAATTGCGCGACGCGCTGCTGGTGAATCCGTACGACATCGAACAACTGGCCGAAGCCATTCGGCGCGCGCTAGAAATGTCCCCGGATGAAAGGCATTCGCGGATGCAACGAATGCGTACAACGGTGAAGGAGCATAACGTGTACCGCTGGGCCGCCGATCTGATTCTGGAACTGGCGGAGGTTCGCATCGACGCTCCGGAATCAGCCGAGCCACCTAAGGCGAAAAGCGCCTCGACCTCGTTATAAATAACGCGTGAAAAAGCGAATGCCCCGTTCCCGTTCCGAAGACTCCTCCGCGAGCGTTCGAACCAGTTCCCCTCGCCCGCTGCTGAAAAGCTGGCCTGCGATTTCCCGCCGCGTTCAGGCCGCGGAGGGCGTGGCGCTGTTTCTCGATTTCGATGGCACGCTGGTGGATTTTCAGCCTCGTCCGGACCAGGTGAAACTAGCCGTAAGGACAAGTGCAGCACTGCGCAAATTAACCGCGATTCCCAACGTTCGCGTGACGATCGTGAGCGGACGCCGCCGCTCGTCTCTTCTGCGTTTTATAAAAGTGCGGAAGCTTCGCGTTAGCGGACTCTACGGATGGGAACATCAGGAAGGAATAATTTTGGCCGGCCCAGCGATGAGGCAAGTCTCCCGGATCCGCAAATTGCTTGCAACACTCGAGCGGGAACTGCCGGGAATTTACGTCGAAGATAAAGGAATCAGCTTCGCCGTGCATTTTCGCGACGCGTCACAGGAAGTAGTAGGTAAGGCTCAGCGCATGCTTAGCAAATTCCTTCCACGTTTTCGTGCTTACATGCGCATCATCCGCGCCGGAAACGTCTGGGAACTGACCCCGCGGCACGTACGAGGGAAGGGTCCCGCGATCAGAACCTTACTGCGCGAACTGCCGGCCAAGTTTCTTTCATTTTACGTCGGAGACGACTTAACCGACGAGCCTGCCTTCCGAGCGCTGGGCAAGGGTATTTCAGTCGTCGTCGGATCGCGACGTCCAACGAACGCTTATTTTTCCTTGCCGAACCCGATTGCAGTCTGCAAATTTCTGGAACTTTTAAGCCGGGAATTGGCCTGATCGAGTTAATTCCGAAGAAGTTAACGGTCACGTCAATCTACAGCATTGTATGTATGGAAGCGGTCGAACGGTCGCGCCTAGCATTAGAGTTCTATGGATCAACCAGACTCGACTACCCGTACCCCTTCCGCGGCTGCCAGGATTCTGATCGTCGACGATCATGAGATTGTTCGCGATGGCATACGCACGCTTCTTCGCCGATTCCGGCCCGACTGGGTAGTGTGCGGTGAGGCCAAGAACGGCAAGGAAGCCATCGAAGTGGCCACTTTACTTGAGCCCGACGTTCTCGTGCTGGACGTCACCATGCCGGTTATGAGCGGCCTGGAGGCCGCTTCACGTATTACCCGGCTGGGCTTGCCGGCGCGCGTTCTGATCTTCACGATGCACGAAACGAAGAGCCTGGTAATGGAAGTGCGAGAGGTTGGTGCGCAAGGCTATGTGGTGAAATCGCAAGCGGCGCGCGACCTGATCGTCGCCCTTGATCGCATTCTGTCCGGCGGTACTTTCTTCGGTCCGGAGCACGAATCAGGCAAGCCCGCGAACTAAACTGGATCGTTCTGGCCCGTGTTTCTTGCCATTGTGATAGCATGTTTCTGCACATTTTTTCCCCGGGTGAAAACTTTTGGCGCAACATATTTCCCGTAAAGAATTGAAGAAGGACGAACTGCGCGACACTCTGGCGCATGGCGCTGACGCCGTTCTATCGCACAAACAGTTTACGGCTTATCTTTTGCTCGTTGCCGTACTGCTTGCCCTCAGTTTCCTCGGCTGGAAGACTTACACCGAACGCCAAACCGTGAAAGCCGCGGCTGGCTACGACGACGCGATGAAGGTCTATCAGGCGCCTCTGCGAAATACCGGCCAGCCTACGCCTCCGGGTGAGTTCAGCTATGCTGATGAAAAAACTAAATACACGGATGCGGCGCAGAAATTCGGAGACATTGCCTCCAAATATTCGCACACGCGCCCGGGGCAGCTGGCCGCTTACTACGCAGCGCTGAGCGACGAAAAACTCAGCAAAACTGACGACGCGAAGAAATGGCTTAATGGATTAGTGAGCAGTGGTAATGATGATTTTGCCGCAATGGCGCGTTTCGAACTCGCGCAGCTAAGCGATCGCGCCGGCCAGGGCGATGAAGCCGTGAAGCTCTATCAACAATTGATCGCCAAGCCTTCCGTTCTGGTGCCGAAGCCGGTTGTGATGCTGGCACTCGCTGAACATTACGGGGCAAACAATCCCACGGAAGCGAGCAAGCTTTATTCTCAAATCAAATCCGAATACCCCGATACGCCCATCGCCCAACAAGCCGACCAGGAAATGACGCTTCTGCTCGGCAAGTCGTAAGCCTGTGCTTGTTCAATTTTTAGTCTTCCTCTTGCGGGACGATTTCCCCGGCGCCACCAGTCGGTAGCTGCCTTTCACCAGTTCGCGAATTTCGTTCCAGTCCAGCGGGGCGGCATAGACGCGCAATGTAACCCAACCGTGCTTGCCGATGTACGGCGCACGTAAAAATCGCAGGTCGTCAAGAAAAACCCCTTGCAGAAGCGTGCCTACTTTCAGGCAGAGACCTAGCTCACCTTTATATTCTTCCAGCACTGCAAACATTTTCCGATCGACGCGGAATGTTGGGTGGCCGAACGTGACGCCTTCGGTGGCGGCCGGCAAACGCAGGCAAATCTTGCGTAGTTTTTTCAAAATCGCGTGTTCCGAAAGCATCCAGTGATGATAGCAATTTCCACGCGGACGCCCATCGCGATCCCAGCGGCCAAGGTTTGAGAACCGAAACTGTGATTCGACCGAGGGCTGTCGCTATTTGTCGAAGTGCCGCCGGGAGCCGGACGGACGCCGGCGCTACGGAGCTAGCGCTGCCGGTCGGAAAGCCGATACATTTTTTGGGATGCCGATCAATTCTACAGTTCGCGGACTTCGTTCAGGGCGTGGTCTAGCTTATCCAGCGTGTTTTGCAGGCTGGCTGAATCTTCTACGTTGAAGACGCGTACTGAGCGATCGATCTGGCGCAGCAGGCCTGTCAGGACTTTTCCCGGCCCCACCTCTACGAAGACGGTTACACCGGATTCGATCATGTCTCGGATGGAATCCAGCCAACGAACCGGACACGTCACCTGGCGAATGAGAGCGTCGCGCGCTTCGTTGCCTGCAGTGATGGCTTCGGCATCGACGTTGGTGATCAGCGGAAATTTGAGGCTATTGAATTTGGCAGCACGCAGCTCAGGTGCGAGGCGCGTTTGCGCGGGCATCATCAGAGCGCAATGAAATGGCGCGGAGACGGGCAATATGACGGCGCGTTTCGCGCCGCTTTGCGATGCGATCTCGACGGCGCGTTTCACCGCGGCTGCTTTGCCAGAGATGACTATCTGTTCCGGCGAGTTCAGGTTGGCGGGCGAGACCACTTCATTTTCCGCCGCTTTTTTACAGATCTCGCCCACTTCAGCGGATGACAGTCCCAGGATTGCAGCCATAGCGCCTTCGCCGAAGGGCACAGCTTCCTGCATAAAACGGCCGCGTGCTCGAACCAACTGAACCGCGGTGGGAAAATCGATCCCGCCGGCGGCGACGAGCGCGGAATATTCACCGAGGCTGTGGCCAGCGACGAAATCCGGGGCGATCGCCTGCTTCTCGAGGATGCGATAAGCGGCGGTGGAAACTGTGAGGATAGCCGGCTGCGTGTTTTCGGTCTGCTTTAGCGCCTCTTCGGAATCATTGCAACAAAGCTCAGAAACCGAAAAGCCAAGTGCGGAATCAGCTTCATCGAAGACGGCCTTCGATTCGGCGAATTGTTGCGCGAGTTCGCGACCCATGCCGCAATACTGCGAGGCTTGGCCCGGAAATAGAAATGCGAGTTTACCCATTAGCTTGTAGTGATTCCGCGATTTCAGCCGCGAGTGGCAGCGACGGCAGCAGCGGAAAGCTCCTGTTCGATCTTCTCGTTAAATCGTGAGCGACAAAGCTCAAAAGCGACTCGAATGGCGTTCTTGATGGCGTTGGGATTGGAGCGGCCATGGCCAATTATAGTGATGCCGCGAACCCCGAGGAGAGGGGCGCCACCATACTCGGATGAATCCGTGCGCTTGCGAAAGCTATCGAAGGCGTCTTTGGATAGGACGTAGCCGACTTGCGATTTGAGGCTGCTCTTAATGGCTTTTTTCATCATGGCGCCGAGGTGTTCGACCAGCCCTTCGCTGATTTTCAGGGCAATGTTGCCAATGAATCCGTCGCAGACGATTACATCCACATCGCCACGAAATACGTCGCGGCCTTCGACGTTGCCTACAAAATTCAGATGAAGTGTTTTCAAACGCGTGGCAGCTTCGCGCACCAGGTCGTTACCCTTCATTTCTTCTTCGCCTATGGAAAGCAGAGCTACACGAGGGCGTTTGGCACCCCAAATGGTGCGATAGTAAATCTCACCCATGACTGCAAATTGTTCAATCTGTTCGGGCTTCGAATCCACATTCGCGCCCACATCCAAAATCACCGTGACCTTTTCCTTCATGTTCGGGAACGCGGCAGCGAGCGCGGGACGATCCACAGCAGCCAGCGTGCCTAATACGAACCTCGCCACAGTCATCACGGCTCCGGTGTTGCCCATACTCACCAGCGCCTCGGCTTTGCCATCGCGCACCAAGCGGGCGGCCACATGAACCGAGCTTTCCTTCTTACGACGAAACGCTTGCGAAGGCGAATCGCTCATCGTAATCACGTCGGTAGCATTGACGATCTCAATGGGCAGATTACGATGCGGATGACGATGGAGTTCCTGCCTAATGGTCGCTTCCAGGCCGACCAGAAGGATACGCACACCTAGCTCGCGCGCCGCCAGGATCGCACCTTCAACTTCGGCGCGCGGGGCATGGTCACCTCCCATAGCATCCAGAGCGATGGTGGTCATCTATACACCAATGGGCCCAGAGAGAGCACCAGATCGGAAAGAATCGTGATGGAAGTTAGGCCGTCTTGGCCGTGGTGTCAATCACTTCGCGACCTTTGTAGAAGCCGCAGTGGGGACAGGCGTTGTGCGGCAATTTCTTTTCGTGGCAGTTGGGGCATTCGGCCAGCGACAAAGGCGTAAGGAAATCATGGGCTCGGCGCTTATTCTTGCGCGCATGCGAGTGACGTCGTTTCGGATTCGGCATTCCAGCTCCTCAAAATTCACAGGCCGCTACTAAGAGCAGCCGAAATAGGCAAGGGGATAGTGTAGCGTTTTATTGCTTTTTGAACCAGTCTTGCTTCAGACGAGCGAGCGGGGCGAGCCGCGGGTCAGAGGCATGCTTCTCGCAACGGCATTCTTCGTTATTCAGGTTGGCGCCGCAATATGGGCAAAGGCCGCGGCAATCGCTGCGGCAGATTACCTTCATGGGCAGTGCCAGATTGACCTGCTCCGCCAGGATATCAGCTAGAAACAGGCCATCTCCTTCAAAAAAGGCCACTTCCGTGTCGTCGAGATTCAGGTGGAATTCTTCGTCCCCGGCTATTGACGTCATCGGACGGTAGTAGAGGTCGAAATCCCGGCTGATTTCTTCAACCACGGTATCCAGGCAGCGGGCGCAGACCATTTCAACGCGCGTGTGCAAGTTGCCGTAGATGCGGATCTGCCCTTCCACAAGCTCGGCGGTGGCGCGGACCTCGAGCGGTTCGACCTGGTGGAACTCACCTGAATGAAAATCCAGCGTTCCGGGCGTGTAGCTCTTTCGGATGCGGATTTTGCGAACAGCGAGTTCGTTTACATCTAAAAACATCGGCTTTTCCCCGAATTTTCTGGGACGATTTCAATTATATGTCCCGTGTGGCTGATGTCAAGGAAGCGCGTACCGCCGTGCTTTGGCTGACACCAATCCAGCAATGACGAACTTATGCTGGCTAAAATGGTGCTGCATTCGCGAGGCGAGCGCTTCGGACGCCGTTTGATTAGGTAGCGGGCGCCCGCAAAGCGAGCGGGCAGCCCTTTCTACGGCAAGATTCGTTACGGCAGCAGTTCTTGACACTGACGAAGGAGAAAATCGTCGGTCATGCCTGCTATGTAGTCGCAGACTACGCGGTGGCCCGGTTCATGAGCCGCAAGTTCGACATATTGCCGGGGCAGGCGGTCGGGATGATCCAAGAAGAACGAAAAGAGCGCGTCGAGCGCGGCCACAGATCGATCGCGATCTTCCACAATTGACGGATGCGAGTAAACGTGATTGAAGAGAAAGCGTTTCAGCTCGTGGTTTGCTTCAGCACGTGCGTCGGAAAAGCGTGCCAAGCGGCTTGCGTGTTCCCTGATGTCCCGGGCATTTTTAGCACCCGATTGTTTCACTGCGAAGTTCGTGTTTTCAATCAGGTCCGTAGCCAGTAGATCGAGGATGTGTTTCAGAGCAGCATTGAATTTCAGCTTGGGCTTTGCGCTGTGGTGGCGGCAGTCAACTTCGGCCCAGGCTTCCGCAAAGATGGGGACTTCCTCGCTCAATTGCTCCAAATCCACGAGGTGTGCTTCGAATCCATCGTCGAGGTCGGCAGTGTTGTAGGCAATCTCGTCCACCAGATCGATTAGCTGAGCTTCAAGCGGCGGATGCTGGTCGAGAAGGTATTCGCTGAGTTGTGAAAATGTGGACGCTGTATAAGTGCGCGAATGCTTGACGATGCCTTCGCGCACTTCGAAAGTCAGATTCAAACCCGTGAAGTCAAGGTAGCTCTGTTCGAACTGCTCGACGATGTAGAGGGCGTGAAGATTGTGATCAAAATTTTCGCCGAATTCCCGCATGCGGCGATCTAGCTGTTTTTCGCCCGCATGGCCAAAGGGCGGATGGCCGATGTCGTGCACCAGCGCAAGAGCTTCGGCTAGATCAGTGTTGAGTTGGAGCGCGCCAGCAACCGTACGCGCGACCTGCGCAACTTCCAGGGTGTGCGTGAGGCGATTTCGAAAATGATCCGAGTAACGAGTGGTGAAAACCTGGGTTTTGGCTTCGAGGCGACGGAAAGCGCGAGAATGAATTACGCGATCGCGGTCACGCGCGTAATCATTGCGATAAGGATGTCGAGGTTCGGGATAGCGCCGGCCGCGCGAGTGCCGCACGTCCATGGCATAGGCTGCGAGCATTTCCGTACGTCATTGTAGTAGCTATCGCGCGAATATTCAGCCGCGATCGAAGCGGGCGGCTCAGGAGCTTACTCCGGAAGCGTGGTCAGCTGGATGTCGACTTCTCGAGTTCTTCAACCAGGGCGGGGACGATTTCGAACAGGTCGCCTACTATGCCGTAATCGGCGATTTCAAAGATGGGGGCGTTCTGGTCTTTGTTTATCGCTGCTATAGTGCGCGCCCCTTTCATTCCTACCACGTGCTGAATGGCGCCGCTGATGCCTAGGGCGAGGTAGAGCTTTGGCGCAACCGTTTGGCCTGAGCTGCCGATCTGGCGGTCCATTGGCAACCAGCCTTCGTCGCAAATCGGGCGGGACGCGCAGATTTCGCCGCCCATCAGCTTGGCGAGTTTTTCCGCCATGGCGATGTTTTCCGGGGCTTTGATTCCGCGGCCTACTGAAATCAGGATCGGGGCTTGCGTCAGGTCTACGGCTTGCTTCGCTTCGCGGAACATTTCGAGCGGCTTGGTGCGGATTTGTTCCGGTTTCAAATCTACGTGGACTGATTTGATTGGAGCTTTGCCGCTCGGGTGCTTGGCAGTTAAGTCTGCGCGGAATGCGCTGGATTGGAAGGATGCGACCCACGGGCCTTCGCCTGTGAAGACTACGTCGGCGGCGGTGCGGCCTTGAAACATCTGGCGGACGAAGATCAGTTTGCCGTTTTCGTAGCGGTACGCTGTGCAGTCGCCAATCATTCCCTTGTTCATTGATGCTGCGAGCTTTGGCGCGTAGTCGCGGACTTGATAGGTGTGCGGGAACAGGACTAGATCGGGTTTGATGTTCTCGATTACCTGGCGCAGGGCCAGGCTAAAACCGTCGGGCGTGTATTTTTCGAGCAGGTCGTGTTCGACGAGGAGAATTTCGTCGAGTTTGTAGGCGGTGAAATCGTCGGCAAGCGCCGAGACCCCTTTGCCAATTACGACGCCCGTCAGTGTGCCTTTCGTGTGCTCGACGATTTGTTGGGCAGCCGCGAGAGTTTCGAAGCTGACCTTGTTCCATTGTCCTTCGCGCTGTTCGGTGATCAGGAGAATTTTCATTTTTCGTCCATGAGTAAAAGCAATGCGCCAAACGGTTCGTGAGGCAGAACCGGGCTCTACAAATGCTAAACCTAATCGGCCGGCGGGACACCCCTTCGTGCTCAGACAAGCCGGCGCTACGACCCGTCATAGAACGCGCGCTTCGTGTTTCAGCTTTTCTACCAGCTTGGCTGCAATTTCTTTTGGCTGGCCGGTGATGAATTCTGTTTTCTTTGTTTTTTGCGGCACGTAGATGCGTTCTACGTGCTGCGTCGGCGCATCTGGCACGCCTAACGATGCGCGATCGACCGTGACGATTTCTTTTTTCTTCGCCGCCATGATGCCTTTTAGCGTGGCGTAGCGCGGCTTGTTGATGCCGGACTGAATGGACAGGACTGCCGGCAGCGGTAGTTCCACGTGCTGGAACCAGCCTGCTTCCAGTTCGCGTTTCAGCTTCATGTGATTTTCCACGATTTCGATGGCCATTATGATTGTGGCATGCGGACGAGCAAGTAATTCCGCCAGCAGGACACCTGTCTGGCCGAAACCTTGATCGTCGCTTTGCAACCCGGTTAAGATCAAATCGAAATTTTCTGATTTTATTGCCGCTGCCAGCGAGCGGGCCGAGGTTAGCGGATCGAGTTTGAAAAATTGCGCGTCGTTTACGTGGATGCCCCGGTCGGCGCCTTTGGCCAGGGCTTCTTTTATCGTTTGCTTGGCGCGGTCGGGACCCATGGAGATGACAACGACTTCGCCACTGTGTTTTTCTTTCAGGCGCAGGGCTTCTTCCAGCGCGAAGCTGTCGGGTTCATTGGTTTCAAAGCCAATGTCGGATTCGCGGATCCATGCGCCTGCTTCGGAGATGGCTAGTGGTGCGTCCTTTGCCGGGACTTGTTTTACGCAGACGCCGATTTTCAAGAGTGCCTCCTACGTTTGGTGCGGGTTGGCGACCATGACGCGCGATAAGCGAAGAGAGATTTTTCGCTGCGCTCAGGAGGACGGCCAAACTCAAAAGCGAATCGCCGATCTTGACTGCTTTGGCTACTCTGCCCAGCGCTTGAAGAGTAGCGATGCGTTTGTGCCGCCGAAGCCAAAAGAGTTCGAGAGCACGTATGTTACTTCTGCTTTGCGAGCTTGGTTCGGGATGTAATCCAAGTCGCATGCTGGATCCGGTTTTTCGTAATTTGCTGTGGGCGGCAGAATTTGATCGCGTAGGGCTAGAATGCTGATACCTGCTTCCAAGCCGCCTGCGCCGCCTAGCAAGTGGCCGGTCATCGATTTCGTTGAGCTGATCGGTACTTTTTTCGCCCGCGCGCCGAAAACGCGCTTAAGCGCTTCGGTTTCGATGGCGTCGCCGATGGGTGTGGATGTGCCGTGCGCGTTCACATAGCTCACTTCGTCCGGCGAGATGCCGCCGTCTTTTAACGCCGCCAGCGACACACGATAACCGCCATCGCCATGCTCGGCGGGTTGGGTGATGTGGTAGGCATCGCCGGACATGCCGTAGCCAATGATTTCCGCGAGAATCGTAGCATTGCGTTTTTGCGCGATTTCGAGGGCTTCGAGAATCACCATGCCTGAGCCTTCGCCCACTATGAAGCCGTCGCGATCGGCGTCGAACGGGCGGCTGGCGTGTTCGGGATCGTCATTGCGCGTGGAAAGGGCGCGCATCGCGGCGAACCCGCCGACGCTCATCGGTGTGATCGCGGCTTCCGTGCCGCCTGTAATCATTACATCGGCCGCGCCGCGCTGAATAATTTTGAAGGCGTCGCCAATAGAATGTGCCGACGCGGAACAGGCTGTGGCTGTGGCAGAATTGGGGCCTTTGGCGCCGTAGCGGATTGAGACGTGGCCGGAGGCCAAGTTCACGATGGTGGCCGGAATGAAAAATGGCGAGATCTTGCCCGGGCCGCCTGCCAAATATTTTGAATGTTCGCGCTCGATTACGTCGAACCCACCGATACCTGAGCCTATGTAGACACCTGTGGAATCCGCAATTTCTGGAGTAACTTGGAGGGCTGACATTTGCATGGCGAAGTCGGACGCCGCCAGGGCGAGTTGAATGAAGCGGCCGGTCTTCTTCAGTTCTTTTTTCTCGAGCCAGTTCAGCGGATCGAAATTGTGGACTTCGCCGGCGATGCGGCAATCGAATCCCTTGGGATCGAAATGCGTGATGGGCCCGATGCCGCTCTTGCCTGCCAGCAAATTGCGCCACACTTCTTCGGTGCCGATGCCGCATCCGCAAATCAGACCAACGCCCGTAACCACAACTCGGCGGTTCAAAAGGAATTTCTCCTGTACGGAATGGGAGGACGGGAGGGCTTACTTGCCCTTGGCGTGCTTCTCGATGTAGTCCACGGCATCTTTTACCGTGGCGATCTTTTCGGCGTCTTCGTCCGGGATTTCGATGCCGAAACTTTCTTCAAAAGCCATCACCAGCTCGACGGTATCGAGCGAGTCGGCGCCCAGGTCGTCCACAAAGGAGGCGGTCGGAGTGACTTCGCCTTCATCTACACCGAGTTGCTCGACAATAATCGTCTTCACGCGTTCTTCGACGCTGGCCATTCTGATTGTTCCTCCGATTTGAGCGATCTTGAAATCCCGGGCCACACCGCGGGCAAGTATAACGTCCCCAAGACAACCTTGCCATTCTATGCGGGGCGTAGTGCGGGGTCAACCGTTCCCCCGTATCGGCTTAGGGTTTTTGCTGAACCAATATATTTCCATCTGCTTCCAAAATGGGGCGTCAATCGAAAACCTGTGGCCGATCCGATGACCGAATCAATATCGCACTTCGGGCACATCGCCGTGGCATTTTCTTGAAGCCAGTGTGATACGGCGCCTGGAGGAAAAATCCCAAACAATGAAAGCAGCCACGGACCTCGCTCTTCAGAACTTCTTCGCGATTCTGCGGGGAATGTTTGTGAGCCGTATGTAATCGGCTTCGGTGATTACTTTACGCCTGACAAACTTAACCCATATGCAGGCCGCCGTTTACGTCCAGGACTTGTCCGGTGATGTAGGCGGCTTCATCGCTGGCGAGGAAGGCGATGGCCGCAGCTACATCAGCGTCTGTGCCGAAGCGTGCCAGCGGGATCATGGATTTCATTCTGTCTTTGATTTCCTGCGAGAGCGGCGCGGTCATCGGTGTATCGATGAAGCCCGGTGCGACCGCGTTGACTGTGATGCTGCGCGAGGCGACTTCGATGGCGATGGCGCGCGTTAGGCCGATCAATCCGGCTTTCGACGCGACATAGTTGGCCTGGCCCGCGTTGCCGGTTTCCGCTACCACGGAAGTGATGTTGATGATGCGGCCGGAGCGCTGCTTGAGCATTGCACCGAGCGCTTGCTGAATGCAGAGATGCGCGCCGGTAAGGTTTGTGCGCAGAACGGCGTCCCAGTCTTCGAGTTTCATGCGCAGCGCCAGCGTGTCGCGAGTGATAGCTGCGTTGTTCACCAGGATGTCCAGCTTCGAGAATTTCGCGAGAGTTTGCTGGAAGCCGGCCTTGACCTGCGCTGCGTCGGCGACGTCCATCGGAACTGCGAGCGCCGCACCGCCTGTGGCTTCGATCTCGCCTGCCAGCAGGGCTAATTTTTCAGTGTTGCGGGCGGCTACTGCCACTTTTGCGCCGGAAGCTGCCAGGGCCAGGGCTGTGGCGCGGCCAATGCCCTGCGATGCGCCGGTGATCAGTGCAACCTTGTCTTTGAGCGAGAACATGGGTATCGAAATTACCTTAGGAGGAATGGATCTGGCAACAGGACGAAAGGGAAGAATGGCCGTCGGCAAGTCCTTACACTTTGGAAGCTCGTGGACGAAGGAAAATGCGCCGCGAGCGGAAGGCGCTCCGTGCTGTCGCTTCTATGTCGGAGTTTAAAACTCCGACCCACGAACCGTGACCTCTGAAGGCGCCTTGGGGACCAGGGACGCAAGTCAGAGGCTCGCGGGACGCAGTCGCAATGCAAAGCCGCGCACGGCGGACAACGGAAACTGATCTTTACAGCGTGGGGATGAGGATTGCTGTCATCAATTGCGGTTCCGGCGTGGTTCTTGGGTCATTTGCGTAATTTTCGATGCAGAAGTCATCGCGAACCGGGATCTTTTTTTCGGCCACGATGTGGAAAACGCGGCCGGATGCTTCGGGGAGTTGCGAATACGGTCCGGTCAAAACGAATCTGCTGTACTTGCCACCTGAAATTCGCGTATTGGAGTCCCGTTGGCAAATTTTTCGGCGCGGCATCGACCGAAACACCCGCGCGGTAAATCTTCGGCGCCACTTTGTAGAGGCTCATAAATCCCGTGACTTTGTTGTGTTCGGAAATTTTCGGAAGAAATTGGTGCAGTTCTTGCCAGGCCTTGGGCGCAGTGTCCTGGAAAGGCCCCACTTTTTCGAGATAGACGTAATGAGTTTCGGGCCAGTTTACGACTTCTGGATTTTGCGTAAGATTCATTCGAAGCTCCTGTGCTGCCGCGATCGTATTCTTCTTCCAAAAGTTTAGGACTATGCCAGCGACACACGCAAGTCTTGATGAAATCTGCGGATCGACGAACGGATTTGTGGGAGGCTTACACTGTGGGGTATGGTGTGCCGCTGTGAAAATTTTTCACCGCAGAGAGCGGAGACGCAGGGATTGAGACAGCTGGATATCGAGAAAGTCCAGGGCAGTCGAGGACACACATCGATGGGAATAGCGCAGCGGGCTAGGATTTTGTGCTGCCGACTGTGGCTGGTTCTTGCGGGTGCACGAAATCGGGTTTAGCGGTCTTGGCCGTGGATCGAGGTTTATTGCCGGCCGCGCTGGCTGGTTGGCTTCCGTTTGATGCTGCGTTTACAGCTGTCGGTGCCCCGCTGCCGGTTTCCGACGTTGGTCCGGTTCCGCTTTCTGGCGCTGTGGGGGCTTCGATTTCCCAATCACAGCCTTCTTTTATGCAGCTGCGGAAGTTTCCTTGTTTTGTGCGCTTCTCGACGATGAACGGCGCGCCGCATTTCGGGCAGGGCTCATTGATCGGTTCGTGCGGGGTGGTGAAGTCACAATCCGGGTAGCGGCTGCAACCATAGAAAATGCGGCCGGCGCCGCGGCCGCGTGAAATGCCGCGACGGACAAACTCGCCTTCGTTGCATTTCGGACATTTAATGCCCAACGTGATGGGGCGCGTGTATTTGCACTTCGGATAGTTTGTGCAACCGATGAAATCGCCGAAGCGGCCCTGACGGCGGAGGAGTTGCGCTTCGTCCAGCGGGCATTTTTCGTCCAGTGGGACGTCTGGCTGACGCGCTATGCGCGTGCCGCTGACCAGGCGTCGCGTGGTTTTGCAATCCGGGTAACCTTTGCATGCCAGGAAAACGCCGAAGCGGCCACGCTTGATGACCATTTCTTTGCCGCAATTATCGCAGTATTCGATTTTCGGTTCGCCGTCGTCGGCTGGGAGCTCGGGCGAAAGATCTTTGATGTAATCGCATTCGGGATAGCGGCTGCAGCCCAGGAAGAAACCGTGGCGGGAAATGCGGTCTAGCAATTCGCCTTGGCCGCATTTTCCGCATTTTTGTCCGGTGGGGATGCCGGCTTTGTAGGACAGCATTTCTTCGTCGGCTTTATCCAAATCGACCAGGAACGGATCCCAGAATTCCTTCACCGCCTTGCGCCAGGATAATTTGCCCTCTTCGATTTCGTCCAGTTCTTCTTCCAAGCGCGCGGTGAAGCCCACGTCGAAAATGTCTTCAAAACTTTTTACCAGCAGGACGCTGACACGTTCGCCCAGCATGGTGGGCGAAAAGCGGCCCTGGTCTTTGGTGACGTATTCGCGTTCGACTATTGTGGAAATGATTGCGGCGTATGTGGATGGGCGGCCGATACCTTTTTCTTCCAGCTCTTTAACCAGCGTGGCGTCGTTGTATCGCGGCGGGGGTTCGGTGAAATGCTGGTCCGGGCGAATGTGGTCGAGACGCAACGTCTGGCCCTCGGTGACTTGCGGCAGCGAGCGGCCCTCGCCTTCGTCGTCCTTTTCATCGTCTTCGCGGTCGGCGTTTGCCACGGGCATTTGATAAACGCGCAGGTAGCCATCGAATTTCTGGACCGAGCCTGTGGCTCGAAACGTGTAATCGCCGGCTGAAATGTCGATCGTTGTCTGATCGATAATCGCAGGCAGCATCTGCGAGGCTACGAAGCGTTGCCAGATTAGCTGATAGAGCTTGAAGAGGTCGTCTTCGAGATACGGACGAACGTCTTCCGGGGCGCGCATCACGTCCGTCGGACGCACGGCTTCATGTGCTTCTTGCGCGTCTTTCTTCGATTTATAAAAATTGGGCTTTTCGGGCAGGTAGTTGGCGCCGAAGCGTTCGGGGATTAGCGAGCGGACCTGGTCGAGGGCGTCGTTCGACACGCGCACGGAATCGGTGCGCATGTAGGTAATGAGAGCGATCGAGCCTTCCTGACCTAGTTCGACGCCTTCGTACAACTTTTGCGCGAGTGACATGGTGCGCTTCGCTGTGTAACGCAGGCGGTTGTAAGCGGCTTGCTGGAGCTTGGAAGTGGTGAACGGCGAATGCGGGTTGCGCCGCTTTTCTTTCTGGGCGACCGACACGACTTCCCACTTGGCTTTTTGAACTGCGGAGACGACTTTATCGGCGTCGGCTTGGTTCTTGACTTCGATTTCTTCGCCTTTGAACTTGTTGAGCTTGGCTTCGAAAATTGGCGGCGTGCCGACATCCAGCATGGCGTGGATGGTCCAGTATTCCTGCGGGAGGAAGGCGCGGATTTCCTGTTCGCGCTCGACGATCAGGCGTAGGGCTACCGTTTGCACGCGTCCGGCTGACAGGCCACGGCGGACCTTGTTCCAGAGGAGCGGAGAAACTTTGTAGCCGACGATGCGATCCAGGACGCGGCGAGCCTGCTGCGCGTCTACCAGGTGCTCATCGACCTGCATGGGCTTCTCGAAAGCGGCTTTGACGGCTTTCTGGGTGATCTCGTTGAACATCACCCTGTAGATCTTTGGGGGCGCGCCGTTGCCGTTAGTCGCTTCTCCCTTCTTGGCGGCTGGCTTCGGCTTGTCGGAATCTCCGTTTTGGGCTTCCTGCGCTTTGGCGATCAAGGGCGCGTATTTTTTGGGCTTGCCCAGGATCTCAGCTAAGTGGGCGCAAATGGCCTCGCCTTCACGGTCCGGGTCGCCTGCTAGGTAGACGGCTTCTGCACGGCGTGCGGCTTTCTGAAGGTCGTGGATTACCTTGAGCTTACCGGGGATGACCTCGTAAGTTGGCTCGAAGATGTTTTCGGAGGTGACCACCACCGGTTTAGGAGCCTTCTTCTCCGGCGTCTTGTCCGCGCCTGCTTTGCCCTTGGCTTTGGTCTTGCGCTTCTTCTTTTTCTTGCCGTTTTCTTCACCGGGCAGAAGTATGCCTATCGTCTTCTTGGGCAGGTCCATCACGTGGCCGTAGGAGGCTTTAACGATGTAGTTGCGGCCCAGGTACTTGTTGATGGTTTTCGCCTTGGCGGGCGATTCGACGATTACCAGCGATCTTGCCATTGCTTCTGTAGTTCCCTCACCGTCGTTATTGGATGCTTCGACCTATATTGTGGAGTCTTATCCTTATATACAAGCAATTTTCTGCATCGGGATTCTATGTTATGGAACCTTGCCTGTGGCTTCTAGGAATTCCAAAGAAGAATCAGGACTGCCAGAAAAGCGGCTAAGTTACTATGCTGTTTATGAATTACAAGCCCTGTGGAGGCGGTCGCTCCATCGATCGAGACTCAACTTCGCAGCCTCATGAGAGAACCTTTAGAAATTGCTTTCCCGGCAACTGGCGAACCACGCCTTTGAGTTCAAGGTCAAACAAGGCAGTTAACACTTCTGAGGAGGTAAGGCCGGATCGCTCAACAAGCTCATCCACCTGGCGAGCTTCATCCTCGGTAAGCAGGTTGTATAGACTCAACTCAGCCGGTGGCATCCCCTCCGAGACTAAGAGCGCCCGTTCTTGACTGGTCGCGGTTTCGACCGGCAGAAGCTCGGCTCGAACCGAAGTTGGCAGCTCTTCGATCACGTCTTCCCACCCCGTGACCAATTTCGCCCCCTGCTTTATCAGTTGGTTAGGACCGAAACTGGTGGGCTGGGTGACATTGCCGGGAACTCCGTAGACCTCGCGGCCGAACTCCATTGCCAAACGCGCGGTGATGAGGGATCCGGAATATTGGGCACCCTCGACGACCACTACGCCCAAAGACATTCCCGCAATGACACGATTCCGGATCGGGAAATTTTGCGGCCCCGGAAAGCTACCCATCGTGAATTCGGAGATGATGGCGCCTCGGGTTTCCATTTCGACGAAGAGCTTCTTATTCTCCTTAGGGTAAATCACGTCGATGCCACAGCCCAGAACGCCGATCGTTGCGCCGCTTGCGGAGCTGAGCGCGCCCTTGTGAGCGCAGGAATCGACTCCTCGAGCCAATCCGCTGACGATTACCAGGCCTCGATCAGCCAAGTCTCTAGCTAAGCGCTCTGCCATTTGATTGCCGTAGGGAGTGGGACGTCGCGAACCGACAATCGAAATCTGGTGGCGATTCAGAAGGGCCACATTTCCGCGCACATAGAGGAGTGGAGGCGCATCGTAGATCTCACGCAGCGACCTCGGATACTCGGGTTCGTCCCAAGTAAGCTGGCGGATGCCAGCGGCTTGCGCTTGCGCTAATTCTTTGGCAGCGGCGCTGAGTGGCTGGCGAGTATGAATCGCTTGGGCTACGGCCGCAGGTAAATGGTGGGACTCCAACTCCGTAAGCGAGGCATTGAAAATAGCGTTGGGAGTCCCCATCGCGCCCAGGAGTTTTCCGGCCATGCGCGCGCCGAGGCCGGGCGTCAATGCCAGCGCCAGCCATCCCAAGTAATCGTCGGGAGACATCGAGGATTCGGCCAGCGTACGTGCGTGATGCTGGATATGTCAAGCTATGGCGTTAGCTACAAACATTAAGTTTTACTTAGGTTTACCGCCGCTTTTGCGGGAGAGACGATTGCAGCATATCAGGACGTCGATGGCGGAATCCAGGGTTAGCTTATTGGGAATAGTTCGCGAACGTTTGGATGGCCAGTTCGAATCCGTCAGGCTGCACTCGTACAGGGCCTTGAAATGGACGATCCACCTCCGCAATCGCAAGTAGCGTTATACCCAGGATTAGCGAAAGGCAGACAATGAGTACAAAGTGCAGTCGGAAGCTTTCCGATGAAAGCAGGCAAGAAGATAGGATGGTGATCACACCCCGGATAAGAGAACGACCCACAGAATAGCCGACAGATTCGATCGGCTTTCGAGATGACGTACCCGACGATGCTCGGTCATCGCAGCCAATTCCGCGATGGCCTGGTTAAAACTGGCGCCTTGAGCCGAGGGGTCTTTCCCGGCGCTCACCAAGGCACCCCACAGCTCTTGAGTTATCGCGGAACCAGCCGGGCTAACGGTCCGCCGAGCCATGTCCGGCCATTCTTCCTGGACCATGATTTCCGCGTAACGACGAGCTGCGGTTTGGACTTTTTGTTTACTAGCATCGGGCAGCCCATTGGCGAGACGGTATAGGCTCACCAGAGCATTCGCTTCTTGGTCTGCATTCAAGTCTGCTGTGCGGAAGTTATCCCATACGTTGTAAAGCATGAAGCCCAGAATGACAGCATACGTGGTGCCAATGACGCTCATCTGCCAGCCGACAACTTCGTTGTGGCCGCGGCGCCGCGAAGGGGGCCAGAAAATGTGAATGAGAACGAATGCGACCAGCGTCCCGCTGACCCACAGCACCATGGCGACGATAGACCCGGAGATACCTAACATTTGTCACCAGTAACGACTGTTGAGCACTTGGAATGGTCGCTGGAATTTTCGCGTTCAATCACGTTTTGCATATTCCCGATACTATCGCCGCCCCGACTGCGAGGCCGACGCGGATAGTATATCGTTCATACCGCCGGTGCAATGCGGCAAGCAGTGAGTAGGCCAATGAGGTGAGCGATATGAACACTCCCTTGCAAGGTCTATGTTGACTTGCCTGGGATGCGCGGATAAGTTCGTTATTACCCCAGTTCACCCAGCAAGGTTGTCTCGCAGTGAAACCAGCCCGAAATAACTCCCGCGAAATAGAAGGCGGAGGCGTCAAATACTTTGGGACTTGGCATCGATTTTTATTTGTGGTCGAACCCGAATAATCCTGAATGCGCGGCGTAACAAAGACGAGTATTGCGCGCTCGGAAGTTGCACCGTCATATGAGTCCAATCATTCGAATAGTGAGGGTGAGGAGTCATGGTAAAGCAGAAAATCCGCGGCTTGAAAAGTTGGGCGCGTGAAACGACTGTGGGAACAAGACTGAAAGTTGGTTTGTTTTGTTTTTTCTTGGTCCTCTTGTCGATGGCTGGCGGTGGACTCGTGCGGGCGGACAGCAACGCATTCGATTTGTCCGGGCCGCCGATCGATATGCGCCTCACCCGAGGGACCAAGACGTTGCCAATCTCGCGCGCGGCCAATTTGCAACCTGGCGACCGGCTCTGGATTCATCCCGATTTGCCGGAAAGTCAGTCCGTGCATTACCTGTTGGTCGTTGCGTTCCTGCGCGGGTCCACAAACCCGCCGCCGGAAACCTGGTTCACACGAGTGGAAACCTGGAACAAGCAAGTGCGCGAAGAAGGAATTGTGGTGACTGTGCCGCAGGACGCGCAACAGGCTTTGTTGTTTCTGGCGCCAGAGACAGGAGGCGATTTCAATACTTTGCGTAATGCTGTGCGCGGAAGGCCCGGGGCTTTTGTGAGGGCTTCGCAGGATTTGAATCAGGCGAGCCTGGACCGATCGCGGCTGGAAACCTATTTGAGCGATGTGAAAGAAACTTCGAATACCGACCCTGCCGAATTGAAGGAGCGGTCCGTCTTGCTGGCGCGCACGTTGAACATGAAACTCGATCAGCAGTGTTTCGATAAACCCAGCGAGCAGCAGGCTCCGTGCCTGACGCAGGGCACCGACCAGATGATTCTGGACGACGGGCACAGCCAGACGATGGTTACGGCGCTAACTTCCGGCCCTTCTTCGGATCTGATTGGCGCAGCTAGTTCGACGCCACTAGCTGGCGGCGGATTTTACAGCGCATACGTCGGGGCCGTTGTGGATATGGTGAGAATCCTGGACAACATCCATACCGCTCTGTACCAATACATTCCCGCACTGGCGCTGCCGAAGAATGACCAGATGAATTTGAAGCTGAATAATCCGCCGTCGTTTCGCAATCCGAAGTCGGTGATCGTGGTGGGGTTGCCTGCGGTGGAATCGCCGCAACTGCCGCCGCTGCGTCCGGTGGACGCGAAGCAGGTTCTTTGCCTGGAAAAATCGCCGTTGGTTCTGCCGACGGAAGGCGCACCGCTGGTGTTCTCGACGGATTTGGGACATGACTTCGTGCTGCACGTGGAGGACAAAGACGGCGACAAACTCGATTTGCCGGCGAAGGCGGAAGCGGAGCGCGGCGGGTTTGTGATCGATACTCATGCGCTGGCTGGAGCGAAGCTTGATACGGAAGTTACCGGCACGCTGCGAGGGCAGTGGGGATTCGAAGCGTTCGATGGGCCGCGTTTTACCTTGCGATCCGCGCATGCTGAGAACTGGACGATTGCGCCCGCCGAAAAGGGAGCGTTGATCGTGGGGCGTGACGATGTTCTGCACGTTAGTTCACAATGCGCGTCGTGCGTGGCCGAATTGAAGATGAAGGACCACGAAGGGAAAGACTTGAAGGCCACGTGGAAATTGTCGAAGCCCGATGAGCTGGAAGTGAAAGTGGCGTTGAAGGACGAGCCAGCCGGGCCCGTGGCGGTGGAGATCAAACAGTTTGGGCTGAAGGCGGCGGACGAATTTTCTTTGTCCGCGTATTCTGAAGCGGCCCATCTGGATCGCTTTACGATCAATGCCGGCGACAAGCAGGGCGTGCTGGACGGAACGCGTTTGGATGAAGTCGCGGGATTTGAAATGAAAGGCGTTCGTTTCGTGCCGGCGAAATTATCGCGCGTGCAGCAGAAAGACGAGCTGGGGCTGGCGATTGCAAATCCAGCGCCGGCGGAAAATTTCCAGCCGGAGGAAAAAGTAACAGCGCACGTGGCGTTGAAGGACGGGCGCGTGCTGGACCTGCAGACTACAGTGGAAGCGCCGCGTCCGAAGGTGGCATTGGTCAGCAAGAGCGTGCAACCCGGGCCTGCGCCATCGGCGGTGCGGCTGGGTAGCCAGGAGGAATTGCCGCTGGATGGGCGTCTGTCTTTTTTTGTGAAGACCGAAGTTCCGGAGAAATTTTCGCGCACGGAAAAAATTGAAGTGGCTACCGTGGACGGCGCGTTCGATGTGCTGCTCAGCGTGGCGGACGGGAATTTGATTCTGCAGGATGCCAGCAGCGTGCTGGCCGTGCTCGATCCTTTGAAGAGTTTTGGCCCCTCGGCGTTTGGTCCGCTGCAGTTCCGGCCTGTGGATGCGGATAATTCCAAGGGCGACTGGCTGCCGCTCGCAAATCTGGTGCGTTTGCCGTCGCTGAAGGATATTCGCTGCCCGGACAGTCCGGATAAGCAGTGCACGTTGAATGGGACCAATTTATTCTTGATTGATTCGGTGGCATCGGATTCGCAATTTACGCACGTGGTTTCAGTGCCGGTGGGATATGTGGATAACTCGTTGAGCGTGCCTCGGCCCAATGGGACGCTTTTGTATATCAAGTTGCGTGATGATGCGGCGAGGGCTAGCACCGCGGTGCTGCCTGTGCTGCCTCAGGAGTGAAAACCGCGGGCCGTGAGTTGCGATTTGAGGCCTGTGTAGCGCGCAAACATGCCCAAGCGTTGAAGGTTAGAATTCGACCGACACTTCCGCGCCGGGCTGAATTATGCCGTGCCTCCGCCGCTGGTTGTACCGGATTGGAGCAACATCTGCGCTGAATCGCTCCTTGCCCCGCATAATGCGAGGGCGTCCACCGACGTTCACTTTTGTGACCTTGGCCGCTACAAGCCGTGCTTTGGCTCAAATCGGTGACTTTCACACAGACCCTGAATCTCCGCTCTTCCGTGTTTTGAATTAATTGTGGCGAAAACGTGTTGGCACGGAAATATCGGAAATTCATCGCTAGAATTACTTCGTTCGCTACCGCAAATGTTTTGGGACGGCTTAGCCTTGGCCTAGGGGGAGGAAATATTGCGTACCTTTTACTGGTTGACGCAGGCGGCGCAGGAGTTCTTGCAGGTCCTGGTTGCGTTCTACGAAGTCGATCTCTGAAGTGTCGACGACCAATAAGTTTGACGCTGAATAGCGGAAGAAGAAATGCTCGTAGGCGTTCGCTACCGCTTCGACGTATTCGGGTGAAATTTGCATTTCTGCTGAATCGGCGTTTTTTGAAACGCGTTTGCGCAGGACTTCTGGCTTGGCTTGTAAGTATATGACCAAGTCGGGGGCCGGCATCGAGGGTGCCAACATTTCGAAATAATGTTCGTAGAGTTTCAGTTCTTCGTTGTCGAGATTCAGGTAGGCGAAAATTTTGTCTTTTTCGAACAGAAAATCGCTGACGATCGGGGCCGGGTTGTCCTCCAGGCCAACCGAGAGCAGGCGGTGGTAACGCTCGTATAGGAAATACATTTGAGCGCGAAATGCCGAGCCTGGTTCTTCGTTATAGAAGTCGGCGAGGAAGGGATTGTCTTCGGTGTCGAAAATTCGGCGGGCGTGGAGTTGATCGGCCAAGGATTTCGCCAGCGTGGATTTTCCCACGCGGATTGGGCCTTCGATGGCGATGTGGCGGGATGGATTGAATGCTGGGTCGGTCACGGCGCGGGATTATAGCAAAAGTAGTGGCGAAGGCGGATGACGTTGAGGTTCGTTGCGAGGCTTGCGCCGGCTACGGCGTTGGTTCTGCGATGCGTGTCACGGCGTTACGCCAGCCCGCTAAGAGACGACTCACCGCTCAGGACGTAGAGAAAATAAGTGTTGATCGTCTGTATGGGAACTGGAAATAGGAAGCCCCTGCATTTGGAATTGAGAGATAACCTGCGCTCCCTTTACCACATCGTTCAGGGCCGACGGGATGACGGCCACGGTTACCAGGATTTTGATATGGCAGCGACTATGTGTGCCAGGGAGTCTACGTCGCGCGTATCTATTACCTCTGCCGGGGAGTGGGAATAGCGGAGTGGCCAACCCAGCGCTATGTCCACCGCCCCGTAGCGTACGAATGCTGAGCCGTCGTTGCCGCCGCCTGTTACGCCGTACTGGATTGGGATTTGATTTGTGTGCGCTAGCTTGATGACTTTTTCTACTAGATCGGGCGGCACGATATTTGAATCGTCTACTGCGCGTATTACAAAACCTTTGCCGATTTCGGCGTCTCCGAAGCGTTTTGATTCCAGTGGGGAGTCTGCGCTGACGAATGTATCCACCGCAAAGACAAAATCTGGTTCGTGGGCTTCTGTTGCCAGGCGCTTGGCTAATTTTGCTGCGCCTACCAGGCCTTCTTCCTCCCCTGTTGACCATACGAATGTGACATTGCGGTCTTTGAGCGGGGCGCCTAGCGCCCAGACTGCTGAGATCAGAGCTGTATCGCCTACGCGATCGTCGAAGCTACGGCCGTTTGCGCGAGCGCCCAACATCGGCCGGAAAGCTTTCGGGATTGTGATTGTGTCGCCTACGCTGATCGCGAGTTTAGCCACTTCCTCGGGACTGTTCGCGCCTACGTCCACACGGATTGTGTTTGTTGAGACGGGTTCTCCTGCGTCTGTGGGCCATTTGAAATTCGTCGAGTCCCATCCTGTGGGCAATTCGATGACCGCGTCGAGATCGCCTTTGGCTGTATGCACCAGTGCGGGATGGCCCGCGAAGAAACTCAGTTCGCCGCGGCCGCGCCATTCGACTTCGAGGCGACCGTCGTTAGAGATGGATTTCACTGCGAAACCGATTTCGTCCATGTGAGCGACGATTAGAATCCGCGGCGAGGGCGACCCCGCTTGTGCAGTGCCGACGTGCAATATCAAATTTCCGGCGTCGTCGGTTTCAGGCTTGGCCCAGTCGGGAAGCAGGCGCTTGACCGCGTCGCGCACTGCGCCTTCGTGTTCGCTGACGCCATAGGCTTGCACCAAGTCGCTGAGAATTTTCGTGTTGGGCAACCGTTCGTGTGCAGTCTCAAAATTTCCGTCGGCCGTGGAAATTCCGCCGGAAGGCCCGGGCAAGGAACCTTGCACATAAATTTCCAGGAAGCTCGTGAGTTTTCGCAGATCGCTGGCGTTTATGGTTTCGGCCGGCGTGTCTGGCCACGATATTGCAACTCCCAGATGCGCCCACTTTGCGGGGAATTCTGGTAAGGGCAGATAGCTTGCGGGCATGGGGTTAGCGGAATAGTCGGATGCGACAGTGAGCTTATTGGTTTCGGCGAGCTGCTTGAGTTCGGCTTGGAATCCATTCAGCGCGCCATCTGTTTGTTGCACGCCGATCAGGACGCCGGAGCCGGGTTCACGGCGCGGGGCGCGATGTAGCGTTTCCATCTGCGGGATTGGGCCGCCGGGGAGCAGCCTGCCGACGTAAATCATTTCGTCGGGTTTTTGCTGCGTGAGAATGCGCTGTAAGCCGCGCGCGCCGGTGCGTTGCTGCACCACAAATGCGATCGTGAGCGTGCCTTTGATTTTTGCGGGGTCGATTTGGCTGAGCAGGTCGATGAGCGCCGCCGCTCCAAAACGGTCGCCGACGGATGCGCCGGCGGTTTTGTCATATCCGAGACGCATCAGTCTTTTGTTTATGACGATTGGATTGAGGACGTCCACGCCTGCTTTGCGAACTTCGGCGGCGGAGCTAGCGCCGATGTCCACGTACATATTTTCGATTTCTGTGGCGCTTGGCGGATTGGCGCGCGCGCCTTGCAGGTGCACGGAAAGGCCTGCGACTACTCCGTTGATCCATTTGCAGGCGGTGGTTTCGATTTGTACGGGCTGCGCGGCGTACAGTTCGTTGAAGATGGGCGGGAGGCCTCGCTGAGGGAGTCTTTGCACGCGCAAATAGCCGTCGGGCGTGATGCCGCTTACTACGAAGCCGGGCTCGTCCAGTGGAACGACGAGCAAGCGGTGAGGCGCGCCGCTGCCGATGGTGATGAGTACGTCGCCGAGGTTGTCTGCGGCTGGGTGAAAATTCTTCAGGACAGCGCGAATTTTTTCTGCGAGCTGAATTTCGTGGCCGGAAACTGCCGGTGTCTCGACGAGGTGGTCGAGAGTGAGGGTGGTGGTGTTGCGCGAGTCGGCTATGGATTGTGATTGTGCGGCCGCCGAGGCCGGATGAATGAGAACAACGAGGGCGAAAAAGAAAGTTGGAATGATGCGGCGTTTCATCGAGCCTCGGTGTTCAATTGCTGACCGTGGAGTTATCCCCGTGAGAATCTACTCCGGCATTGTGAGGTGCGCAAGACGCAGGCCGTGAACTCACTTTTGTCGCAAGCGCGTAGTGAGGACCTGGGTGGAGATGCGTGTGTCGCCCCTACGACGCTCGGGGGTTTTATAATTCGCGTACCCGACGCATCCGCGTTGGGCTAACTTATGCCTCGCCTGCGGCGCAGGACTGGATTTGCTTAAGCTTTGCAGAGTTCGGTGATCAGTGCTTCGCGGCGTTTTAGGGCGATTGCGTCCACGCGATTGGAGACGATTGCGTAGATCACGGCGGCGATTGCCGCCAGGAATATGAAAACGATGGCGGCTAGCCATACGCGATGATAGGCGCGCGCGGCCAGGATGGCGATTGCGCAGAGACCCGTGACGACGGCTTGAATGCCCAGACTGGCGAAGGCTGTGGCGCCGGAGGCGCGTTGGCGTCCGAAAGTGCCGAAATCAATTTTCTTCGGCGTGTAAAGCGATAAAAGATTTCCTGCCGTCAGATTCACGATCAACGCGAAGAATACGCCGGTCAGGGTGGCTATCGTGATGTCCCAGTCAGGCGGACGATATAGCAGGCTTGCGGCGAACCAGACCAGGGCAATGTCCAGCGCCATTACCAGTGAATGCGCGAGATTTTTCCCCATCAGAATTTCGCGGAAGCGTACGGGGCACACAAAATAAAACTGGATGCCGGCGGCGTCCGCGCCCAGGCTGTTATAGATGAGGTTGGTCAAAACCAGAAGCGAGTAGGCGGCTCCCACCGGAAAAGCGAGATCCGTGGCGCGCGCGAAAAGCCCACCCGCATTGTCGGACCTTCCCGGCGTTAAGCGAAAAATTACCAGGATGACTGCGGGCATTATGAACGTAAACAGCATGGGACCGCTGCGCGAGAGATAGCGGAATTCTTTTTCGACCATTGCCGAAATCGGGCCGGGAGCGCCGGCGATGTCCCAGCCGACGCGTTCTTTTTGTTTGCCGGCTGGTTTGGCTTGCCGGGCCACCGCTTCGCTGAGATTTTCGCCGGTAAATTGCGCGCGCAACCGGACGTTCAAGAACCAAAAAAAGGCTAAGGCATATCCGAACTCCACCGCGAAGGCCGCCAAGGCAGCAGCGTAATTTCCTTGAACGCCTTGGGTGATCGATGAAGCCGCCAAACCTGGCGGGAGCAGGCGTTCCAAGGGCAGCGTCTGTCCGGTGATGCGCGCGATTTGTCTGTGGGCGTGCGGGCCATAGCGCGTGGCCATGGGTCCGATGAATTGAAAACCGATTATGAAAAGGAGAAAAATGAATCCAAGTATTTCCCTGCTGCGCCGGCGCGCCAGCCAGCGCTCCGCCCAGCTGTAAATCGTCTGCGACAACAAAATATTGAATATCGCGAACAGCAGCAGAATCGGTGCCGCAATCAGAAAATATGCAAAACTGACGAAAGCGATTCCCACCGCGATGCCGAGGAGCCACAGGCTTCCCACTGCCGTGGCTGGGTCCAGGCAACCGTATGCAATGCGAATGAGAAAATAGGAACGGAAGGTGAGTGGAAAGCGCAACAGGTTTGATGAATCGACCGTTTCCGTGAACGCCGTGGCGACTACGGGGAAGAACTGCCAGAAAAGAAATAACGGCCACAGCAGCGCGGCCAGCATTTCCGGCTGGCCGTGGGAGACGAAATACCAGGCTCCGCCGGCCATTCCGGTGGCGCCGCCAAACCCCAGCACGGTGAATCCCAAGAACATGAAGATGCGCGCGATCACTTCAAGGCGGCCACTTACCGTGCGAAGAGAATTTACGAAGAGCCTCCAGCGGACGAATGCAATCGCGGAGAATTGGCCGCTGACGCGAGTGGATGAGTTTAGCCCAGCCACGAAAGTTCCTGATCGACGCGGCGAGTGCCGCCCACAATGCGCAGGAAGATTTCCTCGAGCGTGAGCTTTTCGCCGGGAGCTGCGACTCCGCCCGACGGGTCACCGCCGCCTGCTGCCGTTAGCGCTGCCGCTGCTCGTGCTTCGACGCCGGCGCGCAGGTCTTCCAATGATCCTTGAGCGACCAGTTGTCCGCGGTGAATGATCGCGACATGGCTGCAGAGGCGTTCGACGATTTCCAGTACGTGCGAGGTGAGGAAGATGGTGGCGCCGCGAGCGATCATGCTTTGCAGCATGGCCTTCAGTGTGTTGGAGGCAATGGCGTCGACGCCTTCGAAAGGCTCATCGAGAAAGAGAATTTTGGGGCCGTGTATTACCGCCGCGGCCAGGGCCAGTTTTTTCTGCATGCCGTGGGAGTAGTCGGTGACCAGCGTTTTCGGCTGGTCGACTAGCTGCATGAAATCGAGTAACTCTGCCGTGCGTTTTGCCGATGTCACTCGATCCAGGCCATACATGCGGCCGACGAAGTTCAGATACTCGGAGCCCGTGAGGCGGCCAAAAAGTGCCATGCCTTCGGGGACTACCCCGATTTGGCGTTTTAATTCCACTGAATTTTGGGCTAGGTCCACGCCCAGAATTTGCATCCGGCCGGAGCTGGGGGCCAGCAGGCCCGTGAGCATTTTGATCGTGGTGGATTTTCCGGCGCCGTTGGGACCGAGGAAACCGAAGAACTGGCCGGGGGCCACGCGAAGATTTACGTCGTTCACGGCGATCAGATCGCCGAAGCGACGCGTTAAATGTTCGGTGGCGATGGCTGCGGAGGCGTTGGGCGCGAGAGTGTCCATCGAATTTTCGACTTTATCATATCGAGTGAGCGGGTCGAAGCTCGCGACCCGACCGCATCGCAAAATCAGAAGCTGAAACTGCAAGCATGATGGCGGTCTCGTATCACAACCACGAAGAGAGACCCTTCGCTTCGCTCCCTTCCTAAAGCTAGGGCAGGGAGGATGACGAGGCCCAAAAAGAGAGCGCGGCTCGTTCTATTGCATCGTTCTTACGCGCTTCCTCGTGTGTTGACCGGTGCCACTGGGGTTGACGAGAGCTGGGGGAATATTGCGAGTACTGCCGGGAGCTCCAGGCGAAACGTGCAGCCGCCTTCCGGACGGTTGAAGCCGCTGATGCGGCCGCCGTGCTCCTGCATAACTCCGTAACAAATGCTTAAGCCGAGGCCTGTGCCTTTGCCGACTTCTTTGGTGGTGTAAAACGGATCGAAAACTTTATCTGGTTCTTTCATGCCCGGGCCGGTGTCTGAAAATTCGATCACGACGTGGCCTCGTTCTCGCAGCGTGCGGATCAGCAGCACACCGCCGCCGACCGGTACCATGGCGTCCACGGCGTTGCTGATGAGGTGATAGAAGACCTGCAGGAGTTGATTTGGATCACCGCGCACCGCGGGAAGGATGCTACGATTTTCAAGCTCAATGCGGATATTTTTCTGGCGCAGGTCCAGGTTGCGCAGCTGCACCGCGCCGGTAAGAACCGTGTTCAGGTCGAGCAATTGTTTTTCGGCCGGCACCTGGCGCGCGAAGCTGAGCAGGTTGTTCACGAGGTCCTTGGTGCGGCGAGCCTGATCTCGGATCTTTTCGCCCATGGAGTGCGGGCGCGATTCCGCTTTATTTTCGATAGTCAGCAGGTCGGCGTAGCCGAGAATCGCGGTTAGCGGGTTATTGATTTCGTGCGCCGCGCCGGCTGCAAGTTTCCCCAAAGACGCGAGTTTTTCGGATTGCACGAAATGCGTCTGCAGCCGCTTGACGTTTTCGAGCGAATCCCATAACTCGCGGACTAAACCGGTGCGTTCCTGGTAAACCAAATGCTGGCGGAAGAAAACCAGGCCGGCCCCGAGAAAAATCACGGCGAGCGTAACGAGCAGGCGAAATCTTTTTACCGGATCGGGTGCTGTGCTCAGGAATTCGTTCCAGGCGGCGAGCAGTGGCGCGGCTAACACACCCAGCATTGCCGCGCGGGCCGGCCACTGCGTGTCGCGACGCAACGGTGAAGGAACGGGTTCCGTTTCGAACGTGAGGCCGTGCGCGATTATGCCTGTGGTGCCGAGCCAGACGAAAGAGGCGAGCATCGGCAGCCTCATCAGACCGCTCAAGTGTGGAGACACGTGCCCGTGATTGGCTGCGAACATCCCGGCCACATAAATGCTCGAAGCTCCGCACAGATTTCCGTGTACGGTGCGCCAGGAGCCGGTGGTGCGCAGGCAGAGCAAACCGAAACCGACAGCAACTACGATATTTTCAATCAGGTAACTGGTAAGATCACGCGAGGCGAACAGGACATGGTCTGGCATTACAATCTTCCAGGGCATGGCTGCGAAGATGTAGATGTAAAGCCACAAGAGCGCGAGCAGCAGCAGATCGATCAAACCGAAACGCAGCGTCTCTCGCATTTTTCTGGCGTGGGGCATGAGAGCCAGCGAGGCTATGAACGGAACGGTGTGCAGAAAAAAGAAAATATCGGCGATAAACGGGACTTGCGAGTAGTTGTGAAGTTCGAATTGGTTGTAAATTAGGAATAGAATGCCAACCAGCCAAAAGGTACAGCCCAGCGCCAGCAGCATCCAGAATCCGTTCTGCCGTTTATAGGGGGACGCAGCATTCCAGAGCAGGCAGGTATTGGCGAAAAGCGGAACCAGGCAGGCGAAAAAATAGCTGGAACCGGCGAGAATGGAATCTCGAGGAACCAGCAGCGTAACGGCCGCGTACCCGCCGATAAAAAAGGCCCAAGCGCAAACAATGAGCATGGTTGCGCGGGAAGATTTCATTTGAGAGGGCACCAAAGAAATTTTAACGTAGGCCTGTGAAGCCTTGGGTGGCTAGTTCGAAAAGCCATTCTAAAACGTAAACTGACCGGCGATCCGTGGTGCTGATAAGGGCAACGGGCAACGAATAAAGCGGAGTGGGCGTCCCACCTGATACGTTTTGTGAACCGTGACGCGAAGAGGATTTCATGCAAACGAGTGACGTATTAAAAGCTTGGGGGACGATCTTGAATGGGCGCGCGCCCAGCATGTCGATTGAGATTACCAAGGAATGTCCTCTGCGCTGTCCTGGCTGCTATGCCTATGAGGATGCTCACCTTACGGGCGGCGTGACTTTACGCGAGCTGGTGGACCATAAGGGTGATGATCTGGTCCAAGGCGTTTTGCAGCTAGTGGATCGGGAGCGCCCTTTGCATCTTTCGATTGTGGGAGGCGACCCACTGGTCCGCATGCGTGAGCTGGAACTTTTGCTGCCGCAGCTGGCGCAGAGAGGAATTTATGTTCAAGTAGTTACTAGCGCGTTTCGTGCAATTCCGCCTTCGTGGGCGTCTCTGCCTCGCTTCAACCTGGTTGTGTCTATCGATGGGCTTCAGCCGGAGCACGATGAACGGCGCAAACCTGCCACTTACGAGAGAATTCTGAAAAATATTGCGGGGCAACACGTGATTGTGCATTGCACGATTACGGGGCAGATGATGAAGACTGACGGGTACCTGGAGGCGTTCTTCCGTTTCTGGTCGGCGCGGCCGCAGATCAAGAAAATCTGGGTTAGTTTTTTTACGCCGCAGCGCGGTGCCGTGTCTCCGGAGCGCCTTACGGTGGAAGAGCGAGACCGCGCGATTGAGGAGTTGTTAAGGCTGCGGAGGATTTTTTCGAAGTTCGATGTGGGACCCGGGACTTTGCGCGAATTCGCAAAGCCGCCCGCGTCTCCTAAGGAATGTATTTTCGCGCGCACTACCTTGACAGTCTCGGCTGACTTGAAAACAAAAATCACTCCGTGCCAGTTTGGAGGCGACCCGGACTGCACGCGGTGCGGGTGCATTGCGTCGATGGGATTGGCTGCCGTTGGAAGTTTTAAGCTTGGCGGGATTTTGCCCGTGCGGGATATTTTCATGGCGTCCGCGCGAATTGGCGATTTGATGGCGCGCAAGCGCGAGCGGGGTGAGACGCCGGCCGGGCCCGCGAGCGCTCCTAGCCCCTTCGTGGTGCGCTGATAGCCGGCCTTATTTGCCTGCCCCAAAGATTTTAATGCCACGCAGGTGTTAAGCATGTGTCGCACCTGCGGCGCTGGTTGCCACCATTATTGTCTGCGTTCAGGACGTTGCTTCGCCCTCGGATCTGGCCTGCTCCTTCGCCGGTTTCTTCTCGCACCGTTAAGCCGCCGCTGGCCCCTGCGGTAAATGCAAATGCCGGTCGGGCTGAACTGCGCCAGATAGGCCGAGACGCAGTAAAAATCTTTCTTTTGCAAATCGTTGATTACGTACGAATCATATTGGTGCGACTGAACGTCTAATCTGGCGACTCATTCTGTTTCTGCGTCTCTTACGCTATTCGGTTTGTTGCTGCGCTGGAGAAGCATAGAATCGGGACCGGGGAAGGCGGGATCATCATGGCTAAACCAGTTTTGCTCAGTGTGGATGACGACTCCGATGTGTTGCGCGCGATTGAGCGCGATTTGCGTGCGCATTATGGCGCGGATTACCGCGTGATTGGCAGCGACAGTCCTGAGAGCGCTGTGGAACTTCTTAAGCAGTTGAAGGTGCGCAATGACAGCGTCGCACTGCTTCTTGCCGACCAGCGCATGCCGCGCATGGATGGCGTTACATTTTTGCAGGAGGCTATGCGGATTTTTCCGGATGCGAAGCGGGCTCTGCTGACCGCCTATGCGGATACCAATGCGGCGATCAGTGCGATCAATCAAGCCAGTATTAATTTCTTTTTTTTGAAGCCCTGGGATCCGCCGGCGGAGCACCTGTACCCCCAGCTCGACGATTTGCTGGACGATTGGCAAGCCTCCTATCATCCGAAATTTCAGGGAATTCGCGTCTTGGGGACGCGATGGTCCCCGCGGTCTTATGAGCTGCGCGATTTCATGGCGCGGAACCGCGTGCCTTATCAGTGGATCGACGTGGAAGCTTCGGCCAATGATCCAGAGACCAAACATCTTCTGGAAGCGCTGGGCGAGGAAGCCGGAAAGCTGCCAGTGGTCATTTTCCCGGACGGCACAAAACTTTTGGAGAGTTTGCCTGCGCAGGTGGCGCAGAAAGTCGGGTTACGCACACGAGCGGAGACCAATTTTTACGATCTCGCGATTGTCGGCGGAGGGCCAGCGGGATTGGCAGCCGCTGTGTATGGCGCCTCTGAGGGGTTGCATACCGTTATGATTGAGCGCGAGGCTCCGGGTGGACAAGCCGGGATGAGTTCTCGCATTGAGAACTATCTGGGCTTTCCGAGCGGGCTTAGCGGAGGCGATCTGGCGCGGCGCGCCGTGGTGCAGGCGAAACGTTTTGGCGTCGAGATTCTCTCGCCGCAGGAAGCCCTTAGCGTGCGCTCGGAAGGACCATATCGCATCCTCAAGTTGGCGGACGAGAGCGAAATATCCTGCCACGCCTTGATGATCGCCACCGGCGTGCAATGGCGGCGGCTGGACGCTCCTGGGATCGATCGTTTGCAAGGCGCGGGGATTTATTACGGCGGTGGCGCTACCGAGGCGCTTTCGTGCAAAGGAGAGAATGTTTACGTGATTGGCGGCGCGAACTCGGCCGGTCAGGCCGCCATGAATTTCGCGAAGTATGCCGAGCGCGTAATTATTCTGGTGCGCGGCGATTCCCTTGCCAGCACCATGTCGCAATACTTGATCGACCAGATCAAAACGAAGGCCAACATTCAAATTTGGGCGCACGCCAGTGTGGTGGAAGCGCACGGAGAAACGCATCTGGAGGAAATTTCGGTGTTGTGTTCGGATAGCGGCAAGATTGAGCGGGTGCCGGCCAGCTCGATGTTCATTTTTATCGGGGCCCAGCCGCGGACCAATTGGCTGGGGGGCGTTGTCGAACGCGACGAGCGCGGATTTATTCTCACCGGGCCTGACCTCATACGCGAAGGTGCGCATCCCAAGGGCTGGCCGCTCGAGCGGGATCCTTTTCTGCTGGAGACGAATGTTCCGGGGATTTTCGCTGTGGGCGACGTGCGGCATGGGTCGGTGAAACGCGTGGCTTCTGGCGTGGGCGAAGGATCCGTGGCGGTGCAATTCATCCATCAATATTTGAGCAAGGTGTAAATGGTCGAAAAAACAGAATTGCTGGCAGTGCCGGCCTTCGCTGGCTTGCCGGACGATCAGATTCAATGGTTTCTCAGCCGATCGCAGGAACTGTGTCTGAAGGCCGGCGATCAGTATTTCCGGCAGGGCGATCCGGCCGACGCGATGTTCGTAATTATCCGCGGGCAAATGGAGGCGCGCGGGGAACTCGGCGGGGAAACCGTGGTGATCGATATTAAGGCGGGTAGCGTGACCGGCTTGCTCCCGTTTTCGAGGATGAAGCAATTTACCATTGCCGCGCGCGCGCTTACGGATTCATGCGCGTTGCGTTTTCCTTCCTCCCTGTTTCCGGAACTGGTGCAGCGCATGCCGGAATTGACGCAGCGCCTTGTGGGCATGATGTCCGACAGGATTCGTGAAACCACGCGGATGGAGCAGCAGCGCGACCGCTTGGCTGCTTTGGGGAAACTCTCGGCAGGGCTGGCGCACGAACTGAACAACCCCGCTTCTGCCGCTCAGCGTGCTGCCAGCCAATTGCGTGAGGCGCTCAAACGCATCAAGGACGCGAGCCATGAATTGGGCGCGCGCGATCTGACTGCTGCGCAGAAATCGGAAATCGAGAAACTGGAGGCGTCTTTCGTGCAGCGCGATGAAGTGCCCCCTGATGCGCTGACTGTCAGCGACCTCGAGGAACAGATTGATTCACTTTTGCGCAGCCATGGGCAGACGGACATGTGGCAGATCGCCTCCGAGCTGGCGCGCAAGAACGTCAAGCCGGAGCGGCTGGAATCGTTGTTCGCTACGCTCGATGCCGGCACCGCGCGCGCTGCCCTGGTGAGGATTGCTGCCTCTGTTGAGATCGGGAATGTGCTGAAGGAAATCGAGAGCAGCACCTCGCGAATATCGGACCTGGTTCGCGCCATCAAGGAATATACGTTCATGGACCAGGCACCGATACAAAACGTAGACATCGTGCGAAGCCTGGAAACCACGCTCACCATCCTCAATCACAAACTCAAACACGGCGTCGAGGTGAAGAGGCATTACGAGTCGGATTCCCTTCGGGTAAATTCTTTTGGCAGCGAATTGAATCAGGTTTGGACGAACCTGATCGACAACGCCATAGACGCGATGGGCGGCAAAGGCCAGTTGAACATTCGCGCCTATCGCGAAGATGGCCACATAGTCGTAGAGATTGCCGACAACGGGCCTGGGATTCCGCCCGAAATTCTTTCGAGAATTTTTGAGCCGTTTTTTACAACCAAGGGAGTGGGCGAAGGATCCGGTCTTGGTCTCGACACTGTGCAGCGCATTGTGAAGAAGCACCGGGGCGATGTTCAGGTCCACTCGCAGCCGGGCGATACGCGATTTCAAGTTTGGCTGCCGGTGACCGGCGCCTCGGACAAAAATACGCCCGCGGCGCGTCCCGCCGTTCAGGCGGAAAAGCAGACCAGCGAGAAATAAGTTGTGTGCGTCGAGAGGTTCGTGACGAGGTGAAGATCTTTCCGCCAATTCTTATTCCCGCTCTTGCCATCTTCAAATGACGATGGATTCCTGGTATTCACCGAAGGCGCGGCGTAGGGCGTCGGAAATTTCGCCTACCGTGGCATAGGATTCAACTGCGGTAAGGATCGCGGGCATCAGATTTTCGCTGGCTTGCGCGCGGCGTTCGATTTCGGCTAGCGCTGCATTCGCTTTGGCGGTGTCGCGGCGGGCGCGCAATGCGTTCAGTCGCGCCACTTGCGCGCGTTCGATTTCCGGGTCGATGCGCAGCGTGGGAATCGATCTGCCGTCTTCGGCTTGGAATCGATTCACGCCGACAATTACCTGCTCTCCGGAGTCCACAGCCTGCTGGTATTCGTACGCTGATTTCTGAATCTGGTTCTGGACGTAACCTTCCTCAATGGCGCGGAGCATTCCTCCCATCGCATCGATTTTCTTAATGTAATCTTCGGCGGCAGCTTCGATTTCGTTCGTCAGTGTCTCGATGGCATACGAGCCGGCCACTGGATCGATGGCATTCACCACGCCTGTTTCGTTGGCGATGATTTGCTGCGTGCGCAATGCCAGCAGCGCGGACTGCTCTGTGGGCAGCGCCAAAGCTTCATCGAGTGCGTTGGCGTGCAGAGACTGGCAGCCGCCTAGCACCGCGGCGAGCGACTGCAAGGCTACGCGCACCAGGTTATTTTCGGGTTGCTGTGCGGTGAGCGAAGAGCCCGCTGTTTGTGCGTGAAACCGAAGCATCATGGATCGCGAATCGCGCGCGTGGAAACGCTCGCGCATAGTGCGCGCCCATAATCGGCGAGCGGCGCGGAATTTCGCGATTTGCATCAGCAGCTCATTGTGCGAATTAAAGAAAAATGACAGTTGCGGCGCGAATTCGTCCACCGCAAGGCCCGCTGTCACTGCGGCTTCGACGTAGGCGATGCCATTTGCGAGGGTGAAGGCGACTTCTTGCACATCCGTCGCCCCCGCTTCGCGAATGTGATAACCCGAGATCGAGATGGCGTTCCAGTTGGGCACCTCGTCGCGGCACCAGGCGAAAATATCGGTGACTATGCGCATCGCCGGCCGCAGCGGGTAGATGTATGTGCCGCGCGCCATGTATTCCTTCAGGATGTCGTTCTGCACCGTGCCTGCCAGGCGTTTGAGGTTCGCGCCCTGTTGCTTGGCTACCGCTACGTACAGTGCCAGAAGAATCGCCGCGGTAGCATTGATGGTCATCGAGGTGGAGACGGTTTCCAGTGGGATGCCATCGAAGAGCGTTTGCATATCTTCGAGAGAATCGATGGCCACGCCAACTTTGCCGGCTTCGCCTTGTGCTAACGTGTGATCGGAGTCCATGCCTATTTGCGTGGGCAGGTCGAATGCGACGGATAGGCCTTTTACGCCTTGCGCGAGGAGATATCGATAGCGCTGGTTTGATTCCACAGCGCTGCCGAATCCTGCGTATTGCCGCGTGGTCCACAGGCGGCCGCGGTACATGGTAGGGTAGACGCCGCGGGTGAAAGGGAATTCACCGGGATAGCCCAGATCGCGTTCCGCGTCCCAGTCCTTCAAGTCGCTCGCATTTATTACCGCTTGCATGGGCAGGCCGGATGGTGAGGCTGCTCTGGGCTCGGACTGACTTGGGGGCTTCGTGATGTCTTTAGACATGAACGGAGTCAGCGAACGCGACGTGCTCGTCGAAATGACGTAACGGCGAAAATTACCATGGTCACCGCGTAGACTACGGTGAAGCCCAATAGCCACGCTGTCGGACGGCTATGCCATTCCCTGTATGCTGCCACCGCGCCATATAGCGCAAACATGGCGAAAAACGCTCCGGTAGCTTCATGAAAGAGCTGCCGAGTGGCGCGCCAGATCACGCGCAGCGCGATTTTCGAAGACTTCCATAGCTCTGAATAGAAGCCGTCCGCCATCACACAATTCTAGTACACAATGCCTGCAATCGCCGCCGCAGCGATCGCGTTTGCCGTGCGGGTACTGGACGCCTGACCAGTAACTCTAGGGGTTCGTAAGGTATAGCAAGGTCTTGTTTCGCGCTCGCCGCCGGCCTAGAATGAGATTGAGAAGGGGTTTCACAGGAGGTGATGCCCTTGCAACTCGATGACCGCATGAAGCAGCTGCTGCGAGAGCTGGGACACGCCATTAATGATACGGTGTCCGATTCCGACCGGATCGCCGAAGCGATTTCCGGAGTGCGCTCCGCGGGTTTTGAAATTGTGCTGAAGCTCGACGCTACGATTGGGCTGGCCCGCAGGTCCGCCCAAGACGCCAAAATGACCAAGCAGGACCGGCGTTTCCTCGAATCTCTGCACATCCGCGTGGACGATGAGAGCCTTCTTGAGGAAGAGACCATTGAACCGCGCGTCGAAATTACGCAGCAGGACATTAAATTTCTGAAGTCGCTGAAGATTTCCTTTGATGAAGAACTGTAAATTTTTGGCTGTGGCTATTTTTTGCGCCGTCGCGGTCTTTGCCGGCGCCGCCCCTGCTTGGGCGCAGATCACCGCGGATTCCTCCGCGCCGCCGATTGTTGTGAAGCAAAAACCGGTGAAAGCGCAATGGTTGAAGGCTGAAGTGATTCACGCGGATCAGCATACAATCATGGTTCGCGAGGCCGACAACGAGATGAAGGTTCATACTTTTACCTATGCGGATAAAGCGCGAGACAAGATCGACAAAATCCTGGACCAGGGCGGGTATCAGACCGGCGACCGCGTCAAGATTCGTTCGATGCCCGGTGGGACCGAAGCGCTCGATATCAAAGGCCGGCCTTCCAAGGCTATTTAGTTTTTTCAATTTCTTGTTCTCTTGCTTTCCTGACATGCCGCTGCTTCTGAATCCTCCAGCCGAGAAATCACATCTACAAATCGCTGAACCAGCTTTTTGAATTCGGACGAAACTCCCATGATTCGCCTGCCTGCTGTCGCCGGACGTTTTTATTCCTCGGATGCGAAGGAACTATCGGGTCAGATCGCGCAGTACGTTGCTCGCTCGTCGCGAATCCCGGCGCGCGCATGCGTGGTGCCCCACGCGGGTTACATGTATTCCGGGCACGTTGCCGGGGTCGTTTATGCCTCGCTTGAAATTCCTTCGCGCTGCATTTTGCTGGGGCCGCGGCATTTTCCGCGTGGTGAAGCTATGGCGATCTTGTCGAACGGGAGTTGGCGGACGCCGCTTGGCGATGCACGGATTGATTCCGGGTTGGCTCTCGAATTAATGCAAGCGTGCCCGCGCTTGCGCGAAGATGCCGTGGCGCACGAACGGGAACATTCCCTCGAAGTGCAAATCCCGTTTCTGCAGCAGCTCGCGCCCAATTTTCAGTTTGTGCCGATTGTGTTGGGCATCGACCGCTATCCTGTGCTGGAAGAGTTGGGCCACGCGGTGGCAAAGGTTGTTGCGGCACACGCTTCGGAGCGCGTGCTGGTGATTGCCAGCACGGACATGAATCATTATGAGAATGATGCGCTTACGCGCGCGAAAGACGAACGCGCCATTGCGCGGATTTTGGCCCTTGATCCGCGTGGGCTTTTCGACACGGTGCGAAATGAAGGCATCACCATGTGCGGCTACGCGGCTACAACGGCGATGCTGGTTGCAATGCAGGATCTAGGCGCGAAGGACGTCGAGTTAGTGCGCTATGCAACTTCGGGCGATATTACGGGGGACCGCGACGAGGTTGTGGGGTATGCCGGTTTGATTGTTCGCTGATTTAAATCGCCTGGCTGGACCGCGGTGAATATTTTCTTCTGACATCCGATCCTACGGGCGATATAGCGGTTCCGAAATAAATAACCGGGATCGCAATCACATAAAAAGAAGAAACTAGCGGACCGGCTTTCTGCGGACAAAGTAGCTTGTTGTTGATCACTGAGGACGTGCTATGGCTCTGGAGGCGTTGATTTTTGATGTCGATGGCACGATTGCTGAGACTGAGGAGCTGCATCGTCCTGCTTTTAACGAGGCGTTCAAATCATTAGGGTTGACGTGGAATTGGGATCTGCCGCTGTACAAAGATTTGCTGCGCATAACCGGCGGAAAAGAACGGCTTTTGCATTATGTGAAACATTGGCGGCCTGAGGATCTCACGGCCGCCGAGCGCGAAATTCCACGTATTCATGAATTGAAAACCAGGAATTATGTGGCTTCGCTGCGCGCAAATGGTATTGCTTTGCGGCCGGGCGTCGCCAGGCTGATGCAGGAAGCGAGGGACGCTGGTGTGAAGCTGGCCATTGCTACCACTACCGATCCAGCTAATCTTACTCCGTTGCTGCGCAGCGTGTTCGCTCCGGCGGGCGAAGCGATGTTCTCTGCGATTGTATCCGGCGACGAAGTTGCCGCTAAGAAGCCCGCGCCGGATGTTTTTCAGCTGGCTTTGACACGGCTTGGTTTGCCTGCTTCATCCTGCATCGCGTTCGAAGATTCCGCCAATGGCGTGACCTCCGCGCGCCGGGCGGGCTTGGCGGTTGTGGCCACGCCAAGCGCTTTCACGCCCGACGATGATCTAAGCCTGGGTGTTTCGGTCGTTTCAGACATGGGCGAGCCTGGACGTCCCCATCGGCATGTTGCGGGGTGGATGTGGCCCGGCGGCGTCGTGACTTTGGAGAGTTTACGAGTTTTGTTGGCGAAGGTTCATGGTTGAGGTTTTGCCCCCAAGACATTAAGCCTACCTATATATCAATAGTAATTTCCGCTTGGCGACTCGCGGTATTCCTCAGTTGTCGGCTGCTGACCAGCTTGGACGTAGCAGCTGGATAACCTTTGAGCAAAACCCGACCTTAAAGTTTGCATAATCCAGTGTTCGTGACGTTTAATTTTTATTGTTATTGATGCAATTATATTAACTTTTATTTTGTGCCGCTCCTTGGTAATTTGCTGCCTATGTGTCCCTCGCACGCCTCGACCAAAAGCCCTTTCGATGCAGGGGCCCGTTCGAATCGCGCACAGGGGCTCTCTGAGGCCACCTCGAAGGGTTTGTCACTGGTCGAATTTCTTGCGAATTCTGCTGACGGCAACGGTCAAATGGCGGCCTTGGGCGCCCTGCTCCGTGCAATTGCCCAGGCTGCGATTCAGGCTGCCGAGCTCGTTTCCCTTGGCTGTATCGCCGACGGGATCGGAGGGCCGGCCGACAGCGTCAATTCCGATGGCGATGTGCAAAAACAGTTGGACTTGGCGGCCAATGACATTTTTATCGAGGCTTTGCGTAGCGCGCCGGTGGCCGTCGTGCTTTCGGAGGAATTGGCAGGGCCGCTTGCTTTAAATCCCGGCGCTCCGTTGGCCGTTGCTATCGATCCCCTCGATGGCTCTTCCAATATCGATGCCAATGTTTCCATCGGCACGATTTTCTCAGTGCTGCCCGCAGCCAGACCCGGGCCGAGCGAGGATTCGTCGCGCTTTGAGGATCCATTTCTGCGGCCCGGCAGTGAGCAGTTAGCCGCCGGGTTCGTCATTTACGGGCCGCAAACTTCGCTGGTTTTTACCTTAGGGCATGGCGTGCATGTATTCACGCTCGACCGGCAGGCAGGCGAGTTTCGACTCACCAATGCCGCGCTGGCGATTCCGGACGACTCAATCGAATATGCGGTAAACGCTTCCAACTATCGGCATTGGGGCGATTCGATTCGCGCCTACATCGACGATTGCATTCGAGGCGGCGATGGACCGTTGGGGCGCGATCACAATATGCGCTGGATCGCCTCGCTCGTTGCCGACGCTTACCGAATTCTGGTGCGCGGAGGCGTGTTTTTGTATCCGGGTGACCAGCGCCGCGGCTATGCCAACGGGCGGTTGCGTCTGATTTACGAGGCAAATCCGATTTGTTTTCTGGTGGAGCAAGCCGGCGGGAGCGGCACGGACACCGTGCGGCGAATTCTGGACATCGTTCCGCAAGAGTTGCACGCGCGCACGCCCATTATTTTCGGTTCGGCGGCGGCGGTCGAACGAATCGGCCATTATCACACCAACCCGCAGTTTTCAGCGGAGCGTGCGCCTCTGTTTTTTCAACGCGGCCTATTCAGGCGGTAAGCCAATCGGAATCGTATGTCCATTAAACACCCCATCATCTCCGTGACAGGCTCTTCCGGCGCTGGAACTACTTCGGTGCGAAATACCTTCGAGCAAATATTCCGCCGCGAAAAAGTGAAACCAGTATTCATTGAAGGAGATGCGTTCCATCGCTATAACCGTGAGGAGATGCGCAAAGCGATGGCGGAGGAAGCTGGTAGGGGCAATCACCACTTCAGTCATTTTGGGCCGGAGGCGAATCTCCTGGAGGAATTGGCATCCGTGTTTCGCTCCTATGGCGAAGATGGCACCGGCCAGACGCGACATTATGTGCACGACTCGCTCGAGTCCGAGCGATATGGCGCGCCGGCCGGCACCTTCACCGCGTGGGAACCATTTCCCGAAACCAGCGATTTACTTTTTTATGAAGGCCTGCACGGAACTGTGGTCACCGATACTGCGAATGTGGCGAAGCATGCCGACCTGAAAATCGGCGTAGTGCCGGTCATTAACCTCGAATGGATTCAGAAGATTCATCGCGATGGTTCGGCGCGTGGCTATTCCACCGAAGCCGTGACCGATACGATTTTGCGGCGCATGCCGGACTACGTCCGTTACATGTGCCCCCAATTTACGCAGACCGATATTAATTTTCAGCGCATACCCACGGTGGACACTTCCAATCCGTTCATTGCGCGCTGGATTCCAACGCCCGAAGAATCCATGGTAGTGATTCGATTTCGCGACACCCGCGCTTTCGATTTTTGCTATTTAATTTCGATGATCCAGCACAGCTTCATGTCGCGCTCGAATTCGATCGTGATTCCCGGAGGCAAACTCGATCTGGCCATGCAGTTGATTCTGACGCCGCTGATCCTGCAACTTGTCGAACGCAAGCGCCGTGGCCAGATTGCGTCGCGTGAAACCCAGCAGAAACTCGTGCTGTAGGGTTCGTTCTCGGTACATCTGGCCCTGCCGGACGCGCTGCGGCAGTCGCCGTCGGTGTCTTCCCGCCCACTAATACCAGCTTCTCTGTATCGACCCCGCCAAGCTCGGGACAGTAACGTGCCAGCCTGGAAATGATGCGCGTGATTGTAGCCATCCGGAAACTTTAGCTTACTGAGGAAACCCAGAAAATGCCGACCAAGAGACAAGTCAGAACGAAAGCACCGCGCCGCGAAGCGAAGCAGGTGAAAGTGACGGGCGGTGAAACTCACCAGCAGGCAGAACCGTCGGAAGTGCCACTCACAACAAATCAAGGTCTCGCTGTTTCCGACAACCAAAATTCACTTCGCGCCGGAGAGCGCGGGCCGACCTTGCTCGAAGATTTCATCATGCGCGAGAAAATCACGCACTTCGACCAGGAGCGCACGCCGGAACGCATCGTGCATGCGCGCGGCACCGGAGCGCACGGCTATTTTCAACCCTATCAGTCGTTGAAAAAGTATACGAAGGCGGCTTTCTTGAACGATCCATCGGTGAAAACTCCCGTGTTTGTCCGGTTTTCCACAGTGGCCGGGGAGCGCGGTTCCACCGATCTGGCGCGTGACGTTCGCGGCTTCGCCGTCAAGTTCTACACCTCCGAGGGCAATTTCGATCTGGTCGGCAATAATATCCCCGTGTTTTTCATTCAAGACGCAATCAAGTTTCCGGACCTGATTCATTCCGTGAAAATCGAACCCGATCGCGGCTTTCCGCAGGCTGCGACCGCGCACGATACTTTTTGGGATTTCATTTCGCTGATGCCGGAATCGATGCACATGGTGATGTGGATCATGTCCGACCGCACCATTCCGCGCTCCTTCCGCATGATGGAAGGATTCGGGATTCATACTTTTCGGTTGGTCAATGAAGCCGGAAAATCCAGTTTTGTGAAGTTTCACTGGCGCCCCAAGCTCGGTAACAGCTCCGTTTTGTGGGACGAAGCCTTGAAAATCAACGGAGCGGACCCGGACTTTCACCGCCGGGACCTATGGGATGCAATCTCCGCCGGCGATTTTCCGGAGTTTGAGCTTGGGCTGCAAATTTTCGACGAAGATTTCGCGGAGCGATTCGATTTCGATGTGCTGGACGCAACCAAGATTATTCCCGAAGAGCTTGTGCCGCTGCAGATGGTGGGCAAAATGGTGCTGGATCGCAATCCTGATAATTTTTTCGCCGAGACCGAACAAGTCGCCTTCTGCCCCAGCCATCTCGTGCCTGGCCTGGATTTTTCGGAAGACCCGCTCTTGCAGGGCCGGCTTTTTTCGTACCTCGACACGCAATTGAGCCGTCTGGGCGGGCCGAATTTCCACCAGCTGCCGGTGAACGCTCCCAAGTGCCCGTTCCACAATCTGCAGCGCGACGCGATGCACCAGATGCAGGTCTTCAAAGGACGCGTCAGCTACGAGCCTAATTCTCTCGATCCCGAAGCTCCGCGGGAGTCCAAGGATCGGGGATTTACCAGCACGGCGAGAGCGGTAACCGGGCCCATCGTTCGGGCCCGTTCTGAAACTTTCTCCGATCACTATTCCCAGGCGCGGCTCTTTTACAAATCGATCGCTCCTCCAGAGCAGAAGCACCTTGCGAATGCATTACTGTTCGAGCTTTCGAAGGTCGAAACCGAAGCCGTGCGCTCCAGGATGCTGGGCCACCTGACGCTGATCGATAAGGACCTGGCAAATACGGTCATCGCCGGTTTGGGCGCCGAAGGCACGGCCGACAAAATCACGCCCGCGAGGAACCCGATCGATCTGAAGCCCAGTCCTGCATTGCGGCTCTACGGCAAGACCAAACCCACGCTGGAAGGTCGGAAAGTTGGTTTGCTTCTTGGCGAAGGGTTCGACGCCAAAATTAAAGACGACCTGAAGGCGCAAATTGAAGCTGAGAAAGCGAAGGTGGCTATTATTACCTCGAATCTTCAGGGCGAACTCGACTCCGAGGGCGATGTCACTCCCGGTGACATGGCCCTGCGCGGCTCGCCGTCGGTAATTTTTGACGCTGTAGCGGTGCTGTCGGGCCCGGATGGCGATAAAAAGCTAGCGACGGATCCGAACGCGGTGGTGTTTTTGATGGACGCGAAGCGCCATTGCAAAGCCGTCGGTTTCTCCGGCATTCCCACTCTTGCTGAGAAAGCCGGCGTCGAGGAAGAGAATGGAATCGTTGATTTGACGGGTAAATCGGGAGTGAAGAGTTTTGTCGCTGCCGCGCGCACCGGACGCCTCTGGGAGCGGGAAATCGAGAAGTAGATTTGCGCCAGGCGGTTTAATCGGGGGGCGCGCGCCCCTCGAGTTGCCGTCCGATGTTTTCTAGGTTATCAAAGTGTGCGGCGCTGAATCTGCGGACTACTTTGAATCCGGAGCATTGCGGGATTCAGATCGAAAGGCGCACTTCGGTTTTTTGGCGCGTTATTGGGCGAGTAAATCGTTGGAGCTCCCCGGACCGGGGAGCAACTCGCCGCTCATCTGGGGCGAAGCAGCCTGAATCCGATATTTGTGCCCAGGCCCAACTTGCGGCCGAGCTGTATGTTCAGCAGCGATAACGGTTCCAGACACCGGGCGTTGCGAAGAGGACCGGCGTCGACGGCGTCGAAACCCATCCGCTCGATTAATTCGCGGACGCTCGATTTGGCATCGGTATCGTCTCCTGCGAAAAATATGGAAATAGGATGGTCATTTATTTGCGGCTGCTGCTTCGCGTACACTTCCGCAAATACCGTATTGAAGGCTTTCACCGTCCTGGCCATCGGAAAATGCGAGCTGATTTCTTCAGCCCCCGCAGTTGACTGGCCGACGATCAAGGAACTGCGGTCTTTGCTAACCGGGTTCGACACGTCCACCAGAATCTTGTCCTCCAGGCCATGCTCCACTGGCTTGAGGGCGCCCACGATTTCTTCATAAGGCAGCGTTAGTAAAATGAGATCGGATTCACGCACCACGGACCGGATATCTAAGGCTCGTGCGCGCGGCGCGGCGGCGCTGGCTGCTGCACGCGCGTCTTCCTTCTTCCTCGAAGCGAAAGCTACCGGGAATCCGCATTTCGCAATCCAGGCACCAAGAGCTTTCCCGACCTTCCCACTGCCAATCAGCCCAATGTTCACAAATTCCCCCCAGTCAGTCGAGTTTAGGCACGACAGATGACATCGCGTAAATCGAGATTGGGCTGGAGATTGGGAGGGGAAATCCTGCATAACTAAGTTGTTATACTTGCCGATTAGTCAAACAAATTGCCCGAATCGCATAATTTCACATAGTAATAACGCTCAAACAGGAGAAAAACATGTGGTACTACTACCTTTCCTATTTTTTTGGCGGCGCGTTTTTGATGAATAGCGTTCCGCACCTGGTGAATGGCGTTTCTGGCCGTTCGTTTCCCACGCCTTTCGCGAAACCTCCGGGGAAGGGGCTATCGCCCCCGGTGGTGAATGCCTTCTGGGGTGCGTTAAACCTGGTCGTGGGGTATTTTCTTGTGTTTCACGTCGGGGATTTCTCGCTGCGCGATATTCCTTACGTGCTCGTGGTGGGCGCCGGAGGCTTGGTTCTCGGAATCATGTTGGCCCTCAATTTCCAGAAGAGTGCCGCGGGCGGTTAGCCTCTGATAAACGCACTGATCGCACTGGTGCCCCAAGTCATTCCAGCTTTCTGTCTGTTCGCGTGAACCTCGGCGAATCTAGCGTTCATTAGCTCTCTTCGGTGAAGTCTTGCGCGTCCACCAAAACGAAGCGCAAGTCCTCTTTTTGCCGTAGCCACTCTGCATCGGATATTTATCTTCGCGATAAAGGAACGTGTCCCACATGGAAGGCAGACCGTTCCTTTTGTGTCCGGCATATGAGTTTAGCGTCGCTTCTGGCAAAGGTTTTGCTCTCACATGGCCGATAAACAGATGAAGAAATACTGTTTCTTTCAGGACTGAGCGGTTCAAATGGACACATATATTTCGGGAATTCACCGCGAAGGTGACCGCATCATGCTGGGAGTGGCTTGTTTCCTGGCCATTTTGTCATTGCTGCTGGCTTCTGAATACGGCACCTGGGTTCTTGCGCTCACCTTCGGCCTTGGGCTCGCCTTAATTTCGGCGGCCGGGGCTTTCTTGTTCCCGGCCCGCGCCATTGCGCGCGTGCTGAATGGGTTCGTGTTTATGGCCTTCGCAGCTTTGTTGATTCAGCAAATGCACGGCATGATCGAAATGCATTTCAGCATATTCGTATTGCTGGCCTTTCTCCTGTTCTATCGCGACTGGGTTCCGCTGGTGGTGGCTGCGGGTGTGATTGCCGTTCATCACCTGCTGTTTCATTTTCTTCAAAATGGCGGCATTCCCATTTATGTTTTCCCTCAACCTTGCGGAGTTGGAATGGTATTGGTGCACGCCGGGTTTGTGGTCTTTGAGGCTGCTCTTCTGGTGTACATGGCGGTTCGAAGCAAGCGCGAAGTGTCGGATGCGGAACAGGTTTCCTCTTTGGGATCGCGGATAGGAAAGGATGGAAAGATCGATTTGCGCATTGCCAAAGGCTCGGCGGAAGGATATCTGGGACAGCGAATAGAGGAATTTCTGACGATTATCGGCGAGGCGGTCAGCGGCACTAGAAATGTGGCCTCGGACGTTCACGCCGCGTCGCAGTCACTCTCTCGAGTGACAGCGCATATTCAAACCAGTTCAGAGGAAACCTCGGGACAGGCAAGCGCTGTTTCGAGCACTGCTGACGAGGTATCCAGAAACGTCGGTGTGGTGGCGAGTGGTTCTGAAGGAATGCTGGCTTCGCTTCGCACCATTGGCGAGAACGCATCTAAGGCCGCGCGCGTTGCGATGGGCGCCGTCAGCGCCGCCGATAATGCAAACCTTGCGGTCGGCAAGCTAGGCGAATCGAGCCTCGAAGTCGGCAAGGTAATTAAAATAATCGCTTCGATCGCCCAACAAACCAACCTGTTGGCGCTGAATGCAACAATTGAATCGGCGAGGGCGGGAGAGGCGGGCGTCGGATTCGCCGTAGTCGCCAAGGAAGTGAAAGGACTGGCTCAGAAAACCGCGCAGGCCACCCAGGACATCGTCAGGAAGATCGAAACCATTCAAGGCGACACACAAGCCGCAGTGGGCGCCATGCGTCTTGCTGATGAATTGTCCTTCTTGCTCTTCCCATGCGTCGTAGCTTGGGATACTGCCGCCGAAATAGCCGCCCACGCGTAACTCCCCTTTTGCACGTGGCCCGTAAGTACGGGCTTTTTACACGCGGCCCGTAAGTACGGGCCTAGTCAGCGAGTGTAGATAGTAGCTTCCACGTTCATACCTGGCCGCAGCACCAGCTGCTGATTGCGCGACGGTTTGACCAGAATTTTCACAGGAATGCGCTGCACCACTTTTATGAAATTCCCCGTAGCGTTTTGTGGCGGGAGCAAAGCCTGCCGCGAACCACTCGCGCCGGCAATAGAGTCCACCACGCCCTCGAACTCCTGGCTGTAGGTATCAATGTGAAGACGGACTCTCTGCCCGGGAGCCACGTGAGCCATTTGCGTCTCTTTGAAGTTCGCGGTGACGTAGACCTGATCGAGAGGCACGATGGTGAAAAGCAATTGTCCCGGCGAAACGTACTGTCCTAAATCCACGGACTTTTGCGTGACTTGTCCGGTGATCGGCGCGGTGATGTGAGTGTAAACCAGATTCAGTTCGGCTTGCTGCAGCGCAGCTTTGGCGCGTTCGACCGTGGCTAGCGCGGACTTATAAGTGGCTTCGGCAATGGGCACCTGCTGTTCGCGGGCCTTGGTTTCGAGCAATTGGGCTTGCGAGCGCATTAGGCGCGCTTGAAAAGAGTGCGTCTGTGAGCGGGCAATCTCCACTGCTTGTTCAGCTGCCATTTGCTGCTGCTCAGCCGCCAGAAGCTCACTCTTCGCCACACGCGCGGCAGCTTCCACGGCATCGTATTGGAATTTAGAAACGTCGTCGGTGGAGAGCAGTGGGATATAGCGGGCCAAATCGGCCTGCGCACGGTCGTTGGTTGCTTTTTTTGCTGCTACGTTTGCCTCGGCCACTTGCAGATTAGCGGTCGCCGTTTGCTCCAGTTGTGTTTGAGAGCTTGCGTAGTCGGCTGCATCGGAATCTTTTTGCGCAGAGGCTCCGCTGGTGCTGTTTGTGGTGGTTGCGCGCGTTAAGCCAATCTGAATTTTCGCGGAGTTTGCTTGAGCCTCCGCGAAATCAAGGTTGGCCTTGGCTTGTTCTACCTCCGCCTGATACTCGCGCGGATCGATCTGAACGAGCACTTCGCCTCCTTTCACGGGAGTGTTGTCGTTGATCGATAGATTGACAACGTAACCGGGAACCTGCGGAGCAACCGCCGTGATGTGGCAGTCCACTTGAGCATCGTCAGTCGACACGCGCCCAGTGAACACATACAACGCAACCGCGATGAGGATGAGGACGACAACGAACGCCCCCTTCGCGACAGGATTGAGGTTTCGAATCCACTGTCGCAACGAGAATGGAGTTTGCGGCACCGGCGGCGGAGAATCGGCCGCTGGGCCTGGCGGAGTTGGCGTAACAGAAGTCGAACTCATATTTCCGATTCACCTTTTACTTCGTATACACGGTTTCGATTTGGCCGGTGGCGCGAGCCAGGGCTGCGCGAGAAATATTGAACTGATACAAAGCCGCAATCTGATTATCACTGGCGCGGGCGAGAGCATCCTGCGCGGTAATCACTTCGACGTTGGTAGTGACGCCCGCTGCGAACCGGCGTTGCGCTTGCGCCACTTCCTCCTGAGCCAATTTGAATCCTAAATTGGCAACGTCCACCGAATTTCGCGCTGCCTTGAGTTGATCGATAGCGGACTTCACCTGGTCGACGATTTGCGCTTCCTGCTGGCGTCGAACTTCGGCGATGCGGTCTTCTTCGAGTTTGGCGCGCGCCTCTTCCGCGCGGATGCGGCCTCCAGTGAAGAGTGGAAAATTCAAAGAAATCTCGTAGGTATAAGCCGGAATACCATCGTCGAAATGCGTCCCCTGATAGAACCAGAACCCGGAGAAATCCAGTTGCGGAAGACGCTGTTCGCGGGCGGAATCCGTTGATAATTTGGCGCTGCGTTGCTGCGAATTCAGCGACAGAATTTCCGGCCGGAAGGCCAACGCCTGATTGAGCAGCGACTTCTTGTCGAGAACAGGAAGGTTGTAGAAATCGAGGCGGTCGGTCACATCGATATCCAGATCGCGAGGCAGGTCGAGCAGTTCCGCCAGACCGTACTTGGTGGTGTGGGTCAAGGTTTCCGCGTCGATCAAATTCTGCCGCTCGTTTTGCAATTCGACGTTAGCTCGCACTGTGTCGATATTCAAACCGATGCCCGTCTTTTGCAGTTCGCTGGCCCGTTCGTAAAGCCGTTGTGCAAGAGCTACGCGAGAACTAGCGGCATCGCGCGTCGCCAGGGCACGAAGAATCATCAAGTATTGGTCGATAACCGCGGTAACTACGATCTCGCGGGTAGTCTGTTCATCCGCCCGACTCTGGCGCGCGCCTTCGCGACCGATCTGGTATTGGCGAATCTTCGGGAAGTCCACGACGGTTTGCGAAAAACCAGGTCCGGCCTCGATGACCTGGTAAGGTCCAACCCCTTTCCGCGGCCCCTTCTCGACACTGGTGAGATTGTATTGGTTCAACGAGCCGGAAGCCTCAAGTGTGGCCTGTGGAAGCAGCGCTGATCGAGCGATCTGACTATTGCGATCGCTTTCGGAGACCAACACTTGAGCGATAACGCGTTGTGGATTCTGTTTTAGCGCGAGTTGCACAGCTTGTTTCAAGGTGAATTGGAGCGGCCCACCCGCGCCTGTGGACGGCTGCTGCGCGGAACATTCAAGTGAAAGCGATCCCCGCAGAAATAACAGAAGCAAAAAGAAAATTTGCCGGGGAACCTGAGGCCACGAGAAACCTCCGAGCACCAAAAAGTAGCGGTTAGAGAACGCATTATAAGGGAAAACCGCGCAGACACGGGCACGAACGGGACCGTCACCCATTCCTTCCATTCAGACGGCCTCGGTCCTGGGAGAGGGGAGTGGCCCAATTGAAATCCCGCGCAATCAAATGTTGTTCGGGCAATGGGCCTCCGCCGTTGCAGACTGGTCAGGTTCGGCACTCTTTCCCAATAGAACGTTGTGCCTTCCTGCTTCATGTCGTTGAGCAACGCTGCTGGACTGATCGTGGCCCTCCTTGGTGGAGCGACCATTCTGAAGCGACCGGAAGACGCTAACAACCCTCAATAGAACCATTCTTTGACTACCGGAAAGGAACAGTCGTTGATTAGACTTTCGAGTCATTTTTAAATACGTTCGCACTTGACTCTCCGTTCCCCGTCTGCAGAATGGCGCTAGTCACGGACCAAATTGCTAAGAATTCGTATAAGCTTGGGCGGCTTCAAACGGGCTCGGCGCGAACTCGGGTTAGAACGGGTGCAAGAATTTAATGTTGGAAACTGATCGCATCTTTTGGCGTCCGGCCGGCGTCTGATTCAATGACCACCACCCACAGACGAATAGAGCGTCAATTCTTTGGCCGCGATGGAATAATTTGGCTCGATGCTTTTATTTACACTGGAGCAGCTAAGACTTAAGGTTGGGGCTTATTCGAGGAGATACTCACATGATCGGCTACCGCCTGATCCAACCGCAGGAAGCTCGGCCGCCTCACGAAGTGCGCGAGTCATCGCTTGGCGAACATCCACTTCTTGGAGAAGTCGGCAGCTGCCGACCTTACCGGGTCAGCACAAACTCGAGTACCCGGCAGCAGCGCGGACGCGTCTTGGGTTTCGTGATGGCGTTGACTCTGCTGTTCGCGGCTTGTCCTCGATACTTGTGGGCATATCAGGATACGCAAATTACGGCGCAGGATAATCAGGCGCCATCCTACACGCAACAGACTCCGGAGCAGTTACGGCAGTTGGTAGCACCGATTGCTTTGTATCCGGATTCGCTTGTGGCGCAGATCATGGCGGCCTGCACATTTCCCGATCAAGTCGTCGAAGCGGACCGATGGGTGCAAGATCATTCCGATTTGAGGGGCGACGATTTGGCCCAAGCTGTGGATCAGCAACCCTGGGATCCGAGCGTCAAGGCGCTCACTGCATTTCCAACCGTTCTCGGAAACATGGACAAGAACCTGTCCTGGACGTCATCTCTAGGGGACGCGTACTACAATCAGCAACAAGCCGTGCTCGATGCTATCCAGGTAATGCGGCAGCGAGCGCAAGACGCCGGTAATCTTAAGACCACACCGCAGCAGAACGTTTCGACGCAGGACTCAACGATCACCATTCAGCCTTCGGAACCGGATGTCGTTTACGTGCCGGCCTACGATCCATGGCTGGTTTACGGAGATCCTATAATGGCTTGGCCGGGGTGGTATCCGTATCCGGGAATATGGTACGGCGGGCCGTATCTCGCCTTCGGACCAGGATTCGGAATCGGATTCTATGGAGGCTATGGCTGGGGGTGGGGCGGTTGGGGATTCGACTGGCGCGACCGGTACGCAACTTATAACCACGACAGGTACTACTCGCGGAGCAATACGTTTTATAACCGCAACCAATTCTACAGAGGCGGAGACGCACGTGGTGCAGGTAACAACAGGGCAGGCGCAGCGCCTCGGCCATTTAATGGAGACACACAGGCCGCTAGGGGATATGCCGAGCCGCGGGGTGAGAGCGGCGTCCGCTCCGGTGCTTTCAGTGATTACGATCGAGGCGGAGAAACAAGAGCCTATTCGTCGCGAGGAAGCGGCAGCTTCGGCGGTGGAGGCGGTGGATTCCGCGGCGGCGGTGGTGGCGGTGGGCATCACCGTTAATCGAAAGTTTCCACGACATTCACAATTTTTCACGAATTTAATAAATGGAGAAAGACGATGCGGCGGACGAAGCGGAATGCGACCAATCTCATGCCAAGCAATTTTTTCAAAGTCTCTGCTGTCGCTTTTGCCCTGCTGGCTTGCTGGCCCGTGTGCTCTACGGCGCAGCAGCAGGGGCAGAGAGCATATTCATCGCCGGAGGATGCGGTCAACGCGCTGATCATAGCAGCGCAAAATAACGACGAAAAAGCGATGCTCGATGTCCTCGGTCCAGACGGCGAGGAGATCGTTTCCTCAGGCGATGCCGTCGAGGACACACAAACCCGCGCTAATTTTGTGCAGAGATATCAGGAAATGCATCGTCTGGTGAAAGAGCCGAACGGACACATCATGTTGTACATCGGCGCGATGAATTGGCCCGCGCCTATACCGCTCGTGAGCAAAGGTAAAGAATGGTATTTCGATACGGAAGCGGGCAAAAAGGAAATTCTTTACAGGCGAATTGGGCGGAATGAAATTTCCACCATTCACGTTTGCCGGGAGCTGGCAGCCGCGGAAAAGGAATATTACTCCACACAGCACAATGGGTACGCCCAGCAGATCTTCAGTGATGAAGGGCAGCACAACGGTCTTTATTGGAAAGCGGCGGAAGGTGAACCGCAGAGCCCGATCGGGCCACGGGTGGCGTCAGCCAATGCGGAGGGCTATAAGAAAGGCGCTAATGGTCCTCGGACTCCTTACAGAGGCTACTATTACCGCGTTTTATTACGTCAGGGGAAAAATGCCCCGGGCGGCGCAAAGAGTTATGTGGTGAACGGCAAAATGACTGAGGGTTTTGCTTTTCTGGCTTATCCAGCGGATTACAGGTCATCCGGCGTGATGACATTTATTGTGGGCAGCGACGGAGTCGTATATCAGCGGGATCTCGGCAAAAAAACTTATAGCTTCGGCATAGCTATGAAGGACTACAACCCCGATTCCAATTGGCAAAAGGCCGAAGAGGAGCAGACGAACGTTGCGAGCGAACAAAAGCCCAAGTGAAGTCGTTCGCTGTCCTGGTTCCCTCGAGGCATAGAGAAACTAAGCTGGGGCGGAGAAAGATCGAGTGAAGCTATCGCGGATTTCCAGGGGCTGCTTGTTCATATTGTCGCTGATCGCAATGGCGTTGCTGTCGAACCGTGTCATCAGCTCAGCGAGAACTGTACATGTGCAGTCACAAATACCTGCGCAATCCGCAGCGGTACCTCAGCAGCTCAGTGCCGACGGCCAAACTTCGCTGCGCGCCATCCTCCAAGCGAAGAATCTCTCCGATTTACGCTGGCCGGATTTCAGCGACTACGGGCCGCTCGTACAGGAATTTTACGAGTCGTACGGTCTCGCACTGCCGTGGGTCAGCGGAATGAAGCCGAGCACGCAGGCGCAGCAAGTAATTGCACTTCTGTTGCGAGCGGATCAAGAGGGTCTGTCCGCTGAAGACTATGACGGGCCGCGCTGGACCGAACGGCTTGCGAAGCTCAAACCCCTCGCAGCGCAACCAACCGAAGCAGACGCGACGCGATTCGACGTAGCGCTCACCGTTTGCATTATGAGGTATTTTTCAGATCTTCACATCGGCAAAGTAAATCCGAAACATTTTGAATTCGATTTCGACATCGAGGCCAAGAAATATAACCTGCCCGAATTTCTGAAAGAAGATGTTGTGAATGCTTCCGATGTTGCGGGGGTTCTGGCGCACGTGGAACCGCCCTATCCGGGTTACCGGCGTACGGTGCAAGCCCTGCAGAACTATTTGGTGCTCGAGAAGGATTATAAGGGCGGACAACTCCCTGCTCCGGGAAAAACGATCGCATCCGGCGATTCCTATGCAGGCGTACCTCAACTGGCGCAGATGCTCCGGGTGGTGGGCGACCTTCCGGCTAACACGAGCCTCCCGACCGAGGCAACCGTCTACCAAAACCCACTCGTGGACGCAGTTAAAAATTTTCAGCGCAGACATGGCCGGGACCCAAATGGCCGAATCGACGCGCAGACATTCTCGGATCTGAACGTTCCGCTGAGTCGGCGTGTGCGCCAGATGCAATTGACCCTGGAACGCTGGCGCTGGCTGCCGCCGATACACGACACAGCCCCTATCGTCGCGAACATTCCCGAATTTCGCCTGCGGGCATACGACGAAAACTTCAAGATAGCTTTGACGATGAACGTGGTTGTGGGCAAAGCCCTGGACCACAACACGCCGGTGTTTAGTAACACCATGCAGTATGTGGTGTTCAGGCCCTACTGGAGTGTCCCGTATTCCATTGCAAAAGCTGAGTTTCTTCCGCGTATCGCGAAAGATCCCGATTACCTGGCGAAGAAGGGATTCGAGGTTGTGAACAGCCGCCAGGAAGTCGTAACGTCCGGCGCCGTTTCGAACGATGTGCTGGCGCAACTCAGATCAGGCAGGCTGTTCATCCGGCAAATGCCGGGCCCCAAGAACTCACTGGGGCTTGTGAAATTTATCTTCCCGAACAACTACAACATCTATATGCACGACACTCCCGAGCAGGTTTTCTTTTCGAAGTCCCGGCGCGACTTCAGTCATGGTTGCATCCGATTGGAACGGCCCGCCGATCTCGCTGTCTGGGTTTTGCGCGACAATCTCGGGGGATGGAATATCGATCGTGTCCGCGCGGCGATGAATGGAACCACGACGCAGCAGGTCAATCTGGCGCATCCGATTCCGGTCTTAATCGTTTATGGCACCGTGATCGTCACGGAGGATGGACTCGTTCATTTTTACGACGATATCTACGGACACGATGCGGCGCTGGAGAAGGTCCTCGATAAGGGCTACCCATATCCGGGTTAATCGCCGCTGATCAAGCTAGAAGGGCAGTCGAAACACCACTGGCGGAATCGGCCGGTGTCGACGTGGATGAAATCAGAGTGAGGATAGTAGCCCACGCCGCCACGACGAAGTGCGAGAGCAGCTTTGCGCAGGGTGATGGTATCGACGCCAGGCATGCGTAAATCAATCGCCTCGGCTTGAATATGCAGGCTATTCTTGGCAACTCCGCTGGTACTGGCGCGCAGCAATTCGTTTGTTGAAGGGGTGCGATAACCGCAGACGATATCGACCTCGCCGCCGGGACTCCCGACTGACGAAGTAAGGTCGGAGAGAATATCAAACAGGCGCGGATCAAAATGGCGAACGTCCCCTGTTCGATGATCGCGCAGGAAATAATCGAGCTTGGCGAGGGCGCTGGAAATGTACTGGTCTCCGCGCCGGTAAACAATATTCAGGCGCTCGCGCGTATGCGTGTTGTAAAGCAGCAGGAAATGATCGTGGTCTTGCTGCGATGACTGGTCAGATGATACGGCGCGTAAGTGAAACGGCCGCGTTGCTCAAAGCAACTAGGATTACTACCAGGGCGGCAACCGATAAGTACCGCGAGATTTTTATGGACACGCCCATGTAATCCTTTCAAGAAATTTTAACACAGCTGGCTTTCGCTCGAATCTCACCCGCCATGCTTTTCGCCACGGAAGAGTATCCGTGCTTCAACAAAAACGTGTAACCGATTTGGTCAAGGAATGGATGGGTCATTCCAACTTAAGAACTACATCTCGTTGCACGCACTTCGGACCTGAAATTCGAGAGCGAGTAGCGGCAGAAGTTGGAATTTTCAACCGATGCTGGACCCAAATGGACCCAATCCGAAGCAACACAATGTCGCGTAAGTAATTGAAAGAAGTGGTCGGGGCGAATGGATTTGAACCATCGACCTCCTGGTCCCGAACCAGGCACTCTACCTCACACAAGAACTTTCATTGCAACATTCCTTCTGAAAGACAAGAACTTAAGCCTCTGATTCGGACGCGGCTGGTTGTATCGGGTTGTGGCTACCCGCTCGTAGGGTCCCTACAAAAGTCGCTACACTCCATTTCCACTCAACATAGGTATCCCTCATGAAGGTGGGCAAAGAGCAAAGCCAGAAACTCTTACGAAAGCTTGGCATTTGGATAAAACACGCTTGCGACAAATGCGGGCGGTTGCTCGGCTCGGTTCGCTGGACGCGAAGCGGTGAGCTCGGGGAATGGTGCTCGCCGGCATGCCGGGATGGAGTCAAGCCTGATTCGGTGGCGGGACACAGGTCAGTATCGGCGCACTGCAAAAACTGCGGTACGACTCTCGCCGAAAAACGCCAGGGAGCAAAGTACTGCAGTGACGTTTGTCGAAAGCGCTCCAAGAAATCCAGGAGAGGCGAAAAGGGGCGAATTATCCCGGAAACGCCCACACAGAACACGGCACTTACGGATGCGCAGAACAGCGGATCGATGAATACCCTTACCGGACCAACTGAGGCCCTCTGAATGAATCCCTTGCCGAAATGCAGAATCGGTGGAGGAGATACAAAATGTCCAACCGTTACACATTGAGCCAACGCAACAAATTCAAGACAAATGCCTCGACTGCCGAATGCGGACAAGGTGTCTGTGTATGACGATCCCACTTGCGGCCGACCGAAGCGGCATTCCTGAAGGCCTGCCGAGACGAAAGCGTCGCTCGAAATCTCTCACACATCGCGAGCGCATGTTGATCAGGTGTCTCTCGCAGGGCATGAGTGTCATGCGTGCAGCGCTCAAAGCCGGCTATTCAGACCAAAACCCGGGACAATCCGGATACCAAGCGCTCAAGGCGGTCAGAGAGAAAGCCCCGGAGCTCCTGGACAGGCATGGTTTGACCGACGACGCGCTCATTGAAAAACATTTAAAACCGATGCTGAATGCAACGAGGACGGTATTCGTTAAGCACGAAGGGAAGGTCACGGACGACCGCGAAGTGATTGCATGGGGACCGCGCATCGCTTCTCTCGATCTCGCGTTCAGAATCAGAGGGATGTACAAGAGCGAGCGAAAAAAAACGACGTCCAACATCAAAACGGTCGTCACCACCGAAAATCGGTCGCGAGGGCCTGTTCCGGCCTGAGCGCTCATCAGACGCGAATCAGTGAGAACAGTGAAAAAAACAGAGAAAAGACGGCGCGGAGAACACCCGCGCAGCCTCGCCAACCTCGTAGCTTGGCAGCCAGGGCAAACGGGTAATCCCGGTGGCAGGCCGAAGAAGAAGCCGGTCACGGACCGTTACCTACAGATCGTTGAGACGGAATTGCCAGATGACCTCCGGCGAGCACTGGACCTGCCGAAGGGGGCAGTGTTTGGCGATGCGATAGCTTTGGCTCAGGCGCGTCAGGCAATCAAAGGCGAGACCTCCGCAGCAAAGGAAATCCGTGAGGCAATTGAAGGGCGCTCGATCGAGCAGGTAGATCAGAAGAGGGAGTTTTCGGTTGTCATGATCGACGCATCGAACCGACCCCACCCGGGCGGCGATGCGGCGCGGCCAAAAACTGAAGTACCGGGTCTACCGGCTCACGGAGAGTCTGGGCCGGACAACGTGGGCTAGGGCGCGGATCGTCTTTCCAGAGGGTGTCTAGACGAAAGGCTTTCCGATTGGCTCGCTCCTGGTCGCGCGGTGTCGTCGGCTATTTTAGATTGTCGCTGCGGTAAAGGGTTGAGAGCTGCTTGCGCTGGCCGAACATCATCTTGCTGCCATCGGGCGTAATCGCCGGCGGAACGCCGGGAGGCACGAGGCCGACCAGATCTTTGGGTTTCGACACCTGCCACACTTCGCGCTTGCCGGTTTCCAGATTCAGCTTGTCTATTTGGCGGGTGGCGCCGTTTCTTCCGCCCAGGTATACGATTTTCGGATCGTCGGACCATGCGATCACAAAGTCCTCGGCTGTCACGCCGGGAATCTCTTTCGGCGCGCTGTCGCCGATGGTCAGGAGCTCCGGCTTTCCATCATGAATCACAATTGTGGATCGCCCGTCCGGCGAGACGAGTGGCCAGCGGAAATCGTCTTTGGATATCAGTTTCGGCGCCGCTCCGTTGCGATCGGTGACGTAGATGCCAAAGCCCTGGCCTTTCTGCTCGCCTCCGAACAAGATCCGTTGTCCATCCGGAAACCAGGCACCCCAGTCCGGCCGAAAGCCGTCCCAACGCAACACACTCGGCTGGCCGGGCCCTACCGGCACGATCTGGATGCGCTGTTGGGGATCATCGGAGCGAAACAATAGCGCCCACTTCCCGTCCGGGCTCAAATCCGCGCCGAACTCGCCGCCGCCAATTTTTACGGCCGGCGAACCGTCCGTCTTGCGCACGTACACGGAGTACTCGCTTCCGCCGCGCGAGGATTGATCGGTGAACATCACCACGCTGCCGTCGCGCGAGAGCCGCGGATTGTATACGTTGTCCAGCCAGCTTAGATCTCGTCCCTCGGTCTGGCCGTGTTCCACGAATTCCATGGACGCGCGGCTTTCTTCGGAGCTCACCAGCGTCCTGCCGCTCGGCAGCGCGTCTTGAATCATCGTCGGAGACGTTCCGCAATACATCGTGCGGGTCTTGCCAGAAAGGGTCGCCGCGCGAATGCAATACTCTTCGCCCGAAAAAGCGCCCGAGAACCACACTTCGTTTCCGGAAGGCGCCCAAGCCAGTCCTTCGAGCGATTCCCATCCGGTGGAAACTATCGTTTGCATTCCGTCGCGGTCCACCACTATCACATCGCCGCGATCGTCGTCATTCGGCGGATGCTGGAAATATGCGACGTGTTTCCCATCGGGCGATATGCGCATGCCGCTAATCCAGTTGCCTGACGGCACCAGCACTTTGCCAATCGGGTATTCCATGCGCATTTCTCTCGAGGCTGGATTCGCGAGAACCACCGCCATTTCGCTTCCGTCCGGCGACCAATCGGCTTCGGTGGCGTTCTCCAGAATTTCCCGGGGCGCGCCTCCGCCCAACGAGACCGTGGCCAACGTCCCCACGTATTCCTTGTGAATCAGGTGCCGCGCGTGCACCAGCACCGCCAATTGATCCGCGTGCGACACCGCCTGCAGAAGCGCACCCTGCAGTCCCGCGGAAATAGATTCGGGATAGTCATCGCGAATCACATACGTATCCGGAGCTCCAGGTCCGAGCGCGCCACTGTACACCACCGTTTTTCCGTCCTGCGCGAAGCGCGCCTGCTCGATGCGGCCGCGTTCGAACGACACGCGGGTAAAACTTGGCGGGTCGACGGTTTTCGGCCGCAGAAACAGCGCGATGCCCGCCATCAGCGCCATTCCGAGAAGAGCCGCAGCGCCATAATTTAGCCAGCGCCGCGATTTCTGCTGCTCTCTTTCTTGCTCTTTGGCGGCAACGTCCGCTGCGGCCGCCACTGCTTTCGAGGACGTCGTGGTGGTGCCGCTGATCGCCTCCAGCGCAAACGCCAAATCTTTCGCGGATTGGAAACGCTGCTCGGGCTTTTTCTCGAGGCAGCGCCGCACGATGCGCTCGAGCGCCGGCGACACCGGATTAACCATCTCGTCGAATTCCGGCGGATCTTCCTTCAGGATCGCGGTCATGGTTTCCGCCGCGGTGTCCCGGCGAAACGCGCGCTGGCCCGAAATCATTTCGTAGAGCACCGCGCCGTACGCAAAAATGTCCGTGCGCGAATCAATCAATGCGCCGCGCACCTGCTCAGGCGCCATGTAGCCGGCCGTGCCCATCACCGTGCCAGCTTCGGTGGGCACGTTGGTCATGGTCGCTTCGGCCGATTCCGCGCCGGCCGCGCCGTGGCCATTGGGCGCAAGCTTCGCGAGGCCGAAGTCGAGAATTTTGACGCGACCTTCGCGCGTGACGAAGACGTTCTCTGGCTTCAGATCGCGGTGCACGATATTTTTTTCGTGCGCCGCCGATAGCCCCTGCGCCATTTGCACCGCGTAGTCCACAGCCTTGCGCGACGAAAGCCTTCCCTGCTCCAGCTCTACGCGCAGGCTGCCGCCTTCCAGAAGTTCGGAGACGATGTAGGGCGAGCCGTCTTGCTCGCCGATGTCGTGGATTCCCAGAATGTTTGGATGGTTCAGCGCGGCGACGGCTTTGGCTTCCTGCTCGAAGCGCCGCAGGCGGTCCCCGTCCTTGGTCAGCGAGCTGGGCAGAACTTTTATCGCGACTTCGCGGCCGAGGCGGATATCCTTCGCGCGATACACTTCGCCCATTCCGCCCGCGCCGATGGACGACTCAATTTCGTACGGACCTAATTTTGTCCCTGGGGAAAGTGCCATGGTATGGAAGCATTATACAGATTCGGGAACGAAACGAAGCGCGATCTCGCGCGATGTTCTCGCCTATCAGTGGCCGGAGTCCTGATAAATGCCGCTACCGGAGAAGTAGGTTGCTGCTCAAAATCCCTCCTTGCCCAAAATCCCCATTTTCTGCGGGTGCCAATTTATTGGCAAATGTGCTTGCCCAAAAGTGCTTCCGCGCTGCCTCAAAAAGAAATGTTATTGGGCAATTCGTTCCGGTGAGATTCGATCTATCGTACTAAGTGGTCAGTCACATTTGAGTAGGCGTGTTACAATCGCCGCGCGTTTGTCGCTCTTGTGAACCTTTAGATTCGATTTATGCAAACTACGTCTGTTTGGGAGACGTGTCCATCCAGCTTCCTTGTGGTTGGAGTATATAGCAGAAAGCCTTTGGAAAGATTATTGAAATGATACGTAACGGCACTCTGAGAACTCGCTTGGATTCCCGCACAATCCTCTGGAGTTTGCTCAGTAGTTCAAATTTTTCTTCCGGCGTCTGCGGTGAAAACAATCACTGCGACAAGAACCCACTGAGCGGAGATCGTTCCCAGATAAGTCCGCCGTTTCAATCTTGGCAGGTCCATTTCCGCGCTGAACTTGATGTCTGAAAGTGGTTCGACGATGCGATTGCGATCCTCATCGCCAATGCCAACAGAAAACTTCGTCGCCATTTTGCACGCTGGGCGTTTTGACGTAGAGTCGCTAAGCCTCCTTGAGTGTGTTATAAAGCTGCGAAGTGACCTCGTAATTTACATCTCCTGCTTTCAAGTTGGGAACTTCAAAAGCTTCTATCAGCCCCCACCTTTGAAGTTCACCCAGGGCTTCAACATTATTTCTGGGCAAAACAATTCTGGCAAGACGGCTCTTCTAAAAGCACTCAGTCTTGATTTCTTCGGAAAGCCCCATCGAAGCCTTAGGACGCTACCCACCAGAAATATGGCTCCTGATCAAACGTCGTGGATAGACGTCTCATTTACGCTACCGACCGCCGAAGTTAAGGAGCTTTTTTTGGCTTTTGGGGGTGGGCGGCTTTTTTCAGTGGTGAGGCCCGCTCCGACTTCCCAATCTTCCCAAAACATTGGTCATAGCGATTACTCAAATGAGTCTGCACAAAGATTGGTTGACTTCATCTTTTCCGAGCAGGATCTAACGTTTAAGATTCGCTTCGATGCAGGAGCGAACACTCCAACTCGCCCGAGGCTACTGGAAGTCCCGTCTTACGGCTTGTACGAGCCGCAGCGAACTGAATCCAATCAATTTCCCTACGCGCAGTTCCATGTTCAAAAAGACGGAACCCTTCACGCCGTTTCTGCGAGCGGGTTTGCAGGTCTAAGTGACTTCGGTCTCGAGCTAGTCCCCTTTTTTAGGCAGCGCGTTTACAGGTTTGAGGCAGAAAGAATGAACTTAGGGAGCGGCGCGCACGGCGGTAACATTCTTCTTGCGCCTAACGCGGGGAACTTACCCGAAGTTCTCAACCAACTTCAGCACAATAGGGCAAGGTTTCGTGACCCCAACAGCCAATTGAACAAAATTCTGCCGCAAGTGAAGGAGATGTCCGTCCGTGCAACGGGACCAGGACAAGTCGAGATTGTGGTGTGGTGCCATGATCCAGAGTCCCAGCGAGAAGACCTAGCCGTTCCCTCGTCCGAAAGTGGAACTGGTATAGGTCAGGTCCTGGCGATTCTGTATGTGGTAATGACTTCAGACCGTCCTCAGGTAATAATTATTGATGAGCCTCAGAGTTTCTTGCATCCGGGAGCCGCGAGGAAATTGATGGAGTTCCTTAAGCTCTCTCCTCACCAATTTATAATTGCAACTCACTCCGCGACCATAATAGCGACCGCAAATCCTGAAACGATCACGCTCGCACGTTTTGAGAAGGGCGAAACTACTCTTGAGCAATTAGATGCAAAACTTGAAAAGGGCATTCGTTCAATCATGGCTGAATTGGGAATAAGACTATCGGATGTATTCGGAGCCGATAATATTCTGTGGGTCGAGGGTCGCACCGAGGAGGAATGCTTCCCAATCATCGTTGAAACAATTCTCCGTAGACGAATGATGGGCACCGTAATACTGGGCGTAAAGCAGACTGGAGACTTGGAGGGACGTGACCCTAAGAGGGTTTTTAAATCTATAGAAGTCTCACAAAGGGTGCAAGCCTGTTACCTCCAGCCCTAGCTTTCGTCTTAGACGATGATTGCCGCAGTGAACAGGACAAAAACGAACTCCGCACGTTAAGCAAGGGCCTCGCTCAATTCTTGCCAATGCGTATGTTTGAGAATTGCCTTCTCAATGCCACTGCGATAACGGCCGTTGTGAATACGATCTCTGGGTTTCGGACAGAGCCCGTAGCAGAAACTGAAGTAACGGCATTGCTTGAATCCCGTCTGCGCGATACCAGTTACTATTGTGCTTCCAAGGAAATCGGATCCCTCCCGAATCGTGATGCCGTTCGTTTTGTGGACGGAGCGCGAATCTTGTTGGAGATCTTCCGTGAATTGTCCGAGGAGCGGGACCGCTACGACAAGGTTCGGCATGGAATTGTCTTAACTGAGTGGATGGTAAGTAATGCGCCCGGCGATTTGAAAGAGTTAGCTGACTTACTAGCTCACGTGTTGACAGTCGAACAACCCAAAGCGATGTAAAAATAGAACACAATTCTTGATTGGCAAATTAGATTCGCTTAAACGTAGCCTGAGAACCGGGGGTTTTGGGCGAGGTTTTTGGGCAAGCCAGCACAAGCGCGTTAAGCGGTTCCTCATTCGGCGCCCGCGAGGAGTAGAGCATCCGCAAGCGAAAGAAAAAAGCGCCCGAGGCAGAACCCTTCGAGCTCAAGAAACAGGCCATGGAGGGAATAGAAGAGGCTCTCTATTGGCACACGGTCGGTATTGTTGCGGATTCGGGCCGCAGCACGGGAACTGCGATTGCGACTCGGTTCAATCGCCAATGCGCGTTGCTCACAGCCAAGCATGTCATTGACAAGACTTCAAATGAGAGTTTGGGATTTTTCTTTCGTCCGCCTGGCACGCTTAAGCGTGAGGATTGGTGGCAAGGCACTTCTCCCGCAGGCCGGATCGAACCAGCAAGACCGATTCAGATTTTTCACCGGTTCTTGCACCCGAACCTGGATCTTGCGGCTCTAGTGGTTAGCCCCACGCTCAACAAGCATGCAAACTTGAAGTTCTTCGATCTCTCGAGAGAATCGAAACTGCCACGGCCTATGTCATCGGTGGCAGTTATTGGTTTCCCCGCAGATTCGTTGCAACTGATCAGACCGGGCATACCAGTAATTGCGGCATACACGATCTGGGGCAACGTTGAGCGAGGCAAACACTGGCGCCCGAGCGATTACCAGCCTAGTAGTAATCTGCTTCTACGCTTCTTGCCTGCAACGATCGGGAAACACCCTGGAGGCTTTAGCGGGGCCGGGGTGTGGTATCACGGAATCGATCCGAAGGGCACCGTATGGAGTCCCAACCTCGGGCTGGCGGGAATCGTCACGCACTATTACCCCGGTAAACAGATGCTGCTGATTTCTCGCGTGGAAGGGCTGGCGCAGTTTCTCGGCCAGATTTGCCCGGCGTAGATAGCGGCGGAAATTGGATGGACATGCTCTAATAATCATTTCTTTCCATGACGCTAAAACGGTGCCGCTAATAGGCCGCAATTGCAACACCACGAGACTCGCCAATTGCTAGGGTTTTGTGGACAAGGCTGCGGGAATACCCTAGCTCGCCAGCAATCTCAAGTATGGTGCGCCCGTGTGAGCGTAGACGGCCAATCCTGGCGGCAGCCACGGCAATACGCGGTCTGCCCAGCGTCTTTCCCTTGGCGCGTGCCGTTCTGCATTCCCGGCCCGGACCTGGCCCTTGACGTGGCCGGATCTCGAGAAATGCAACATTACGGGAACCGTGGAGTTGTTTCGGGACGATGCCGGCGAGCGATCTGCGGGACTTGCACCCGCCGGATGCAACAAAACTGGGATACTGTAGCTGAGCGCCGCGGATCAGATGGAGCGGCGCATTGCAAGCGGAGCACTCAGGAACCCCTATTTCGATCGAAGTCGGCGGGGTGAGTCGCCCTAACGAGGGGGTCACCTCGCCGGACTGTGGTACCTGATCGCATTGTTGTGCAGGTTCCGCTACACCTCGCATAGAAGGCAACGCTCCACTCCTCCGTTTCGATGGGCCGTTCGCTACCCGAGCTAAAGAATCGATACCAAGGGGCAGGCCGACGAATAATTTGATGGTTTGGTGAGGAATCGCCCATGTCATTGGGCATCCTGAGGCTACCAGTGCCGCTCTAACTGCTGGCCACGCGCAGCCCTGAACCTTGTAAGCGCGGCGCGATTCACATCTATAAAGGCAGCGAAATCTCGGTCCTGCGCAAGCACTCCTTCACGCCTGAGAACCGCAAGCAAAGTTTCCGCCTGATTCAGTAATTGCATACTGTCATCGAATGCGTCCCGAAAGGATGTGCGGCGAATTTGCAATGCTTGGCTTCGAAGGCAGGTTAAGAAATGGCGAAACGCATCTTGCTCCCCCAACTAACGCTTGATGGAGGTAATCCCTGAAACAATGGGGCAGCGTAGGTCGAGCCGAGAGACGGATCAGGACGCATGCGATCAAGCACACCAGCAGTCAATGCAAGATCTAGGAACGGCAATTTGTATTCTGAAAGGGCTTGCGGACAGTAAAACCAAGTCGCGCGACGTGAGACTTCATCTTCTGCTGTCGTAAAGAACTTGTCTGGTTGAAACGCGCGTACATTGAGCCAGGTTCCCGAAGCAAACGAATCCACGTTCGCTGCGGCCAGACACAACGTCTGATGATTTGCGTAGCCGACCAGAACACTCTTTCTTATCAGTTTTAAGCCTGACACTAGGATTAAGAAGTTTGCGAGCCACAGCGGGTTTTCTACCAGGTATGCTCCAGGAGTTTCGGCGACGACGTAGAACCCCGCCACCGTGTTCCATGTGCGGGCGCGCTCGATCAGATTCTCAATCTGTGTCTCGTCCAAAAGGGCAGCGCTGGACAAGGCGATGGTTCCCAAAACCGGACTTTGGCCGAAGTGTTGAGGTGCTTCTTCGATAACAGCCTCGCACGCTGCGAAATAATCGTCCGTTACCGCAGCGGCCAGCGGAAGCGGCAAGATGTTTCTGCTGACATTCAGTGTTTGACCGAGTGCGGACAATTCTCGCAGCAATTCGGCAGTGTGAACGCCGCCCTGAAAGACTTCATTGGGATGGCGAGCAACGATACCCCAATAAGCATGGGTTGTTAAGCGATAATGATCAGCCTGCGTGGAATAACACTGAGGGTCAAGCAAAGACTCGGCGCCCGACCTTACCACCTCATCGGCTACGCGCTGTAATTGCTGTGCAGTGAGATCACGTGGGCTCAAAATGGCTCCGCCGCTGTGCCATGTTGACAGCAGCGCCCGAGTATGAGCCATCATCCCGTGCCCAAATTGCAGATACATTTGCATGACGCTCTGTCTCCAATGATGACAGCTCCAGCCTGGGGTCCGTACGGGTAGCAAATGCCCGCCGCTCTAAGTAAATCGTTTCACTCAAGGGAGCTAGACAGCCGGTGCGCGTAATCTTCGATAGAGCGTCTCGAAAGCAGACAGCGCTTCAGCTGCAGTTTGCGGGCGCCTGCCAGGAAACCGTTGAGTCAACCATCCGATGAAGTCACTCAACTGACCCCCATCATCGCCTGGAATATTCAGCCGAGGCAATTCTTGAGTTGACATCTTACGGACCACTTCGTGATGGTCTCTGCATCCTTCAGACCATCCGTTAGCTCCGTGCAGAGATTCGTACATGATTGTACCAATTGCAAACAGGTCCGCACGGGTGTCCACGTCAGCCGCAACTACACGCAGTTGCTCTAGAGGCGCGTATCCCAAGGTGCCTACTCCCGCTGCCGTAGGTGTCAGGGTAGTTAAATCGAGGTGCCGTACCAATCCAAAATCCAGCACCCAACTTTTGCCTTGGCCGTCGCGCATCAGGTTTTCGGGCTTTAGATCTCGATGGACGAGACCTTGAACCTCACAGTCCGAACACGCATGTAACAGTGCGCTGGTGACTTCGAGAACGTCATTCAAAGCTTGAACGGGCGTCGTTCTCAAAATCGCTCGATAGGTCTCTCCAGAAATAAATTGCTCGACTAGAAAAACGCGATCTTGACCCTCAAACTTAACTTGACCAGAAGCGAACACGGCAGGAACAAACGGACACTGTAACTTCGCAACCGCTGCGATTTCTCGATCAATGCGAGCTCGGTCATCATTCGTCTTGTGAAACAGCTTTATGGCTACGCGTTGCTGATCTGCTGCACGGCGAGTAGCGCCAACAACCTCTTTTTGGCCGCTTCGCGAAATTTCTCGAAACTGTTCGTAATCAGGGAAAACAGCCGCTAATTCGGCGAGGTTCAAGACGTTACCCTGTGACGCCTTAACGCCCATTCATTGAAAAGCCACGATCCGTACGATGCGGGTATCCCGAGACGTTTCGCCTTCACTGCCTCGCGCACCTTACTGCCATCGAAAACAAGTACTCCAACACCGAGTTGTTGTGCGCGAGCAGAGACCGCCGCGAGTGACCTGCGTTGCGGTATGAGAATAAAACTTTGCGAGGCGAACCAGCGATTAGCAGCAGCCTGCTCTAGAGCGCGCGCCCAATCGCTAATTTTTGCCTCGATCGCGATGATATGGCGAACAGCAAAGGTGCGTGAAAGCTTTTCAGGAAATAATCTTTCGTGCCTGATGGTAATAAGCCCCGATGCGCTGAGGTCGTCGACCAGTCGAATCAGGTCGGCCCTTTCGATTCGAAGAAGCGACAGCGCCTCGTTGAAGCTGGCAGTAGACAGCGAGTGAAGACCGTGAAGTAACCGCACGTGCGACGGCGAGAGGCGAAGTCGACATGGGGCGAGCGCTGGCCTAGTTTTAGGAAGATAGACCGCGACCATGTCCGGGAGGCCTGTTGGCAATTCGGGTTCATGGAAAAAGACAGCGGGAAGCTTAAAACGAAAGAAGTACTCAGTCTCTAGCGCGGCCCGTAGTAAACGGCGTTCTGGACCAAGGCGTACCTTCCTACGATGTACCTGAATGACCCTCGGATACCTTTGCCAAAGGTAGTGGGCAGCGTTCATTTCGGATTGAATCGCTTCACTCCACAGACCCGTTAAGTATTTACGAGCGTTGCTATACGAAACGATCGAGACAGCTTTTCATATCGCACCTTTCGGTAGTTTACAACAAGTAAATAACGCTTACGGACCCACCTTGAACCTGCCCGTTTGTTTTCGATTCAGCACAGCTTCACGTAACGCCCACTAGAAAGCCACGCTGAAAGCCTTCGCCGCGGCCGCCGACGCGTCATTGTCGGTTGGATGGACGTAGGCCAGCGTCGAATCGAAGGACCGATGTCCTAAGTGCTGCCGGATGAGGAAAGCGTTTGCTCCTGCGCGAACCATCAGCATTGCCGCCGTGTGTTTCAAGACGTGCGGGTGCTGCAAGGTTTCCGGCAGTCCCGTGGCGCGAGCGATCGCCCGGAATAGCTTATAGACCGTGATTCGGCTGAGGCGCGTGGCCCTCTGCGAATTGAAAACGAAATCATCGGCATCCCTCTCGCGCACGTCGAGCCATGCCCGAAGCGCGGCAGTCTCGTTGAATAGGCTCGCCCCTTTCACCCGGAGAAGGTTTTGCGTGGAATCGAGACTACCTTTCAGTCTGGCAATGTGGACCTGTTCAGTTTTGAAATTGATGTCGGAGATCCGCAGATTGGAAATCTCGCTTGCCCTAGCGCCGTGGGCGACGGCAAACAGAAACATGGCGTGCTCGCGCGGCCCGTGCTCTTTCGCGGCGTGGAGAAAGCGGTCGAGCTGTTCGTTGTCCATGTACGAGATCCGCGAGCGAACCGGGCGCGATCTCGGTTTCGTCGGTGTCTTGTGTGGGGGAATCACTTGCGGTGGTACGGCGAACAAGATACTTTTCGCGGCAGCCATCGTGGCACCTCCGTTGTGCGACGTTCGGTTAGGGGCGTGTCGGTGTTGATAGCACCGGCGCGTCCCGCTTGTTTCCTATCGTTTCGGCTTTGGCTTACGGCCTCGACCCTTGCGATAGTTTTTCTGCTTGTACTTCCGGACCCTCTCCACTTCTGAAGCCGTCCACTTGCGAAACTCATTCTTGCCAAATCGCACGGTCTTAGGTGGTTCTAACTTGCCGCTGGAAAGCCAGCGCTCCAGAGTTACCCGATTGATTCCCACTTTCCGAGCAACTTCTTGTGTCGAGAGGTTCGTCATGCACTACTAGCTTGTAGCATATTTCCGTTGCTCAGTCAAATAATCTGTGAAAGAATCTTGGTCGAGGCACAGGGAGGAACAGGTCATGGGAAACCGAGACGCACGCGGCCGAGAGAAGCGAAAACCAAAGAAAAAGGAAATCAAACCGACCAGTACTAGTCGAATACAAATCGGCAACTACCTCGAATCAAGAGCACACCGACTCGGCTCCCGTGCAGACTCCCTAGCCCGAGGCGAACCAAACTGTCACGTCCTGGATTTACGCGTTCGGAGGTCTGCTGATGTCAGACGCTTCTGCGGCCCTTCTCGGAGCACTCATCGGCGGCGGATTCTTAATGCTGGGTGTGTGGCTTGGTTTCTATCTAAGCAGACGTGGCAGCGAGGAAGATAGACGCGCTGAAAAGCTTCTGACCATCTACAACGAGACGGAAGTTCTGTGGAATCTGCTCGCCGCGGTTCAGAAAGAAAGCATTTCGCATGCACAGTTTTACCCAAGATGGACCGCCACGACCGAAAACATAATGCGCGCGCTCATCGGTTCGGGACTGGATAGAAAACAGATTCTGATAGCGATCAATGGCAAGTGGAATGACCCGAAGAGCGTGACAGCGCTGAGAGCTCTAGCGGATGAGTTACTCGAAAAGCTCGACCCCGAGTACGCGCACGCCGCTAAAGAAATGCTGAATGACTTAGGGATTAAGCCGGAGGACATCGGGCAGGTCATACTGCGCAACGCAAATTCCCAGGATTGGAGGTGAGCGGCGATGGCGGAATTTACGGTGACATTCCATATGGTTTTCGCACTGGAAGCGGGAGTCAGGTGGAGATGCGTCGAAACGTCGTTCGCAAAGAACAAGTATTCAAATTCTAGGGGCGACCGCTGGCAGTCGGCAGAATCAGCAGGTTGTGTCCCGGTGTAAGCGCGCTGGTTGTTTCAGTGGATTGCTGACAACGAAAGATAGGCAGGGTTTTGCCCCGGAAGAAGAAAAGCCCCGGTTCGCGGCCAGGGCTCGGAGTGATTCGATTGTCACAACAACCGAAGGATAGCACACGTACAGGGCTCTACGGCATCGATGTAAGCGCTCAATTGAAAGCGATGGGATTGACTTCCGGGCGGGTCGTGGCACCGGGATCATCCAACAAGGGCGCGACATTGGCAGCGCGGCAATACAAGCCAACAACACCTATTGAACTGCGCGCGCTAGCCAAACTGAAAGTACCCCCAAACAACATCTTTCGCGAAAAGGAATTTCATCGGCTTGTGGTACGTCACTTGGCCACCATTCAGGAGTTAGGGAAGCGTCCACAGCGCAAGAAGTGCTCTCGCAGAACCCAGGATTTGCGTCGCCAAGTCAAGAGAGTCCACACTGCTATTCGACGATTGGTTGATGCTGAAAGCGATCTACAAAGCAAAGCCGAAATTCCCCGCCTTTCATCGTTCCATCTGGTCGAAGCCGTTCAATCTCTTAATTGCTATTTGGAGCGGCTGCAGATGGAGTTGCAGAGCGCAAATGGCGGTCATCGGCAGTTCCGTCACGCCGTGAGTCCTCAAAACCTGGAGATTCTCGAGCTAGTAACGCTCGTCCGTATGGTAACTGGAGAGCCTCACTGGGAAAACCTCGCAATTCTTTTGAAGGGTGCAACGGGAGACGCAGGGATGAACCGCAGGCGCCTCTTCCAGCTTTATGAAGACAGAGAAAAAGGGCGCGTGCGGACGCTCGGATTGTTTCGCCGAGCCCGGCTTCGAGCCGAGGCGGGAAAGTTCCGTTTGCCGTAGATTGTAAAGAAATCTGGGCGCAATTTTTGCTTGCCGATTTCTGGATTGCACGTTAGCGAGTCCGCGCGCATTGTCGCCCGCATGCAACCATCCAAAGAAGTCAGGACCTCACAAATTACATCCGATGTCAGACCACTCTTAATCAGTCGGCTGGAAGCCGCTCGTGCACTGGGCATCAGTCTTCGCATGCTTGACTACCTCATCACAAGACGAGAAATCTCCACTCGGAAGGTTGGGCGGCGGACCCTCATCCCACGCCGTGCGCTCGAACAATTCGCCCGGCGCGATCACGCAAGCCCGGCGAACGGAGATGATTCCCGCTGACGCGCGCGAGGCGCCGCTGTTCGCCTCTGCGGAGAGCCACTGATGCCATCACGGATGATCGACTTCGATTCTTTGTGGGCGAGTGAAAAGCTCGCGGCCTGTGAAAGCTCGATCCGCGTGGAGTATGTGTGGCTCTACGGTCTCGCCGATGCGAATGGCAGCTTCGAGTTGAACATGCGGTCGATTCATTCCCGCGTGTCAGCAATCCGCCCACGGCTGACGCTCCGCCGCGGACTGCTATTTACGTGGAGCGCAAACGGGAAACGATACGGCCACTGGACGGGGAGCGACCGTCCAGGGCGGCTCCCCAAACTTTCAGAACGGCATCGCTACAAGAAACTTGCTACAGATATTCCAAAAGAGAGGCTTGCGGACTATGAATCGCGATTCCGTCGCGATGGCGTCGCGAGAAGATCGCCCCTAGGGGTTGGTGTTGGATTGGGGTGTGATCAGGAAGGGGATGGAGAAGGTGTTGGGGAAAAAGCGCCGGAGGCGCTTGGGGTTGGGGTGGCGGCAGCGTCACTCACACCTTCAGCTTCAAGGCCGGAATCAGCTTCAGAAAATCCGCTCGCAAAAGCCGCGAGCGTTTCTTCTCCCCTTCCCTTTAGAAAAACGAATGAACCAACACCAAGAACCACGCACCCAACGGGGTGGTGCTTGTGTGAATACTGCCAGAAAGAATTCGCGAACAGCGGCGAATTTACCAAACACGACTGCAGCGCGAAAACGCGCGGGAACTGGGAATGCATCACCTGTTATGCCACCTTCAAAAGCCTCTCGGATCTCAAGGCACACCTTCGTCAATGCCCACGAAAAGGATTTGTTTCTGGAGCAGGTGCATGAGCGAACTCTGGGACGCATCGCGCCAAGAAGACTTGATTCGCATGGACTCCGAGAGGATTTCACGGATGCAGAGATGCAAACTTCCGCCGCTGTTCAGATGAGCTAATGGCGACAGCAACAAAACTCGTGAAAATGCCGGCGGCGCCGGAACCATCTGCGCGCTTGCTTACGACAGAGGACGTGGCGCGGATAACCGGGCTTTCGGTGGAGACGCTTGCGCAATGGAGAAGCCAGCGAAAAGGCCTTCCTTTCCTGAAATTGAGCCGCAACGTCGTCCGTTATCAACAGACGCATGGCTCGCGCAGCGTATAGTGCGCGTCGAAACAGTTTCATCCAACGCTCCGAGGAGAATCTAGCCATGGCGGTCTATCGACGCGGGAAAATTTGGTGGTATCGATTTGAGTTTAGCGGACGCCGAATCCAAGAGTCATCTCACTGTAGCAATAAGCACAAAGCCGAACAGATGGAAGCAAAGCGCAAAACGGATCTAGCCGAAGGATGCGCCGGTCTTCGACGCAAAGCAGCACCGTTGGGGTTTGACCAGGCTATTCAGCGGTTTTTGGAATGGTCAAAATATAATCATCGCCCGAAGACGCACGAGGGTTACAAGATGCACTGTGACACATTGAAACGCTTCTTCGGTGGGAAGTGGTTGGATCAGATCACGCCTGAGACAGTCGAACAGTTCAGGCTCGCGCGGTTACATGAAGAGCGCAAGAACGCGAGTGACGGCAGCACTGTTGCACCCGCAACCGTAAACCGAGCCCTTGAGACGCTACGGTTGATTTTCAACTATCTTGAACTCAAGAGTCCTACCAGGAAGGAGATGTTTTTCGATGAAGAGGGGCAGACGCGAGTTGTGAGCGTGCAAGAAGAATGGGTATATTTCCGAGAAACGAGCCAACCACTGAGGGACATCGCGACTGTTATCTTACAGACGGGTATGCGTCCCGATGAAGTATTTCGGATGGAGGTTCGCAATCTGGATTTTGGGCGCCGTGTGATTTTCAATCCATCGGGAAAAACCAAGGCTGCTAAACGGACAATTCCGATGACTCGTGAAGTGTGCGAGATTCTCCAGCGCCGCTCAAAAGAAGCGTGCGGCCGTTGGGTTTTCTCTTCGCCTGCAGGTCCAGGGCGGTCGGCACAGCCGGATCGTCCGATCAGGGGCGTTCGCAAGGCCCACAATGGGGCGATAAGGCGTGCAGCCATTCAAGAACATTTTCGGCTTTACGATTTGAGGCATACATACGCAACTCGCGCGGCACAAGCTGGCATCGATGTGCTGACGCTCGCTGCTTTACTTGGCCACACCACGGTCCAAATGACTAGCCGATACGTTCACCCGACCGATCAACACAAACAAGAAGCCGTTCAAAAGCTCGAAGCGTACAACGCGGATGTGGTTTTCAAATATGCGGAATCGGTTTCAGGGTCACTACAAAAACCGCTACAATAGCAAAAGAGACAAAATGAAACTTGAATCTAACTCCTTGAAAAGAATGGTCGGGGCGAATGGATTTGAACCATCGACCTCCTGGTCCCGAACCAGGCGCGCTAGCCAGGCTGCGCTACGCCCCGACCGTGTGATTCGCAGGTGCAAGATAGTTTAAGCTACCTGCCTCGCGTCCGCAACGGCACTGGTGTCTGCTTCCGCAAAGAACATGCTGAAACTGCGGGGCCCAGCTAAGGACACTCCCTTTACTCCTCGCGGCACAACCGTGACTTTGCGCCGTTGGGATTCGCTGCTGCATAGAGCACAACCGCAACGCCTTTGTGCGTCGTCTCCTTTTCGAAGCGCATGCCCAGTTTTTCCATGATGTGCGTGGATGCTATGTTTTCCCGCATGGCGATGGAGACGATGCGCTCGAGTCCGGCGCGCTCGAATGCATCGCGTAATGCTTCGTGCGCTGCTTCCGTCGCGTAGCCCTGACCCCACCATGCACGGGCCAGCCACCAGCCAATTTCGATTTCTTGCGTGTTTTCCAGCGGCTGGAGGCCGCAAAAGCCGATCATTTCTCCGGTTTCTTTGTGGATGAGCTTCCAGAAACAAAAGCCGTACTTTTCGAAATGGGTGACCTGGCGACTGGCCCACTCGCGAACGCGGGTTTCGGGCCAAGGTTCGCCGTTGGAGATATAGCGCACAACTTCGGGATCGGTTGCCAAGGGACGCAGCAAAAACCAATCGTCCGGTTGCCAGGGCATCATGTGTATGCGTGAAGTTTCGAGCATTTTGAAATTTTCTCAGCAGCGCCAATTCACCAGGATCTCTTCCAAATGGCGTTAATTGGATGCGCGAACTTTAGTACAAAGAGCCGGGGGACGGCGGCGTTACGACCGCTGGGGACGTTGTGCCTGCGACGACTACTTATGCCGCGGCATAATTTAAGCCATCTCCGAATTCAGCGTCGCCGCGTGTAAGCGAATCAGTTTTGCTTCAGTAATAGACGGGATCGCTCGGATCTGGCTTGCGACCGCGCTATCGACTTCACCGTCGAGGCGAACCAACGCAAGCGCGTCCGCTCCCTGCTCCGGTTTGCTCCGGCCCAGCGCGAACGTGGCAATGTTCACACCCAGATTGCCGAGCGCTGTACCGATCTTACCAATCACGCCCGGCACATCGCGATTGCGCGTCAGTAATAGCGTGCCTTCGAGAGGCGCCTCGAGTTCGATGCCATCGAGCAGCAAAATTCTTGGGCCGCCCTGAACTACTATGCCTTCTACCGTAAGCTCGTGGTCGCCGTTCGTTACCGACACTTCGAGCGTGTTGGGATAGCCGCGCTCGCGGCGCCGTGTGGTTTCCTCGACGATCAAGCCGCGTGCTGCTGCGGCCTGCGCCGCGTTCACCAGGTTTACTTTTTCGTCCAGCACAAAATTTAGTATGCCGATCAGGACCGCGCTGCGGATCACGTGCGATCCCAGTTCAGCCGGCTCGCCCGCGTAGCGGATGCATATTTTGCTGAAGCTCGCTGTAGACGCGGCTTGCGCAACGAAAGCCCCCAGGCGTTCGCCGAGTTCCAGATATGGATGCAAGCGCCTGTATTGTTCTGCGGAAAGAGCGGGCATGTTTACGGCGTTGCGGATCAATCCTTCCGCGAGGTAGTCGCGCACCTGTTGCGCAATGAGAGTCCCCACCTCCTCCTGGGCTTCGGCTGTCGAGCCCGCGATGTGCGGCGTAGCGATCAAATTGGGCAAGCCAATGAGGGGCGAATTCTTTGGCGGCTCCTGCGCGAAGGTATCGACCGCCGCACCTGCTAGGTGTCCCGAGCACAATGCTTCCGCCAGTGCCGTTTCGTCGATCAATTCGCCGCGCGCACAGTTGATCAGGCGCGCGCCCTTTTTCATTTGCGCGATCGCTGTCGCATTGATGATTTTTTCCGTCGCTGGACTGAGGGCCGTGTGCAGCGAAACAACATCCGAGCGTTTCAGCAAATCTTCAAACGGAATCAGTTCCACTTCCAGTTCGCGCGCCGCTGCCGGCGTGACGTAGGGATCAAACGCCAGCACCTTCATCTCTAGCGCCCGCGCGCGTCGGGCGACTTCCGAGCCCACTCTTCCGAATCCTATCAGGCCGATCGTCTTTCCGCGCAATTCCACGCCTGAAGAGGTTTTCTCCCAGCGACCAGCTTGAACCGATGCATTCGATTGCGTTACTCCGCGCGCCAATGCGAGCAACAGAGCGAAAGTATGTTCGGCGACGCTTACTGCGTTGCCGCCCGGGGTGTTCATCACCAACACGCCGCGATGAGTGGCCGCGTCCATGTCCACGTTATCGACGCCTACGCCTGCGCGACCCACCACGCGGAGTTTCGCGGCGCGGTCGAGGAGCTCGCTCGTCACTTTTGTGGCGCTGCGTACTATCAGACCTTCGGCATTCACGACTTCGCTCGGCAGCGCAGCGGCCGTTGGCAACGCGATTTCCCAGCCCGTTTCGCGCAGGAGCGCAATACCGCGCTCACTTATCTTGTCAGCGATGATGACTTTCATTTTTAGCAGGGTAACGGGTGGCCTATATAGTGTCAATTGATTGTGTGAATCTGACGAATTAGAAATCACATGCGGTCACAGCACCGTTTTGCACCATACCGCTCGAAATTCAACGCACTTCCGTTTGCGCTTCAGGTTAAAAAAACTGCGAAAAGATATCCCAAATCGTCAAACTGCGCGAATCGGCTGGGGAATGCGACATGAACATCTGGAATCGGCTCGAAACGAATTCACTATGCTATTCTGGTGCGCAAATCGGGGGAAGCGAATGGGATATATTGAACGGATCCAAAGTGATTTGACTGCCGCGATGAAGGAGAAGGACGAGCTGCGCTTGAGTGTGTTGCGCATGGTAAAGAGCGCGCTGAAGCTGAAAGAAATCGACAAGATGCGGCCGCTCGACGATATGGAATCGTTGCAAATATTGCAAACGCTGGTGAAGCAGCGCAAGGAATCCGTCGAACAGTTCACGCAGGGCGGGCGGCAGGATCTTGCCGACAAGGAAGCGAAGGAAATTAAAATCATCGAACAGTATTTGCCGGCCGCCCCTAGCGATCGGGACATGCGCATCGCGATCGAAGAGGCAATCAGTGAATCCGGCGCCGATTCACTGAAGCAGATGGGGGCCGTGGTTAAGGCCGCACGAGCTAAGCTGGAAGGAAAGGCGATCGACGGCAAAGCGCTGAGCGATAAAGTTCGTGAGCGACTGACGGAGAAATCCGCGGGAAATCAGTAAACGAGAGCTGAAACTGTCTGGGTCGCACGGTGCGGTTTCCCGTGAACAAACTGCGGGCGGGTCTGAGACTCGCCCTTACATGATCCTAGCTGAACGCGACATGGGCCGTGGACGCGGCGTTAGCGGGGATGGACGCACTTGTTTTTGGGGGTCTTAATGCGATTCGCGCTTCGCGTGATGATCTTTTTGTTGGCTGCCGTTCCGCTTTCTTCCACTGTTTATCGTACGGCGATCGCGAGCCCTCCTGGCGCTTCAGACGACGCTCAGATTCGAGCCGTGCTCGAAACGCAAGTGGAAGCGTGGAATCGCGGTGACGTCGAAGCATTTATGACCGGTTATTGGAAATCGGACGAATTGACATTTGTAGGCGCGAACGGTATTACCCGAGGGTGGCAAGCGGTGCTTGATCGCTATCGCAAGAATTATCCCGACCGTAAAGCAATGGGTCGCTTGTCGTTCTCGAATCTGGAAGTGCATGTTTTGTGTCCGGATGCGGCTACAGCCATCGGGCAGTATCTGCTTGAGCGCGAAAAGGACAAGCCTGCCGGTATATTTACTCTCGATTTCAAGAAATTCCTCACCGGCTGGAAAATAATCGTGGATCATAGCACGACCTTTCCAGCGCCTGGGCACTAGTGTTCTAGTGCAATTCGGCGCACTGCTTACGCGCGAAATTACAGTCATGATGTCGAGCATCTGTTTCTTAACTGAAGCCTTTCGGTGATAATGAAGCGATTGAAATGTACAGCTGAGCCTTCCATTAAGGGAGTATTTATTTGCGCGCGGTGATCACTGGTGGGGCGGGGTTTCTCGGCTCACATTTATGCGAACTGATGCTGGAAAAGGGATGGGAAGTTCTCTGCCTCGATAATCTCGTCACCGGCAGCGACTCCAACATCGGGCATCTGCTGCCGCATCCGAAATTCCGCTTCGCGCGCCAGGATGTTTCTCGCTACATCGAGGTGCAAGGGCCGGTAGAGGCCGTACTGCATTTCGCTTCGCCGGCCAGTCCACCCGATTATTTGAAATATCCAATTCAGACTTTAAAAGTTGGCGCGCTCGGAACGCATAACTCGCTCGGATTGGCTATGGCGAAAAAAGCGGGGTACTTGCTGGCTTCCACTTCGGAATGTTATGGCGACCCGCAAGTCAGCCCGCAGCCGGAAACCTATTGGGGCCATGTGAATCCGGTGGGGCCGCGCGGCGTGTATGACGAATCCAAACGTTACGCCGAGGCCATGACCATGGCTTATCACCGTTATCATGGCCTGGATACCCACATCGTGCGTATCTTTAATACTTACGGCCCGCGCATGCGCCTTAATGATGGGCGTGCGCTGCCCAATTTTTTGTATCAAGCACTGGTGGGCGAGCCCATCACTGTTTACGGTGATGGTAAACAGACGCGGAGCTTTTGTTACGTTTCGGATTTACTCACTGGGATTTATAGTCTGCTGGAATCGAAAGAGCACGAGCCTACGAACATCGGCAACCCGCAGGAAATTACGATTCTGGAATTCGCGGAACGTGTACGCAAACTGGTGGGCGCGAAGACTCCGATTGTGTTTCACCCTTTGCCGCAGGACGATCCCAAACAGCGTTGCCCGGACATAACCAAGGCGAAGCAATTATTGAAATGGGAGCCAAAGGTGACGTTAGAAGATGGCCTGCAGCGCACCTACGAATACTTCCGGGAGAAAGTCGCACAATCCATTTCAACGAAATGATCTGCATCAAGCACGGCGTAACCTCTCGCTCATTACGCATCACTCAGTCCGGGCGGCCCATTGAATAGTATTCGAAGCCGCGGCTTTTCATTTCGCGTGACGTCAGCAGGTTGCGTCCGTCCAGGATTAGCGGACGTGTCATCGAATCGCGGATGCGATCCCAGTCGAGATCGCGGAATTGTGCCCACTCGGTGGCGATGAGCAACGCCTCTGTGCCTTCCGCGGCCTCATAGGCGGATTTTCCGTAATGGATTTTTGGCAGTACCGACTGCGCTTTTTCCATAGCTTCGGGATCGTAGGCGCGGATGCGCGCGCCCTCCGTAAGCAACTGCTGAATCAAATCGATTGCCGGCGCGAAACGGATGTCATCCGTGTTGGGCTTGAATGCGAGACCTAGCACGCCGATTTGTTTTCCTTTCACCACCCACAGTGCTCTGCGGATTTTTTCCATGAAACGATCGATGCGCTTCTTATTGATTTTCTCCGCTTCCTTCAGCATCGAAAAATCCACGCCGGATTTTTCCGCCAGATACACGAAGGCTTGTAAATCTTTGGGGAGGCAGAAGCCTCCGAATCCAAGACCTGGACGCAGAAAACTCGGACCGATGCGAGGGTCCAGGCCCACAGCGCGCACGACCTCTCCGATATCGGCGCCCAGACGTTCGGCGAGATCGGCAACCATGTTGGCGTAAGAAATCTTGACAGCGAGAAACGAATTGGAAGCGTGTTTAATGAGTTCCGCGCTACTGATAGTGGTCACCAGCCACGCAGGCAGGGGCCTATCCGGGCAGCCCAACGGATGTATGGGACATCGGAACGTCCGCTCGAGCACCGAGCGATAAATTTCTTTCAACTGCCGCTCGGCGACTTCGTCTTCCACTCCTACCACGATGCGATCGGGATGAAGAAAATCTTCCACAGCGGTACCTTCGCGCAAAAACTCCGGGTTCGACGCCACACGAAACGTAACCCCCGATTTGCGGCCGTACACCGAAAGTGCGCGTTTTAATTCCTGGCCGGTTTGCGCTGGCACTGTGCTTTTTTCAATCACCAGTTTTGCAGTGCGGGATTCAGTGGCCACCAGGCGCGCCACGTGATCGATGGCGCTCAGGTCCGCGCTGCCATTGGGCAATGGCGGCGTCCCGACGCAGATGAAAACCGCTTCGCTGGCTTGAACTGTTTCGGAAGTGCTGGGATTGAAACTCAGACGCCCTTCCTTACGCGCCTCCGCAATTACGATATCGAGGCCAGGCTCGTAGATCGGCAGCCGCCCGGATTCCAGCGTTTTGAGTTTTTCGGCGTCGCTGTCCGTGCAAATTACTTCGTGGCCCAGGCCAGCGAGGCATCCGCCTGTAACCAGCCCCACATAGCCAGTTCCAATCACCGAAATCTTCAAGCTCTACCCCTTTATGATTGCTATTAAATAAAAATGCGGTCACCTATTGCGTCAACGCGCAGTTACATGGCATGTGGCCTGACGGGCAGCCCCGCCCACTCGTTAAATAAGCCCAGGAATTCGCGGACTACCGAAAGTACGTCGCGCGTGTTTCGCCACCAGTGATCGGCGTCATAGGGATCGTCCCGAGCAGCGCGGACAATCAAACGCAAATCGGGCCCGGTCTGCTTTATCCATAATGCCTTAACTCGGCGCGTGTGTGCGGGTGACGTGACAATGATCGCCGTATGTTTTCCTGTGCGGCGCATTTCGCGCGAAATTCTCACCACCTCTTGCTGCGTGTCGATTACATCCACCGGAAGAATTTCTATTGCGGTGTCCGGCACTCCTTTGTCCAGCAGGATCTCGTGATTGTATTGTTCTTCACCCACAAAATGAATGCCGAGATCAGCGAGCCTCGGCCCCGGTCCTTCGGGTTTGCTGATCCACACCGCCGGCGCGTAGCCCGCATTGAATAGTTCGGCGGCGCCTTCTCCGCGATACGGCAAGCCGCCGCTGAGCACAACGATTACATCGGCCTTGCCCAGTGGATCTTCGCGCACGAGCCAACGCCCCGCATCGCGAAACGCAAACAAGGCCACGGTTAATGCAATCACCAGCAAGATTACCGGAACGAACCACAGTACAGTCCGGTGCCGCCGTACGTTATGCGCGGATGATTCCATAGCTGGCATCGCTATTTATCGTTTCTCCAAATAAAAGTTTCCGGCAATGAGAGCGTCGGCCCCCGAACAGAAATAGCTGCGCATGGCGTCACGCGGCGTAACCACCAGCGGTTCGCCAAATAAGTTGAACGACGTGTTCACCAGCATTGGAGCTGGCGCATTTTCTCCCGATGCTTTCAGCAGCTTCCAGAAAAGCGGGTTGTCCTCGCGATGGACAATGTGCAAACGCGCCAGGTTTTCCTGCAGAAGAAACCCGGGTGGCAGGCTCCCAAGTAATCGTCGGCCTTTCTCGTTGGCGGTCGCCATGGTGGTAAGAAACCGCCCGTTAGGCGAGCATCTAAAATACTCCGCGCAGCTCTCTTCCGGAATCGCGAGGGCGAATGGTCGGAACGATTCGCGATGCTTTACGTAGTCGTTTAGATTTTCTTTTACATACGGCGCCCAGGGCGAGGCCAGCAAGCTGCGATCGCCAAGCGCCCGCGGACCAAATTCAGTTGCACCCTGGAACCACGCCACAATTTTTCCGGCGTGGAGCAAGCGCACGCAATCGGCAAGTTTGCGCTCTTCCGAATCGAGCCAGTGGTAGTTAGCTTTACAGTTGTCGAGCACGCTTTTAATTTCTTCATTGGAGTATCCGGGACCCCAATAAGGGCCCGCCATTGGTTTGACCCGGGCGCGCCGTAGATCTTGGTGCCAAATTAGCCATGCGGCTCCGAGCGCCGTTCCTTCATTCCCAGCAGCAGGCTGGACGAAAACGTTTTCGAATCCCGTGCCCGCTTCAACAGCCGCCACCAAGAGTGGATTCAGGAATAGCCCGCCGGCCAGGCATAGGGAATTCGTTCCAAACTTGACGCGCAGAGAGTTAAGCCAATCGCATATGATGATTTCGCAGGCTTTCTGCAAACTGGACGCGATATCGGCGCTTGTCTCATCCTTCACTTGCGGCTCAGGAGTCCGGCTGATGCCGGTGCGGCGATAAAATTCATCGGTAAACGCAAGTTCGCCAGCAAGTCCTCGCCGGAAATACTTGGCATTCAAATGCGCTGGCCGCCCCGGTGATTCGGACAGCATTCCCAGAAATAAATCGAGGTATGCAGGCTGGCCGGCCAGACTGAGCCATTGCGTTTTATGCTCATCCGCATGCGGACGGAATCCCAGGAGCTTGGTAACCTGCGAATAGACCCAAGCAAGCGAATGTGGGAACGGGACGGACGATACTTCGCGGATGCGCGTACCTTCGCCGATGCCCACGAACCCGGCACGGCCGTCGCCTTTTTCATCCAACGAGACAAGGAGCGCGCGATCGTAGGGTGAAGCATAAAAACCGCTGGCAGCGTGGCACAAATGATGGTCCAGAGATTGCATGCGTCTTTCAGGCGAGCCTGCCATTTGTTTCAGAATCCGAAAATTATTGAGTTCCCGGCCGAGCTCGCCCAACGCCTTATTTAAGAAATAGCCGCTCGAAACTGGCGCGACGAGGGCGAACCGGGCCCGAAACCATGCTTGTCTTCCCCAAGCGCGCGAAGGGTGACTGGCGATTCCGATGTGTGGGATTTCGCGCCAAGTGATTCCTGCATGTTCCATGCAATAACGAATCGCCGCGCGCGGAATTCCTCCCATCATTCGCGCACGCTCGAGCTTACTTTCTTCAATCGCAGCCACTACCCCGGAATCGCCAATCAGTGCGGCAGCGGAGTCATGTCCCATTGCGGATAGGCCGAGGATGTACACGTCAGTAGTCTTTAGTCATCGTTAAGACGGCACAGAGGCACACCGCGAACGGCGCAGTGCGGTGCATCTAGGTTCGTGGCAACCGGTGGAAAGCACGCTTGCTTGTCAGCAATCCGCGCAACCCTAAAAGGATCAATCGGGGCTCGCTGAGGCAAACGCGCCAGAGAATCTTCCATGCTTCGTCGCGGGAATATCGGCTGAGTGATTGTTTCGCGGCATCGTTGAGCAGATCCACCAGCTCGCTGTAATCGTCCTGCTGGAAATCGTGCAGGGAACGGCGGAGCATCAAGTGCAAATCGAGTTCGCGACGCAATTCACGCAGAGCGCGGCTGGAACCGCCATTCAGAATCGCCTCCGCCACTCCCAACGCGCCACGGAATCCTGTAACGATCCCTCCGACGGTGGTCACTTTCACTTGCGCTGCCGCGTCACCCACCAAGTACACAGAACTATTGCCGACTTGGCGTCGCACTGGAACCCAACCTGTGTACACGGGAATGCGCGCGCCCTGAAATTCGATCGGCGCCAGCCCGCGCTTTTCCAGAAAGTTTTCCAGATGCTTGCGCGTTTCCGGCCCGGCCTCTCCGATCAAGCCTAGGGCGCCGCGCGTCGGTGATTCTGGAATCAACCAATAGAAATATGGCGTGTCCTGAGGTACAAACCAGACACGCACAGTGTCCGGCGCCATATCTTTCGGCAACGGCACTATAGCTTGCACCAGCGGGACGGTATCCAGTGGCGACCATCCTGCTGCGCGCGCCACGCGGCTGGCGGCTCCGTCTCCTCCAACAATTGTATCGGCGTGAATTTCTTCGCGGCTGCCATCGCTGCAGCGCTCGACTTCCAGCATCAGCCCGTCTTTGTTGGAATGCAGCGAATGGAACCGACGGCCCATCTCCAGACCCGCGCCTGCTCGTTGCGCCTCCTGGGCCAACCCTTGAATCAACGCGCGTCGTTCGACGACCAGGTCCGGCTGATTTAATTCGAAAGTCGCGGAACGTCCGTCGGTGAAGAGTTCGAACCGCCGGATTTCGTTGACGATGCTGCTTTCCGCGGCGCGGCCCAGCAGAGCGCGCATTCGGTTGGTGACGATCAGCGTGCGCTCGGGATGATCGAGCGTTTCAATACGCTCGAACACGCGCACAGACGCGCCCTGACGCGCCAAGACAGTGGCGGTAAGTAATCCGGCGGCTGATCCGCCCACCACGGCGACGCTTTGCTTAGGTGTGGAAGATTTTGACGCGAAAATATTTTGTGATTCTCGGGATTCGAGCGCCATCGTGTGTCTGTGCGGTCCGCCTCGTGTGCCGAGTGCGAGTATCAATTCCCAAAATGCCGATCAACAACCATCGCCCCCGGTCGGACGCAAACCTTGCGCACGTCTCCCCATGTATAGTGACGCTAACTTAACCTTAAGGGTTGCCGGACGTTCGACCGCGAGATGCGTTAAAACTATAGGATGCCCGGTCGGAATACGACGCGACGGCCCACCGAGCGATTCCGCAATCGGCGCGGTAGTATATCGCAGGCGATGAACGGCTCCAATAAGAAGCGACCGGGCAGCCAATTGGACATATTGCCGGAGATTTCCGCCTGCACTTCGCTACCCGGCGCGAACATTAAGAAACTACACGGCTTAGGTGCAGTACCTTTGACAGCCGAGCGTGAATGTCTGGCCATTTTTGCGGCAGTTCGAGCGACCTAAGAAATTTATAATCGGTTTTTAGTTTTCTCCGCCTCACGCGTGAGCTTCGTCGCTGGGGTCGCCGTATCCGCGCTTTCGCTTTCCGATCCTTTCCGAAGCTGGGAGCCCGTGTTGCCGGGTTTCGGCATCAGCATTTCCGGCGCGATTCCATGTAAGATCGCGCCTATTTTCGCAGTGATGCCCAAGTGCACTTCGTTTTCGCCACGGACGCAGGCGTTCACGATTTCGGCTGGGCGCAGTGTATGCCCATGGAAATACCCGGAATTGAGCCGCTGATCGCGAACCACGAAGCAAATTCTGGAAAGCAACTATGCCTCCGATGGACGCGATGTTTACGATTCTTCCGCCGCCGCGCCGCTTAGGCTGCCCCAATTCGCAGGCCGCTGGTGGTTTCTTCACTGTTCCTTTAGGTCCTCGCGTCGAAAAAAATATGCACTCGCCAACAAGCACTATCTGTGATGCCGCAAGGCCATGCCATACCGCGCATCCTGTAGAAAAGACACATAACCAAAATCGAATTCGATGCGGATTTGTAGGGCGCCAAACAACCGAAAAGCAAATTGTCCGGCCAGCCTTCCATTCGCAGACGGGATCGAAATGAAATTTACAGGCTTCAACCGATCCCAGAAATTTCGAATTTGGGTTAAAAAACAGTTTGCATCTTCGTAACGGACGGAATTCGTAAGGGATTTGATCCACTCCTAACAGCAGAGTCTCGATTGGCCGAGGGGCTCAACTTTTTTGTGGCTGACGTTCAAAATTGGGCCTCGGCCCTCGCTGGCGGTATACCTCACCTCCAGTGGACGTGACCCGGGGCGCATCGACTACGCTCTCGCTTTCGGATTGGGTCGCATGGCATTGTTGGTTTCTAAGGATGCAGTGCCGAAAACATGTTGGCGGATAGTAGCGGATGATTTCTCCGGCGCTTTCTCACTTGCTGATCTGGCTTATAGTCGTAGCCAGCATTGCGCTGATGCTGATACGTTCGCGCAATTTGCCGGAAGTTTACTGGATTGGCGCGGGTGTTGTGCTATTGCTGGCATTCCGGTTGGTGCCAGTGCGGGTCGCGGCTCAAGCCATCTTTAAAGCACTCGATGTCTGTTTTTTTCTTCTCGGGATGATGCTGCTCTCTGAATTAGCGCGTGAGCAAGGAGTTTTCGATTGGCTCTCAGCTGCCGCGGTTCGCGGAGCTGGCGGTTCGTGCTCCAAACTCTTCGCGCTGGTATACGCATTAGGCACCATCGTCACCATCTTTATGTCGAACGACGCGACAGCGGTCGTATTGACGCCCGCCATCCTTAGCGCTGTGCGTAAATCCAAAGTGCAGCCGCTCCCGTACCTTTTCGTTTGCGCTCTTATCGCCAATGCCGCCTCTTTCGTTCTGCCAATATCGAATCCCGCAAATCTTGTGGTGTTCCACAATGATATGCCCCCGCTCGGGCAATGGCTGTTGGCGTTCGGCATGCCGTCCGCGCTATCCATCGCCATGACGTTTATCGTGATGCGTTGGCGCTTCCGAAAGGAACTTCGCGTCGATGTTAATAGCGAAGTTCCGGCTCAGCCGCTCAGCGTTAATGGCAAGCTTGCGCTAGGCGGACTGGGGTGCATGGTTTTTGTCCTGCTGGTAGCATCGTCGTTGAAGATAAATTTGGGTTTGCCGACGTGCCTGGCGGCGCTAGCAGTCACGGCCGCAATCTCAATCAAGGCAGGCAGCAGTCCGCTGAAACTGGCGCGCGAGATCAGTTGGGCAACTTTAATATTAGTGGCTGGGCTTTTCGTGATGGTGGACGCCGTGCAGAGTATCGGCGCCATGCAATACACACTGCGGGGGTTGGCTTGGGTGCAGAACCTCGGCTCGTGGGCCGGAACATTCGTCACCGGCTTCTTCGTGGGCGTGGTAAATAACCTGGTCAACAATCTGCCCTTAGGGTTGATCGCTGGTGCCACTTTGCAGGCGTCACACGCGAAAAGTTTGATAACGAGCGCCGTTCTTATCGGCGTTGATTTGGGACCGAATCTCTCTATCGCAGGTTCGCTCGCTACGATTCTGTGGCTCCTTGCGCTGCGCAAAGAAAAAATCGACGTCAGCTTTTGGAGCTTTTTTAAAGTTGGCGCGGTCGTAATGCCTGTGGCCCTGCTGGCATCACTGGCCGGAGCAATTGTGATGCAAATGCTCTTTGGCACTCCGTAAATTGTGGCTTGGACAACGAACCATGTGCTAACGTTTCTCTTGGGTCGTGCTAATGACGTCAAGACGTCTTCTTCTATCTCTGCTCTGTACTCTTTCACTTTGCCTACCGGTCTCACGCACGCACACTACACTGCAAGATAGCAAGACAGCCGAGACCGTCCATGTGGATGTGCGCGCCAAGGGAGCGCCTTTCCCACATTTTTGGGAAAAAATGTTCGGCTCGGGCCGCGCGATCCTGGCCCTGCGCGAAAGTTACCTTGATGATCTGCGCGAAGTGAAAGCCGCAACGGATTTGAAGTACATCCGCTTTCACGCAATCTTCAATGATGAAGTGGGCGTCTACGAGGAAGATGAAGCCGGCAATCCAATCTACAATTTTTCCTACGTGGACCAAATCTATGACGGCCTGCTGAAAGCCGGAGTTCGGCCCTTCGTCGAACTCAGTTTCATGCCGCGGAAACTTGCTGCGGACGCGAATCAAGTTCAGTCTTTTTGGTACAGGCCGATTGTGTCTCCTCCCAAGGATTACAGCCGTTGGGGCCACCTTGTTCATCAATTCGCGCAGCATCTGGTAGAGCGCTACGGGATTGAAGAAGTCTCACAATGGTATTTTGAGGTTTGGAATGAGCCCAATCTGGATTTTTGGGCTGGCGTGCCGCGGGAACAAACTTACTATCAGCTTTATGACGCCGCAGCCCACTCGTTGAAGAATGTGAGCCCACGGCTTCGTGTCGGCGGGCCCGCTACGGCGCAGGCCGCCTGGGCGGACCGCTTCATCGAGCACATTGCATCGCAGAACGTCCCGGCGGATTTCGTTTCCACTCATGTGTACGGAAATGACAATGCGAAGGATGTTTTCGGAACGAACGAACAAATCCCGCGAACGGAAATGGTGTGCCGCGCTGTGAGGAAAGTCCACGAGCAGATTAAACAGTCCGCGCGTCCGCAGTTGCCCCTGATCTGGAGTGAATACAACGCCAGCTACATGAACGAACCGGACATAACGGACTCCATTTATATGGGGCCCTGGATCGCGAACACGATCCGCGAATGCGACGGCACGGTGGACATGATGAGCTATTGGACATTTTCCGATGTCTTCGAGGAACAGAGTGTCGTAAAAAAACCGTTTTACGGCGGATACGGCTTGATTGCCGAAGATAATTTGGCTAAACCAGCGTTCAATGCTTTTAAAATCCTGCACCATCTCGGCGACACCAGGCTGCAGGTGAGCGCGGACGATGTGTTGGCCACTCGACGCGCCGATGGCTCCATTGTGATTGCTGTCTGGAATTTAGCCGCGTCCGCAGGCGCCAATACGGAAGCAAAGCAGATCACATTGCAGATGGATTCATTAACTGGAAATCATCGCGCTTCCGTTTATCGCCTGGACGCAGATCACGGTTCATTAGCCAATGCCTATGTCGCAATGGGAAGCCCCGTCTACCCAACGCAGGCACAAATAAAATCGCTTAGAAAAGCGGCGCAGTTGCCATCTCCCGAACTGATATCCATTTCCACAGCCCGTCTTACCCTGGATTTGGCTCCTGAAGCCCTTCTCGTAATTGACATTCAATAATCACGAGGCGACACGTCCCCTCTAAGGGCCCCCCATATATGAAGGGATCTCGTCGTCGTTCAAGATTTGATGTCCGGTGCCGATGCAGTGGAAGGTGGGGGAACGCTATCGTCATCGAGAATCTCGCGTGATTGGATGCGAAGATGCATGCTTGGTAATAAATCCGAAAGCTCGGACTATCGGGGTAGTATTTCGATTGGAAGCGTCTCGAATCCATTTTGAAACTCGAGCACGGCTCGGTTCGTCTCCTCGCTGTGCGCCGAGCAGGAGACTTAAGTAAGTCGCTAGGATAGTCGAACAAGTCACTGAGCGGCCTGCGGAGGCCCGTAATGAATCTCATTGCTAGCCAACTCCTCACAAAGAAAGTGAACGAGCTTGGAAATTTGCCTGCAATGCCAACGGTCCTAAGCTCGCTGGTCGAGTATTTGTCTCAGGATCCGGTAAAAGTGAATGTGCTCAGGATTGTCGAATTAATTTCTTATGATAAATCCCTAGCCGCGCAATGTTTGCGCATGGCCAACTCCGCATTATTTCAGCGTCATTCCTAAATTGACACGGTGAAAGACGCAGTCACCTCGCTGGGTCTGTGGCGCGTGCGGGATATCGTTTATTCGTGCAGTCTGCCGAAGCTATTCATGGGCACCAAGCAAGGAATGCCGCCAGAAACGTTCTGGCGCCACGCGCTCGGAACGGCACTTATTAGCCAGCACTTGGGCCAACGGCTCAGCGCCGAAAGTCAAGATAGGCTCTATCTGGCTGGTTTGCTGCACGACATTGGAATCCTGGTGAACGCCTTATTGTTCCCGGCGGAGTTTGTCGAAGTCATGGGGATTGCGGCCACCACGGAGACGCCTCTCTGTGAGGTCGAACAAACGGCACTAGGCTTTAGTCACTGTGAAAGTGGCCGGATTCTGGCGGACATTTGGAAGCTGCCGGCTCAAATCGCGGACGTGATTGAGTTTCACCACCACCCCAGTACGAAAGGCGAAGCGGCTGAAATGATTGCGATTGTCCATTTGGCAGATGAACTTTGCCGAGTGCGCGGATTAGGCTACGGCTATTACGAAGCTCGAGAGTTCGATCTGGCGTCGGAGCCCGCATGGCATCTGCTGGCAGGCAGGTATCCAGCCACGGCGGACGTAGACATGGCTCGATTCACTTTCGAATTGGACGCTGAGTGCGTCCAGGTGAGCGCATTGGTAGATTCGATTTTGGGCGCGAGACCAAATTGACGCGATTTTTTTGCGCCGCATGATCTTCCCGATGATGCTGCGCAAAGGCAAAAAGTTCAAGAAGAAGATGCTTGCCCACGACTACCGAAGCCGCACGCGGAGTTTGTATAGCGGAACCCGGTCCCAAATATGACCGGGCCCTTGCCTGGAGGAAACCTGTGAATACTATGATGAGCCATGCGTCAGCGACTCAAGTTCCATTCGACGCGGCATGGAAAAGCGTTCTGGAGGCTGCCACGATTGAAGTGTTTGGGATGATGGCGAACGTTAGTCTTTTGCCTTATGCCCATCCGGACGAGAAGCCGAGGGGCGAGAAGACCGCAATGGTCGGTTTGGCTGGCGCGCTTTGCGGAATGACCACTCTCGTATGCTCCAGCGTAACCGCGGGCAAATTCGCCTCGGGAATGTTGGGCGAAGATGCGGCGTCTGATCCTTCGGCGGTTGGCGACGCGTTGGGGGAGCTATGCAATATGGTCGCGGGCAATTTCAAAGCGAAAGTGAATTCCTTAGCCGATCACTGTGTGCTCTCTGTTCCAACTGTAATTAGCGGAGCCGATTATGAATTGCAGATAATGGAACCGAGCGGCGGCTGCGTGGTGGCGCTGGCCTGCGACGGCGCGCCGATCTGGGTAGCCTTAGTTATCCATCCGTAGGTTCGCAGCCCCAGCGTACGGCTCAAATTTTTGCCATTTTCGTAAGATGGACAGAATTGCACTTTAGGCTGGCATCGTGCTGCCGCCATAAGTCTGGCGCGCCAAATATCAAACAGCGCACAAACACGCGATCTTTTTAGGACGTTTGGGGTTTAAAAAAATGATAAGTTTTAGGCGTTCGCCCTGCGAACCATCTTGACTTGAGGCCGGAGTAGCGAGCCCACTGCACGCGCTTTCAGCCTTGTTAGCCGCGGCGTGCCTTCGATTTCGCGTATATCTCTCGGACCGTAGTAATTTTCCTTCTCGCAGACCTTACAACGAAGATTGAATACCGACGGATTAATCTCGCGCGTCTGTTCGACGTCTTCATTACCACTCATAATTGCTTTCTTTGCGATCCTCGCTGGAACCTGTATCGCCTCACCACAGGAATAGCAGCGAACGCCCGCGTATCGCTGCGTGGCAGTCGTTTCCACCATCATCAAAGCACCTCATTTGGGAGTATTTCAGGCTAGAGCAACCATTCTACACCCGTCAGACCTTGAATGTAGCTCGATCTCAGCGGAAATGGCCAGCCTGCCTGTGGATTTTGCAGAATGCAGAGCCGTAATTTTGATTCAAAATAAGTCCTTACTGTTCAATCAGTTATAAACGCTCCGAAGCGTAGAGCACGCGGGCTGTATGGCCAAATTCATGAGAAATCCACATCTTCCTGCTTCATAACATGGCTCGATGGCAACGAGTAGGTGCCCGTTCCGGTTCCTCAGATGAACTCAGCGCAGAACATTCGGTACAACGGTGCTGCCGTAAATCTACGCACGCAAGCGAGAATTTTGCTACCTGCAAAGACACTCGAATCTGGTCGAATTGACGGCAAAAATATGCTAACAAAGCACTTTAAATACCGTCTCACCAGAAGCCAAAAACGAGTGCACGCCTGTCAAGAATCTAATTCCGCGAATCCAGTGAGGTCACAAGTGGATATGGCCAGTCTTACGAATTTGCTTCCAATGGGCCGCTCAAGGCGCCGGTTACTTCACAATATGATTGCTGCGTTCTTACTGCTCACGTTTGCGTCATTTTCCTGCGGGATGGCTAGTGCCCAAACAGTGGATGAAATCATAGCCAAAAACATTCAGGCGCACGGTGGGATGGACAAGCTCAAGTCGGTGCAAACCATTCGTACCGCTGGAAATTTGAACGCGGGCCAGATTCGCGCTGGTTACTTGCAGGAAAATAAACGTCCGGACAAAGTTCGCGAAGAAACCATCTTGCAGGGACTCGCTCAGGTGCAAGCCTACGACGGAAAGACCGGGTGGCAGGTGAATCCATTCCAGGGCCGCAAGGACGCGGAATTGCTCTCCGCGGACGACCTAAAGAGCCTGCAGGAGGACGCGGACATTGACGGTCCTCTGGTGGATTACGCGCAAAAAGGACACACTGCGGAACTGATCGGTCACGACTCAGTCGAAGGCACAGACTGCTACAAGCTGAAGCTAACGTTGAAAAATGGCGATGTCCGAATTTATTTCCTCGATACGGACTCATTCCTGGAATTGAAGATTGAAATGCAATCGAACATCCGCGGCACCGTGCAATACACGGAAACGTTCTATGGCGATTACGAACAAGTTAATGGTATCTATTATCCCTTCGAATTCGAGCAGGCGCAAAAGGGCTCGAACGACCGTGTCAAATTCACCGTGAACAAAATTGAAATCAATATCCCGCTCGCAGATTCTCTTTTCGCCATGCCCGCAACTTCCGCTGCTGCATCGGAGCCAAAGGTTCCCGGGGGTGTACAGTGAACTCGTGCGAGTCGATCGCAGGTAATCCTAAATCTTTCCAACCGTTATCAGGTAGCCAGGCAGATCACCAGGAGGCATGGAAAAGGATGCTGAAACAGGTGCGTCGACATTTTGCAATGTTGTTGTCGCTGTCGATCGCGCTATGTGCTACTCCGCTGCACTTAACCGCCCAGGGCGCTCCTAAACAGGATGCGAAATTCGATTCCGATACGATTTCCGGACTTGGCGCTCGGAACATCGGCTCCGCCGAAATGAGCGGTCGCGTAGCTGCTCTCACGGCGGTGAAGGAGGACGGGAGGCTGACGGTTTACATCGGCGCTGCCAGTGGAGGGGTCTGGAAATCTGTGAACGGTGGGACCACCTTCAAGCCGGTATTCGACAAGCAGACGTCGCAATCGATCGGCGCGATTGCCGTTGACCCTCAAGCACCAAAGACAATTTGGGTCGGCACGGGCGAATCCTGGATGCGGAACAGCGTTTCCATCGGCGACGGAATTTATAAGTCCACGGATGGCGGCGAAAACTGGGCCAACATGGGGCTCAAAGACTCTGAGCGCATTGCCAAAATTCTGACCGATCCGAAGGATAGCAACACAGTCTACGCGTGCGTTCCGGGAAAATTGTGGAGCGATAGCGACGAACGCGGCGTCTACAAGACAGCTAACGGTGGCAAAACCTGGACCAAAATCCTGAAAGGCGCAAATCTTTCCACCGGTTGCTCGATGATGTCCATGAGTTCTGCTGATCCTAAAGTCATTTTCGCTGGCATGTGGGATTTCCGTCGCAAAGGTTGGACTTTCCGGTCCGGAGGCGACACTCCGACGTCGCCCAGCGGAAGCGGCCTGTTCGTTTCAAATGACGGCGGCGCAAACTGGACGGACCTCGACGAAAAGAGTGCCAAAGGGCTGCCGCCGAAACCCTGGGGCCGCATCGCTGTAAGCATCGCGCCTTCAAAACCAAACGTGGTGTACGCGCTAGTCGAATCCCCACGCAGCGCACTCTATCGTTCAGATGACGGGGGAAAAACCTGGGGGGAGCGTGATCGCAGTCAGTGGATGGTCTGGCGCCCGTTCTATTTCGCGAATCTGCTGGTGGATCCGAAGAACGAAAATAAATTGTACAAGCCGGATTTGACGCTGATCATGAGCGATGACGGCGGGAAAAGCTTCAGCGCCATCGGCGGCAGCGCTCACGGCGATTTTCACGACGTCTGGATTGATCCGGACAATACGAATCACCTGATTGCTGGCGACGACGGTGGCGTTTGGTATTCCTACGATAGCGGCAACACCTGGTGGAAAGCCGGCAACTTGCCGATTTCGCAGTTCTATCACGTCAGCGTGGACGATGCAGATCCGTTCCACGTATACGGCGGTTTGCAGGACAACAGCGACTGGATTGGCGATTCCGCCTATCCAGGAGGAATTACGAATCATCGCTGGGAAAATCTCTATGGTGGCGACGGCTTCTTCGTTTTCCCTGATCCGGCGGATTATAATTACGTTTATGCGGAATCACAGGGTGGAGACGTCGCGCGGGTCAATCGTTTGACCCTCGATTCGCGCGGCATCAAACCTCAGCCAAATTACGGCGAAGGCAAGCTACGGTTCAACTGGAATACACCCATCCATATGAGTCCGAACGAAAAGGGGACGATTTACATTGGGGCGCAGTTTCTTTTTCGTTCGCGAGATCACGGGCAAACCTGGGATCGCATTTCGCCGGACCTCACGACGAACGATCCCGAAAAACAGAAGCAGGAACAATCCGGTGGCGTCACAGTGGACAATTCCTATGCCGAAATGCACACCACGATTTATTCCATCAGCGAGTCGCCACGTGACGCCCAAACCATCTGGGTCGGCACCGATGATGGGAACCTTCAACTCACTCGCGACGGCGGCAAGACCTGGACCAATGTCGTCGCAAACGTTCCGGATTTGTCAACAGCTTCGTGGGTGTCGTGGGTCGAGGCCAGCCGCTTCGATCCCGCTACGGCTTATGCGGCTTTCGACCTGCATACATTCGGCGACATGGATCCCCACGTTTACAAAACCACCGACTACGGCAAGACGTGGTCGTCGATCGTTGCGAAAGATAGCGGCATGCGCGGGTTTGCACATGTGGTGAAAGAGGACACCGAATTGCCGAATCTGCTTTTTGTCGGCACGGAATTTGGATTGTGGATTTCACTCGATGGCGGGAAACAGTGGGCGCAATACAAAGGTAACGATTTTCCGGACGTTCCGGTGCGCGACATCGCTATTCAGCCGCGCGCATCCTCCCTCGTGGTTGCCACCCATGGCCGTGGCATCTGGATTGTTGACGACATCACTCCTCTGCGAAAGCTTTCGCCGGAAACGATGGCACAGGATGCTGCGTTCGTTCCAGGTAAGCCCGTTCAACAACGATTGAACGCGAATGGCGGCTGGCCGGACGGCAGCGCGGTTTTTATCGGACCTAATCCCCCGGACGGCGCCCTGATTTACTACTATCAGAAGAAGCGGCACATTTACGGCAAGATGAAAATTGAGGTTTTTGACGTCCAAGGCAAGCTCGTCGATACCGTTCCCGCAAACAGCCGCCGTGGATTGAGCCGCGTGGAGTGGTCAATGCGCATGAAGGCTCCGCACGTACCGCCAGCCGCGGTGGCTGCGTTTGAGGCTGCCACGGGTCCGCGTGTATTGCCCGGAACTTATACCGTAAAGATGACTCGCGGCACTGAAACCTATACGACGCAGCTCTCAGTCGGCCTCGATGCCCGCGCGAAATTCACCGTCGAAGACCGCAAACAGGATTTCGAGGCGCTCATGCGTGTTTACAATTTGCTTGGCGATATGAGCTTTACCGTGGAGCGCATCAACGGCGTGCGCGATGAACTATCCGAGCGCGCTTCGAAATTGCCTGCGGGCGACCCGCTGCGCAAGCAGCTTGAAGCACTGGTGGCGAGATACGAGGAGATGCGCAAGAAAATCGTCGCCACCACTGAGGGGGGCGCGATTACCGGAGAAGAACGAATCCGCGAGCATACTACTCAGCTTTACGGCGATTTGAATAACTACGAAGGCCGCCCCACCGATTACCAGTTAGCGCGAATTGATTCCTTGAAACATGTTTTCGACGATGTGGCCAGGGAATTCGATGAATTCGTAGCCAAAGATCTTGCCGGTGTGAATTCGAGCCTGACGAAAAAGAAACTGAAGGCGGTGCAGCCGATTTCGCGCGAACCGTGGGATAAGGCTAATTCCGAATCAGAGTCCGGCGAAACGCCTAAGGCCATGCAACAGCGCGAGCGGGATTAAAATCTCACTGCGCGGCTTCTATTGTTGGCGATTTTTCTGCGCCCATTTACCTGACTATTCATAGAATGCGCATACTCCTCATCGTTTTCATACAGCGATTCAAAATAACTGCAACGAACCCTAACCTCTCGGAATCTTATAATCCGTATGAAGCGCCCGGCAAGAGCCCCTGAACAAAACATTACAAAGGTTTGGAATGCGGCACCGGGAGTTCCGCATAAATGAAACGGGTCAGCGCAGGCTTGCTTATGTTCCGTCGCAACGCGACAGGGGTGGAGGTGCTACTGGTGCACCCCGGCGGCCCCTTCTGGCAGAAGAAAGATCTCGGTGCCTGGTCGATTCCGAAGGGCGAGTATACCGATGGAGAAGCGGCTCTGGCGGCGGCTAAGCGCGAATTCGAAGAAGAGACTGGTATGAAGCCTGATGGAGAATTTATACCTCTGAACCAAATCACACAGCCAAATGGCAAGGTGATCACCGCCTGGGCTTTCGAGGGCGACTGCATTCCGGTGGAAATTCACAGCAATGTGTTTTCGATGGAATGGCCGCCAAAGTCCGGCAAGATGAGCGAGTTTCCAGAAGTCGATCGCGCTGACTGGTTTACGCTGGAAGAAGCGCGTACGCGGATATTAAAAGGTCAGGCCGGATTTCTCGTGCGGCTAGCGACGAAAATATCCAATGGCACGGGGTAGTTTCACTCTATATTAGCTCTTCGCGCGCGATGTATTACGGTCTGGCCTACGGGTCCCGTTGACCGCGCCACAACCTTAGGATGAAGGCCGATCAGGAACCGGCGCGGTCGCGAGGAAATCGTCGCGGAACCTGAGAGCATAGGCATCAGCGAGTTCGGAAACGCGCTCGGGCTTAGGCGCCCGCAATACAAATCCGGCATGATGTTTTTTCGAAAGACGACGGGCGATTTCCGGATCCGTGTAAGCGCTCGTATCCGGGATTTCCTGGCGCGCTAGCGACAGCACGACTCCCGCGTATTCGCGCCGCGGCTTCGGCAAAACGTACGGGGTCTTGCCAGATCCCACTTCGATCTTCGCCCACTCTCGCCATAGGTTGATGCCGGTTGCGGCTTCGACCGCATCAGAAATGTAAGCGCCGCCCACGCGCGCGGCAATCTCGATGAAATAAAAGTTCCCATCTCCGTGGCTACGAAGAAATTCAGCGTGCGTGACTCCGCGGACAAAACCCAGCCCGGCAATTAATTCTTTATTCAGCTTCTGCAAAGTCTTGAATTCCGCGGAAGTGCGCGATACTGTCCGTGTAGTGAAGACGCCTCCCTCGTGCGAAATGTCCAGAGGTGGCGAACCGTAGGCGTGAACTTCCGCGAAAACGACTTTGCGCTCCGTGACAATGCTGTCCACGTGAAAAACATCGCCGGGCACAAATTGCTCGAGCAAGTACTGCGATTGCGCGTCGCCCAGGGTCTCCAGTAGCGGCCATAAATCGGCGGCATTGTGGATTTTCTTCATGCCGATCCCGGACGCTTGCGAGCGCGGTTTCAAAAGCCACGGTGGTCTCAAGCGCGACATGAATTCGTTCAAGGCCGCATGGTTCAGCACATGAATGAACTCCGGAACGTTGATCCCTTCTTCTTTCGCACGGCCGCGCATGGCCAGCTTGTCGCGGAAATAACGCACGGTGGTAAGTCCCATGCCCGGGATGCGCAGATGTTCGCGCAAAGCCGCGGCGTTTTCCATGTCGAATTCATCGAGCGCGACAATGCGATCGATCGGCTGCCAGCGCGCGAGATAACTTACAGTATTGATAATTGCCCAGGCCGGCAGATCTTCGGGCATGTAGAAAAACTCATCCACTGCTTCGCGTGGCCAATCCGCATCGCGCAATTTTTCAACTGTAAGGAGCAATACTCGACACCCTAGCTCTTTGCAGGTGCGCAGAAATTCCTGCCCTTTTTCGTAAGACGAAATGCAAAGCATGGTGAGGGGGCGGGTTACGGATGTCTCAGGCAATGATACCTCCTAAGCGACAGGCGTGATGCGAGGTCCGGCACTTTCCGCGCTGATGCAGGCCGGAGCGCGAACAGTGCATTCAAAAAACGAACGCAGTTGGGAGATCAATGCTTCCGCCCGCCGCTCGATTCGCGCCGAACCGCCCTGAAAGACCAGATTATACTGCGGAGTCGCTGGGCGGAAACAGGAATTGCAGGAATGGCCCGACGCGCTGAGCCCATGCGGCCTCATTGTGCTCGGCCCCCGGCACAATCTCAAAATGTAGATCGCGATGCTCCTCCCAGCCTTTATGAATAAGCGCGTCTTTCAGCGCAGTAACCTGATACACCGTATGGGCTCCTTCGTTCGTGCCAACATCAAGCCAGACGCGAGGCCGCGCCGGCAATTCCGCGCGCGCCACTGATTTCAAAATCGCGCGCTGGTTCCACCAAACAGACGGAGACAGCACAGCCAGCTTGCCAAAAACCAATGGATAGCGGATCCCGAGATACATCGTCAGTAGACCGCCGAGTGACGAGCCACCCAGCCCCGTATTATTCGGGCCTTCGAGAATGCGGTAGCGGGATTCGATGAAGGGTTTCAATTCTTCCACCAAAAGCCGCCCATATTTATTCGCTTTACCGCCGCCATGCTTTTTGTCTCGCGTCGGAGTGTATTCGCTCACGCGCTGCTTGCCCGTGTTGTATATGCCCACCACAATGAGCGGCTGGATGACGCCCTTCGCGATGAGTTCGTCAGCAGTTTCTCCTACGCGCCAGTAAATGCCCGGCGTAAAAGAAGTCTCTGGATCGAAAAGGTTCTGGCCGTCTTCGAGGTAAAGTACCGGAAATTTAAGCTCGGGGCGCTTATCGTAGATTCCCGGAACGTAAACGATCAGATCGCGTTTCTTAGCGAGAAATCGAGACGCAAACTTTTCATGCTTGTGCAATCGGCCGCGGCCTGCGGCGGCAAGCTCGGCTGTTAATTTCGGCGCAAAAGGCAAGTCGACGTTCTCCATTTATGTCGTATGTAGAATTGCAAGATTCGGACGATCTCCGGTGTGGGACGAAGGGACACCGGGACACTCACGCTAGCCTGCTGCTAGAATGCCAGAGGGTGAAATTCTAACCGAGATTCTTCCGATTTCGCTATCAAGCGAACGCCGTATAATATCGCGCTCTCGAAAAGGACGCCGGGCTTCCGTAAGAAAGTCCGCTCCCAGGAGCCACATGAAGCGGGAATATCATCGTTGGTATTCACATCGCCTTGGGCTGGATATGCCTGCGGTTGTCTACGGACATTGGGGTCCGCCGCTCGTCGGTTTTCCCACCAGCGCCGGGGATGAATGGGAACTCGAGGGCCAGGGATTGATCGGAACACTCGAGCCGCTGATCGAAGCGGGGCGCGTGAAATTTTTCAGCGTGAACTCCGTGAATTGGGCTGGACTCTACAACAAGGATGCTCATCCCTTTCATCGCAGCTACATGCAATCGCAATTCGATGCGTACATGCGCGAAGAAGTCGTCCCTTTTATCTGGGACAATTGCAAGTCGCCGGGAATTGGTATTTCAACAATGGGCGCATCCTTCGGCGCGTATCACGCGGCAAATACATTGTTCAAACATCCGGACGTGGTGCGTCGCTGCTTTGCACTGTCCGGCGTATACGACATCAGGGGATTCATCGGCGGGATGTATGACGACAATACTTACTTCAATAATCCGGTTGACTATCTTGTGAATATGTCCGACCCGCATGTCTTAGGCCAGCTTTCCCAGTGCGATATTCACATCGCGACCGGCAGCGGGCCTTGGGAACATAGCGGACCTTCGTATCGGTTGTCTTCGATTTTGGCGAGTAAAGGGATTCGGCATTCGCTGGACGATTGGGGACCGCAGGGCGGACACGACTGGCCGTACTGGAAACATCAGATGTGGGAATACGTTAGTGGGCTGTTTTGATGGCGGGAAATCCCGCTGCGGAAGTTGTGAAACGTCAGAAATCTTCAGGAATTCGCCTTAACCTTCCGAATCGAAACCCAGCCGTGCCAGCATGTACTTGCCCTTATCGATTACCTGTTCCTGATCGATCCACACATTGCAATGTCGCGCTAGCACGTCCACGTGCGTGCGCGAGCTCCACGCAGCGTGTGTCTGGCTGCCGTAAGGATCGCCGAACGCGAGATGCACACCTGGTAATTTTTCATCCTGCAGCAAAACTCCGATCATGTCCGATAGGCTGAGGTTTGTCCCGAACGCCAGTTCTCCCACGCGATCGCTGTTTTCATCCGTGTGGCAATAACTCCAGAACTCCTCTTGCAGGTCCTTGCGATCGCACGTAGCTTTCTGCAATCGGCCGGCTTTAATTTCCAGCACGAGCGGCGTGTCGCGCAGGTCGCCATATTTCCCGCAGAAATGATCGCCCGCCGTTCCGTCACAAACAAACGTGCCGTCCACTTTTGCCGGCGTGGTGAAAACCTCTCCGGCGGGCAGGTTCGACCAGTAGCGGCGGCTGATCAGGCCACTGGTCTTCACCCAATCAAGCTTCGAATCAAACGTGGCGACAAGTGACGTACCGGCTTCCGTGCGCACGGTAAGCGAAATTGCGGAATGCATGCGTTGCAGCAAACGCTCACTGAGGCGATCTACCAGGGCGTAATCCGCGCGCATGCCTTGCTGCATGATTTCCGGCGTCACGCCTACCATGTGGGCGTAACGAATGTGGCGCCGTTCCACGACTCCGACGATGTCCTTGCGCGCTCCGAGCTCGCCTTCCTGAGGCTGCATGCAAAGAATGCCGGCGTCAGCACGACCGAGCGCGTCGAGAATTTGCTGCGGCGCGCGCCCGAGAGGACGCGGAGCGAGATCCTCGAGCAGAAAACCCTCGCAGATCGCACCGCGCTGCTTTAGCGCCTCCGCGAGACTCGCGGCCACAGCTTGGCTGGGGCGATCGGCGATAAGCGCGACTCGTTCGCCGGGCTGAATCGCGAGGCAAGTTTCGATGGCGTTACGAGCGCCTGCGAGCAACTCTGATCGTACAGGTCCGAAGTGCATCCAAATATTGTAAATAGGCTTTAGTGGTTTTGCTAATAGATTGAGCCGTTCTTGAACCCGCAGTTGGATTTGTAGCGGTCGGTCAAGCGCTTTTTAGCCAGACCGGCAGGGCAGCGGTCGTCCCGACCGATAATAAGACTAGCCAAGCGCCACCATCAGGAGCAACGTCCAAGAAAACCGATTCTAAAGATTCGCGCTCATGCCTCGGTCCAACTGATCACGCAGATCTGAGAATGCCGGCTTTTTAATGAGCCTATGAACCTCTTCAAAAGTCACGCCTACTCTGTGCTTCGCAAAGTCTTTTCGACTACGAAACTGGGGACTTGGCCGCCGCCTGAGGTGACGTTAGCTAAACCTGTTGAACTTAGTCGCGTAAGGCAGCCTGCCATCTTGCCGCGAAAAATGTAAGGCGCGAAATCTACCAGCATGTCGCGCATCTCAATTCCATTTTCTGTCTGCATCGGGAACACTTCGCGTCGGACCGCGATGCGTTCCTGGACCACCCACGCTGCTGAGCGATCGGCGAGAGCGCGATTGAGCGCCGAATTCCATTGATGATCGTCGTTCTCCCATCCTAGTTGCACGCCGGTGCCACCATACTCATCGTTGGGCTTAAGTACAAAATTTTCTCGATTTCGATTAACGTACTCTAGAAGTCCAAAGGTTTCACCTTCGCGCGTGGTCTTCCCATCGACCAGTAGCCGCGTCCAGGGTATGTGCCGGCGAATTAATTCGCGCTCGGACGCGCTAAAAAGCGCGGCATTTTGCTCGTCGGTAAGCACCGAAAAAAACGCCTTCTTGTGAGGAATTTTACAGGTGAGCGCATTTGCCACGCAAACCGCGCCCGACTCATAAGCTTTCACCAAGGCTGCACACTCAGCGGGTTTGGCGACGATGTCATTGATCAGCACTCGGCGGTAAACGAGTTCGATGCGTCGCCCATTAGCGGTAAGTTTGCCGTTTGCGAAAACCAGATCGCGAGGATCGGCGATCAGTGTCTCGACACCTTCCTTCCGGAAACGCGACTGCAGGATTTCGAATTCGCTCCACGTAGGCACTTCGCGCCAGTCAACGATTGCTATTACCGGAGGTGTCGCGGTACCGCCCCATTCGCGATAGCTTTCGAGCAGCGCGGCGAGTAGCTGTTTAATCAATGGGAACTGTCGCACGGCGTAATACCGCGAGAACCGCTCCATCACAGGCAGGGTGCGAAAAACATTTGCGAGGGTTTCCGCATACCCGGGACCCGCGGGCGATTCCGCATTGTACTCGGCGAATTGCAAAGAATCAGGAAGCAAGAAGGCATCCAGGCGCGACGCCGTGCTGGAAGTGGCGTAGCCCGGATTGATCCGCGCGAGGCGTTCTTCTTCGGGGCTGAGCGCGACTTGCGCTAGCAATTGCGGATTGGCAAGTGACTCCTTCACGACACGTTCGCCCAGTGTCGCGATGGTTTCGGCGATCACGCGCACGCGCGTCTCGTCTTCAGCAGTCAGAAAAAAGGGACGCAGAAACGGGCAGTGGATTCGATCTCCAAAAGTCAGCCGCTCGGTGCGCATGCGCGCGTTCAATTCATTGCTGAACGCCGGCGCCAGTTCGACTTCCGGACGGAGTAGTTTGTGCCATGCCTCCGCGGGCGTCGATTCACTTTGAGGAGTCTGTGGAACAGGGGCCGAACCGCTCATGCCATCTTCGCTCCCGCGCTTTTCTTAGAAGGTGTCCCGGTAAATCCTGAAGTCGCGCCGACGCCCAGCATTTCCTCCCAGCGCGGCCAGGGATAAGAAGGGTCACCACGCAGCGCACGGTCGATGACCAGACCCGCCATGCGCTCCACGACTTCCTTGAAATAAAATTCGGTAATGCGGTCGCGCTCGAAATCGGGCGCAGGATTCAGAAAATCGATCGCGTACGGAATCCCATCTTTAATAGCGAATTCGATGGTGTTCATTTCGTAGCCGAGTGCCTGATTAATGGTCTGCGCGTCGCGCACTACGCGAGCGCCCAATTCCGCGGACATATATTGATGTTCGACCAAATAGCGGCGCTGCTTGGGATCATAAACGACCGGCAGAATGTCCATTTTGCCGAACGTAAAGCAGCGGATGTATTGCGTGAAATCGATATTCTCCTGCAATGTCATGCAGTGAGGTCCGGTGCCGTCGTAGGCCGCCAGAAGCTCTTCGCGATTATGAACTTTGTAGACATGCTTCCATCCGCCACCGGCGTACGGTTTCAGATACGCGGGGCGGCCCACCTGATCGAGAAGCGCGTCCCAGTCAATCGGAAAAGCAAGGTTGCGCAGCGATTCAGAATTAATGTCCACATCCGCGGGATAGGATTTTTGCGGAAGGAGAACTGTCTTAGGGATGGCCACTCCAAGCTTCGCAGCTAACGAGTAATTAAAAAATTTATCGTCAGCCGTCCACCAAAACGGATTGTTGATTACGTAGGTTCCTTGCAGCACCGCATACTTCAGGTAGGCGCGATAATAATCCACTTCGTGCGAAATGCGATCTACGATCACTTTGTAGCGCGCCGGTTCGCCCATTACTGTGCCGGCCAGCGTCACGAATTCGGCACTGATGCCATCCTTCTTGCCGAGTTCATTGACCTTTTCAATGAAGGCGGGCGGGAAACTGTATTCGCGACCGCAGAGAATTCCTATTTTCATGGTTGTGCAGTCCCTTTCACACTAGTGTGCCAAGCAAATCACGCGGACTTGGCTATGGTCCCATCGGCGCGCTGGCCGCGGAGCTCGCCTGGAAGTCAACCCCTTCGCGAGTTTCGGCCACGATGTGGCGGACTACGTCGTGCAGATCGCCTTTCTCTTTGAACACGCGCAGCTGGCGCTCGGCGCCCGTGCCTTCGCGGAATATTCTGTGAATAGGCTCAAGCGCCGCGCGACTGCCGAGTTCGTCCAGCACATCATCGACGAACTCAAGTAATTCTTCGGCCAGAACGGACATCGGCACTTCGGATTGCTTGCCGAAATCGATCAGTTTGCCTTCAATACCCCAGCGCGCGGCACGCCATTTGTTTTCTTCGATGAGGGCACGGTGATAGGTGCGGAAGCCCATATTGCAGGTATATAAGCGATGAAGCTTGACCACGATGGCTTGGGTGAGCGCGGCGATAGCGACAGCCTCTTCCACACGAGTCACAACATCGAAAATGCGAAACTCGAGCGTGCCGAATGTGGGATGCGGCCGCACGTCCCACCAAATTTTCTTGGCGTTGTCGATGCAGTGCAAACGAACGAGCAGCTCGACATAATCCTCATATTGATTCCACGAATCTAGATAGTCCGGAATCCCGGTGCGCGGAAAACGTCGAAACACCGTCGTGCGGAACGACTTTAGTCCGGTATCGCGCCCCATCCAGAAAGGCGAGCTGGTGGAAAGAGCGAGCAGGTGCGGAAGAAAGTAGCGTGCCATGTTCATCAGATCGATCATGGTCGTGCGGTCGGGTACGGCAACGTGCACGTGCATGCCGAAGATCAGCAGGGAGCGCGCCAGTTGCCCCATTTCCTCGATGATATTCTGATATCTCTCGCCGGGCGAAATTACCTGATCGATCCACGAAGAAAACGGATGTGTGCCCGCAGCAGCCACCTGCAAACCTCGGCTCTCGGCGGCGCGCACGAGCTCGCCGCGCGTGCGCCGCATATCAGCATCGAGTTCCGCCACGTTCGCGCAAATTTTTGTGCCAATTTCAATTATGGATTGATGCATTTCGGCTTTTACTTGTTCGCCGAGTCCTGCAGAGGAAGCTTCCATCAACTCGCTGACGTGAGAGCGCAATTCACCCGAGGCGGGATCTACGATCTGAAATTCTTCCTCCACACCAATCGTAAACCTGTGGCTCATGAGAGGCCCCTTCCGGCCGGGGACGCTGGTCGGGAGCCGATATCATACCTCCAATCGAAGTAAATTCCAGGGCCGTAGACCTCAGAACGGAAAGGCGAAGTTCCGTGCTGAATTCGTTTCCGCGCCGTTAATCCCGATACTCTACCCTCATCTAGGACACTTTTGCCCGTTGTGTCCTCGGCTTACGGAAGGCGTACCCGCGCTCTCAGCCCGGCACACATTTCGGAAATAATCAGTAAGCGCTCTGAGTTGTTCTACGACCGATGGATTGAGGGCTACGTTGTTACCGGCTGTGCGACTAACGACAGGAACAAACGCGCACATCATCGGTAACAAAAACAGTTCAGCGGAGGAGCTTTTAAGGTAGAGACGATAACTAGCAGCGACGCGCACTAGAATCACACAGGGGCGACCACACTGTTAACAAGTCCGGGACGCGGGCATCCTGCACACTCGACGATGCAGGACCCGGGCAAGCTCCAGCAAACGCTCCCCCGATCCAGTTATTGCGACTTAATTCGATGGAACCGTTACCTCGGCTTGATTGGAGTAGGGGCTTTCAACGTTGCTAGGACTGAGCGCCACGACTACGTAATAGTAAACTTTGCCAGCGGTCACGGTGACGTCCGTGTAAGACGTCCCGCTATTGACGGAGGAGTTCAGTTTTGTGTAGCCGCTGCCGGATATGGAGCTTCTATAGACGAAATAACCTAATATCTTTGATGAACTCGGCTCCCATTTCAGAGTCACGCTCTCATTCGACGGTGCGGTGACGCCGCTGCCAGAAAGACCCACTTTCACAGCCGAAGCGTTCCTGCTGTTCACCGTTAGGGTTCCGCTGTTGCTCGCGGCAGCCTTCGGATCGAAGTTTATCGAGTAGGTTTCGGACTGTCCCGGCTCTAACGTCACGCTCGACCCGGAACTACCGAGGGTAAATCCGGTTCCTGCAACGGTTACGCTGGAGACGTCGGCTTTCGCGTTACCAGTGTTCTTGACGGTTACTGACTTCGTGGCTGAGGTTCCTACAGTCTCTTTTCCGAAGCTCAGACTCGTCGGGCTAGCGCTAAGTGTAACGACCGAGGACTGGCCGTTACCAGTCAAGTCGATGACCATGGACTTGTCGGTGGTCGCAGTGCTAGCGACCGTAATCTTGCCGCTGACGCTGCCCGAAGTGGTGGGCTTAAAGGCCGCGGTAAAATTCTCGCTGGCCCCTGGCGCGAGATTAAAGGGAGTCTTCACGCCCGAAACAGTTACGTTAGATACGGACGGAGCCAGAGTGCTGACGGTTATCTCGGCATCACCTGAATTCGCCAAGCGAATTGTCTGAGTTGAAGTCGTACCCAATGCAACATTTCCGAAACTTATCGACGACGGAGTGGCAGTAAGGGTTGACGAGCTTGCAGACGTCGCAGTTCCGCTCAAGTCAATCGCCATCGAACCATCGGACGCGTCGCTGAAAATGGAAACCGCACCCGAAAGCGTTCCGGCGGAAATGGGTTTGTAGGTAACCGTCAGGTTGGCGCTCTGGCCAGCCGCGAGAGTTTTCGGGAGGCTCAACCCCGACACACTAACACCGGAGCCGGCGAAGGTCATTCCCGAAATCGTGATGCCGCCTGTGCTCGTCAACTGAACCATTTTGGTGACTGCGCTGCCGACCGTCACGCTTCCGAAACCGATCGACGCAGGTGCAGCGTTCAACGAAGCGATGGTCGCGCCTTCGCCCGCCAGGGAAACGGTCATGGTCGGCTCTACCGCGTCACTCGCAATAGTGATCATTCCGCTCGCGGGAGAATCGGAAGTCGGCTTGAAAACTACGCTTATGCGGCTGCTCTGGCCAGAACTTAGCGCCAGGGGCAGATGCGGTCCCGAGGCAGTAAAACCAGACCCCGTTACCGAGATCGAAGAGATCATCAATATTCCGGTTCCACCATTGGTCAAGGTCACGGGCTTCGTGACGCTCTGACCGATCGTAAGCGCTCCGAAAATGATGGAGCTCGGTGAAAGGTTTAAGGTGAGCGTGGAGCCGCTGGTGGCGGCGCCCTTGCTTGTCACGCCAACGCATCCGGTGGTGCTCAAGATTGCGGCGAGGACTAAAATCGCGAGACATCCGCGTAGCATTGTTTCGAGAGCATGTCGCGCTGAACGAAATGAATCGTTCACGCGGGCTCCATCCAGGATATGGGCTCGTGTCATAACGAGATGCATTGTGCGTCGGAGGTCGATCTGGCAACTACTGGCCGCGGGTACACAGTTGGGACAGGTATGTTCCCCTGTCCACCTGTACAGTCAAAGCTGTCCAGGCGGAACCTGGCCCGCACCGATCGGCTTCGGGGCTCGCTAGACTACTGAGAAACCGCAACTTAGGCTCGGACCATAACTCAGCGACCTACGGTATTACGGCGACGGTCTGGTTGGAATCTGCGCTCTCAACACCACTGGAATTAACAGCGGTAACTACGTAGTAGTAGGTTTGGCCACTCGCGACAGTAGTATCCGAGAACTGGAGCGCCGCAATTAGCGAAGTATTCAGTTTGGTTGTGTACGGTCCGCCTGAAGCAGTGCCGCGATATATGTTGTAACCAGACACGGCGGACACGCTAGCGCCCCACGTGAGAGTGACATTATGGGTGATCGCTGCTCCGGTACCCGATACGGCTATCGTCGCTGGCGAGTTCGTAGCATTACTTGCGATGCTTACGCTTCCACCGGCCGCGCCTGCACTCGCAGGGCTGAATTCCACTGTTACCGTTGCGGACTGATTCGGCGTCAGTACTTCATTGGAGTTCAAACCACTTGCACTGAATCCAGTGCCAGAAACACCAACTCCGGAGATCGTAACGTTAGCATTGCCGTTGTTGGTAACTACCGCGCTCAATGTGCTGTTGCTTCCTACATTGACGCTACCGAAGCTCAAGCTGGAAGTGCTCAGACCGAGCAGCTTGGTAGAAGCCACGCCGGTACCGCTGAGTGCAATTGACGTTGGCGAAGTCGGAGCGTTACTGGTGATACTGACCGATCCGCTCGCCGCTCCCGCCGCGTTCGGCGCGAATACAGCGTTGAACGTGGTCGCGCTGCCTGCCGCGATGGTTAGCGGCGCACTGATGCCTGAGATGCTAAACCCGGTGCCGGACACCGTTACCGACGAGATCGTCAGCGATGCGTTGCCGCTATTGGTCAGATTGATTGTCTGTGAATTGCTAGTGCCGGTTGTCACGCTGCCAAAGCTTGCGCTGCCCGGCGTTGCTGCGATTTGTGCCTGCGTTCCCGTGCCGCTCAACCCAATCGTCAGCGGTGAATTGGACGCATTGCCCACTATTGAGATACTTCCGCTCTTACTTCCCGTGGTAGTCGGAGCGAACTGAGCGCTGAAAATAGTGCTGAGACCTGCACCGAGAGTCACTGGAGCAGTAATCCCGGTGATGCTGAATCCGGTTCCGGATGCAGACGCTTGCGAGATCGTGACGCTGGCGGATCCAGAGTTTGTCAACGTGATTGACTGTGTTCCGGTGCTACCAACCGAGACGGAAGAGAAATTGACGCTTGCAGGATTGGCGCCGAGTTGGCCTTGAGTTCCTGTTCCCGATAGAGCGATTGTGGTCAGACCGCCTGGAGCATTGCTGACGACGGAGATACTGCCTGTTGCCGCGCCGTTGGATGTTGGTGTAAACACCGAAGTAACGGTTGTACTGCTGCCGGCGTTGATTGTGATCGGCAAGCTGGCCCCGTTCACGCTGAAGGGTGCGCCAGACGCCGAAAACTGCGAGATCGTCAGTGTTGCATTGCCATTATTCGTCAGCGTTATTGTCTGGCTTCCGCTGCTGCCCACGGCCACGTTGCCGTAGCTCACACTTGCAGGACTAACGCTAAGCTGCGCCTGCGTTGCCGTGCCGGAGCCCGCCAGGTTGATAACCAGCGGCGAGCTAGGAGCATTACTGACGATGGACACGCTGCCAGAGACGCTGCCCGAGGCAGCCGGTGTATATTTCGCCGTGAACGATGCTTGTTGACCCGCCGCAATTGTCAGTGGCGCCGTTATTCCGGTGATGTTGAAACCGCTACCGGACGCTGTCGCCTGCGAAATGGTTACGCTGGCTGAGCCGGAGTTCGTCAAAGTAATGGACTGAGTTCCGCTGCTGCCAACCGCAACCGCTCCGAAATTTACGCTTGCAGGAGCGGCGCCAAGCTGCGCTTGGATGCCGGTACCAGACAATGCGACGGCTGAAGGTGAACCCGCGGCATTGCTCACAGTTGCGACGCTGCCCGTCGCGCCAGTCGCTGAGGTCGGGGTGAAAGTTGCAGTAACGCTTGCGCTGCTGCCGGCGTTAATCGTAATCGGCAAGCTGAAGCCGCTTACGCTGAAACCCGCCCCCGTCGCGTTTACCTGGGAAATCGTCAGAGCCGCATTGCCAGGGTTAGATAGCGTGATCGTGTGGTTCGCGCTGCCGCCCACTGAGACGTTGCCATAGTTAACGCTGGTGGGGTTTGTGGTGAGCTGAGGCTGCCCCGCAATGCCCGCGCCAGTCAACCCGATAACCATTGGTGATCCCGGCGCACTGCTCACTACGGAAATGCTGCCCGTCGCGCTTCCTGCTGCCGCCGGCAAAAACTTTGCGGTGAAGGATGCCGTCTGCCCCGCAGCCAATGTCGCCGGTAGGGAAAGGCCCGCCATGGAGAACCCGGTTCCAGATGCTGTGGCCTGCGAAACTGTAACGCTCGCGGTTCCAGAATTCGTTAGGGTGACCGTGGCCGATCCATTACTGCCTAGCAACACGCTGCCGAAATTAATGCTGGATGGATTCGCGGTCAGAGCACCCTGCACTCCGGTGCCGCTCACCGGAATGGAAACCGTGGCGTCAGTTGCTGTGCTGGTGATCGATATGGTTCCAGTCGAGCTTCCGGTCGCCGCTGGAGAAAATTGCGCGGTGAAGCTGGTGGATTGATTAGCCGCCAACATCATTGGGGTCGTAAGACCAACCGCCGTGAAACCGGTGCCGCTCGCGCCAACCGCGGAAATCGTTGCGCTTGCGTTGCCTGTGTTCGTCAAAGTAATCGTCTGCTGGCCCTTGCTCCCTACAGCCACGTTTCCGAACGTCACGCTGGTTGGAACCGCTGCCAAGGTCGAACTATCCGCGGCCGCGCTTCCCGTCAGGCTCACAGTTTGCGGCGAACCAGGAGCGTTGTCGGTCAATGTAATGCTACCCGTTGCCCCACCAGCCGTTGTCGGCGCAAAGCGAACGCTCAACGACGCAGATTGTCCAGCCGTGAGAGTCATCGGGAAAGAAAGACCGCTGATGCCGAAGCCGGTTCCCGTGACCGTGGCCAAATTGATCACCACGCTCGTGGAACCGCTGTTCGTTAACTGAACGCTCTGCGTACTGCTTTGACCCACAGCGACGTTTGCGAAACTCAACGCGGCAGGTGAAGCCGTCAAGCTGGTCTGTGTTCCGGTAGCGCTCAAGGAAATCATTAATGGCGAATTCGAAGCATCGCTGATTACAGTCAGTGTCCCAGTTGCAGGGCCTGCAGCCGTTGGAGCGAATTGGATCTGAACGGTGCTGCTTTGTCCTACCGCGATCGCACCGGATGGACTTGCGCCCACTTCGGTAAAGCCGGCGCCCGTCAAGGTCGCCTGAGAAATATCCACCGTTGCAGTGCCGGTGTTGGTTACGGTAACGCTCTGCGTGGCTGGACTCCCAACCGGTACATTGCCGAAACTTACGTTTACAGAGCTCGCTGACAGCACGCCCGCGCCGGAGCCGGAACCTCCTGTGGAGGTTTTGGCAGCACCGGTGTAGCCGACGCAACTGGAGAGCCCGACCACTGCAAAAATCGTAATGATCATGGTCAAGAAAGCGAACGTTGAAGATGGCCGTTTGAATGATTGCTGAGTGGTCGTAACTGGATTGCTAACGCTTTGAAGTTGATAGTGGGCTCTCATGTCAGTGTCAGTGTAGGAGGGCCTGCACAGTGCAACTACTGGTCGCAGGAACCGAGATGGTCCAAGTCCACATACCTGTCCAAACGGTCCACCGGACAGCTGGCCCGCCCTTGGTACAGGTGCTCGCTAGTTATTGCGAGACCATTGGTTAGCCGGCTGTGCCGCCTTTAGTTCGCTGTACTGAAAATAAGCACGTAAGGAGTACGCCAAAGTGATTTGGCTAACCCGGTGCCGGCGACAGCGTGTGCTAGACTCGATGGCGATACTTCGAGGAAATTAAAAGTTCGAGCGATGGAGAATGAAAAGTTTGGCTTGACAGCGAAATCTCGCGACAGTACCTGGTCAAACCGGATTCTATCGCTCGCAATTTTCGGCATTCTGTTCCTGACGCTTTATCCATTCGTATTTAATCCTCACGCCGCCTTGCGCGGAATTACATCCCCTTTCCTGTTGGGAAAAAGTGTGAAAAGTTTGGGCTTTTTAGACGCTTTTCTGAATGTTCTGTTGTTCGTACCGTTCGGATTCGGCCTGGCTGAAAAACTCCGCGAGCGCGGTAAATCGCGCGCATTAACGTTGGCAGTTGCATTGGCTGCGGGAGCGATATTTTCCTACACCATTGAATTTTTGCAAATTTACATTCCCGAGCGCGATTCCGGATGGGAAGACGTCTTAACGAACACCTCGGGTTCGCTCGTGGGCGCTCTGATGTTCCTGTCAATAGGTGAAATCGCGCTGAGAATTCTCAACGTTTGCGAGCGAGCGCTGGATTCATTCCTCGTCGAATGGCGCCCAGTATTTGTCTTTGTGCTTTATCTGGGACTGTGGTCCGCGATCTCAATTTCCCTGCAAAAAGAAACTCGCTTGACCAACTGGAGTTCGGACTCCCTGCTAGTCGTGGGAAACGATGCCACGGGCAACAGCAAATGGACGGGAGAAATTCGCTTGTTACAAATCTGGGATCGCGCAGTTTCAATCGGAGCGGCGCGCCGTTCGCAAGCACCTGACGCGGCTATCGCCAGCCAGCCAGGTCTGCGATCCTACTTTGATTTCACCTCGCCGCCGCCCTACCGCGACCTGCTGAATTTCTTGCCCGCACTCTCGTGGACTTCTCAGGATTCCGCGCGACCAGGCGATACATCGGCGATTTTTGACGGGTCTTCCTGGCTATCATCCAAGGTTGCCGTCTCTGATCTGGTGCAAGATCTGCAAAAGTCGAACCAGTTTTCTGTCAGGGTCGTTTGCACGCCCGCCGTAGGCATGGGCGCTGATGGCCGAATTGTCTCAATATCTCAGGCGTCCGGTGCGGCCGATCTGACCATTCGTCAAGATGACGCCAATCTCGTTTTCTGGTTTCGCACCGGACTTTCAGCGAGAAGATCCGTATTGACCTGGTATCTTCCGAACATCTTCAAGGCGTCCCAAACACGCGACATCCTCTACTCCTACGATGGATCGAGCCTTTCTCTCTACATCGACGGACAGCGCCAGCATATTCAGCACAGGTTCGGCCCGAGCACGGCGCTGGCGATATTCTTGCGCAGAGGTAAGCTTGGGGAACTGAGCGCCTACATGTACATGTATTACGCGCTTGTGTTTTTCCCAGCCGGACTTCTACTGGGTATCGCAATGAGGCGGTCTCGTTCCCGCGGCACCATTAGTTACGTCGCCTGTGTTGTGTTTATGCTTCTGGCTCCTCTGGTTCTTGAGGGCCTTCTTGATTGGGTCAGTGCGCACTCGTTCTTCGGTTCACACCTGGCCTTGTCCTACCTCTTTCTCATTGCGGGAACTATTTGGATCAACGTGGATCGCGAAAACGTTGAGCTCCAATAAGTAGACGAGTCCCGTGGCCATCTGTCGCAATGTGACTCACTGTAAACTGTTCTTTCGAGTTGTTTCAGCTCGACGCGACTTGTTGGTCTATACTTTTGCGATCAGTGGCACTCGGCTTGCTAAACCGCAACTCGCAGGAGCACTGTCTCATAAATAGGAAGGCATAGAATGCGTTACCTGGTTACAGGCGGTGCCGGTTTCATTGGCTCGAATGTCGTGGACGAGCTTGTTCGCCGCAGTCATCAAGTTGTTGTGCTCGACGATCTTTCAGCAGGCAAGGAATCCAATCTTGCGAGCGTACGAAACAAAATTGATTTTCGAATTGGCAGCATCACTGAACTGGCTGCGTTGCAGTCGGCCTGTCACCGCGCGGATTATGTTGTTCATCTTGCCGCCAGGACATCGGTTCCGCGTTCCGTAAAAGATCCAATCGAAACAAATCGCGTCAACATTGACGGAACCTTAAATGTTCTGGTTGCCGCGCGAGATGCCAAAGTGAAACGTATCGCGTTTGCCGCTTCTTCCTCCGCGTACGGTGAGACTCCAACCTTGCCAAAAGTTGAAACGATGCATCCAGAACCAATCTCGCCCTACGGAGTTACTAAATATGTCGGCGAGCTTTATGCCCAGGTTTTTGGCCGGGTTTACGGCTTGGAAAGCGCATGCGTGCGCTATTTCAATGTCTTTGGCCCGCGGCAGGATCCGACGTCGCAATATTCTGGCGTGTTGTCTCGTTTCATGCTTGCAGTGATTCAAGGGCAACCGCCGGTTGTGTACGGCGACGGCGAGCAATCCCGTGATTTCACTTATGTCGACAATGTCGTGGACGAGACACTACTCGCGTGCGAGAAAGCGGAAGCCTCAGGACTCGTTTTCAATGGCGGCACCGGCGTCAGGATCACGATCAATGAGGTTCTGAAACTACTCGAGAAGATCACCGGAAAGAAGATTCAAGCAAAATACGAACCGCCGCGTACCGGCGACATCCGTGATTCGCAGGCCGATATTTCGCTGCCTCGCAGAATGCTCGGGTATGAACCACAGGTCGATTTTGAGGAAGGTCTGCGCCGCACCTGGGATTGGTACAAATCCAATTTCGTTCCTAACTGACTCGCCTCGAATAATCTGCATCAGACTGCCGGTCCGGCCGCATCGGCGAATATCGTGCCCCCGCGTCACCGTAGGGCGCTGCTCGCTGCGCCTGGTTTAGATTAGCCCTGACAATGCCTGAGCCTTCAGCCACTCTGTATCGAGTTACAGCCACTTCGGCGTTCGGGCCCGTCATCAATATGCGCTGTGCGCTCCTACCGGTTGCGTTATAAGCTAATCGTTGCAGTTTGACTCAGGGCTTTAAAGTTCTGAACGACAGAGGCACAAATGAAGGGTGTAGTACTCGCAGGGGGCACCGGAAGCAGGCTCAATCCGCTTACTCGAGTGACCAACAAGCATCTGCTCCCCATCTACGACAAGCCCATGGTCTATTATCCGATCCAGACCCTGGTTAATGCCGGCATCGAAGAAATCCTGCTTGTTACCGGCGGCAAGAATGCCGGAGATTTTCTGCGCCTGCTCGGAAACGGCCGCGATTTCGGACTGAAGCACCTCAACTACACATACCAGGAAGGGGAAGGCGGCATCGCCGAAGCGTTGGGCCTGGCTGAATTTTTCGCCGGTGACGATTCGATCTGTGTCATGCTTGGCGATAACATCATCGAAAACAATATTCGCCTCGCTGTCGAAAACTTCAAGGGCCAGAAGGGCGGCGCGAAAATCCTGCTGAAGGAAGTGGACGACGCGCAGCGATTTGGAGTGGCGGAAATCCGAGGCAAGCACGTGGTGGGCATCGAAGAAAAACCCAAGGCGCCGAAATCGAATTACGCGGTGATCGGAGTCTATCTCTACGATCGCACCGTTTTCGAAAAAATCCGCCGTTTGAAACCTTCGGGCCGCGGAGAACTCGAAATTACAGACGTTAATAATTTTTATATCGACGAAGACAAACTCACCTACGAAATCCTGGAAGGCTGGTGGACCGACGCCGGCACATTTGAATCCTTGCTGCGCGCTAATTCGCTCGTCGCTGAGACGGGTGCCAACAAAATGAACCGCCAAGCCTCTGCCGCGCGCCAGGAAATGGCTCGATGAAGATTTTTGTTACAGGTGGCGCGGGATTTATCGGCTCAAATTTTATTCGTCACGTGTTGAGTCTCGAGGCCGGTTACTCGCTCGTCAATTTCGATAAGCTGACGTACGCAGGCAACCTTGCCAATCTCGATTCCGTTGCCGATAATCCAGGCTATTCGTTCGTTAAGGGCGATATCTGCGACCCCGGCGTAGTGGAAGCAGCCATGGCCGGATGCGAGACGGTGGTTCACTTCGCAGCTGAATCGCATGTCGATCGCAGCATTTACGAGCCCGCACCGGTAATTCAAACAAACGTGACCGGCACCTTCATCCTTCTTCAGGTCGCGCGCAAATTGAACATTCAGCGATTTGTGCATGTTTCTACCGACGAAGTCTATGGCGATATGCCGCCAGGCGCATTTGCCGACGAAAATTCACCGCTGCAACCTAGCAGTCCTTACTCGGCGTCAAAGGCAAGTTCGGACTTAATCGTCAGATCTTACGTGCGCACCTTTAATTTCCCGGCACTGATCATCCGAGCCTCGAACAATTACGGCCCGTTTCAATTTCCTGAAAAGTTTTTACCTTTGATGATTACCAACGCGCTCGATGGCAAGCCTCTGCCGATTTATGGCGACGGCAAACAGCAGCGTGATTGGCTGCATGTAGAAGATCACTGCACCGGAATTGTGGCGGTTCTTGAGAGCGGACGTATCGGAGAGGTCTATAACATTGGCGGCCTGGACGTAGTCGAAAATCTCACGATGGCTCACCGTCTGTTGCGTGCGACTGGCAGATCGGAATCGCTTCTCTCTTACGTGAAGGATCGCCCCGGCCACGACCGTCGCTACGCTCTCATTTGCGACAAAATGCACCGCGAGCTTGGCTGGAAACCCGCAATCTCGCTGGAAGATGGCTTGCGCCGCACAATCGAGTGGTACAAGACCAATACGGAATGGCTCGCGGGAGTTCGGGGTGGTGATTACCGTTCCTACTACGAAAAGTATTACGAGAATCGAGACTCTGCGCTGCACGCGATCACTGAGTCAGGTCGAAAATCTGTTGCGGAGTCCAAGCTGGCTCCGCTGTCACACAAATCTTAATGCACTCTTCCAAAGCATCGCGCCAACCAATCAATGATGATTCCCGCGAGGGCCTGATTCCCCTGCAGCGGATCGAAACAACTATTCCCGGAGTAGTAGAGCTGCGGCCAAGGACTTTTCGTGACGCGCGGGGTTTCTTCGTGGAGACCTATCACCGCGACAGGTTCGCCGCAGCAGGCATCGCGGATCTCTTCGTTCAAGACAATCATTCGCGCTCCGCAAAAGGGACTCTCCGCGGACTTCACTATCAATTGCAGCACCCGCAGGCCAAACTTTGCCGCGTGATCGAAGGCGAAGCGCTGGATGTAGCATTAGACATCCGCGTCGGCTCGCCGCATTTTGGTAAATGGACCAGCCTCATCCTTTCGGCCACCAAGCAAAACCAGGTTTATATCCCCGCCGGTTTCGCGCACGGATTCCTGGCGCTCACTGATCCGGTACAGCTACTTTATAAATGCAGCGACTTCTACGACTCTGCCGGCGAGCATGGCATTCTGTGGAGCGATCCCGATCTCAGTATTTCCTGGGGAATAAGCGACGCGCTCGTTTCCGAAAAGGACTCGAAGTATTCAAAACTTGCCGACGTTCCTCGCGAGTTCCTTCCCCGCTATTCAGGTAAATGAAACCAAAAATTCTACTGACCGGTAAGAATGGTCAAGTTGGGCATGACCTTCAGCATTTTCTGCCGGCGTTGGGCGAAGTTGTTGCCTTCGATCGCCAGGGACTGGACCTTTCGAAGCCCGCTAAAATTCGAGAAGTGATCCGAAGAATCCAGCCGTCCATAATCGTTAACGCCGCAGCATACACTGCCGTTGACCGAGCCGAAAACGAAGAATCGCTGGCACATGCGGTCAACGCCGAAGCTCCAGCAATCATGTCCGAAGAAGCGAAGAAAATCGGCGCGGTTGTCGTTCACTATTCCACCGACTACGTTTTCGACGGGACCAAAACCACGCCCTATCAGGAAAACGATCCCACAAATCCTCTTAACGTCTACGGAAGAACTAAGCTAGGCGGAGAACAAGCCATACGAAGTTCAGGTGTGAACCACCTGATTTTCCGCACAGCCTGGGTCTATGCAACGCGCGGCAAGAATTTCCTGCTCACGATCCTGCGACTCGCAACTCAACGCGAAGAGTTGCGGATCGTCGGCGACCAAATTGGCGCCCCCTCCTGGAGCCGCGGAATCGCATCGTCAACAATGCGAGTCCTCCAGCAGTTGCTGCAGAAAACAAACAATTCACAGGGATGGGACAAAAACCTAAGCGGCACGTATCACATGACCGCCGCAGGCGAAACAAACTGGTTCGAATTCACCACAGCCATCCTCGAACATGCAAGCAAAGAAGGATCCCAGCCTGCGGAATGGATTACCGCCGCAACGAGCGGCAATCCATTGCTCACGCGGAGAGTGCTTCCAATCAAAACCGCCGAGTACCCCACACCGGCCAAGCGCCCCGCCTATTCAGTCCTGTCCAATTCACTTCTGCAAACAGTCTTCGGAATCAAGCTCTCCGATTGGAAGACCCAATTGAACAGCGCGTTTTCACACACTGATTCCAACTGATCCTCGCCATGTAACGGAGAATTTCAAAGTTAATTGTTCATGTAGCGCCAGTCACCAGACCAAGGTATGACCGCGCGTCTCGAACACAGCCGATTATGCCGTTAGAATACGGCCTGGGAACCGCATGCCACGAGACTTATTCGAAATCGAAAAAGGCGCGGCCTTCTGCAGTCCTGTCCGCGAATCAAGCACGTCGCGGTCTTTGGCCAGCTGGTCGTTAGCCGCCACTTCACTTTCCACAAGCTGTGGCCGCATGAATCCCGAGGCCCGCCGAGCAAGCTCCGCGCGACTTTCCACGCCGAATTTGCTCAACAGGGAGGAAATGTGAAATTTTACAGTGCGCACCGTGATGTTCAGTTTTGAAGCAATTTCCTTGTTGGCACGATTGCACAACACCGCATCAAGCACTTCCCGCTGCCGCGCACTTAGCGACGTTGGGCACGCAATCGACCGGCCCTCGGTCAAAAGCTCCTCAGCCCGAGAGATTAGCCGGCCCACCAATGTGCTCTCCGCCGGCACTAGCACTTGGAACTCAGTGGGATGTTGGCCTCGCACAAGACATTGCATCGCGAGTTGCCCTGCTATTCGCTCAACAGTGCACTCAAAATCGGTCCCTGAGGTAGCCCGAAACTGAGCCGTTCCACTAGAGCTCTGACAGAAGAGAAACACGTCTGGGACAACGCTCTCCTCCTGCTTTTTTTCATGCCGCATTAGCTTTGGAAAAACCCGCATTCTCTTCACAACCGCCATCCCATCCGCTTTGCCGGCATGCCGCCGAAAAGCTGTTTGATTAGAATCCATTTTTAGTGGTTGAGCTCTCAGCCGGCGTGGCATACTTTCTGCTTGCCTCAGACTCACTTTCGCGATCCTTAAAAATCGCTAAGGCAAATACAGTGAATACCTTACGCCGGGCAGTGGCCCGCCGCAGTCACCGTGCCAAACGCCTCTTTTTTTTAATTGTCTCTGAATGAGACGGATAGGTCCTTTGTAACACCCAAGTTACACAGCCAGGATAGGTAGAAAGTTCTCGCCGATTGAAAAATCTTCCGTCTGAGCCTCGTTTACCCTGTGGAAAATCGGTTTTGTAAAAGTTTTGTTACTAGTCGTACGAGTACTTTCTCGCAGCAACTGAGCACAAGCCTCGCACATAGCGGGACTTGGGTTAAACTCCTCGCCGTGATTGGAAGTGGCAAAGGAGAACTAAAACACATGTCCAGAATCTTTTGTGCTCTCATTTTCTCCGCCCACTTCCTGTTTGCGTTCAACGCGTCAGCTCAACTTCCCACCGTCACGCCCGCGCCTCTCTCTCGCAAATCTCCCCAAGGTGCTGGCACCTGCTCGGTCGAAAAATCATGCGCTGACCTCGCTCCACAAATGATTCAATCGGCGCTGGGTCCTTCTCCTCTTGAAGAAAACCTGCGATATCTCACTGACACCATCGGCGGCCGCGTCACCGGAACTCCCGCGGCTGATCGCGCTGCCGATTGGGCCGTGCAAGCATTTCGTCACGCTGGCGTCGACGAGGTACACACCGAAAAATTTACGATTCAGGTGGGATGGTCGGAAGGCAAAACCGAGATAGAAATTTTGTCCCCGGTTCCTTTTCCGGTACGGCTCGTTTCCATTGGTTGGTCTCCGGCGATACCCGAACCGGGAATTTCCGCAAATGTGATTGACGCAGGTTTCGGAGATGAAGCCGGATTCGCCAAAGCAGGCACCGCCGCAAAAAATGCAATGGTGCTGATCCATTCGAAATTCCTAATTACCTGGGACGACCTCACCAATGAATACACCATCGGTCCCGCCATCATTGATCGTGCGATGAAAGCAGGTGCCGTCGGCGTTTTGTGGATGTCTTCGCGTCCCAACCTGCTGCTGTATCGCCATACTTTAGCCGTCAACGGTGAACTGGAAAAAATTCCGCAAGCGGTCGTCGCCCGCGAGGACGCCGAACGCATGGCCAGATTTTTGGCGGCTGGGCAGGAATTACGCGTGCATTGGGACATGCCGAATCATGTCACCGGACCAGTGGACTCCGAAAATGTGGTCGCGGAAATTCGCGGGCGCGAATTGCCGGACGAGTTTGTGGTCCTCGGTGCGCACCTGGACTCCTGGGAACTCGGTACGGGCGCCCTGGATAATGGCTGCAACTCTGCAATGGTAATCGACGCCGCCCGCACAATACACGCGTCGGGCACAATTCCGCGCCGCTCGATTCGTTTCGTTCTTTTTACCGGTGAGGAGCAAGGCATGCTGGGCTCGGCTTCTTACGCGCATTCTCACCGTAACGAACTGGATGAAATGATCGCAGCTATTATTTTTGATTCGGGAATAGGCAAAGTTACGGGCTATTCTCTGGGCGGCCGCAAAGACCTCGCTGATCCCATCAAGGAAGCGCTACAACCTGTCGCCTCACTCGGAGTGCGGGATTTCACTTTCGACGCGGGCATGGACACCGATAACTTCGATTTCCTGATCGAAGGCGTTCCCACACTGGTCGCGAATCAGGAACCAGCGAATTACATGCTCAACTATCATGCAGCATCCGACACCTTCGACAAAGTGGACATCGTGCAGCTTAAACGCCAGGTCGCAATCTCCGCCCTCACCTCTTTTGCCCTCGCGAATTCGGAAGAACGCATCGGCACGCGCCAATCTCGCGCTCAAATCCAGCAACTTCTCCACGACACCGGCCTCGACCAGGAAATGAAAGACACGCCCCTATGGCCCTTGTGGGAAAAAAGCGAGCGCGGCCGCCAGCCATAATCAAACTCGCCAATTGGACTACTTAGTTCGGCCGGCCGCTTTCAGCACATCAATCATCGGCAGCGCACCGCTCCCTTGTCCGCCACCCATGTAAACCTCGGGCAAATGCCCATCCCAATGCTGCTGCATCATTTCGATCGTGCGTAACTGCAGCAGCTCCGGCGTAATCTGCTGCTTTTGTACTTCCAACGCTTTTGCCTCTGCCCCGGCCTGGGCAACTTTTTGTTCTGCCTCAATCTTGATGCGCGTTAAATCGTTTTCCGCCTTCAGCGCATTCTGTTGAGCCGTAACCTTCGCCTCAATGGCTCGGTTGTACTCCTCGGAAAAATTGAAATCGGTAATGCTCACCGCATCCACATCAATATGGTGAGCAGCCAAACGATCCCGCACGTATTGTTCGATGCATTGCGCACCGTGGCACGTTGAGCGATAAGTTGCTCCGCGTCGTATTGAGCGGTCTGCGCCTTGATCGCCTCCAGGATCGCCGGTTTTACCACGCGGTCCACGGCATCGTCATTTAGCTTGGCCCATATGTCCATCACGCAACATGGGTCCTGGTAATAGGCCAGCGTCACTTGCGTGTGAACAACCTGCAAATCGTGGCTCGACGCTTGTGAATCCAGTTTTTCCACCTGCACTTGTACCGAGATAGGCCTCACTGTTTCCAGAAACGGAGTAATCATATGCGGTTCCGGCTCAAGCGTGCGGCCGGTGACGGCACCAAATCGCAGCACTACGCCGCGATAGCCGGAATCCACGGTGGTGAACGACATCCAGAAAATGAAGATCAAGCCGGCCGCGATGAAGAACGGGATGCCATTCCCTATATGCGAGGTGAACTGGCTACCAACATGTGCAGCCCTGGTGGCGACCAGAATCCGCCAAGCCCCCAACAACACCAATGCGACGAACGCGAAAAGCAGTAAACCGCCCATTTTTCCCTCTCTTTTTTGAGTATGCTCTTAGCAGTGATTTGCTAATACGCCATATCCATCGAAAAGGCAACCTTCAGGGGAGCGTTGGCCGCTAGCGGCGTGGCAGCCCTGTAGCAAGCCTTCGCGTTCGCGTATAATGGGAGAACATGAGTCGCGCGACTGCGCTTTCTATTGCCAGAAGTACCTCGACGGCTGCAGCTTCGATTGAGCCTTGCCGCATCCTGGCCGTCGACTACGGCAGCAGGAGAATCGGCTTGGCTTTATCCGATGAACTCCAGATCATCGCTCAGCCTCTGCTGACGCTGGCACGCACCAACCGCCGGAATGACCTTCACCGGCTGCGTGAGATTTGCGCTAAACATAGTGTCGCGCGTGTCCTCGTCGGCCGCCCGCTGCACATGACCGGTAAGGACAGCGAAATGTCGGAAGAAGCCGCCCAGTTCGCCAGACGTTTGCACAGGGAATTGGGCATTGAAGTGGAACTCGTGGACGAGCGCCTTACCAGCTGGGAAGCGGCGCAAATAGCCGCTCGCGCCAAAACCCGTAATCAGCGGTCGAAAGCGTCAATTGATGACGTAGCTGCAGCTGTCTTCCTTCGTGATTACCTCGATCGCCAACGTGCCCGTGCACCGCACGTTCCGGTCGAGAGGTAATAACCGGCCATGCGACGACTTGGCCTGCTTGCACTCCTTGTTATCGCTGCGGTAGGTGCCGGCGCGGGCTGGCTCGATTCTCAAATCAGCCGCCCCTATCGCGGACATCGCCCCGAAAAAGTGTTTGTCGATATCCCCCACGGCACGTCCCGGTGGAACATAGCAGGCATTCTGCGCCATGATGACGTAATTCGTAATCGCGTCGCCTTCGCGCTCTTCAGCTTCTGGCATGTTCGCGCCACCATGCAGGCCGGCGAATATTTTTTCGACCATCCCGTCACCTCCCGCGAAGTTTTCTGGCAGGTCGCTCAGGGAAAAATCTTCGTTCACACCGTCACCATCCCGGAAGGCTGGACGATGTTCGACATAGCCGCCGAGCTTGACCGTGAAGGCGTCTGCGATCGCGAAGATTTTCTCGCCGCTGCCAAGGACGCATCGCTCATCGAGGACCTGGCCCCTAACGCGCACAATCTGGAAGGCTTCCTGTTTCCTTCCACCTATCAATTCACCCGTCACGCCACCTGTCAGCAGACCGTCAAGAGAATGGTCCAGAATTTCCGTGCAGTTTGGGAGTCATTGAATTCTTCCGCCCTTCCCGGCCTCCCGGTGAATCTCACGTCCAGCCAAATCGTAACTCTCGCATCCCTGGTTGAACGCGAGACTCCTCAAAAGGACGAAAGACCCCTGGTGGCCGGAGTGTTCTATAATCGCCTGAAGCGCGGGGGACCGTTGCAATGCGATCCAACGGTCGCATACGCGCTGGAACTCGAAGGCCATCCGGTAAAAATCGTGCATTCAAAAGATCTTGAGACCGATTCTCCGTATAACACCTACAAATATGCCGGCCTGCCGCCCGGGCCCATTGCCAACCCCGGCGAGGCTTCACTGCGCGCGGCGCTCGTGCCCGCCACCACCGATTACCTCTTCTTCGTCGCCAACGATAATGGCGGCCATTTCTTCAGTAAGACGCTGGCCGAGCACAATCGCAACGTCGCCCGGTACCGCCGTCTTCTCTCCGGTGACCCTGCCGCTCCTGCCGTCACCGCGCAACAGAAAACACCACATCGAGGTCCATCTTGAGTCCCAGCCCTTCACGTGCTCCCGATGACGGAGGTTCGCCTACCAAAAAAGCGATGATCCTGGAAGCAGCCCGCTGCATGGCAAAGGCCCGCTATACCCCGGCGGAAATCGAGCAGATTCGCCGCCAGTTGATCGCTCAGCTCGGCTCTCAAGGGAAAACAGCGCCCGATTACATCGTCAGTGTTCTCGAGGAAGCCGGATTGCGAGTGGTGTGGTCTACACGCTCCGATACGGAAGGCCGTTACGAAGAGGAATTCACCGACCTGCTTCATTTTTCCACGCTCGAAGAAGCGGAAATGTGTCTGGTGCGGCTCGACGAGCTGCTCAGAAAATTCCTGCTGGAGAACGAACAACCCGCAGCCGAGCGCGTCCGTGAAGTTGCCCGCCTGGGCCGCCGCCGCGCGGAAATGATTGCGCGCAATCACAAAGTAGACGCCAACAAGCGCGCGGCCAAGGAAGAAATCGCGCACTGGTTCGGCATCTGGCTCGAAACCCCCGACGCATTCTTCGATTGGCTCGAAGTCCGCAAGCAATCTCCGGAATTTAAGCGCTCATTTCCCTCATCAGATTTCATCGAAAATATCCCTGAGGCCGAAGAATAGCTGAATGTTTTTACTTGAAATCGAGCCGATTGATCTGGGCGCCGATGTCCGTGCCATCGGCCTGGAACTCACCGAAGCAGACGAGAATCGCGAACCCATCCGTGGCGCGGACGCCGCGCGCATCTGGACTCGCGTCCTTCGCGCAGTTTCAGGTACGGAACCGTGGGGCCTCGATTTTTTCAGCCATCTGGATCGTGTCCGAGACTACTGCCAGCGTCACGAAATTTCCTTTCGCGAAGCGAGCACTCGCTCCATCGTGATACCAGCTCCGGACCCTTCAGTTCTGGAGCCTTTTATCGATCGCTTCCAGTCCGAAACCTTCGGCGCGCGCGCCGGTGAGAAATTCACAGCTGGCGATGCGCCTCTCGAAGGCGACTTGGCCAGCCGGGGAGTCGATGCGTACCACACCGCATTCGCCAATTATTTCTTCAGCGCCATCTGTAATTTTGAAGACGGCTCGCTGGTCTTGCTAGCTGAAAAGCTATGGGCCAGCGAAGTAATTCGCCGCATTCGGCCCGCCTTGAAAGGCCTGGATTTGGAAGTCAGACTCGCCTCGTAACCCCCTATGTACGTCGCACTTAGTCTGGAACCATAGCCCATCGGTACTATTTGCATAGTCGAGGGTTCTAGTACACTGGGCTATGGTCTCAATCTGATGCCGCCATATCTCCGCGAGTCCACAGTGCGCAACGAGCCGGGCGTTCCCAACGCTCGCGCTTTTATCCGCACGCTGAATGTTCTACTCAAGTACGCGCGGCTCTATGGTTTAGAACATACCCGTTCCGCCAAACAATTCGAACTAGCGTGGACCGAACTCGAAGATGCAATCGGCGCCACAGGCCACGAAGGCTTGCTGCTCGGTGCTTCCGGTTCTCAGCTGCTGCTCGATGGCGTACCGCTCGAATCCAGTCCAGCAGAACGCAGTTTCGCCAATTTCCTTACCGGCGCTGGCATCGCCAGCATCGGTTTCCTCCCACGCGTTGATCGCCGAGAATTTTCCAACCTGGTGAAATGCTTCATGGAGACCGGGCCCAAAGCCGGAACGCTATCGGAACGCCTGGAAGCCTATTTCGGCAACCGCAGTAATTCAGGAATTCGCGTCAACGAAATCCGCTTCATCGCCGAAGATGCCGGCTTCTCCGAAGCGCGCGTCGCGGCCACTCTCACCGTCAAAACACTCGGCGCTGACGCCGATCGCATTCAGGAATGGTTCCGCAGCCCGGAAAAAATGATTCAGCTGATCGCCGCCGCCGAGGGCGCGCACGGAATGTCGGGCAACTCGGCCGGCACCGCCGCTCAGCCTGGCACCAAATCAGACGGACCGGTAGGCTGGGCAGCTGGAATGTCCCAAATAGCGGGAACCGCTGCAGCCGGTCAACCTGGCGGTATCATCGGCATACCTGGCGGGCTCGGGGGACTGCAAGAAGCCGAACTACGCAAGCTCCTTCAGCTGCTGAACCAATTCGGCGAAGCGCAAAGCGCAAAAAATCCGCACCTTGATCCGGCCTCGTGGCAGCAAAAAATAATTGAGCTACCACAAAATGCGCAAATGACCCTGCAGCAGGCTCTTGCTGCCGTCGCGGCACAAACTCCAACCGCCAAGGTTGACGAAGGCATGCTGCTGAACTTAGCCGAAGACCTGGCTATCCGGTTCGCCATAGACCGATATCAGCGCGGCGAAGTAAAAGTTAACGCCGTCCGCCAGCTGCTCGATCGCATGGGCCACGAACTGGACACCCTCCGCAAGCTCCTGAAATCACGCGAAGACAAATTGGCAAGCGCAGGCGTGTCGGTAGAGTCGCATTCCGATGTTCTCGACCGTCAATTCTGGGCGGCGGTGCCGGATTCCGGTAAGAAGAGCGTGCTGCTTTCCGCAGACGCGTGGTGCATCCCACCGCGCAACGTGCAGCAATATGTGGAAGAGCTCATGGGCCGTGGCGAATCAGACGCCGCCGGCGACATCCTTCTGCAATATGCATCGTGTGTAGGCAATCAAGACGCCGAGGCCCGCAAGAAAGCTGCGATTGGCCTGGGCCAGCTAGCCGAGGTTTACAGCAAGGGAGCTAGCCAACGCCTGCAGGATGCGTTAGGAAAAATCGGTCAGGCCATGGCTGCGGAAAAAGACACGGAGCTGCAAACTCTCCTGAGCGCCGCGTTCGTCCGCCTCAGCCAGGAATCCGCATCGCGTCGCTATTATCGCGCCGTTCAGCAAGCTCTCGATTCGCTCGCGCACCTCGAACAGACGCGCCCCGCCTGGGTGCAAAGCCTGCGTCCGCGCATCGGTGTGGATAACCGCCTCGCCGAATTCATCGAAGAAGCCTTGGTCCAGGAGGTCAGGCCCGACGGCCTCGTCGGCGTCCTCATGCGCGTGCCGCAGGCCGCGGCTGAGCATCTCGCTGTGCGCTTGGCGCGATCATCGCGGCGGACGGAACGCGAAAGTATTATCAAACTGGCAAAATCGGCAGGCACACCCTGCACCACTCATCTGCGGGAAACCTTCACAAACGATACGCCAGCCAAAGCAGCGTCGGTCGCCGGCCTGCTCAGTCGCCTCGATCCAGCTTCCGTCGCGGGACTGCTCCCTCGACGCCTGCGCGACGGCGGCCGCGCGTTCCAGGACGCTATCGTTCGCCAGCTTTCCACCGCCGGCGCGACCGAACGTGGCAAACTTCTCGCCGGATCGCTCGAATTGTTCGACGTGATGATTCTGCCGCTAGCGCTCGATGAAATCGGCATGTGCGGCAATCGTGAAACCGCTCCTAAGCTCCTCCAGCTTGCCGAAGGCGAAATCCTTCCACAAGCTCCCGACTACCTGAAAGTCAAAGCGATCGAAGCTCTCGGCCGTATGCGCGCTCCGGCGGCAGTGGAGCACCTGCGCCGTTTTGTGGAGTCGCGCAAAACATTCGCCTGGACCTACCCCGAAGAGATTCGCATGGCAGCGGCCCAGGCCCTGGTCAAAGCCAATCCCGAATGGATCGCCGAATTTTTACCGCATTCGGGCCTGGACGCAAAAGTTCTTCAACTGGCGCCACTCGATGCTCTACCACAGCGCGACTTCGTGCGCTACCGTCGCTACCGCCGCATTCGTTTGCCGCGCCAGGTACCCGCCACAGTCACTTCGGCTAAAGGAAAATTTGCCTCCGCAATCAGCGTACTTAGTCTCGATGGCGGGCTGCTGAGCGGCGAACTCCAGCTCCCGGTCGGCACGGAAGCCACACTGAAAATTCCCGCGGGCATGCGCTCAATCAGTATGCAAGCAGTCGTGAGATTCGTGCGCGCCCACCAAGCCGGATTCGAGCTGGTAGGTATGAATCTGGAAGACCGCGCCAAGCTTCGCCGCCTCCTGGTCTCTCTGAATGCGACCGATTCGGTAGTTACCCCCAACACGTTGATCAACGAGTAGTGATCCCGCGCTCGCAGCGCCGTTGCTCTGTCCTGCGTAGCCTTACTCTGCGTCCTCTGCGTCTCTCCGGTGAATCCATTTGCGCACTATCGTTGCGCCGCGTTGACACCCTTGTACCCGGCTGTTAGATTGCATAGTTTGTGACTCTCAGGCCGCCTCCACGGACCGTCCGTCGTACCAAGTTTGTCCCTTTCGCGCTCCTGGCCATGTATGCGTGCGGCTGCGCCGTGAGCCACAAGACAGTCGTCAAGCCTTCACAAGCGTCAGGACCGCTGCAGGCGGCCAGCAAATCTCGGCTAATCGATACGTACAACCAACAGGCGCAAACAATTCATTCGCTCAACGCGAGCGTCTCAATGAAGCTGACGGCCGGCTCCGCATACTCCGGCATGATCGAGCAATATCACGAAGTAAACGGTTTTATTCTTGCCTTACGCCCCGCAAGCATCCGCGTCATAGGCCAAGCTCCGGTAATCAGCAAAAATATCTTCGACATGGTCAGCGATGGTCAGACGTTCCGCATCTACATACCATCGAAAAATAAATTTCTGGTCGGACCTGCCACTCTGGAGCGTCACGCCGATAAACCCATCGAAAATCTCCGCCCGCAGCACCTCGTAGATGCGCTCTTTTGGCCCCCGATTCCAGAACGAGACCCCGTGCTGATGGAAGAAGCAAGCGAAGGAAACAGCCGATACTACGTGCTCACACTCATCAACCGCGACAGTGAGTCCAACGCAACGCAGAGCGCCGATTCGGGTTCGATGGAATGGGAAATCGGTCGAAAAATCTGGTTTGACCGGGCAGACTTGCGTATCATCCGAGTTGAAAATTTCAGCTCACAGGGCAAGGTCGCATCGGACGTGACCTATTCAAATTGGCGGCAAACCGGTGCGCTCGCTTACCCGTGGCAAATCACGGTAAGCCGCCCTGGTGATGACTATCGACTGCAGATCATCATCAAAAAATTGACGCTGAACGAGCCGGTCGCGCCGGATCGATTCGTCCTGGCGCAGCCTCCCGGCACGGAATTGGTGCGGGTCGACCCACAGCAAACCGGCGCGCCCGTCGGCGAAAATCCTAAGGAGCCGCAACGCTGATTTTTGAATCGCTGAAACAATGATCCGCTACATGATCGTACAAAACGTGCTGCACCGCCCGCTGCGCACACTCATCACCGTGATTGCCGTAGCTATCGAGGTCACGCTCGTAATCATCGTCGTAGGGCTCACCAGCGGCCTGCTCGCCGAATCCGCCAAACGCATCGAGGGCGTCGGCGCCGACATCATGGTACAGCCACCGTCGGCTTCCGTTTTTATGGCCTTCAGCGGCGCGCCGATGCCCATAGCCATTGGAGATAAACTCGCGCAGCTTGAATACGTGCAGGCAGTCGCCCCAGTCCTGCTGCAGTTCAATTCCAACGGCCTCGAAATCGTTTACGGAATCGATCAGGACACTTTTCGTACGGTGACAGGCGGCTTCGTTTTCCACCAAGGCCACGATCTTCAGAATCCGAACGACATTCTCGTCGATGACGTCTACGCTAAAACGAAAAAGATAAAACTGGACCAGACGCTGCGCCTCTTCGATCATGATTTCCGCGTGGTAGGCATCGTCGAACACGGCAAGGGCGCGCGCCTTTTCGTCTACCTTTCCACCTTGCAGGAAATGGCCGGCGCTCACGATAAAGCCTCGGTCTTTTTCATCAAGTGCGATCGCACCGACCACACTCCCGCTGTAATGGACGAAATTAAACAGCTCCTCCCGCGTTATGAAATTCGGCCGCTCAAGGACTTTATCTCACTGATGACCTCCTCCAATCTTCCCGGTCTCGCCGCTTTCATCAACGTGATGATCGGCATCGCTGTCGTCATTGGTTTTCTTGTCATTTTTCTTTCCATGTACACCACCATCATCGAACGCACCCGCGAAATTGGCGTCCTTAAATCGCTGGGCGCGTCCAAAGGCTACATCGTCCAGATCGTTCTCAGCGAGACCGCGCTGCTTTGTCTGGCCGGAGTCGTTGGTGGCATCGGCCTCAGCTTCTTGATGCGGTCAGTTTTCCTGAAGCTTTTCCCTTCTCTTACGATTCTGATTTCCGCAAATTGGGTTTGGCGCGCTGGACTTATCGCCATCGTCGGCGGCCTGCTCGGCGCCGCCTATCCTGCCTGGATGGCCAGCCGCAAGGACCCGGTCGAGGCATTGGCCTACGAGTAGCCTGTCGATCGTCCGCAGCCGTTTCCCTGAATGCGCCTGGATTCCCGCGCGTTCATCCACGCTAGGCATAAATGTCAAACGCGACTAGAATATTTCAGCCCCACGAATCGTCGGCGCTGCTACGGGAGCCGTTGTTGGACCCCATACTTAAGACCGAAAACTTGTGGAAAATTTATCGCCAGGGCAAAGTAGACGTTCCTGCTCTGCGCGGTGTGAGCGTTGAAGTTTTTCCCGGCGAATTTGTTTCCATCATGGGCCCATCTGGCTGCGGCAAATCCACGATGCTGCACGTGATCGGAGGCCTCGCGCAAGCCACGCGTGGGCGAGTGCTCCTCGATGGAAACGATCTCACCACCATGAGTGATTCCGCGCGCACACTGCTCCGCCGCCACAAAGTCGGCTTCGTATTTCAAAGGTTTAACCTGCTTCCCACGCTCGACACCTACCACAACATCACGCTGGCGCAGCACATTCGCGGCAACGGATTTGATCCGCATCGCTTTCAGGTCGTCGCCGAACTGCTGGGTTTGAGTGGCCGGCTAAAACACAAACCTTCGGAACTTTCCGGCGGCGAGCAGCAACGCGTTGCCCTGGCCCGCGCCATCGTAAGCGAACCGAAAATTGTGTTGGCCGACGAACCCACCGGCAACCTCGATACCAAAAGCTCCGACGCGGTCCTGAATCTGCTTCGCGATCTCAATCGCGATCTCGGCCAGACCATCGTGATGATCACTCATAATCCGGATGCAGCCGCTTATGGCCATCGCATCCTGCACATGCGTGACGGCGAAGTCGTCGACGGCTCTTCCATCCACTGAAATGCGCGCCGTATGGCAGGCATTTGTCAGAACACTTTTCTGGTCCTACGAGCGCGGCAGCTGGCCCTACGACCTCGTGGTCATCGTGATTATTCTGTTCGTGCTGGTCACCCCGGCGAAATGGTTTCACGACCGGCCTCAGGCCGGAGCGTCGGCCAATTCCAAAGTACAATTTCGCTCCCAGGATTTAGCCACGCAGACCCACACTTATCGTCTGGACGCCTCGCTTCTCGCCCCTGAAAAACGCGCTTCTAAGGCTACCCCGGAACTCGAGCGCGAAAGTCACGACATCCTTGCCCGCACAGTCGACGACCTCCGCGACGAAAGCTTCCAGGTGGTCCGCATCGATCCCATTCGCGCCGGCGACGGTTCCATCCAATCGTACGACGTCTCCATAGACCCCTAGCCTGGGTGGTAACATTTTCTCCCCGTTAACCGAAACGCCTCGGAACCGGGTCCGCCGATAGAGCGTCCAATCGAATGTAGTATTATGAACGTCGCGTAAACGACTCGCGCAGCGCACAGGGGAATGGTTTGATTTTAATGGGGAAACGACTCGCAGCAGCTTTGGCCCTTACGGCAATACTCTGCATCGGCTGGGCCGGCACTGGACTTGCTGCCTCTCAAGGGCGCGGTTCCATGACCCTGGACGCTGTGTTGCGCCATTTGGACAGCGCGGCCAGGAATTTTCACGGTCTCTCGGCAGACGTCGAGCGCACAAAAGTTACGGTCGTAGTAGACGACAAATCCACGGAGAACGGCACGATCTTGGTTCACGGCGATAAAATGCTGCTGGACATGACCGCCCCGGACGCTCGCACCATCCTGCGAACGGGAGATAACCTCTACGTCTACACCCCGGGCCTGAAGCGCGTCGAAGAATATAACTTAGCCCAGCATCGCGCGCTGGTAGATCAATATCTTCTGCTAGGTTTCGGCACGGAAGGCAAGGACTTGGAGAAGGCATACCTGGTGACGCTACTAGGAGAGCCAACAGTCGATGACAAGAAAACCGTCGAGCTGGAACTGACTCCAAAATCCCAGGAAGCCCGCAACCAAATCTCAAAAATCCAAATCTGGTTCGACGAAAGTTCCTGGCTTCCAGTCCAGCAACAATTTAACGAAACAGGCTCAGGTGACTATTTCGTGATCCGCTATTCCAAAGTGGTCCGCAACCCCGACCTAAGCGACGCCAACTTCAAACCCCACTGGCCCAAAGGCACAGAAAAAGTAAAACCCCAGGGCTAGATCGCAGCAACCAAGCACCGACGCGCGGCAGGTCTCAGGCCCGCTCGTGCCGCCTGCGCCCAAGCTGCTCATCAGGCGGCGCAGCCGAATCTAAGATTGCGCTTTTGTACCGCCGCTCTTCTTCGCGCTACTAGCCCTGGATTCACCCTGCAACGATTCATGTTCCAACAAAGTCTGCTTGCGATCCAACCCCCACCGATATCCAGCCAAATTCCCATCCTGCCGCACGACACGGTGGCAAGGCACGATAACCGAAACAGGATTCGTCGCACACGCACGCGCCACGGCGCGAATGGCCCGGGGCTTCCCGATCGCCTGCGCCACCTGGCTATAGGTCCGCGTCGCCCCGTAAGGAATCTTTCGCAACTCCTCCCAAACGCGCCGCCGAAAAGCAGTCGCCTGCACATCGGTAGGCAAATCCAGATTCGGTTCGCGCCCGCGCAAATGCTCCAATATTTGCTTCACCCAACCTTCCAATCCATTACGATCGCGTCGAATTTCGGCGCGCGGATATTCCTCCCGCAAAGCGCTCTCCAACGTCACGTCAACTTTACCTAAATACAACGCGCTAATCCCTCGCGCAGTCGCGCCAACCAGCAGTCGCCCCAAAGGGGAACTCACCACGGTGTAGTTAATCTTCATCCCAGCGCCACCTTGACGATACGTCGCAGGCGTCATCCCCAGCTGCGACGGCGCACGCTCATACAACCGGCTACTAGACCCAAATCCAGCATCATAAAGTGCGGTAGTCACGTCATCTCCCTTTTTCAATTTCGATTTCAAACGCCGCATCCGCTGCGCATCCGCATACTGCCGCGGCGAAATTCCCATTACCTTACGAAACGTGCGTTCCAACTGGTAAGACCCCAGCCCCACCAAAGCCCCAAGCGCATTCAAAGTCAGTCTCGTTTCGCCTTCCACTACACCGGAGCCATTCGCCCCATCCGCATCAATTTGCCCTTCAATAGCCCGGCACACTCTCGCCACAGCTTCCGTCAGCGGATCCCGTAATCGAGTTGCCCTTGGATGGCATCGCCGGCAAGCTCGGAATCCCTTTTGTTCCGCAGCCTCTGGCAAAGAATAAAACTCCACTTGCTCGCGTCGCGGTTTCCGCGAAGCACACGAAGGCCGGCAATAAATCCCGGTCGATCGCACCGCATACACAAACGTGCCGTCGGCGGTGCGATCGCGTGCCAGCACAGCGGCCCAAGAAGCCTTTGCTGATCGCGCGCCCCTAACGGGCCCCATTTTTGAATCAGAATCTCGTGTCGTCACTGGATCATCCCGGACCACCTCGCTCCCATCCCTACCTTAGCGAACGCCCAGCAAAGCGGCTATCCGTTTATAGCGCCTGAACTTGCACGTAACCACAACGCATTTCGCAAAACAGTCCCGGCGCGAAACCTCCTCCGCAGTGACAGACGAAAGCTCGCCACAGGCGAAAAGCCCCCAAATCCGCCCCGGTCTGAAACGAGCCCGCGTTAACCCCGTGAAAGCAGATAGTTAGCCACCGAATCGGGGGAGTGCACTTTACGTCACCTTCGCCTTACCCCCCTTGACCCTATTCGCGACTCCGCGCATATTCAACCCACCGAGTAGGGGGTTGTTAGGCCATTCCTGGGGGATCGTACATGGGGGCTGCTCCTGATTGGAAGGAACAGCGGCAGGTGGTTTCGCCGCTGCGGGCAAATGAAATTGAAAGCCGCACAGTAAGCGTCATCTCGCAGTCGCAGAAACCGGGGCTTCGTCGTTTCGCCCGCGTGCCCACTCATGCCGTTGGAGTCGCGCAGGAACGTCGCCGCAACCCGCGCGCCGCGCTTTCGCTTCCGTTACGCCTGCTACGCGCCGGGGACAGTCCCGAGCCCGTTCCGGTGACGTTGGTCACGCGCAATATCAGCTCCAGCGGCATCTACTTTCTGGCGCCGCGAAATTTCGAACCCGGCACGGCCATCGAACTCGAAGTCGCGCTCATCGAACGCCCGCTAGGCCAGGGCTGCGTTCAAATGTGTACCGCTGCTCACATCGTACGCGCCGAAGAAGTGGACATGCCCGGATGGCGCGGCTACGCTGCCAGCTTCGACGACTTCGCCCTGCGTCGCGACGACGTACTGCCTCTGCGCTACCAAAGCCACTAGCTCCGGCGCCCAGCCCGCCGGTACACCGTCTCCAATTACATCGCAACCCCGGCTCTGATACGATTCTTCGTCGTGCCATCCCGCAGATTCTCAGCCCGGACCATTCTGTTTGATTGGGACGGCACCCTCCTGAATTCCTACGCAGCCGACGTGGCCGCCTATCTCGCGATGTTCACGGCACTCGAAATCAAATTCACGGAACGCGACGTGGCTTTGCATTATTCTCCAAACTGGTACCGTATCTACCGCGCCGCCCTCATTCCGCGATCGAAATGGCTGGAAGCCAACCGCCTATGGGCACGAGCTTATAAGCTCGAAAGTCCCTCGCTCCTGCCGGGCGCCCGGGGCATCCTGCGCCGACTCGGCCTGAAATTTCGCCTGGGCATCGTGTCCAGCGGCAGCCGCGTCCGTGTCCGCCGCCAAATTCGCGAGTTCAACCTGCAAAATTATTTTTCGGTTTGCGTCTGCAGCGAAGATGCGCGCCACAAGAAACCGCACCCAGCCCCATTGCAACTGGCCCTCAAACGTCTCCGCGCAGATCCTGACCATTGCGTCTACATAGGCGACACCGCCGAAGACATCGAAATGGCAAGGCGCGCCGGAGTAAGAGCGATCGGTGTCCTGGGCCCCTTCCCCACTGCGGCGCGCATCCGTGCGGCAAAACCGGAAATCCTGCTCAAGTCAATCGGCGACCTGCCGCGCTACTTGCAAAGCGACAAAGAAAGTTAGTGAGGTGAAGGCCCAGATGCGCCCGGCCCAGAGTTAACCGGACTCGCTGCACCGGTGGGTGACGAAGACGATGCCGGCCCGGCTTGCACTCCAGTATTGAGCTTGAAATCAGTCGAACGAATCAGCAGTCGCAGAGGCAAATCGTCGCCCTGCTCCCCCTTCAGGTAATCGTCCGAACGCGTATATGTCGGCAGCCAGTATTTCCCCTGAAAATTCTCGCGGTAGGTTTCGAACATGGTAAAAGGCAGCGCCGTCCCATTTCCTTCCAGCTCGCTCACATATTTTCCATAGCTCTTGACGATCGCAAAATCCTGATCGTCAATCCAGATCACCCCCTCGAAAAATCGCTCCTTGCGGTTCAGTAATTTCGGTTTCACTTGGAAAATATAAGTGTTCAGTTGATCTAGTTTTTCCTGCCCCGCATATTTGAAATTATAATTGGCGATTTTGTCGGCAGTCAGCGGAAATTCGGGCATGCTCGCAATTACTCGAACATCCTCCAGCGAAAAATGCATCAGTTTCAAAGTAGATTCCGGCTGCTTGTCCACCCGCAAATACCGCTGCCCATCTGGTTTCATATACACCACGCCGCTAACACTGAAATTTCCGCCGGGATCGGTCAATTCATCCAGCCGAATCGTCTGCGTGAAATTGTAAGTATCGTAAGCCTTCTTCATCACTTCTTCATTCGCTGCGAATTTCTGAATGATCACGCTCTCCGGCACAGGGGGAGGTCCTGGGTGCGGTTCAGCAGGAATCCGCTTCACTTCAAACTTAGGCGGCGGAGCCTGCGGCCCGGCATCCTGCGCGCACAACGGCGCAGACACAGCTATCACAGCGGCGAAAGCCGCCACGCCAAGATAGGCTAGTCGTCTCTTTCCTCTTAACATTCGGTTCTTCAAGACTGGTCTACGCCTTCGAACTTGGGTAGGTCTTCGACTTTCTTACATTTTGACTCAAGGTTTTGACTTAAGACTTCGACGTAAGCCTTTGACCTCATTCTGAGCGCAGCGAAGAACCTCTCTTTGGTTCATGCCTCATTTAGATGCGGACCCAGGCCCCAGCGTCAAATCAAATCGCCTTTTCAGCAAGACAAAAAAGCCAGCCTCCAGCAACACCTGTCATAGCACACATCCTCAAGCTCGCCCTACAAAGCTCGCCGACCCTCTGGTAAAATCGCGAATTTGCAACGAAGTGCCGAGCTGCTCATGAAGGACATCGTCGAACCTCGTCAATCGAGACGCTATTTCATTAGCGGCATGGTACAAGGTGTCGGCTACCGCTACTTCGCCCAGCGCGCAGCACAACGTTTGGGCATGATGGGATTCGCCAAAAATCTGCGCGACGGCCGTGTTGAAGTTTACGCAATCGGCCATGAAGCTGCTTTAACCAAGTTCCGAGCCGAACTCGAACGTGGCCCGGACGGAGCATCCGTCTCAAGCGTCAGCGAAGAAGATGCTCCACTAGTAGAGGAATTTTCCAAACGTTTTTCAATTGAGCGCTAGGCCAGCCCAGAGCCCCACCCAGCCACCAAGGAGACGAATGAGCGACCTGAAAACGCTGATCCGTGAAATTCCGGATTACCCCAAGCCAGGAATTTTATTTTACGACCTGACCACCCTGCTCAAAGATCCGCAGGGTTTTCACGCCCTGGTCGATCAGCTCTGTGAGCAATACAACGGACACAAGGTAGACATCGTGGCTGGCATCGAAGCTCGCGGATTTATTTTTGCTCCAGCACTTGCCTATCGCCTGAATGCAGGCTTCGTCCCGGTGCGCAAACCCAAAAAGCTGCCCGGCAAGACCGCATCGATCACCTATCAGCTCGAATACGGCACGGACCAGCTCGATATCCACGCAGACGCCATCAAGCCAGGCCAGACCGTGCTGATCTGTGACGACCTCCTGGCCACGGGCGGCACGGCAGCCGCCACGGTAAAACTCATCGAACAATTAGGCGGCAACGTAGCCGGTGCCGCCTTCGCCGTCGAGCTTACATTCCTCAACGGCCGCGCCAAGCTCCCCGGCTTGCACGTGTTTTCACTGCTGAAATACGACAAGTAGGAACGGCGGTCCGGAAATTCAGAAGCATCTTAAGATGCGGCTGCATTCAAAGCGCGTCGCTCCTTCCACTCGATGCGTTCGTCATCCTGTATCCTAAGCGTTCTTTGCGAAGGGAGTGCAAGGGATGGATATCTCTCAGCTTTGCATCGCACCCGGCTAGCATGTTCGCGCAGAGCCTTGCCGGTTAAAGCTATCCTTGCGCGTTCATCTGCACTTGTACTTTCCCTCGCTGGCGCACAACTTCGAACAGCATCACCCCCGCCGCAACGGAAACGTTAAGTGACCGCACCGGCCCGAGCGTCGGCAGCGAAACCAGAAAATCACAGCGCTTGCGAGTGAGCTCGTGCAGCCCCTCGCCTTCGCCACCGAGCACAATTCCAAGCGAACCCTTGAGATCCACATCGGTGTAATGCTTTTCAGCCCGCTCGTCGAGCCCCACCAACCAATATCCAGCCTCTTTCATCTCTTCCATTGCACGCACAAGATTCTTCACTCGCGCGATCGGCAAATGCGCCAGCGCTCCAGCCGAAGCGCGTTCCACGGTATCGGTCAAACCCGCGGCGCGACGCTCAGGAATCACCACGCCCTGCGCTCCGGCCGCAAGCGCGGTCCTTACGATCGCGCCGAGATTGTGCGGATCCTCAATCCCATCCAGCAAAACCAGCAAACCCTGCGGCGTATTCGCCGCGAGCAAATCTTCCAGCCCTATGGCAGGTTTCGCAGCACCGAGCGCCGCCACGCCCTGATGCTCGCGCGTCCCCACCAACCGGTCAATTTGCTGTCGGTCCTCAAATCGAACCGGCACGCCCTTGCCCTTGGCCAACTGCACCACGGCCTCCACACGCTCACCATGCCGCCCGCGCGCGATCACAATCCGATCCAGCGCTCGTCCCGCAGTCAGCGCCTCTTCCACAGCATGAAATCCAGTTAGCCAATTCATCGCCATTGCTTAATCACGCTGTCACCCACCGCTCTTTGCCCCACACGCCCTATGTGTGCTCTCGAATACCTCAACTCTAAGGCCTTCGCGCGCGCCACAAATCACCGCTCAAATAATCGCCACCCACGCCTCTCTCACCCCTCCAACGTTGCAATCGTATGCGCCGCTATGGCCTCGCCGCGCCCGATTTCCCCCGTGCCTTCGTTGGTTTTGGCTTTCAGATTGATATGTTCCGGTACGATGCCCAACGATTTTGCCAATGCCTCTCGCATAGCCGGGAAGTGCGGCCCCAATTTCGGCCGCTCGCAAATCACAACCGCGTCCAAATGCACGATCCGCAGCCTGCGCGCATCGAGCAAATTTCGCGTATGCTCCAGGAACCTCAAACTAGACGCGCCCTTCCACTGCGGATCGGTGTCCGGAAAATGAGTTCCGATGTCTCCAAGCCCAGCCGCGCCCAGCAACGCGTCGCACAAAGCATGCGCCAACACGTCACCGTCGGAATGACCCACGGAACCCTTATCGAACGGAATTTCGATCCCGCCGATCATCAACTTGCGCCCTTCGGCCAGCCGGTGTAGGTCGTATCCAATGCCAGAACGGTTCATGTTCGGCGCCGCTCCTGTTCGAGATAAAAACGAGCCAGATCCATATCCGCGGGCCGCGTAATTTTCAAATTGCGCTCGGATCCGAGCACTACAAACACCTCATGCCCAAAACGTTCCACCAGCGCTGATTCATCCGACGCCACAATCCCATCGGATTGCGCTCTTCGAAACGCATCGCGCAACAACACATACGAAAATGCCTGCGGAGTCTGCGCCAGCACCACACGCTCGCGAGGAATTGTTGAAGTAATCAGTGCCACATCTTCCGGCAGGCTGGCGCGTTTCACTTCTTTGACGGTGTCGATCGCGGGAATACCCAAAATCACCGCGCCGCGTTTCTGCGCCTCCGCAATCACCCGGTCCAGTTGCGCAGCAGTCACGAACGGCCGCACGGCGTCGTGTACCAGCACGATTTCAGTCGCGGGATCCACTTGCGCCAGCGCATTGGCGACGGATTGCTGCCGCGTATCTCCTCCGTGTACCACGCGCGCGGGACGGCCCAGGCAGGCCTTGGCCACTTTGTCTTGCAGCGACACGATGTCGTCGGCGCGCGTCGCCAGAAAAAAATCGGTAATTGCGGCGCACGCTGCCAGACGCCGCAGCGCGAAAATCACCAGCGGCATGGAGTCCAGCTCGAGGAACTGCTTCGGCGTGTCTGCACCCATGCGGGTACCCAGACCAGCTGCGGGAATGATGGCGGCGATTCGACCCATAAAGGGTCAACAGTCTATCGCAAACCAGGGAACCAGCACAGACACTCTTGTCGTGGGAAGCTTTTCAAAATCATATTTGTAGCGGTGCGTCCGGCCCCTGTGGAAGGCGCCGGCTTCTGGCCCTGCGAAAGATCGTCTCGAAGAACGAGGCCTGAAGCCGCAACGGGGACTAGCTTCTTCCGGGCTCAGGATACAGTGGCCGCGCGGGACGTTCGCCACCGCCTTCACTCGTCCGGCCCGTCGATTCACCCAGCTGGCTGCCACCACTTGCCGCCATGCGGGGCATTTGCTCGCTGCGGTCGTCGTGTCGCCCGAAGATCATTTTCCCCGCGGTCGTCTGATGAACGGACGTCACGATAATGTCGATCGTCTTGTTGATCATTTTGCGCGCGCCATCCACAACTACCATGGTGCCGTCATCGAGATACGCCACGCCTTGGTTGTACTCCTTGCCCTCGCGCAAAATGAATACGCGCATGGTCTCACCGGGCAGCACCACTGGCTTCAACGCATTCGCCAGCTGATTCACATTCAGTATCTCGATCCCCTGCAGAGTGGCTACTTTGTTCAAATTAAAATCGTTGGTCACGATTTTTGCATCGTAGCGCTTGGCCAGCTCGATCAGCTTCAAGTCAACTTCTGGAACCTGCAGGAAATCGTCTGCGGCAATCTGCACTTCCAAATGCGCCATCTTCTGAATTCGTTGCAACACTTCCAGGCCGCGCCGCCCGCGTTGCCGTTTCAGCGGATCCGCGGAATCCGCCACCAGCTGCAATTCGTGCAACACGAACTGCGGAATGATCACAGTTCCATCCAAAAATTGTGCCTCGGCTATATCCGCCACCCTGCCATCAATAATCACGCTGGTATCAAGCACCTTGAACGAATGCTTCAAGCTCCGCTCGCTGCCAAACAATCCACCCAGCGCCTGCAAATTCAGCATGTCGCCCTTATTCGCCCCCAACACCACCCCTATGTAAGCCATCACCAGAAATGCCGCCAAACTGAAGAACGACCGCGTGCTTTCCGGCATGGTTGTATGCGTCAAAATCAGCGAGGTTAAGTAGGCGCCCAGCAGCCCCAAAATCGAACCGACCGCCGCGCCGATCAATCGCCGAAGGCTCGCATGCCGTAGCCGAAGCTCGAACAAAATCACAGCCATGCCAAACAAAAAACCTACGGTTGCGCCCAATTCCTTGGTCAACCCAAACGGCCGGAAGTGAAAACCCGCAGCGATACACACAGCCATAAAAACAATGCGGATTCCGAGCATGTCCCAAAACGTGCCAACTTGCTGGAGCGAACCGCGGGAGGCTACTGCCGTTTTCGGTACTGCGATTTCAGCCGCCTGAATGGCCTGGGGCCGATTCTGTGGACTAGGGGTAACCTGCATAAACCCACCTTATGAAAATCTGTATAAGACGAAGCGCGTCCAATCATTTCGTCTCGCAACAGCTTCACCGGCTTATGAAGTTTGGGCGCCTCGCCGGGATGATGGTGGTTTCTTTATAAAATCTTTATGAGGCGACAGTATATCACCGCGCACGAAGCGAGAGTCAACGGTAGGCCGAATCTGGTGGCGAATTAATACATGTGGACTGCCTGATGTACGACAGAAACGTTAAATAGGAAATGTTAGAGGTAGAACTTCGGAACGCGTGTTCCCAAAGCGCAAAGAAGGTCCGAGGTTACAGTGCCGATCTCGCGGGCGACGTCAGAAACTTCGATCGATGCATCGCCGTCCTTGCCATAAATTGTCACAATGTCCCCCAACTTCGCTTCTGGCACATCGGTGATGTCCAGCATGGTCAAATCCATCGAGATCGTACCCACCAAAGGCGCGCGTCGTCCGTGGACTAGCGCGCAGCCGCGGTTCGTCCGGATGCGAACAATACCATCCGCGTATCCCGCGTTAATCACAGCAATACGCGACGGCCGCGCTGCGACAAAACGCGCTGCATACCCCACGCTTTCGCCTTCGGCAACATCCCGCACCGAAATAATCCGCGCCCGCAGCGCCAAACTCGGTTGCAGACGAATCTGCCCCACGACTTCCTGCTTCTTCTGCGGCGGGTCGAACGACTGGTGGTAGCCGTAAAGAATCGCGCCGGGGCGAACCATATCCCCCAGCGTGGATGGTCGCGCGCAGATCGCGCCGCTGTTAGCCATATGCACGATTCCCGGCGAGATGCCTAGTTCCCGCATGCGCTGTAGGCACTCGCGGAAGATTTTCTCCTGGTCATCGGTCTGCTGCGCGGTGAAATCTTCTGCCGAAGCGAAGTGCGTGAACGTGCCTTCAAGTTCGATGTGTTTACAGTCCGCCAATTTGCGGACGAATGCTTCTATCTCGTCCGGTGAAATGCCTAACCGGTTCATCCCTGTATTAATCTTTAGATGGAATGGAACGCGCCGCTTTCCCCCCACCGCTTTGGCGCTACGTTCCCAGTGCGCCAGGTCGTCCACCCGAAAAATCGTAGGAGTCAGATTGTTCTTGAGCAGCCGCTTTTCTTCGCCCGGCCAGAAACCGGTCAAAATCAAAATGCGTTTGCGTATTCCCGCATCGCGCAGCTCGATGCCTTCGTTCGCGCAGGTCACCCCAAACCACTCGGTACCCGCCTTTTGCAACGCCTTCGAAATCGGCACAGCGCCCAAGCCATAGGCGTTCGACTTTACTACCGCCAGAATCTTGCGTTGCGCTCCCACATGCTTGCGAATCACCCGCAGATTGTGAAGGATCGCTTCCAGCGAAACTTCCGCCCAGACCGGCCGTCCTTCGAAATGGATGGGTTTCGACATCGTCTTTTAGAATGCCAGACACTCTCTCACAGGCGCGAATGAATTTCCCGCCGGCAACTGGCCCCGCGCCGTTTGTGTAAACACCCATTTTGGATTGCTGCAGGACGCGTGCCAATCAACAGGCAAGGAGCTTTCGCGGAGCTTACCTTAATAAGCTGAAAACGAGGGCCTTAACGGATGAGGTAATTCATGCAGGTAGCTCTCACGCGCCACTCAGCGTCCCATTGCGGGTCGCCGAACACAAGCGTGGTTCTGGTTACACGAGGCTGGTCTTCGACTTCTACTCTTCCCGCTCGCCGCCCACGCTCCACGCGTCTGGCGCAGCTTCTTCAAAGCGAGTATGGCGAGCGAGGAAAACAAAATTCAGATTGCCCGTAGGGCCATTGCGTTGCTTCGCGATAATCAGTTCGGCTTTGGCCCGATCTTCTTCTGGCAAATCGGTCTTGTAAAAATTGGGGCGGTTGATGAAAAGCACCACATCCGCATCCTGCTCGATCGCTCCTGATTCGCGCAGGTCCGCCAGCTGCGGCTTCCGGTCTTCCCGCTCCGGCGCACGCGTCAACTGGCTCAGCACAACGACCGGCAGCTTCAACTCTTTGGCCAACCCTTTCAGCGCTCGCGACATTCCGGATACTTCTTCCTGGCGGTTACTCTGCCGTCCCATGTTAGTGGGCACCACCAGTTGTAAATAATCGACGATAATCATCGAAAGCCCGCGATCGCGTTTCAAACGCCGAGCCTTCGCCCCCATTTCCATTACCGTCGAAGATGCGGAATCGTCGATCCACAGCGGCGCTTCAGCCAGGTTGGTCAACGCACCGGTTACTTTGCCCCAGTCGTCGCGATTCATGTGGCCGGTGCGGAATTTGTGCGCGTCCACCCGGGCCTCAGAGGCCAGCAAACGCAACAGTAGGGATTCTTTCGACATTTCCAAGCTGAAAATGGCTACTGGCTCGCGGTGGCGCACCGCGACGTTTTCCGCAATATTCAGCGCCAGCGCAGTTTTTCCCATCGAAGGGCGCGCCGCCAGAATAATCAGCTCGGACGGCTGCAACCCTGCGGTTTCATTGTCTAGGTTCGCGTAACCGGTCGCCAGGCCCGTAATGCGCCGGCCTTCGCTGAAAATCTTCTCCAGGCGCTCGAAATTGTCACGAACCAGTTCTTTAACCCCAATCAACCCAGCCTTTACACGATCTTCTGCCAGCTGAAAAATTACCGATTCCGCGCGATCCAGAATAACGTCCGCGTCTTCACCGGCGGCCAGGGCCTGCTCTTGAATCGCGGAAGCGGAAAAAATCAGGTTCCGCAGCACGGACTTTTCTTTCACGATCCGCGCGTAATATTCGACGTTCGTGATGCGCGGCAACCCATCGGCCAGCTGCGATAGATAAGCGATTCCCCCCGCCGCCTCCAGTTCACCGCGACGCGACAAATCTTCCATCAACGTCACGATATCGATGGCGTTCTGCTTCTCTCCCAACTGCACCATGCGTTCAAAAATCTGCCGGTGTTGCGACAAAAAGAAATCTTCGGAGCGCACCTTTTCCACGGCGGCATTCAGCGCATGGTTATCCAACAGAATCGCGCCCAGTATGCTGCGCTCAGCTTCCAGATTGTGCGGTAATGGTCGTTCGAGAGTTGCGTCGCCTGACATTTTCCTTATCGGTTCCTGCGTTCAACGGATCAATTCCTAACTTGGTCGATTTTGCACCTGCGAGCACGCGCGCGCAAGACATACCGCTCTTTGTCCGGTGAAATTCAGTTAAATTTGCGCTGGCGGCGAGAAAAGATTGTGCGCAGTTTGCGCGGGCCCGTCAACTGCAATGCTCGACAGACTTCTGTGGATGACTGCGGAAAAGTGGAAAACTTTTGTCAACACCTTGCGGCGGTTGACTCTGTAGCGGCCGCGTTCAGAGTCTGCGCGAGAACCACTGTTGTGCGTCGGGGGTACCGCTTCACGGTTTGCGCAAAAAAAAAACGAACTCTCAGCGGAAACAGTCGCGAGGACTTGTGATCCGGTTGTCCGGCATTTTTAGATTATTCTTCTTTTTTCACAGCAAGCTTCACGTTCACTGTGACTTCACGGTGCAATTTCACCGGCACTTCATACTCGCCCATTACTTTGATGGGTTCAGCCAGAACGATACGCTTTTTGTCGATCTCATAGCCCTTGGCGGCCAGTGCTTCAGCAATGTCACCCGAAGTCACGGAACCGAAAAGCTGGTCATTTTCCCCGGCCTTGCGCGTGAGTTCCAAGGACACGCCGGCCAGCTGCTCGCCCTGCTTTTGCGCGGCTTCTTTCTCGGTAGCTTCCTTCTTCGCGAAGTTCGCGCGCATCTTTTCCAAGCGCTTCATGTTCCCCGCTGTGGCCTCCAGCGCGAGTTTTCGCGGCAAAAGAAAATTGCGCGCATAACCTTCGGCAACTTCAATCAGTTGACCTCGGGTCCCCAGCTTTTCCACGTCTTCCTGCAAGATGATTTGCATCGTGTGTGCCCTCGATCCCTAGCGCCGGCCTGCCGCCGGCTTCTTGCCTTGTTGTTTTGCGCCTGCTATTTCTAGATCAGGCGAGCCGCACTATCAGGCGCGATTCGCGCGCCACGTATTCCTACAGCTCAGCGGCGAAAGGCAGCAACGCGATATTCTGCGCCCGTTTGATCGCCACTGTCAGCCAACGCTGGTGCCGCGCGCAGGTCCCAGTCATGCGCCGGGGCAGAATCTTGCCGCGTTCCTGAATAAACGGCGCCAAAATTTCGGCCTTCTTGTAATCAATATAATCAGCCTTGTCCACGCAGAACCGGCAAACCTTCTTCTTGCGCACGAAGCTGCGCTTGCCGCGTTTTGCTGGCCCACCGCTGCCGCCCCCGGGGCGTCCGCCACCGCCAGGTCCGCCAGGACCACCCGGTCCTGACGATCGCATGCCTCCCGAGGAAGGGCCGTGCGACTGTTGCATTGCGTTATCTTCTGCCATTCGAGTCTCCTGATTAAATTCCGTCCGTGATTCTAATTCCAATCTCAACGAAGCTCTTAGCGCTGCAGGGGTCGGCAGCAGGTTTGTAGGGCGCGGCTAAGCCCGCGCCCACCGCCGGCCGATTCCAAAAGGGAGTTAGCTTGAAGCCCCCTGCGGATGTCTCAGCGCTAGCGTCCTTAAAGCCATGCCGCGCGCAACCCTGGCCACGTAGACCTTATGCCGTAGGCGCGGCAGGCTCAGCCGGAGGCGGAGGCACCATCGGCGCCGCCGGCGTCGCCACCGTCTTCCGCGGTCGCCGCGCAGCGCGTCGCTCACGATGCTTCTTGAGCTTTTCCTGACGCTTCAATTCTTCATCAAGGCGCACTGTCAAATACTTAATCACCGGATCGGCAACCTTCAGCCGCCGTTCCAGCTCCTTCACCACTTCGCCGTTGGTCGACTTCACCACCATATAGACGAAGAAACCCTCGCGCAATTTCTGCACGCGATATGCCATGCGTTTCCGGCCCCATTTGGCCGTCGATTCGATCTTCGCGCCCTTCTCGCCGGCGGTGTGTTCCAGCGTCGCTATCAACTTGTCTATATCGGGCTCCGGTGTATCCGGCCGGCAGATAAAAATCAGATCGTACTGACGCTCTTCCATATGTCCTCGATTTCCTTCTTCCAGTATTCTGGCAGTAGGTCCACAAACTTCCGTGTTGAATCACTTCACCTCAGGCTTACTCCGCCCCTTCTTCCTCAGACTCCACGCGGCGATTAAACCGCGCCATGGCCTTGCCCACATCCTCGGTCAAAATCAATTCGACAGCATCGGCCGCGTCGCTCGCCATCTGCGCCGCAATCTCGCGTTCCGGCTTACGCATGTTCCCAAGAACGTAATCCGCCATGTCCTCCAGCGGATATTCCGGCTTCACCCCCAGCCGCACCCGAATAAATTCATTCGTCCCGATCGACGCGATGATCGATTTCAGCCCGTTGTGCCCGCCGGCGCTGCCTCGCTCGCGAATTCGCAGCATGCCCCAGGGCAGCACCGCTTCGTCACTGAGCACAATCATCTCAGCGGCCTTGCATTCGTAGCGCTCGAGCAACATCCGCACCGCAGCCCCGCTCAGATTCATCATCGTCTGCGGTTTGGCCAGCACCACTTCATTTCCGGCCAGCTTGCCAAGCCCGACATACGATCTCGCTTCCGGCCGCGTGATGCGAATTCCCGCGCGCCCCGCCACCGCATCCGCCGCCATGAATCCTAAATTGTGCGGCGTGTGTTCGTATTCCGGGCCAGGGTTCCCAAGGCCGACGATGAGTCTCATGTTTACCTGGGAACCCCGCCCGCCACAGGCTCGAAGTTTCTGCTAGCGGCGCCCTCGAAGAATTACTTCTTCTTCTCCGACTTCTCGGCCTTCGCTGGAGCCTCCGCCGCTTCGCCCTCGCCCTCTTCTTCCTTCTTGCCCTTCTTCATCACTTCCGGTTCCGCTGGCGCCGCTTCCGCCGTCACAGCCGCATCCGCGGCAGGTTCTTCTTCCTTCTTCAGAACCACCACGTGCGCGATTACACGCGTGGGATCGGTGAGCAACTTGATCTTTTGCGGATCAAACGGCAGATCGGCGGCGCGCAACTGCTTGCCGATCAGCATTCCGCTGACGTCCACCTTGAATTCCTCAGGAATGTCGCCGGGCAAGCACTCCACTTCCACTTCCCGCGTTACCGTCTCAAAAACTCCGCCCTGCATCTTCACGCCCTGCGGCTCGCCGAATGTGTGCACCGGCACCATGACCCGCATGCGCACATCCATCGCGATGCGAAACAAATCAACGTGCAACAATTTTCCGCTGACCGGATCCACCTGCCAGTCCCTCACCATCGCTTTTTCCGCGTCGCCGTCGGCCACTTGCACGGTGAAAATGGTGTTGTGACCCGTCTCCGAACGCAGAATACGCGCTACTTGCTTGGCATTCACCGCCAGCGAAATCGATTCTTTCTTCCCGCCGTACAACACCGCTGGCACCATGCCGGTCAAACGCGTACGCCGCGCCGGACCCTTCCCGCGTCCTTCGCGAACACTGCCTTCCACTGTAAATGTCTCCATGAAATCCTCTCCCGCTAGATAAATAACTCGCTGATCGACGTCTCTTCGTGAATCGATTGAATCCCGCGCGCCAGCAGAGGCGCTACGCTCAGCGCTTTAATCTTGCCCAGCTTCTGCGCTTCTTCACTCAATGGCACTGAATCCGATACCACCACCGCCTCAATCTTGGACTTCGCAATGCGCTCCACAGCCGGTCCGGAAAGCACCGCATGCGTGCACGCCGCAAAAACCCGTGTCGCGCCTTGCTCGGCTAGCGCTTCCGCCGTTTTCACCAGCGTTCCTGCCGTGTCGATGATGTCATCGATCACCAGGGCCGGCCGGCCCGCCACATCGCCGATCAGGTGCATCACTTCGCTCACGTTCACGTCGATGCGCCGCTTATCCACGATCGCCAAAGGCGCGCCAATCCTCTTCGCGAAAAACCGCGCGCGCTCCACTCCGCCCGCATCCGGCGATACCACCGTGATCGGCCCCAGATTCATCTTCTGAAAATATTCCACCAGCACCGGCGAAGCGAACAGGTGATCGACCGGAATATTGAAATAGCCTTGAATCTGCGGCGCGTGCAAATCCAGGGTCAAAACGCGGCTCGCGCCCGCTGTCTCCATCAAATCCGCAACCAGCTTCGCCGAGATCGCCACCCGCGGCCGGTCCTTGCGATCCTGCCTCGCATACGGGTAATACGGAACCACCGCCGTGATGCGCCACGCTGACGCCCGCTTGAACGCGTCAATCATCAACAGCAACTGCATCAGATTGAAATTCACCGGCGTGCTGCAAGGCTGCACCACGAACACATCCGCGCCCCGCACATTCTCTAAAATCTGGTAACGCGTCTCGCCGTCGCTGAATTGTCCGTGTTCCGCTGCGCCCAGATGCACGCCCAGATACTTGCAAATCGAAGTCGCCAGCGCGGGATTCGCGGTGCCGCAGAAAATTTTGAACTTGTCGTCGCCCAAAAAGTGCCCCTCAAATTAGTGCCGGGCGCGCACGCCAGCCCAAAGCACGGCCATAGTCTTCCCTGGATAGGGTTTCAACGACGAAAACCGAATCTTTCGGGAACGCACGAGCGGCTCGGCGCGCCTGCGCTGGGTTTCGGAATACTCCGAACACCGCCGACCCGCTACCCGCCAGCGCGGCATCTGCGGCTCCTTGCTTGAGCAATCCCTCCCGGATTTCTCCCAGGCGCGGATATCGGCGGAAGACCGGCTTCTCGAAATCATTTGAGAGGCCCGCCCCCTGTCGGCTCCAGCACAGAGCGCAGAACCTCAAGATTTTAGGGGCTTCCGCGCGTTTTGTCAATTCTTCAGAGACCCACTCATAGGCCTCCTTGGTGCTGACGCCGGTGTCTCGCGGTGAAACCACCAGAATAGTTTGCTTCGGCATATTCGGCAGCGGGTAGATCTCATCTCCGCGGCCCACCGCCAGCGCACGGCCGCCAAACAAGAAAAACGGAATGTCCGCGCCCAGTCCTGCCGCAATTTCCAGCAATCGCTCAAGCGGCACGGTCGCCTTGGTCAACCGAAGCATTCCGATCAACGCCGCGGCCGCATCGCTCGATCCCCCGCCCAAACCACGAGCGACCGGAATCTTTTTCTCCAGATGCGCGGTCACGCTGCCCCGAAATCCGATCTCGCGGCGAATTGCTTCCACCGCGCGATACACCAGATTTTCCGGCCCCAATGGCAAATTTCGATCGTTCGATTCCAAAGTAAAGGAGTTGGTTTCCGAATCCGGACTAAAAGAAAGGCTCAGGGTGTCGCGCAGCGAGATCGCCTGGAATATCGTGCGCAGCTCGTGATAACCGTCGGGACGTTTTCTCACCACGTCCAAACATAAATTTATTTTTGCAAACGCGGGCAGGCGCAAGGATTGTGTCTTGCGATTTTTACGATCCATGCGGGGAGCTTACTGCGGTTTAACGGAATCCGGCGAAGTTTTCTGTGCCGTCCGCCGCTTCAAATCTTTCAGCTGCGCGTCAAGCTCGGTCACCTTATCGGCCTCGTAATCGGCGGGCGCCGATTTCTGCCACTCATTCAACGCGCGTTCCCAATAAGCCGCTGCGCGATCCGGCTGCCCCAGCTTCGCGTAAACATCCCCAAGATGCCCCAGGATAGTGGGATCGTGGCTCTGCCTCTCGGCAGCCTTGCGCAAATTCTCTTCGGCCTCAGTCAGTTTATTCTGCTTGTAGTAAGCCCAGCCCAGGCTATCCAAATAAGCGCCATTGCTCGGTTCCTGCGTCACCGCCTTCTGGATCATCGCGGTTGCTTCGTCCAGCCTTACCCCGCGGTCCGCCAGCATATATCCGTAATAATTCAGCGTGGCGGCATTATTCGGATTCACGTCCAACACCCTGCGAAATTCCTGTTCCGCCAGCTCGAATTTTTTCTGCCGTTCGTAAATAGCTCCCAGCATGAACCAAACTGTCTCTCGGTCCTCGTTGCCGCGCGACATCTGTTCGGCCTTCTGCGCCGACTGCTCCGCGTCCGCGTATTTCCTGCCGCGTTCCTGCACCTGCGCCAGGTTCAAATAAATTTCCTGGTCGCTGTCGTTGCCCCGCAGCAGTCCGTTCAGCAATTTGGTCGCGGTATCGGTGTCGGACTTCTCGCCGTAAAGCATCGCCAGCGTTACCGTCAAACTCGCATCTTTCGGCGCCGCTTCCAGCTCTTTTTTGGTCTCGGCAATCGCGCGATCCAGGTCGCGGCTTTCGCGATAAGTATCGATCATCAGCATCTCAGCGCGCTTCTGCGCATCCGGACCCAGCTTGGCCATTTCCTCGTACGCGTGAATCGCCGCCGGATAGTTTTCTTGCTCGCGGTAAGCATGCGCCAGCTGCTCGTACAGAACCGCTAGCGCGTTGGGGCTTGATTCCGGGCCTTGCGCGTTGTCGCCCTCAGTCCCACCCGCGCCTGCGGCGGCATCCGCGCTTGGAGCGGTGTTGTGCGAACCGTTCGCCTGATTCTTCATCCCGGCGATCGCGTCGCTCAAGACTTTCACCGCGTCGCCGAATCTCCCCTGGTCCTCGTACAACAGAGCCTCGTTGTACAGCACTTCCAAACTACCGGGCGAAAGCTGCTTCGCGCGCAGCAAACTCGATTCCGCCTGCTCGAACTTTCCCAATCGCCGGTAAAGCTGCGCCATGCGCAAATAATTCTCGGCGGTCCCCGGCTCTACCTCCGAAAGACGCTTGAATTGCTCCAGCGCCTCCGCATATTTATCCTGCGCCATCAAAGCTTGTGCTAAACCATGCAGGTGGCTGGGATCGTCCGGGTCTTCCTCCACCGCCTTGCGGTAGGCGTCTTCCGCTTTTCGGTAATCCTTCTCCTGCGAATACGCGTCGCCCAATAAATCGTAAACTTCCGGCGCGGAAGAATCGCTGGCGGCGTCCGAAAGTATTTTTACGGCCTCCTGCGAGCGTCCTTCATCCATCAAGAGCTGGCTCAGCTGTTCGAGCCCCGGCCCGTTGCTGGGATCGCGTTGCAACAAATCGCGCAGCACTTTCTCGGCTTCGCTATGCTTGTTTTCAAAACGGTAAAGGCGGGCCAGCCACAACTCGGAATAGGCGTCGTCGGGCTGCAGCTTCAGAATTTCCTGGAACTGTCCAATCGCTTTCTCCAGATTGTCTTTCTGCACTTCGCCCGCGCCCATATCGCCCAGCGTGCGAACGTAAATCCGCGCCAGCAGGCGGTGCGCTTCCACATTACTTGGGTCGGCTTTCAGCGCCGCTTCCGCCTGAACCACGGCGTCGCGTATGCGCTGGGACTTGGCGTAAATCTCCGCCAGGCGCTCCATGATCACGGCAGAATCCGGGGCCAGTTCCAGCGCTTTCTTGTAGGAATCAATCGCTTGCGTCGCCATTTCCGACTGACCGGTCATTTCAAACTGCATCTCCGCGACATGGCCCAGAGTGAAATAGTAGTAAACGTCGCCAGCTCCCTCTTTCGACGCCGAGCCGCTGCCCTTGGCCGATTGGGTTGCCGTGGACGCCGCTACAGAACTGCCAGCCTCTGCCGGAGCTTGCTCCGGCGATGAGTCCTGCGCCCGCGCGGCCGGGGCAGCTGCGATGAACCAGATAAATGCCGAAAGAGTGATGCAAATAGTAGTTGTCATGCGTCCTTCGTAAAACTCCATTATCGTATACCCCGGTACACCGGTCAAAGTAATAGCGGCAAACGGCTCTTATTCGTAATCGCGCACTAGGTTGGACGCGCAGAACTTGCATGCGGATACTTCCGTGCTACAGTTTTTCATAAGGGTTTGTAGTATCAGCGCTAAATCGGCTGATTCCTGACCAGTTGCCGGCTCTTTCCAGCGGAGGAAGCACTCTATGTTGGCAGCAAGGCGCGCGGCGGTTCGAATCTTCGCAATCGCCGTGCTATTTGGATTACCGGCATTATTACCGGTTAATGCCCAACAGTCTTCTAGCGCGGCTAGACGCCCAGGCTCGAAACCAGTCACCGGCGCGGCGCCCGATGCCACTTCTCCGTCGGCGGTTCCTCAAGACCCTTCGACCGCCAAATTATCCAACTTCGCCTGGCTGGAGGGCCGCTGGCGTGGCGAGTGGGGACCGCGCACTGCCGAGCAAACCTGGATGGCTCCCATAGCGGGGACGTTGGTGGGAACCTTTCGCCTGGTGGAAATGGAAAAGCCGCTTGTAATCGAGCTTTTCACCTTGGTGCAGAGGCCAGATGGAATCAATTTCTATTTCCGGCACTTTACGCCGGAACTTGTGCCGTGGGAAAAATCGGAAGCTACTCTCTTAAATCTCACCAGTCTTGATACCAATAAATTCGTCTTTGAGAATCGTGTAAGCGGAATGCCCAAGAGTGCGACCCTTACCAGAATTAATGCTGACACCTATATTTCGCGCTCGGAATTAATTTCAGAGAAAGGCGATCCGCAAACGATTGAAATTACGTACCATCGTCAACCGCCGGCTGCCACGGCAGCTAGTGGCGGAAATGGCGCACGCCCGAAAAAACCATAGCCATACCTCGTTTGTTGGCGGCTTCCACCACATCCGCATCCCGTACGGATCCACCGGGCTGAATCACCGCAGTCGCCCCGGCTTTTCCCGCTTCTTCCACGCCGTCTGGAAAAGGAAAGAAAGCATCCGAAGCTACCACGCTGCCCTCTAGCGACAGCTTGGCTGTGGCCGCCTTGATTACCGCGATTTTCACCGAATCGACCCGGCTCATTTGACCCGCCCCGACGCCTACCGTCTGCCCATCAAGCGCAAAAACAATGGCGTTCGATTTCACGTGCTTGCAAACCGTCCATGCGAACATCAGCGCGCGAATTTCCGCTGGCGTTGGCGCGCGGTCGGTCACCACTTTCAAATCGGTTTCAGCCAGTTCGTGACGATCCCGCTCTTGCGCCAGCATTCCGCCGGAGATGCGCTTCAAATCCATTTCTTCCACATACTCGCCGCGTTGCAATTCCAGCAGCCGCAGATTTTTCTTGGCTGCCAGTTTCTCTAGCGCCGCCGCCTCGTATCCAGGCGCAACAACGCATTCCACAAAAAGTTTTGCCACTTCTTCCGCCGTGCCTGCGTCTAGCGCGCGATTGAATGCCAGCACCCCGCCGAAAGCGGAGACCGGATCGCAAGCAAGGGCTTTTAGGTACGCCTCGATCAACGAATCTTGCTCCGCGGCGCCGCAGGGATTGTTGTGCTTGATGATCGCCACCGCCGGGCGGTGAAATTCCGTAGCCAACCCCCAGGCCGCATCCAGGTCGGCCAGATTGTTGTAAGAAAGTTCTTTGCCTTGAAGTTGTTTTGCTCCAGCGAGCCCGGCTGCTGGGCTTCCGGCCGGAATGTAAAGCGCTGCCGCTTGATGCGGATTTTCACCATAGCGCATGGATTGCCGCCGCTCCAGTGCAATGTGAATCCGCTCCGGCAATTTGTCCAAATCGCCGATCGATGTTTTCCCCGATTTACCGTCGCTCACTTTCAACCGTTCCAGCTCCGTCGCGATTTCGCCATCGTAGCGCGCAGTCTGGGCAAAGGCTTTACGCGCCAGGGCCAGTCGTGTTGCTAGGCTCAGCTCATGACCTTCGCGAAGTTCGTCCAAAATTGCGGCGTAGTCTGCGTGGTCCGTAATCACGCCCACGCTCTGAAAATTTTTCGCCGCTGAACGCACCATCGCCGGCCCGCCGATATCGATGTTTTCGATCAGCTCCTCCGCGGTGACGTCCGGCGCTTCTGCCGTCGCGGAAAATGGATACAGATTCACAACCACCAGATCGACCGGCACGATGCCGAATTCTTGAATCTGGTTGACGTCCTTTGGCTTCGCCCGCTGAAACAAAATTCCGCCATGAACTTTTGGATGCAAGGTCTTTACCCGCCCGCCTAGCATCTCCGGCCAGCCGGTCAATTCCGCCACATCGTGCACCGCAACCCCGCCCTCGCGCAATAATTTCGCCGTCCCGCCGGTCGATACGATTTCCACTCCGAACGATGCTAGTTCACGCGCAAATTCCACGATGCCTGTCTTGTCGTAGACGCTGATCAGCGCCCGCTCAATCGCCACGATGATTCCTCCCGGATAGAAAAGCCCAGTCAGTGTATGCGAGTGAGAAAAAAATCGGAAGGAGCCAGGAACATTTCAAGTGGGTCAAACCGGCGGAGAATCTGCGGAACGAAAAAAATCTTGCTTCCAGCTAATTTGAAACGCGAGCTTTCAACTTCACGCGGCCACCTTCTATACTCACCGAATATTCGATTTCACGGCCGCCTTTATCCTTCAAATCCTTGGTCTTTTGTTGGACGAAGCGCTGGAAATCTTTCAGGCTCGGCACACCCGCCTGCTCGCCAGTTTCGCTGCGCGCTTCCACCAGCCGCTGGTATAACTTCTCCACCTTTTCAGCGTCTTTTTCCGGATCGGAAACCGCCGTGGGGAATTCAGCCATCGCGTACCGCGTTTCCGCTGCGTGCGTTGCAGCGTCCGCGGCGGCATGGGCAGTCACGCTCGCCTTGGATGCGATTGCTGCATGATCTTCCGCGCTTCCGGCGGCCGTTTCAGCCGCGCGTGTTTCCATCTGTTGCACTGCAACTTTCCGCGAACGTTCCGCCTGAATTGCTTTCGCCGCCGCGCCGTAGTGGTGCTGCGTGCTGCCGGACTCCTTCAAAATCAGTTTCTTGCGCCACATGTCTTGATACTTCGCGTAGGTGGAAGCAAGGTTGCTATAGCGAAATCGTTGCCCGGACGAAAGCTCCGCCGTGCGATCCGCGTAGCGCTTTAAATTCGTTTCGAGACGCCACTGCGTATCCGTAGGAGACCTGGACCGACCCCCGCCGAAATATTGCTCGAACTCGATCTTTAGCGTGCGGATGTCCCGCTCGATATTTGACAGCTCTTCGTCGACTGTACTGGCGATTGTTACAGTTTTTGCCAACAAGTCACCTGTGAACGGCTTTACAACGGTTTCACAGCCCAGGAAGTTCCGATCTGATGCAAGTAGACCTCCAGCGTAGAGTCTAGACCCTGTTTTTGTCAATGCGAGCATGGCCGAGCTTGTCGCAAAGGGAACACCCGCGCGAATGGACATTCAATTGCCAGCTCTTATGGGCTGTGCTCAAATGTGTTAACGATGAGTCCGGCGAACCCGTTGCCCAAACCCGAAGCCGAAACAGCACGAAGCGCGGGTCTGCCCCTTCGCTCGATCCCCTCTGTCGACGAGCTGCTCGGTCAGCCAGGCCTGGTACCGCTGACCAAAAAATCGGGACGCGCGATCGTCACACAAGCCGTTCGCAATGTTCTTGCCGCTTTGCGTGCGCGACTGAAAAACGAAGACGCGCAATCGGGGACGGCGAACACTGAAATATTCAGCGCTGCCAATCTGGTAGCGGCAGTCGCGGTAGAGGTTGAAAGCCTGTTAGCCCCTTCTCTCCGTCGCCTTATCAACGCTTCCGGCGTCGTCTTGCACACCAATCTCGGTCGTGCGCCTCTGTCTCCCGAAACCGCTGCGCAAATTGCCGCTACCTCTACCCACTATTCGAACCTCGAATACGATATTTCCCTCGGCGAACGCGGCAAGCGCGACGTCCACACTTCCCGTTTACTCGCGGAACTGGTCGGCGCCGAAGCCGCGATCGTTGTGAACAATAACGCTGCCGCTGTATTTCTGGTGCTCAACACTCTGGCCAAAGGCTCGGAAGTGATTGTGTCCCGCGGCGAACTGATCGAAATTGGCGATGGATTCCGCATCCCGGACATTATGGCGGAAAGCGGCGCGATTCTTCGCGAGGTCGGAACAACGAACCGCACACGCTTGCGGGATTACGAGCGCTCCGTAAATGAACGCACCCGCCTGCTTCTTCGCGTGCATCCCTCAAATTTTCGTATCACCGGATTCACCGAGCGCCCCACTCTCGAAGAATTAGCCGGGCTCGGCGAACGCTTTAACCTTCCGGTCTATGAAGATCTCGGTTCCGGATGCATCGCCGATCTTACCTCCAGTGGAATCGCGGAGCCTGTAGCGCGCGCCAGCTTCGTTGCCGGAGCGTCGGTCGTGACTTTCAGTGGCGATAAATTGTTAGGGGGGCCGCAGGCGGGAATCATCGCCGGAAAAAAAGAACTGCTGGACCTTATCCGGCTCAATCCGCTGTTTCGCGCGCTCCGCGTCGACAAACTCACCATCGCCGCGCTGGAAGTCACCATGAAATGCTATCTGCGCGGCGCACTCGATGAAATTCCTGCCTTGCGCATGATCCGATTATCTGCGGAAGAAATTGGCAGGCACGCCCTGGATTTTTGCGAAAAATTGCGCCTCGGCTTGCGCCCGGATGTAACTGTCGAGGTTCGCGCCGGATTTTCAGTAATCGGCGGCGGTTCCACTCCCGATCGGCAATTACCGACGCACCTCATTTCGATCAAGAGCCCAAGCCGATCTGCAACCGAGATGGAACGCCGCTTGCGAAACCCTCCAAACCCCGGTTCGATAGGAGCAGCATCGCTTCCCCTGGTGCCCGTGGTCGCCCGTATCGAAGCCGACCGGCTGCTATTTGATTTACGAACGGTGCTCCCCGGGGAAGAGCCGGAACTTCTTCACGCGATTCAAGCAGCTGTCGCTTAGCTGGGAGCCCCACCACTTCATCCGACGCGGAAATCGGCCAATCGGCTAAAGCCGGTTAATTACTCCGGCCACGCACCCTGCGCCGAATCCGTTATCGATATTCACCACGCTGACGTTTGAAGAACAGCTGTTCAGCATCGCCAGCAACGCAGTCAATCCCCCGAAGCTTGACCCGTAACCGGTGCTGGTCGGCACCGCAATCACCGGCGCCGACACCAACCCTGCAACCACGCTGGGCAGCGCTCCCTCCATCCCCGCCACGCAGATAATCACTCGCGCTTGCATCAATTTTTCCCGATGCTCCAGCAGCCGGTGCAATCCGGCCACACCCACGTCATAAATCGCTTCGGCACGATGCCCCATCATTTGCGCCGTAACCAGCGCCTCCTCAGCCACGGGAATGTCGCTCGTTCCGGCAGTGACCACTAAAATGAACCCCTTCCCGTTATTCTGCGCGCTCCGCGAAATCGTAATCGCGCCGGAAAGCCCGTGGAATTTCGCCGCACGCGAGATTTTCTTCACAGCCGCGAAAATCTGCTTATCCCCGCGCGTGATCAAAATGTTATGAGACGATTTCGCGCGCAGCATCCCCCGCACAATTTCCGCCACTTGCTTGGGCGTTTTTTTGCGCGCGAAAATAACTTCCGGAAACCCCTGCCGCAGCGACCGGTGGTGATCGATCTTCGCGAAACCCAAATCCTCATACGGCAGCTTCTTCAGCTTTTCAACGGCGCTCTCCACCGTCAGCTTCCCGCCTTTCACCGCTTCCAGAAATTTGCGAACTTCCCGCTCATCCATCGTGTCCACCCCGGGCTTTCCATCCTAACATCGCGGCTCTACACCCTGCTCCTGAACGGCCAGATCGAGGACGTCGGCAGCCGAGGTTTTCCTCACGATTCGTGTTACAGTGCGCCCAACCGAAAGCGCAACTCTGCCTATAAGCCTTTCGAATATCAATATCCATCTCTGGAGGCACAGCTATGAGTTTACTTTGGGAAATTATTATCGGCATACTCGCGGGATTTCTCGCCGGCAAAATTGTCAGAGGTTCCGGCATGGGCGTGCTGATCGATCTTCTCGTCGGAATCGTCGGCGCGGTTATCGGCGGGTGGGTATTTACGCTGCTCCGTCTCGCTGCTTATGGTTTGGTAGGCCAGCTCGTTATGGCCACCGTTGGCGCCATCATTTTATTGCTAATCGTCAGCGCCATCCGCAGATAAAATCACGCCCGTCGCTCGCCACAGGCTTTTCGGCAACGAGCAACAAGCAACGACCTTCCCGCCTGGCTGGCGCTGGCCGCACACGATGGGTCAGCGCCCCATCTAGTCTTCCACTTTGCCCGTAACGTCCACAACGCTGACCGGACCATACTTCTTCAGCACGTCTTCAATCTGTTTCCGATCGCCCACGCAAATCCACTGGATGTGATCGAGGTCCACAAATTTCTTCGCGGATGCCTGTACCCCCGCAGCGTCGATTGCCGCAATTTTGTCCGGATACTTGTCCCAATAATCCACGGGCAGCCCATAGTACTGCACAGTCAGCCAGTCGTTCAGAATCTGGCTCGGCTGCTCCAACGAAAGCGCGAAATTCGCGATGATCGCCCGGTGCGCATCGTCCATCTCACCCTGCGGCGTCGGCTCATTGTTGATCTTCTTGAATTCGTAAATAAATCGATCCATGGCCTCCCCGGTCACAGGCGTGCGCACCGGCGACAACGCTTGCCAGTCGCCGCGATAAATCTCAGTGCTGATTCGACTGTAGGCTCCATAGGTCAGGCTGTGCTCTTCGCGCAAGTCGAGGAACAACCTCGCCTGCGGGCCGCCTCCCACCACCTGATTCATCACGGCCAGCCCGTAATATTCAGGATCGGTGCGACGAATCGTGCGATCTCCTCCGATGATGAAAGTCTGCACCGATCCCGGCCTATCCACCAAAGTGATCTTCGTCGGCTGCGCGCCCGCCTCTTCCGGAAATTTTTCCTGCTGCTCCTCTTTTCCCGTCCACGCGCCGAAATACTTTTCGATCAAACCCTGCATTTCAGCCGAGTTGAAATCGCCAGTCACTCCCAGAATTGCGTTCCCCGGCACGTAATGGCTGCCGTGAAATTTCTTCAAATCCCCCTCGGTGACTTTAGCGATCGATTCTTTTGTAGGCGCAGCGATGGCCATTGGCGTATCGCCATACAGAACCTGCTTGAATTCCTTCGTAGCCAAAAACTGAGGGTTCGAAAGGCGTTGCTCCAGACTCGCTCCCTCGTTCTGTTTAAATTTCGCCAATTCGTCGTCGGGAAATTTCGGGTGCAGCGTCACGTCACTCATTAAATCCAGAATCTTGCCGGCATCCATCGCCAAACCGGACGCGGTTACCGTCGTGTAGCTCGATCCGAACCGGGAACTTGCTTCCAGTGTCGCGCCCAGCGAGTCCACTTCATTCGCGATCTGCTCGCTGCTCCGCTTCTCGGTTCCTTCGCGCAACATTCCTGCGGTGAATGACGACAATCCCGGCAACTCCGCGGGGTCCGCCAGTTGCCCGGGCCGAATCCACATCGTGAAATCGACGGTTGGCAGCTTGTGGTCCTCCTCCATCACCAGCGTTAAACCGTTCTTCAGCTTCACCACCGTCGGCCGCGGAAGTTGCACACGCAATATTTCCTTGTTCACCGGAGCGCGATTCAGCCGCTGCACCTGGCTGAGAGCCGTGCCTTTATCCTGAGCTTGCGCCTTCGCGCTTTGAGGCATCGCCGCCAAGCCAAAAATCAAAACCACCAGACCAATGCGCAACAGGGACCTCGACGAACCCCCGCTGCGGCCTGCCATCGTTAATTCCTTCGCTGGCTCTCTCATTGCGCCCCCTGGGCTGCCGCTTTTTCCTCCGACGCCGGATACGTAACCACTACGGTGCGCTGGTCGCGCGCCAGATATTTCCTCGCCACTGCATTCGCCTCCTCCACAGTGACGGCGTTTTCTTTCTCCACGATGGTGTTAATCAGGTTCGGATCGTCGAAATACACGGTGTAATTACCAATCAGAATTGCCGTGTAAAGCGCCGACCGCCGCCGCTCGATGAATTCACGCAGAATCTGAACCTTGGCCTTATCCAATTCCGCTGGCGTAATTCCAGCTTTCAGCAAAGCGCCAATTTCTTCGTCGATTCCTTTTTCCAGGTCCTCCATTTTCACTCCCGGACGAGGAGTCGCGGAAATATATAGCTGGCTGGTGCCAATGCGCGTATCGCCCTGCACCTGCACTTTCGAGGCAAGCTGCTTGTCTTTCACCAGGTGCTGATAAAAACGCGAGCTTTCGCCTTGGCCCAGAATCACCGCCAGCTGCTGCGCCGCATAGTTGTCCGGCGTGTTCCCTGGGGGTATGTGATACGCGATATCGATTTCCGGCAAACGCGCCAGTGGATCGTAGATAATTTCTCGGCGTTCCCCATAATGCGCTTCGTCCGCCAAGCCCACTTTCGGCGGAGTAGGCTGCGACGGGATCGCCCCGAAATACTTCTTCACTTTTGCTAGCGCTTCGTCCGCATCGAAATCGCCCACCAGTGTCAGCACTGCATTGTTCGGCGCGTAGTAAATGCGGAAAAAGTCCTTAACGTCGTCGATGGTGGCGGCGTTCAGGTCGGTCATTGATCCGATGGTCGAGTGTTTGTACGCGAAATTGTCGTAAGAGAGATTGTCCAGGTCCAGTTGCGCGCGCCCGTACGCCTGGTTGTCGATTCCTTGCCGCCGCTCTTCCTGCACCGCATTGCGCTGGTTATCCAGGTTCGCTTGCGTCACATTTAGCGAGCGCATGCGATCCGCTTCCAGAAATAATCCCAGCTCCAGCTGGTTTTTCGGCAACTCCTCGAAATAGGTCGTGCGGTCTTCGTTGGTCGTGCCGTTCATCCCGCCGCCGTTGTTGTACACCTGGATGAAGTGCTCACCCTTGCCCACATTTTCCGACCCTTGAAACATCATGTGCTCGAACAGGTGCGCGAACCCCGTCCGTCCAGGCCGTTCGTTGCGGCTGCCGACGTTGTAGCAGACGTCGATCGCATACACCGGTGCGGAGTGGTCCGGAACCAAAATCACCCGCAATCCGTTTTCCAGTTTCAAATCGCGAAACTCAAGTTTCGGCAACTTAATCCGCGCGCTGGAATTTTGCCCCTGGTCCGGCGCCGCGTCCACCGCCCGGCCACCAGTCAGCGCGAGCCCCAACGCGGTGCCGAGCGTGGCCCCAAGCAATGCAATCCGCTTCCACCGTGCAATCATTCGAATTCCTCCAAATAGCGGCGTGTATTTTCCATCATTTACAGGTTATGACGCAACGAGAAGCCACTAGTTAGCGCCCGCACCAGCAGTAAGGCGAGTATTCCGCGTCCCAGCATAAACACGCCATAAACACGATTAACCCGAGTCCGCATGAACTATTGCTCTCCGCCGTAGCCTTTGTTTCTGAGGGTGCCGCACTCTTTGTCGCTTTTGCAAAGGGTGCGCGGCTGCAAGGTAGACATTAAAGAAAACGTCCGAGCGCCGAAGGTGCAATACATGCTTCACCCCACGCCTGGCACCGTTTCGCATTTTGGAATTTCAAACGCCCGAAAACAATTGGCCTGTCGACGCTGTCCCAATTTGGGAATTGCGGCCCCACTTCCGATATGTGTACTCTTGAATATACACTAATCATATGATAACGTGAGTCGGGCATTTATACGGACCCAACAAAGGCGCAGCATGCAAACGACGCTAGCGCACGCCGGGAAATCTAACATCACAGGGCGGCGTAAACGCGCACGCGGGCGCCATACGGGCTCCTTTGCGCCTCTGCGGTTGGACGTTCCTTACGCAATCGTAATCTGCCAACGCGCCGCAAACGCTCACGCCGCTCACATTTCTAATCGTCACTCCGGCCGATTAGAAATGGCCGTAACTCAAAGAAAACAAACCACAGCACCCATTTCTAATCGTCAATTTTTTGCAGGGTTCGCCGCGCCGCAGCCTTGACTTTGTCAAAACCCGCCACCTAAACTCGAAGGTTCGCTACCTACAAATGTCCAAGCCAAGCGGGACCACCATTACAGTCGGAATCACCGGTGCCAGCGGTGCCATTTACGCCCAATCGGTGCTGCGATTACTCGATTCCGATCGACGGGTCCAGCGCGTTTTTCTCATTGTCAGCGAAGCAGGAGCGCGGCTGCTAGCCACCGAACTCAATATCGTCGCCACCGATGCCAAAAATCTTCCTTTGCTTCTAACCGGTTCCGCGGCGAGGAAAATTGAATATCTTTCGAACAAAGATATCGGCGCCAGCATCGCTTCGGGCAGTTCCCGCGTGGACGCAATGGTCATCGTGCCGTGTTCCGCGGGCGCAATGGGAGCGATCGCCGCCGGCACTGCCAGCGATCTGCTCACACGCGCCGCCGATGTGTGCCTGAAGGAACGAAGCAAGCTGGTTCTATGCCTGCGCGAGACTCCACTGAACCGCATTCATCTTCAGAATGCGCTAAGGGTCCACGACGCGGGCGCGGTTGTGATGCCTGCGATGCCAGCCTTTTACTATGCGCCGAAAACCATCGCCGATATGGTCGAGCAATATGCCTATCGCGTTCTTGCGCAGTTAGGCCTGCCGCAGGAAAAGCAGTATCGTTGGAGCGGCGGAGCTTCGAACAACCAAGCGAAGAGCGAAAAATGATTTCGAATACAAATAGTAGCCTTAACCGCATGCGCTTGGTGCTCGAAATGATCAAGTTCGAGCACTCCGTTTTCGCGCTGCCCTTCGCGCTGGTTGGCGCTCTGCTGGCGGCTCGTGCCGGCGGCGCATTGCCCAGTCTGCGGCAATTCGTCTGGATAATCGTCGCCATGGTTGGAGCTCGCTCCGCCGCCATGACCATGAATCGCATCGCGGACATCGATTACGACCGCCGCAATCCGCGCACAACGAATCGCGCGCTTCCGAAAGGCGAGCTGTCGCTTGGATTCGCCTACGTGTTCACCGTGCTGGCTGCGGCCTTGCTGGTTGTGGCGGCCGGGCAATTGAATTCTCTGGCCCTCAAGCTTTCTCCCATCGCCCTCGCGGTTCTCTTCTTTTACTCCTACACCAAACGATTTACCGCATGGTCGCACTTTGTGCTCGGATTCTGCCTGGGCATGTCTCCTGCTGCTGCGTGGATCGCAATTCGCGGCTCACTCGATCCGCGCATGTTGATCCTCTGCGCCGCCGTCACTCTGTGGGTCGGTGGTTTCGATGTTCTATACGCCTGCCAGGATGTGGAATTCGACAAAGCTGCCGGTCTGTATTCAATTCCTAAAGCGTTCGGCGTGGCCCGCGCGCTGAAAATTGCACGGATGATGCACATCGTCATGGTCGGCCTGCTCGCCTGGCTGGCGCTCAGTTTTCATTTGCCATGGCCCGCGTGGGCCGGAATCGCCGTAGTCACGGCGCTGCTGGCCTATGAGCATTCGCTGGTAAAGCCGAATGATTTGAGCAAAATGAATGCTGCGTTTTTCGCTGTGAATGGCTATATTAGTTTGTTGTTCCTGCTGTTCTGGGGCGCTGCGGCAGTTGTCATGCGCCCCTGAATCCAGGGTATTTAAGGACATTTGCGAAGATGCATCCGCAACCACTGAGCGAGCTTCGAATCGGTGATAAACATCTCGAGCCCATCGCCCAAAAAGTCCTGGCGGGCGAGCGCTTGAACGCCGAAGACGGGCTATCGCTCTATGAATCGCACGACCTGCTGGCGGTAGGCTGGCTCGCGAACCACGTGCGCGTGAAGAAGCACGGCAAGGTTACCTATTTCAACGTCAACCGCCACATCAATCCCACGAACATCTGCGTCGCACATTGCAAACTCTGTGCCTTTGGCCGTTCTCCGGATTCTCCCGGCGCTTACAATTTCGCCCTCGACGAAATCTATAAGCGCGCCGGCGACGGCGTCGCGGAAGGCGCCACGGAGTTCCACATCGTCGGTGGACTGCACCCCGACCTTCCGTTCGAGTATTACCTGGAATTGATCCGCGGCTTGAAGCAGCGCTTTCCGCAGGTCCACCTGAAGGCGTTCACCATGGTCGAGGTCGGCTATTACTCGCGCATTTCCAAATTGTCTATTCGCGATACGTTACTAGCCATGAAAGAAGCGGGCGTGGATTCGCTTCCGGGCGGCGGCGCGGAAATATTTCATCCGCGCGTGCGCAAAATTATCTGCGATCACAAAGTGAGCGGCCAGCGCTGGCTGGAGATCGCGCGTACAGCTCATGAACTCGGCTTGCGCTCCAATGCGACGATGCTCTACGGCCACATCGAAACCTCGGAAGAACGAGTGGACCACCTGCTTCAGCTGCGCGCCACCCAGGATAAAACGCACGGCTTCGTGACGTTTATTCCGCTGGCCTTTCATCCCGCAAACACCGGCTTGTCGCACATTCCGCCGCCAACCGGATTTGACGACCTCAAAGCCATAGCCGTGTCGCGCCTGCTGCTGGATAATTTCGATCACATCAAGGCCTACTGGATCATGCTGACGCCGCGCATCGCCCAAGTCGCCCTGCGCTTCGGCGCAAACGATTTGGATGGCACGGTTGTCGAAGAAAAGATCTACCACGATGCCGGAGCGACTACGCCAGAGGGCATGACGCGCACGGAACTCGAACGCTTGATACGCGCGGCCGGCTGCGTCCCGGTCGAACGCGACACACTTTACAACCCGGTAGATCGCGCAAAAAATCCAATGCCGCCGTCCCGCCCAATTCCGCAACAGCACGACGGTTTTATCCCCGCCACTTCGCTCACGCTTAATTTGTAACTCGGACTGTGATGAAACTGAATCGACAATGCTCGGTCCGGGGCAATCCCGGGAAACTATTCTTCGGAATTTTCCGGCACGCCCAGTACCTGCACATGAATCGAACGTTCCCGCGGACCGTCCAGCTCAGCCAGAATAATCGATTGCCAGTAGCCCAGCGCGAGTTCTCCATTTTGCACCGGAACGGAAAGCGTGTGTCCCAGAACCATGGCGCGCAGATGGGAATCCGCGTTCTGACGGCTGCATTCGGAAAGTTTGGGATCGTTGTGCCGCCAGTAATCGATGCGGCCCACCAAACGTTCCAGAAAAGACTTGATATCGTCGAGCAACGCCTGCTGAAACTCATTGATGAAAACCGCGGTAGTAGTATGCAGAGACTGCACCAGAAGAAAGCCGGCTTTCAAATCATTCTTGCGTATCACTTCATTGAGGTCCTTCGTTATGTTAATTAGCTCTAGCCGTTCGCGCGTCTTGTAACACAAGGTTTCCAGGTACATTTGAAGCCCGGCTGTTGGACGCACTCCGGGAGCGAGCTGAGACGTTTTGGTTTGCATTCTTTTCACCTGACCGCAGTTAATTCGCACGGGTAGAAGTGCGTGAATTAAACCCTGCAGGTTTGATGCTGCCGAGCCGGGCGAGTTGCTTGAATAAATCGTCTTATGATCCCAGGATAAACCTACTGGGATTTATCGGCGAACGCATTACGCGTGAGGATGCGCTTTATCGTACACAGCCATCAGCTGTTGAATGCTGGCCTGGGTATAGCGTTGTGTGGTGGAAAGCGAAACGTGGCCCAGCAGTTCCTGGATCGCGCGAAGATCGGCGCCATCGTTTAGCAGATGGGTAGCGAAAGCGTGGCGCAGCGAGTGTGGATGTAAATCCCAATTGGTATTCGCCAGCTTGCAATATTTTTTCACAATATAGCGCACGGCGCGGTCTGTAATTCGGCCACCCCGGCAGTTCAGGAAAACAGCCTCAGGATCGGGCTTGGTCCTGGGATGTTCCAGCATTCCCTGACGTAATGGCCAATATGCCTCCAGCGCTTCCTGGGCTTTCGATCCGTAAGGAATCACCCGCTCTTTGCGTCCTTTTCCCAAGACACGCACCATCTGTCCGTTCTTGTCGACGTTGCCGATACTCAGACCCACCAGCTCGCTGACACGCAATCCCGAGGCGTACAACAACTCAAAAATCGCGCGGTCGCGCCGCGGTATTAATTTTTCTTCCAGCTGGCGCGCGGCTTGCGGTTTCCCTTTTCGTTTGCGGACAGCCGGGTTTTGGATGGCAGACGAACCACCTGGCAGCCCATCAAGGAAATGACCGATCTCCTCGGCAGTCTGCACGCGTGGAACACGCTTGGGAAGCTTGGGAGTGCTCACCAGCCGCGCCGGATTCTGCAGCGTATATTTTTCGCGAACGCAGAATTTGAAGAATGTGCGCAGGGCGGCCAGTTTGCGCGCAACGGTAGGCTTTTGCAGCTTGCGATCGAAAAGCCAGCTGACGAATTCACGAATCACAATGTGATTGACGTGATCGAGCGGCAAGGTAAGTTCACCGGGCGGAGTGAGGAATTTTTCGAAGAGCTTGATGTCCGCGGTGTAGTCGTCGATGGTTTCGGGCGAGGCGTTACGTTCGTAACGCAGATAGCCCGTAAATTTATCGATAATGGCTTTTATAGTGACGTTGCCGGTATTTAATTTGTTAGTAGACATTGTAAATGGCCGGGCAAGAAACCGCTCGTATTATTTATGGGCGAGCCGACGCCGGACTGGCTGCAGTTCAAATGCGCCCCGTTCCATTACAGGATTTGCCGCGGTGATATAGGTCTGGCTGATGCGATCGTGCCATGTGAAATGGTCTTCATCCCACAGCGACCAAATAAAACCAAGCATCACGGTGGCGCCCGAAAGCAGGTAACCAAAGCTCCGCCACAGAAGTTGACGCGTGTCCGGGAGGCTGCCGTCCAGCCGCACAATTGTGAGGCCTCGAAGCTGCATCCCTGGTGTAGCCCCCGCGAAGGTGGTGAATAGGAAAAAATATTGCGCATAAAACAGAAAAAATGCCGCCAGATAGACGATGGCATCTATCTTTTCCATTATCAATTCTCCGCCCAACGAACGAAATAATGCGATAAAGCCGGCATAGGTCACCACAAGGAACAAGGTATCAAGCAAACCAGCGCGCCGCCTTTCGCCGAGATCCGCCACAGGAACCAAAGCTGACTGCGGGTGGGCACGGTCATCCGGGTGACTGGCAAAATTCAGTTCTGGTTGAATATTGATTTCAACCCGCTCGCTCTGCACTTTGCGATGCAGCACACGTTGGAACGGGCGAGAGCGCGGACGCTCGGTAAGCTCCACTTCATCGATTTCGCGGCCGTAGTAGGAAGAATTTCGGCGGCGTGAAAACGGTAAGCCCGTTTGCGAATCATCCGGGCGAGGACGCCCCCGGCGAACACGATAGGCTTCGAGACGGCGCGAAACTTCGCGCCGCCATTCTGGATCGGAGGGATCGCTAGCCTCTTCATGTCCGGACGCGGCATCGGCAGGCGTAGATACACCCATCAGGACTGGCTCGCGAGTCACGTCGACGAGTGGAGCGTCACAAAAAGCGCATTTGTCGGTGGGCTCGAGCAACAGCGCGCCGCAATGCGAGCAAATTATTATCACTGGTCCGTTTTGCGCTGCGGTAATTCCAGTGACGGAACGCACGAATGGTATCACGTTGCTGAAATGGCGATTTGAAAGAAAAACTACTACGCAGTACGTATGAGGCAACTCGCTGTGAGGAAAAGCGTTCTTAGTGGACGGGACAAAGCCAGAACGAGCCGAGCTGCGCTTGTAATCCGGATCGTCGATTGCGAGGGCGCTGTGCGCATGTTAGGCTCAACTTTCTTTTTTTTGGCTTACGCGGTTTTTTTCTGAGGCATGCCGAGCGCGCTATTCTTGCAACCTCTTCTCAGATTCGTCTTTTTTTTATCGCCATTACGAGGGCTGAGAGCCGGAAGGCCGCGCCTCTCTCGGCCGCTCGGCGAAGCCCACCACGGTACTCTGATTTCGCTTGCCGCCACAAAAATGGTTATGCGTGTGTTGTTATTCCCCGCTGCAATTCTTCTGGTCGGGCCGCAAAAGGCCCGTGCACAGAGCGGCGGCAATACCTCGGTGCAATCGCAGCAGGCTCCAGCGAATGAGACCAAATCGAGCTCGATTAACTCGCCCGCAACCGCCTCCGGTCCCGATCAAGAAGCTACTCTCGAAGCCAAGCAGCAGAGGCAAGTGGGCAGAATCTATTACGCCGATGGCGACGTGGACGTGCGTTACCAAAACTCGCGCCTTAGCGCCGATCACGTGGAGTTTAACGAGGACACCCAGGTAGCAATCGCGCACGGGCACGTGCAACTTGACTATATGACGCAGCACGTGGAAGCAGATGACGCTCGCTATGAAGTCAACACGGGACGCGGAACTTTTCATCACGTGCGCGCTACGATTGACGTGGAGAGGAAGCCGCCGGGAGTTCAGCGCGAAGTAAACGCCATGCAGCGGCAACCCGCGCAAACTCTCCTTGTCAGTTCCAATCCAATTTACTTTGAGGCGGATGAGGCTGAACGCATCGACGTAAACACGTATCGCATCACGAAAGCCTGGATGACCGTGTGCGATCCAGTCCAGCCTACCTGGAAATTTTATGCGCCGCGAGCCACCGTCTTCATAAAAACTTCAGTTCGTCTTGAAAATGGTAACTTCCGATTGTTTTCGGTGCCTGTTTTGTATTTGCCTTACGCCACATTCCCCGCTGAAAAGCAGCGCGCGTCCGGTTTTCTGATTCCGGACTTCGGACAAAGTTCCAGCAAAGGCTATATCTTCGGCGACGCGGTGTACTGGGCGCCGCGCGACTGGGCCGACTTCACGTTGGGGGCCTATTACTACAGCCGCCGGGGCTGGAACCAAAGAGCGAACCTGCGGCTCCGGCCATGGGAAAATGCTCGGCTGGATTTGTCATACAATGGCGTCGAAGATCGTGGACTGAGGGTGTCTTCGACCGCGCTGAACAATCAGGGCATTCCGGTGACTACGGCCACGCTGGAAAATCAGGGTGGACATGAGGCTCGGTTGCTCTTCACTGCATTACTGCCCGACGGCTGGCGCGCGGTGGCGGACCTAGATAATTTGTCCTCGCTCACATATCGCCTCGCGTTCAGCGAAACGTATATTGAAGCGGTGAACTCGGAGGTTCGCAACACGGCGTTTCTGACCAATAATTTTCGGGGCTTTAGCGTAAACGTCGCGGCCGTAAGCTATCAGAACTATTTGAGCGCCGCTCCAAGTACGTACGTTTCATTGCGCGCCGCGCCAGAGGTACGCGTCAGTTCCGTCGATCAGACCCCGTGGCAGAAGCTCCCCTTCTATTTCTCCTTCGAGGCATTTTCGGATGCGGCGCATCGTTCGGACACCGTTACTGATTTTTCGACTCCGAATTTTGTGGAACGCAGCGAATTCGCTCCTACTGTGACGATGCCCTTTCACTGGGGACCTTGGATTGGCGTCACCCCCAGTTTTACCCTGCGCTCGACCTATTACGGCGGCCAAGTTCTAAACCGGTCTTTCGTGGACACGGGATTCTGGCGCGAAACTGAAGAATTATCTGTGGATGTGCGTCCGCCAACCATCGACCGCGTGTGGGACACTTCGGGTTCGGGCACGAAGTGGAAGCACGTAATCGAGCCGGATATCCGCTACACCTACGCTACGGGCGTGAACAATTTCAGCCGCTTCGTGCGTTTTGATGAGGACGAAACGCTAACCGATACGAACCAGGTGGAATTAGGAATCACACAACGGCTCTACCGGCGCAAAAAAGACGGCACGACGGAGGAATTAATCACATGGCGGCTGGCCGAAGTTCATTTCTTTGATCCGACTTTTGGAGGCGCACTCATCGCCGGTCAGCGCAACGTGTTTCAGGCGACTGATGAATTGACGCCTTTTGCGTTCCTGGATGAGCCGAGGCATTTTTCGCCCATTGTGAGCGACCTGCGCGTCGAGCCGGGAAAGCATTGGGACACGCAATTGATCGTGAATTTTGATCCTAAACGCGGACAATTGACGGCAATCGGAACGCTGCTGAAGCTGAAACCGTATAAAGAGTCTTTTTTGACGCTGTCACATTTTTCGGCGATTAACCTGCCCACACCGCTGGACGACAATCCGCCGGGTTATGTGTTCACATCTCGGTCAGATCAGGTGCGCGCGCTGATTGGTTATGGGGACCTGACGCGTCCCGGGTTTAACGTCACGATTGGTGCCAGCTACGATATCGTGCAGCATGATTTTCAGAACCAGATCGCCGAAGTGATCTACAACGGATCCTGCTGCGGCATTGGCGTCGGATACAGAAAATTTTCATTCGGCAGCATCCGAAGTGAGAATCAGTACCTCTGGGTTTTCCGCATCGCCAATCTGGGGTCTCTGGGCACGCTGCTGCGACCTGAAAAGATATTTTGACGCTGGGCGGCAGTGCAGGAAGGCGTTGCAGCGGGCCAGGATGTGCAAGAGGCACCGAGCCCGTGACTCTTACGCGGCGGGCGATTGGCGGCGGGCGTGTGGGCTGGTTCGCTCCTCCCGCAGCAAAGTCTCCCGATCTTGCGCTGGGCAGCAAAAAGCGCGAGCGTGCGTCTAACGGATGTGGGAAAATCCAGGGTTGAAAGCCAGACACCGGGACGTTCTAACACCTTGCCTTTTATGAATGCAAAGTACATAGGCTGATGGAAGTATCGATATTTGCGGCGTTTCTTGCGGGCTTGGTGTCGTTTCTCTCGCCGTGTGTTTTGCCGCTGGTGCCGGGATATATTTCGATGCTCTCCGGAATCGGCGTCGAGCAACTCAAGGAAGGTAAAACGCCGCGTGCTGGATTGTTAGCGTCGGCGGCTGCCTTCGTCACTGGATTCTCCGTTGTTTTTATTTCATTTGGCGCGTCGGCGAGCGCAGTGGGATCGTTTTTGCTGCGCAATCGCGCCGCTCTTGCGCCGGTAGCCGGCGCGCTGATCGTGCTTTTCGGATTGCACCTGATCGGGTGGCTGGGGAAAGTTTCCGTGCGGCTCGGACTGGTTGTGGCGATTGTGCTGATCGCCGCGGGCGGCTTACTCAGTTTGCGCGAAGGCGCTTTGGGAACGTGGCTCAAGCCCATTCATTTCTTTTCGGTGGCGCTGATTTTCTCGCTGGGGCCTTCGCTGACCCGCTGGCTGAATCGGGACCTGCGATTTCGCAATATGGGCGGGCAGCCTGGAGCCGTGAGCGGGTTTCTAATGGGCTTCGCGTTCGCGTTTGGCTGGACTCCGTGCATTGGCCCTATTCTGGCTAGCGTGCTGGCGGTAGCCGCTACGCGAGAAACCGTGGGGCAGGGCGTTTTCCTGTTGGCTTGTTATTCGGCGGGCTTGGCGATCCCGTTTCTCTTGACGGCGCTGGGCATTGGCGGTTTTTTGCGGTTCTATCAGAAGTTCCGGCGGCATCTGCATACCGTCGAAGTATTTAGCGGAGTTCTGCTGCTCTGCGTTGGCGGGCTAGTTTTTCTGAATCGCCTGACGTGGCTTTCGGGCAAGCTGGCATTTCTGAATAAATTCGCTTTGTAACGGAGTTTGGCTTCATGCGAAAGTGGCTTTATTTCTTACCCGTGCTGATTGTGGTGGCTGGGGCGGCGGGAAATTTTTCGGGATGTAAATCCGGCGGCGCCAGCACGCCCAAAACTCTGGCGGCCGAGCCCGATGTTACGTTCAAGGATTTGCAGGGCAAAGACGTCCCACTCGCCAGTCTGAAAGGGAAAGTAGTGGTGGTGAACTTCTGGGCCACCTGGTGCGAGCCTTGCCGCGTGGAAATTCCGTGGATGATCGGATTTCAGCAAAAATATGCCGATAAGGGTTTCACGCTGCTGGGCGTGGCGATGGATGACGAAGGAAAAAGTGTCGTCGAGCCCTACGTGCAGAAAACGCAATTCGACGTGGACGGCAGGCAGATGACCATGAATTACCCCATCGTGCTGGGTAATGATGACCTCTCCTCGAAATTTGGCGGCTTGCTGGGATTGCCCACCAGCATTGTGATTTCGCGCGACGGGAAGATTGCCAAGCGATATATCGGGCTCGCGAGCCAGGAAGATCTGGAGCAGGAAATCAAATCGCTTTTGTAATTGGTCGTCGCGATACGTGTGAGACTGCCCCGAACAGGCGGATACCCTAAATGCCTATGATGGACGAGCACGATTTTCAAAGGAAATCTGATGCTGCGTTTGAAGCAATGCGTAAACGCTTGCTCGAACTAGGCGACGAGAACGATTTCGAGGTCGAAGGCGGCAGCGGGAAATTGGAAATCGAGTTCGAGGACGAAGAGGGCACGCGTTTCGTCATCAGCCCGAACGCGCCGGTCCGACAGATATGGATTTCGGCGCTGACGACCAGCTTTAAACTTGGCTGGTCGGATGCAGCGCACGCTTTTGTGCAGGATAAGACCGGTGAAACGTTAAACCAGGTGATGAGCCGGATCCTCAGCGAAAAGCTCGGCACTACAATTCACGTATAAAAAAAACACGCGCGTGGAGAGTTCATCGCTTTGATGATGCAACAACCGGTGCAAATGACACTAATAAGTGCGTTCACGTTCGTAGTGATGGTGGCGATATCAGGCGGCCCAGCCTCAACAATTCCCGCGACTGCAGTCGCTTCGGTTTTAGAGCAGGCTTCGCAACCAGCTCCGAGTTCGGGAGTGGTAAAAGCACGCAGTTTCGTTTCGATTGCGCCAGTTCCGCGGGGTAAAGAATTTCAAGTGGCCGTGGCAGTTGATATAGCCAACGGCTACCACATGAATTCGCACCACCCTTCGGACGAGTATCTGATCCCCACCACGCTCACCCCGAAGCTTCCTGCAGGCCTGCAACTTGTCGACACCGTGTATCCAGCTGGCCGTGAGCGGAAGTTTTCATTTTCGCCAGACAAGCCATTGGATGTGTATTCAGGCAGTGTCACTTTGAAGTTGCGCCTTTCTGCGCAAGCGGATGCCCCGATCGGCGCGGCCACTATTTCAATGACGTTGCGTTACCAGGCCTGCAACGACACTACGTGCTTGCCGCCGATGAAACTTCCGGTCGACGTGACGTTAGACATTGCCCCCGCGAACGCGAAGACCCGCGCCCAACATCCTGAAATTTTTTCTGCGGCAGGATCCACGTAGCCCGTGGCGGCCTGCGCTTAGGCGCACAAGCCTGAGAGCACGAATGTTCGCATATATATTTGGAGGCGGACATTTGAGTTTAAATGCCAACGGATTCACTTTAATTTAGCGCGACGCGAGAAACTTCAAAGCGTGCTGCAGGCGCGCAACCACGCGCTCTTTGCCGATAACCACCATAGTATCGAACAGCGGCGGTGCAACGGCGCGTCCAACGATTGCGACGCGCGTCGCGTTGATCAGCAAGCCGGCTTTCACGCCCTCAGCCGCTGCCACGCCGCGAAGCGCAGCCTCGCAAGCGTCATGAGTCCAGTCAGGCAGCCCGGCGAGTGCCTCCGTGACTTTTGCCAGTAGGGCCGGAACCTTTTCGTCTTTCCAGAACTTCTCGCGCGCTTCCTGATCGTACTCGAAGTCATCAGTGAAAAATGCGCGAGCCCACCCGGTAAAGTCGGTTAGCAGGCGAGTGCGCGGACGAATTAGATCCACGGCACGGGCAAACCAAGCGCGATCGCTGGTGGCCCATTCGTCTCTCCACAAATTCGCGCGCTTCAATTCTGCTTCGACGTAAGGCAAAAGTTCTTCCACTGGCGGCTTTTGCAGATATTGCGTGTTGTACCACTCGAGTTTGGCGCGATCGAAAATTGCATTTGTGCGGCTGACGCCGGAAAGCGAAAAACGCTCGATTAGTTCGGGGGTCCGCAGAAATTCGGAATCATCGCCGGTCGACCATCCCAGCAGCGTGAGAAAATTCCGGAACGCCTCCGGCAGAAAACCTTCATCGGCGTACGAACCAACGCTGGTAGCGCCGTGACGCTTTGATAGCCGCGTGCGGTCCGGGCCTAGAATGAGCGGAACGTGCGCAAAAATCGGAGGATGTGCGCCGAGCGCTTGATAGATGAGTACCTGCTTAGGAGTATTCGACAAATGATCGGCGCCACGGATGACATGGGAAATTTTCATGTCGATGTCATCCACGACCACGCTGAGCTGGTAAGTGGGCACACCGCTCGAACGCAATAACACAAAATCTTCGATATCGGTATTTTGCAATTCGCGCGGCCCAAAAACCGCATCTTCGAACTTCGTTGTTCCATTGCGTGGAGTCTTGAATCGGATCGCGCGCGGAATACCTTCTTTCTCCTTCGAAGCGCGTTCGGCATCCGAAAAATCGCGGCAAGGGCATGCGACAACCTTCATGGTCTTAGGCCCCTCGTCGTCTCCCTCGGGTTCCTTCTCGTCCTTCTCGGTAGCCGCATAATCGCCCCCAGCATATGCTGCTGCTTTGCAGTAACAAGCGTAAGCGGCTCCGCTCGCCAGGATGCGCTCGGCTGCTGCGCGATACATTTCGCCACGCTGGGATTGGAAAAAGGGGCCTTCATCCCACTCGACACCGAGCCACCTCAGAGCTACGAGAATGCCGTCAACTAGTTCCGGTTTATTACGCTCGACATCCGTATCTTCCACACGAAGCAGCAAGGTACCGCCTTCGTGTTTAGCAAATAGCCAATTAAATAAAGCGGTCCGCGCGCCGCCGACGTGAAGATAACCGGTGGGCGAGGGAGCGAATCTTACTCGAGGTTTTTCGGATGGAGACATTCAGTAGCATTCCTCAGGGTTCACGAAAACATGCAATCTTAACGGAACCTCGCACCGAAATCGAGTGCGCGGAAGGGCAATCGGCGGGTTCACTGGTACCGTGGTCCTGTTGACCGAGGTGGATTGGCCTGTTAGTTTTCAGCGGTTGCTGCTCCACCAGCATTGGCAACGCATTTCGCTTTATCTAATAGGCGTATTTGCCCTTATTTAACAGCTCGGAAGGAAATACAGGATTAGGTAACAGCCACGAAACCATGCCGGACACACCGCCAAGTTCACCGCTAAAACTCTGCTATTCTTCGAGAGAAGGCTTGTTCCATTCGGACCGGAGAAGTTGAGTTGCTGAGCCAGATCAATATAACTGCGATCGTGCTGATGGCAGGCGCGTTCTTGCTGGCCGTATTTTTTACCTACGTGCATCAGCAGAAGCGACAGGCTTATCTGCTGGTCTGGGCTCTGGCATGGCTTCTCACGTCACTACACTTTACCCGTTTCGTGGTCACCGCTTCATCGGGTTTTCCCGGGCGTTTTGACGGCATCAGCGAATGGCTCATGGCAGCTGCGGCCCTGGCTTTCTATTGCTCGTCCCGGTTGTATGCCGGACTCAAGGTTTCGTTTCGTGCCGTGGCCGTTGCCGCAGCCCTCGCCGCTGTTTGGTCTGTCGCATACAGTCGAGAATGGGTACCGCTGCCACTAGGCGTTGGGGTCGCCATCGCATTTTTTGCAGCGGCTCAGCTATTTTGGCAAGAGGGCGGCCGACAGGAAGCGCGTGCTGACAAGCTATTGGCGGTGACTTTCGCGACAACGGGCATTCTGCGTTTGACCTTCCTGTTCCAGGCTCGCATCGCGCCGATCTCCGCTCTTAATTTGCTGCCATTTGCTTTGCTCGGCGAAATTTTTGGCGGGGTCCTGATGTTGATGGCTGTGTATGAAGAGGAACGACGCCGCGTCGAGCGCAACATGCTGGCGCTCTCCAATCTCAACCTCGCCACGTCCAGTTTTGTCGGCGGCGAAATCCAGAAAATGCTGGCGCAGGCTCTCGATCGCGTACTGAATGTCGTCAGAATACCGGCAGGTGCACTATGCCTGCATTACGGCGATGAGCACGGGCCCACATCCATTGTAGTTACTGGCATGAGCGATACATTCTGCTCCGGGATCCAGGAAAACGACCTCGATAACTACACCGTCAATCTTGTAGCCCGTCTTGGTGGGCTGGTGGTGCTCCGGGATCTGGCTCGCGATGCGAACTGGGCAGCTTTGGAAAAAGAAGAAGCATTCCAATACGTGCGCAAAATTTTGCTGGGCCAAGGCCTGCGTACTGTGGTTGGAATTAGCTTGCAAGCCAAGCAGCGCGTTTTCGGTGTGCTCCTACTGGGGACGCCGGACAATCGCAATTTCACTCCGCCGGAACTGCGGCTGCTGCTGGCGCTGGGCCACCAGATCGGCATGGCGGTGGAAAACAGTTACCTGATTCAGCAGACCGCGCGGCGCAGCGAAGAGCTTCATATTTTGAACGAAATCGGCCGCGTCTTGAGCTCGACGCTGGAACCCGATACCCTCTTCGAACGCATTTATTCGGAAATGCGCCGTCTGCTGGACGTTGGCAGCATGTTCATTGCCTACTACGACGCCAAATCCGATCAAGTGCGCTTCGAAATGGAAGTGGTGGATGGCGAACGCGTCCCGAAACGAACGCGCGCTTCGGGTAATTACCTTACCGAATATATTGTGCGGACCTGCCAGCCATTACTGATCCGCGAACGATTCGACGAAGAAATGAAACGGCGCGGCATTGAGCGCGACTTTGCGGCGAGTTCGATCTGCGCGGTGCCCTTGGTTCTCTACGATCGCGCCATCGGCGTAGTGGCTGTTCACAGCACTCACGAGCGTGCGTTCGACGAAGGTCACGTGGAACTGCTGCGTGTGCTGGCCAGCGAGGCAGCCGTCGCTATCGAAAACGCGCGACTCTTTTCGGAAGAACAGAAAAAGTCCAAGCAACTGACGCTGGTAAATAACGTCTCGAGCCATGCCATCACTACCCTTAATCCCGAGGAAATGCTGTCCAAGATTGCGGCGGAAATCGAAGGAGCGCTGCCATACGATCACATCGGCATTGCGATTCTTGATGCCAACGCCAAAGAACTTGTAGTTAACGCAGAGGCAGGAGCGCGCCGAGACGCACTGGGCCGCCACATTTTAATCGGCGAAGGCTTGGTGGGCCAGGTGGCGCGCGACGGGCAAATGGTAGTGGTCGCTGAAGTGAACGTTACATCGCCTCGCCCGGTTTTGCCCGGAACCGCGTCCGCAATTGCGCTGCCCGTGACTTACGGCGAAAACATGCTTGGCGTGCTGTATGTCGAGTCGTCCGAACTCTGCGAATTCCCGGATGACGACGTGCGCCTGCTCCGCACTCTCGCGGATTTGTTTGCCGGCGCTTTGAACAACGCACTGACTTTCCAGCGAGCGCAAGAACAGGCCATCACCGACGGCCTCACAGGCGTGAAGACCCACCGGTTCTTGATGGAAGCTCTTTCGTCGGAGTGGAAACGTTCAACCCGGGCCAATCGGCCGTTCTCGTTGGTCCTAATGGATCTCGATCGCTTCAAATTCGTGAACGATTTTTATGGGCACCTCGAAGGCGACGTGGTTCTCCAGCGTGTGGGACACATCCTGGAGCAGAACTGCAGGCGCTCCGATGTAGTAGCGCGTTACGGTGGCGACGAGTTTGTAATCTTGATGCCGGAAACGGGCATGGAGCAGGCGCACCAGCTGGCCAGCAAGCTGCGCGGCTGGGTGGCAGCCGATCCGTTGCTGCGTGACAAAAATATTACGGCGAGTTTCGGCATCGCCTCTTTCCCAATTCACGGTTCAACCCCGCAAGAATTGATTCAAGTGGCGGATTCATCGATGTACCTTTCGAAGCATCAGGGCGGCAATTCCGTTTCAACAGCGGAAGAGGGCAACCCGAACGAAACCAAACGCTGGAAGCAAGATGTTCTGGAAGCGTACCTGGGCGTCACGCTGAAGCGTCTGTTCACCACCGGGCCGGAGGCATTCGAGGAAATTTATCGCCGGCTGGAACAATTCACGCGTTCGTTGAATGAACATGGTGCGGGCGGTCCTACCGACGAAGTTCCGCCAGCGGTGGTGGAGACAGTCACCTCGTTGGCCATGGCGATCGATGCTAAAGACCAATACACGCAAGGGCATTCGCAAAAAGTTTCAGCGTATTCGGTGATGATTGCGCAAGCCATGGAAATGACGGAAGCTGAAGTGGAAGAAATTCGGCTTGCGGGCCTGCTGCACGATATAGGCAAGGTGGGTATTCCCGAAGTCATCCTCAATAAATCCGGCCCGCTCGATGCAACCGAGTGGACCACCATGAAAACTCATACACAGCTTGGCGCTAAAATTCTGGAGCCGCTGGCGGCCATGAGTCGAATCCGCGACATGGTCGAACACCATCACGAATTCTACGACGGGTCGGGCTATCCCGACCGGCTAACAGGAGAGCAAATTCCTTTGGGTGCTCGAGTTATCGCAATAGCCGACGCGTACGATACCATTACGTCCGCCCGCACCTACAAGAAGGCGCGCACGCCGGAGGAAGCGTTCTCTGAGCTTGAGCGCTGCGCCGCGAATCAATTCGATCCTGATATAGTGAGTGTATTCATTGAAACGATGCGAAGCGCACCGCAGCAACTGATTGAGGTCGCCGTGGGTGCTACCGAAACTGGCGAGTTTGAAATAGGTTCGCGACTGTAGGTACCGGTCGTCTCCGCGAGAGTTTGTACACATTCACGCCGCAAATCTGGGCTTGGTCCCTCACGATATGTATTCCATTTTAGCCAACTGCCGTGCGATGTGTTTGCGGCGAAATCCATTCTTCAGCGGGTGTCGAAACTTGACACTTATGCATCAAGTGCGAAAATTATGGAGCGCAATGAAATTTTCGGCACGATTAGCAAGTAGCTCGTGTTCCCTTGGCATTTGAAGGAGAAGCGAATGGAAGACTTCCCGGGTTTCATGAAATCTCCTGAAAATAAAATCGCCACCAGCAGTCAATCGACTCCTGGCGTTGAGGGCTACGTTTTCGACGGCGCGGACGGGGGTCAAATGGCGTTCTGGACATGCCGCCAGAATGCAGTTTCGTCTCCTCACGTGCATGACTATGACGAATATATGCTCGTCGTGCAGGGATGTTACACGCTGATCCTCAGCGGCCAACGCATCCCCATCAAAGCAGGCGAAGAATATTTTATTCCTAAAGGACTCTGGCACGGAGGCGAGCCACTAGCCGGCACGAGGACGATTCACGCTTTCGGTGGCCGCCGCGCTGAGAGGTCAACGCAAGCAGAGCCGGAAGATAAACTTTAATTGCGGGATTTCGTCAACTCAATGTTTCCTTGGAGAAGATCGATGCAGACTGCAACCGTGAAGTGGATGGGCGCCGAAAAATTTCTGGCCACGATGCCTTCGGGACACGAGGTTGCATTCGATACGGACCGCAAGGAAAATTCAGCGCCGGGCCCGATGGAAATGCTTCTGGGAGCGCTGGGCACGTGCTCCTCAGTGGACGTTGTGTCAATACTGGCAAAGAAGCGGCAGAAACTGGCATCGCTGGAGATAGTAATTTCCGGCGAGCGCGCAAGCGAGCCGCCCACGGTATGGACGAAAATTGACATGGCATACAAACTGACTGGAGAACTGAATGAAGAAGCTGTGCGTCGCGCCATCGAATTGAGCCAAACGAAATACTGCTCGGTGGAGACGATGCTGGGGAAGACAGCCACGATCAGCTATCGCTTCGAAATTTCGCCCGCAACGATCTGACTCGGAACCGAGTCGCTTGATTGTCCCACTGTGAGAGCCAGAGCCGCTCTCGCCTTTCTCACGCAAAGCTTGCGAATTGTTATAAAGCTGGTGCTTTCATATTGCCCGCGTGCCCGGTCGATTTTGACACGTCGGCCGTGCTGATTTGCTTGTCACGGTTGCTTTCGATTGCATACAATCACGGACTGTTTTGCTGTGCTCGTATTGTTTCTATCTCGCGGGGGGATTTGTGGGGAAACGCATCGCCGCAAAAATTAGCGCAGTGGGCGGGTACGTTCCGCCGAACGTGGTCACCAATTTCGATTTGGAGAAAAAGGTGGAGACGAACGACGAATGGATCCGCACGCGCACGGGAATCCGCGAGCGCCACTATGCGGATCCGGGAGTGGCCACCTCGCACCTGGGTACGGAAGCGGCGAGAAAAGCTCTGGCTGCGTGCGGCGTGAGCGCGGAAGAAATCGACATGATCGTGGTTGCCACCATCACGCCGGACATGTTTTTCCCCGCGACAGCATGCTTGATTCAAGATCGTCTGGGCGCAAAAAATGCGTGGGGATTCGATCTTTCGGCGGCCTGTTCAGGTTTTCTATACGCGCTTACGGTTGGGGCGCAATTTGTGGGGAGCGGAGCCCACAAAAAGGTGCTGGTGATCGGCAGCGACGTGATGACTTCCATACTGGACTTCACGGATCGCGCCACCTGTGTGCTGTTCGGTGACGGAGCTGGCGCGGCATTGGTGGAACCAGCCACTTCCGAAGCGGAAGGCATTCTCGATTTTGTGCATGACATTGACGGCTCGGGCGGATGCAACTTGTACATGCCCGGCGGCGGTTCACTTCATCCAGCTTCACAAGTGACCGTGGAAAAGCGCATGCACTATGTTCACCAGGAAGGTGCGCAAGTCTTCAAATACGCCGTGCGGCGAATGAGCGAACTGGCAGTGGAAATTCTAAAGCGCAACGGCTTCACGACGAAAGATCTTGCGCTGGTAGTGCCGCATCAGGCCAACATGCGAATCATTCGCGGAATGCAAGAACGCCTGGGCGTGGACGATTCGAAAGTAATGATAAATATCGATCATTTTGGGAACACTACGGCAGGAACAATTCCGCTGGGCATGATGGAGGCAATCGAACAGAAGCGTTTGCGCAAAGGCGATCTGGTGCTATTAATCGCGGTCGGCGCAGGATACACGACAGGCGCGGTACTGATGCGTTGGGCCTACTGATTCCCAAAGGCTCCTTTTCCGTGGCAGATATTAAGCCTTTCCCGCAAACTCTTGTGGTTTGTTCGGACTAAGGATGGCCTGCGATTATCAGCACCGGATTCGCGTCATTTGCCGTTGTGCTGACCATCACGAACTGTGTCGGCGACAAAATGACGAATACTCCACTGAAAGTTGCCGGCGCAGTCAACGCCAACGCGCCAGTCCCATTTGTAGTGTCGAAGACAGAATATGTTCCAGTTAACGTCTCCGCGAGGGTGTTCGCAGCGGCAGTGCTTACATCTTGCGTACCGGTCACCATCGCTGGCGTTACGGAGCCCTTCAGCGTTAAGAATCCACTGAAATTGCTGGTCGCATTCGTCGCAGGCGTGGCAGTACCTTCCACTAATGTCCCGGTAATGGTCGCGGTAGAAAATGGACCAGCGGCCTGCGGGCCCAGATGCCCTATCAGCACTGGCTGGTCCGCCAAGGCTCCTGCTGTAACCATAAAAGCCTCGTCCGCGCTGACGAGATATAGAACCGGCTGGAAGTACGGAGCTGAAAGATTCGTTATGACTCGGCCGTACTGATCCGAACTGTAACTCACTGCGATCGGATTCGCGTTACTGCTCGCCGTTGCCATGTTCGAAGTGGCCGTGCCGGCCTGATTATCGGTCAACAGCAAATCGAAGTTGCCCGCGCCGCTATTTGCAACTGACAACTGTGCGACAGCGGCCTCCGGCAGGAAATTGCTTCCAGACAAAAATGCGCCGCTCAAACCGCCTGCCATCGTTCCTGTAATGGAGTTCTGGGTCTGGAACGGAAATCCAGTTTGAACCAGCAGGTTCAGCACAGTGAGGTACGGCGTCGAACCGGTGCTACTGACTGGATCCGTCTCCACTAGAAAAGCCTCGGTGGCAGAAACCGGGTAAGCGTCAAATGCCAGCGGACCAGTGGCAAACTGAGGCGTTAACGAAAACGTGCAATGCGTGGTGTCAGTGCCCGCGGACTGATACGTGCCCGTCAGTGTTTGAAAGGACGCAATCGTCCCCGCAAGGTTTGCGTCAGTCTCACCGGGTCCAATGCTGCCGGGAGTGCTTACGACGGTAGGAGCAGCAGCCACAAATTCGCCCGCCAAAGCAAGTGGTCCGGCCCCAGTGGTGGTCGAATCCGTAAAACCTGATCCTCCAAACGCAAAATTCCCCGTGTAGGTAGTGGCCGCGGTCCCGACCACGCACGTCGAGACAGATTGCGCCTCCAATCGGCCAGAGCCACGCGTGCCCGTTGAGTCAAATTCAATCAGCCTTCCATGGCCAGACTCGCCGGGATCGATGGCGAAAGCGTAAGTCGGCACGGGCGAGATTGGCCCTGCCGTGCTGTTCGTGAACGTAATAATTCCGCGGCCATCCGTTCCCAGCGTATACGTGCCGGTGACACTGGAATAATTCTTGGGCGGACCCTGCACGGAGTTGTAATCGAACTCGCCGCCTGTAATCACGCCGCCGCCGTTAGCGCTGAAAGTCCCGGCGGCCGCGACAAAGCCATTCGCGTTATTTCCGCCAAAGGTGAACGCGTATGGGCCGTTCAGAAGTTCCAGATTCTGCGGGCCGGCGATCACCAGCGTGAACGATTGCGTGATCGACGCGGCCGTCGGGGTAGTGCTGTCAGTCACAGTGATGCTAAACGTAAACGTACCCTGTACGGTAGGATCGGCGTTCGAAAGCGTGCCACTGGTGGGGTCCAGCGTGAAGCCTGAAGGCAAGCTCGATCCCGTGGCAACGCTAAACGTATACGGCGGCGTGCCCCCGGTCGCAGTAATTGTATCGGAGTAAGCGATCCCGGTCGTCGCAGGCGGCAACGGAGACGTAGTAGTAAACGCCAGCGAGCTGACCACGATCGCAAGCGGTCCCGATGTGCTGGACGCACCGGTAGAATCAGTAACGGTGACAGTAATGGTCGAAGTCCCGCCAACAGTAGGCGTGCCGGTGATATTGACGGTGTCAGTAGCGCTCGCGCCCAACGATAATCCCGCGGCCAATGTCCCCGACGCGACCTTCCAAGAGAGCGGCGGAACGCCACCGGTAGCCGTGACCGGCCCGGTGTAAGCCTGATTCAGGGTGGCAGTCGGAAGGGTTGTGGTTGTGATGGACGGCGGCGGCTCGATCTTTACGGTCAGCAAAGCCGCTTGTTTCGGGAAGTCAACAGACTTGGCCGTAATTGTTACCACCGTTTCGGCAGTCACAGTTCCAGGTGCCGCATAATTCGCCGTGGTAGAACTGGTCTGAGTAAGCGTCCCGGTACCAGCGGGGCTGGCCGTAAAAGTCACGCCGCCGTTGCTTGCTGTGTCGTTCAACACGCTAGCGCTCACGGCAAGGATTCCGCCCTGTCCAATGTACTTCGTGCCGCTCGGGGTGATGGTGACAGCGTTGAACGTGGATGGCTTGCCTGAGCACGCGGCCAGCTGGAATAGGCCTAAAATTAATAGCGCAAGTAGGTAGGATACTCCGGCGGGACACTTCATGGCGCCTCCTTCGGGTACTGGCACACGTTCACTATTGGAATCACCCATAACATTTAGGCACGAAAGAGGATGCGGGCGATACTAAATGACTTTGGCGAATGGCGTATCAAGCAACTGGCAGGAGGCACAGGACTTTGTTGATAGCGTTAAACGAGGGTAAAAGCCTGTGAAGAGGAACCTTAGAACGACCGGGCTTCCGCAGCAAGAATCTGGTTACGTTGCAGACGCTGCGACAGCACGACCGCAGTGTACTGTGCGCAGAGAGCCATTTCACGCTGCGTCCAGTCTCCGAATCCAGGTGCTCCCGGCGAAACGATCAAATTTCCGAGGGAGTTTAGAGCGCGCATGCAGCTATAGTAAATCTGGACGGGGCGTAGGCTAGGTCCAGAACCGCCTTTCAGATCAGGGCAGAGGTCGTGTCGCGCCATAACCTCGCTGAAGTCCTGTCCGTTCAATATCTTACGGGAAGATTCCTCGGCGCTCTCGGACCCGTCTAGCAGGGGTTCCGAAGCCACCCTCAGTAAGCCAGCGCGCCAGGTGAAGACCCCGAACTGAATCAAGGCTGCGGTTGAGATCACGAATATGAAGGCTGCAATCATCATGTTTGACCTCACCCAGTTTGCCTTTTGCATCCGCCGGGGACAATAGTCCGACCGTACCATTCTGACCAAACTTGCAGATGGAATTTGCCTAGTGACCTCCACCGCTGCAAATCGACGGAGAAATTCGCGGTCGCGGTTTCTTCCAAAATTACGTGACCGGCATCGCTAGCCGTTCATTACGTGAGGTACCTGCTGCGTATATTGTCCGCGGTTTGCCGCCTCTCGTGTCTGATAGCTTAGAATGGTCGCGTGCCGCTGCCGGAGACCGTCGACGTAAAATACACCGAGGAAGAAGCCGAATATTTGAGCATGCGCCCCCTCGTGCGCCAGACCTTTCGCGCGCACGAATTGGTGGACATGATCGTTCAGGTGGCCGGAAAAGATCTTTCGCGCGTGCAACAAATCCTGCGTTCTGGAACAATCGTCTTTCATTCGTTTCGTTACTGGTGGCAAGGATTCGAACCTGACGCATCGGGATTACGCGAAATTCTGGCAACCTATCCGGACGGCGATTCAGCGCGATTGTTCCGCGCGGAAGACTGCACCCAGGTGCTTTTGGAATCGAGCGGTTCCCCCGCGCGGCGTTCGCTGAAAATCACGCGGCAGCAAGCAGTACGGCGCCCATTTTGGCGACGCCTGTTAAACCGCGCGAGTTACTGGGATGCATTGATGGCGCTCGCGAAAACGCAAGCTGCGAAATACAGAGAATATTCGTACGCGCAACAAGCCGATGTCTATGATTTGGCGTTGCAACACGACCAATTGCTCGAGCTAGCGCGCGACTCAGAGCAACGCGCCAACCGATCGCTTCGCGAAGAACTAGCGAAGGCTCTGACGCAGACGTCCGCACCGTCACTAGCAGTGTTTGTATGCCCGCGCCGCAACTAAAGCCAACACCTTACTCTTGCCGGACGCTAAGTTACCAGCCGCTTATACTATGCGCCGCCGACCCCTAGCTGGCCTCCACCAGAAAAACGCGGCTAACTCTGCCCAGGCGAATAAACCTTAGAGCCGCCGCGACAAAACGTAGGCCACGCCGATGTGGTGGCCATCCCTTTTCGCTCAAACGCCGCCGTATTAATTTGGTCATCTATACAGTTTTCGCCGGATTGGTCCCGTTTTGCACTGTGGATATAGTATGAGGGGTAGATCATCAAAGAACGATAGGTGGTTCCGAATTTGAGGCCCAGCCAAGGATGACGACCATGCCGGAAGTCAGAATTTTGATCGCAGACGATAATCCATTTGTAAGGGCGGGATTGAAGTTGCTGCTAGGCCATCGTGCAGACTGGTCAGTCTGCGGCGAAGCGTCTGATGGGCGCGAAGCAGTGAAAAAAGCGGTGGAGCTGAAACCCGATGTGGTGCTGCTCGATATCTCCATGCCCACTATGGACGGATTGAGTGCGGCAGAACAAATCCGAAAGAAGGCACCTCAAACCGAGATTCTGATCGTCACGTTATACGAGTCGCTTGACATGGCGCGGTATGCAGCGCAAACCGGCGCGCGCGCCTACATTTCAAAATCCAACGTGACCAGCGACCTGGAAGCAGCGATAGACGCGGCCGCGAGGCACGAATCTTCGTAGTCATTAACTCATAGCGTAGCTTATTGAACTTCCTCGGAAGTGGCAAGCGGCACGGGCTTGTTCTCCTCCACGGCAATCTGTCCGAAAGATCGGACCTCGTCGAGTTTCTGCATAGGGCATCAAATACCGAATATGTTCCGTTCCTTTGTAAAGCCGCCTGCACTTCGCTTTGTACCTTGATGAACCCGTCACAACGCCGCCCACTGACCGGTGAAATCCACCTCAAGCTATCCGATAAAGACCATCCTGATATAGAGAGTTGCGCCCGACGGTTCGCATCGTCCCTGCTGCTTTGAGTATCCAAAAAAAGCTACCTGATTGCGTGCCCCGTCGGACGCCTTTGTATTCGTCTGGGCTGAATGCGGCTTGCTTGGGAGGGCACGTGGGTGCTACCTTGCCGGATTTGCTGGCAGCCAATTTGGCTGCTTGCGGTGTTGACGCACGGAATCGCATCTTCCGGGATTATCGGCTGGTGCTGCTGTCACTCCGGATTTCTGTCTGGCTGTAAGCCCTTTTGGCCCGGTAACGCCGGCTCTCAGGGCGAATCGCGCTTTGCGCGATTTGGAGGTCCAATGGCGAATAAACAATGGAGCTCGACGGCGCCGCCCGGAGAGTTTCGGCCTTACGTCGACGATTCCGAAACCGTAGCGGAATTCAGCCTGCGCGCCGTAATTCTCGGTTCATTGTTTGGAGTGCTGTTCGGCGCAGTTTCGGTCTACGTAGGGCTGCGAGCTGGACTCACGGTGTCAGCTTCGATCCCTATCGCGGTACTTTCGATCAGCATCCTGCGCGCGTTTGGCCGCTCGACCATTCTCGAAAACAATATTGTGCAGACTACCGGGTCGGCGGGCGAATCCGTGGCGGCAGGTGTAATTTTCTCCATGCCCGCGCTGATCTTTTTAGGATTTTCGCTCAACGCCGAGTACTGGCGAATTTTCTTTCTCGCTCTAATGGGCGGCTGGCTTGGCGTGCTGTTTATGATTCCACTGCGCCGCCAGCTCATCGTGAAAGAGCACGGCAACCTTACGTTTCCGGAGGGCACGGCCTGCGCGGATGTGCTGGTCGCAGGGGAGCGCGGCGGGTCGTTTGCCGGGCGCGTTTTCTGGGGGCTTGGACTCGGCGGAGTCTATACATTCTGCATGAACACGTTCGGACTGTGGCCAGCGCAGCCGGATTACCAGCCGAAATGGCTGCCGGGTTCTTCGTTTCGCGCGAACATCACGTCGGAATATCTTGGAGTTGGCTACATCATCGGGCCGCGAGTTTCCGGGACGTTATTTGCAGGGGGCGTGATTTCCTGGCTGGTGATTATGCCGGCGATCAAATTCTTCGGCTCGCTCTCAGGGAATGTCGCGCTCTATCCGTCGACGATTCCGATCAACTTGATGACGCCGGATCAGCTCTATGGCAGCTACATTCGTTCAATCGGCGCGGGGGCCGTGGCGGCTTCGGGATTGATCACGCTGATCAAGACGCTGCCGACGATTGTGTCGGCGCTCACTGCCGGAATAAAGGACATCCGCGCCAAGCAAGCTGCCGCAGCCGCGACCACTGTAAAGCGGACCGAACGCGATATGTCCATGCGTGTAGTTCTTGTTGGTTCGGCGGTGATCGTAGTCATGGTCTGGGCCTTATTAAAATTCAAGCCGATTCCGGGAGCGATGACCAGCGGCTTCGCGGATTTTCTCGCGGCGATTTTTGTGGTGGTGTTCGGATTTTTGTTCGTCACCGTGGCATCGCGCATCAGCGGGTTGATCGGAAATTCGTCGAACCCGATCAGCGGAATGACCATCGCGACTCTAATGGCTACCTGCGCGGTGTTCCTGGTGATTCATTGGACTTCGACCGCGGATCAGGTGCTGGCGCTGACTATTGGCGGCGTGGTGTGCATTGCTTCGGCTATAGCAGGCGCCACCTCGCAGGATTTAAAAACGGGCTACCTGGTGGGAGCAACGCCGTACTGGCAGCAAGTCGCGCTGGTGATTGGAGTGATGGTGTCATCATTTGCCATCGGCGGCACGCTCATACTGATGAACATCGGGCTGGCCCAGTACAAGCCTTTGAAGATCGCCATCGATATCGATCATCTGCAGCCGGGCGTGGACGTGCAGCAGCGCGATTACACGTACAACGGGCAGACGTACGTTTTGGTCAACGCACTCGGCTCGCACGAGGTGCCGGACGGCAAGTATTTGTATGATTCATCGACCCGCGAAATCGAAGTGCAGTGGGTCCAGGGTATCGGAAGCGATCAGGCTGCGGCGCCGCAAGCGCGTTTGATGGCTACCGTGATTAGCGGGATTTTGAATCAGCGGCTGCCGTGGCGGCTGGTTTTTCTTGGCGTGTTTTTGGTGATTGCGATAGAACTGCTGGGGGTTCGCTCGCTGCCGTTCGCTGTGGGCTCGTATCTTTCGATTGCGACTACCATGGCGATGTTTGCTGGAGGATTGGTGCGCTGGCTGGCGGAACAAGGCAGCGAGAAAAAGAGCGACGCGGAAAGCGAAGTGAGTCCGGGATCGCTTTATGCCAGCGGATTGATCGCGGCTGGCGGCGTTTTTGGATTGCTCGCCATTATTTTGAACCTGATGCAGGATCCCGAGCTGAGCAAGCACGTGCCGCGCTGGCTCGCGTTCATCCTGCATTTGCCATGGCCGCAGAAAATGTTTGCGCTTGGGGCGAAAATCCCAAGCATCAGCCAAGTATCTATTGTCGGCGTGGTACTGTTCGTGCTACTGGCAATATCGCTGTTCATCTCAGCGCGCAAGAAACTGAACAACTAGCCGGGCCAAGAACGTTTATTGTAGTGCCGCGGTCGTCAGCGCCGCGGTCGTCAGCGCTGCGGTCTTCAGGGCATCATTCCCACGTCGTCATCTTGGGCGGAGTGGAATATTCTTCCACAAGATATTCAGGCTTACCTTCAAGATTACGCCTCCCCGCCGGCTTGACATCAAACCGCCGGCCCATCGTGGCATGCGCGGAACATTCGACTTGCTATCCCGAATGGCGCGAGTCCATAATCCGCGCCGGGCACGGCGCATTTGAGCCGACGCCACCTTAAGGAGAAATGCCACATGAAGCGTATTTTGTTCCTGCTCGCTGTTTTTGTTTTGTCCGCTGCCGTGTCCGGGCCTTTGATGGCTCAAGACAATCCGTTCCTGGGCACGTGGAAACTTAACACCGCAAAATCCAAGTTCACCGGCGTACCGGCGCCAAAAGAAATGACCCGGGAAATAACGGCGGATGGCAGCGGCGCCAAATATTCCTTTAGCGGAACCGCCGCGGACGGTAGCGCGATTTCCTATAGTTTCACCACTCAGTACGACGGGAAAGATACCGCTATCACCGGTTCGGGAATCCCTGGAGGAGCCGACACTATTACCCTGAAACGAATTACTCCGCACAAATCAGAAGGCGCACTGAAAAAGGGCGGAACGGAAGTCGCAAAAGTCACCGCGATTGTTTCGAAGGATGGAAAAACCGCCACGGTTACCAGTTCGGGAAAGTCCGCGGATGGCAAGAGCATGAGTTCGGTAAGCGTGTACGACAAACAGTAAGTAAAAGCTTCGGGGGCGTTACTGCAACCGGCCTTGGGATTTTCTCTGCATGCCCGTCGCCCCCGAAGAGTTTTCCCCTCTGGTTTTTGGTGTTCCGCGCCAATTTCAGGAACCACGCTGCTTCCCTCTTTCTTTTGGCACACACACCCGGCTATTAATTCCCCGCGTGATTCTTACGCGAATGGGTTTTCGTCCGCGCTTGGGCCGTATATCGATGGCAGCGGCACGTCCAATAAGCGCAGGTACACCGATAGCTGGCCGCGGTGGTGATACCAGTGGTTTAACATAATGCTGCGAAGCAATGCGGCACGCGGAATGCTGAGAACTTCTTTCGTCCCCATTTTCAGGGTCCACATCCCGGTTGCTTTTTCTTGGGTCATGGCTTTGAGGCAATCCTCCGCGGCGCGGATGCTCTCGTCGTGTGCCGCGAAAATTTCGCCCAAACCCTTCGGTTCCGCGGTGCCAAATTGAGCCTGGGAGGCATCGAATTCGTCATTCTGTGAAATTTTTGCGACGCCGCCGGGGACCGAAGCTGTATGAAGCGCCAACTGGCCCAGCGTCATCGATTTCTGGTGGGGTCTCCACGACAATTTGTCTTCCGGTACTCGTTTGGTTTGTTTTCTTTGAGTTACGGCCATTTCTAATCGGCCGGAGTGACGATTAGAAATGTGAGCGGCGTGAAGCATTGCGGTGCGTTGGCAGATTGCGATTGCGCCACCACCCCTCTCTACCTTGCAGCCGCGCACCCTTTGCAAAAGCGGCAAAGAGTGCGGCACCCTCAGAAACAAAGGCTGCGCCAGAGAGCAATAACAGAGCAAATTCCAAAATGCGAAACGGCGCCGGGCGTGGGGTGAAGCATGTGTCGCGGCTACGGCGCTGGTGCGGGCAAACGCGATGCACCCTGCTGACTTTTGGCGGCTACGAGATCACGCGTCGGGCGAGCGCGATGTGTCGCGCCTTCGCTGTACGGAATAGATATGGGTGCTAGAGGTTATATTTGCGGCAGAGATAATTCATGCGGTTGCGATCCACGCCCAAAAGCTTTGCCGCGTCTGCTTTCACCCGCTTGGATTGCTCGAGCGCTTCCTGAACCCAGCGGCACTCGAACGCTTCGATTTCCTTATCCAGCTTGATTCCCGACGGTGGCAGCTTGAACCCATTGCGCGAATCGCGGCCTGCGGCCTGGACGATTTCTTTCGGCAGGTCCTTCAGGGTGAAGGTGTCGCCGTCCGTCATGATCACCAGGCGCTGGATTGCGTTTTCCAGTTCCCGGACGTTTCCCGGCCAGGGATAGCGTTTGAGGGCCAGCATCGCGTCGTCCCCGATGCGCTTGGCCGGGAACCCGTTGGCGGCGGAGTAAATGCTGACGAAATAATCGGCTAGAACCGGGATATCTTCGACACGCTCCCGTAATGCCGGAACGAATATCGGTACCACATGGATACGGTAATAGAGGTCTTCGCGGAAACGCTCCTGGCTGACCATTTCTTCCAGGTTTTCGTTTGTCGCGCTGATCAGACGAAAATCCACGCGGATGGATTTCTTCCCTCCCAGGCGCATCAGCGAGCGGTCTTCGAGCACGCGTAAGAGTTTGCTTTGCAGCGCTGGCGTCAGCGTGGCAATTTCGTCCAAGAACAGCGTGCCCTGATGGGCCAGTTCGATGCGGCCCTCTTTCATGGCTACAGCGCCGGTGAAAGCGCCGCGTTCGTAGCCAAATAGCTCGGCCTCCATTAAACCTTCGGGGAGGGCCGCGCAATTTACGCTGATGAAGGCGCGGCTGCGGCGGGGGCTTTGCTCGTGGAGCGCCCGTGCTACCAGCTCTTTTCCCACACCGCTTTCGCCGCGAATGATTACGTTGGTGGTGGCCCGCGCCATGCGTTTGATGGAATCGAAGACGTGGCGCATGGCGTCGGTGGCGCCGATCAAATCGCCCAGGGTGTTCTTGCGGCTGATCTCTTCTCGCAGCAGGCGGTTTTCCCGCTGGATGTGAAGCTTTTCGATGGCCCGTTCAAGCAGCAGCCGCAGGACGTCGGTATCGATGGGCTGAATGAAGTAGTCGTAGCAGCCTGCGTCAATCACTTTGAGCGCCGTCGATTTGGTCTGGTCGGTGCTTAGAACTATTACCAAGGTGTCGATGTCACCGCCCGGCAGGCGGCTGAGTAGTTCGGTGCATTCGCGCAGGCCGCCAGAGTCCATAGGGAGAGCCAGCAAGAGAACGTCTAGGTTCGATTCCTGCAGGAGTTTGTAGGCAGCCTGGTAATCCTCGCCTTCCAGTACTTCAAAGCCGGGGCGTAATGCGGAGACGATGCTGGAGCGCATGCTGAAATCGTCGTCTACCACTGCGATTTTTGGTTTGGGGCCCAGGGGCATGCTGAGAGATCTCCGGGGGATACGCGAGCACATTCGCGGAAAAACGCCGCAAGAATGGAGGCAACGCCGCCGCGATTCTAGGTGCCTCTCGCTTGCATGTCAACGAAACACGCCTTCACCATTTTCTATGGCGTCGATTCGCGTAGCGCGAGATTCGAACTGTTGCGGCAGGCTGTTTCGTGGATGATTGAATCCAAGCGTTTTGCGGCGCGGCAGTGGGCACGCAACTTTGCGGGACGTTCGGTGTTTAACTGGTAGACGCAAGAAAGACAGCAAGAAGCGTCTAAGACAGCAAGTTTCATAACATAAGCTTTACGGGCTCAGAAGGGGCCCAGATATGAAATATGCAAAATATTTGGTGATGTTCGCTTTGTTAGTTATGTGCCTGGGAGCGGCACCTTACGCTCATGCGCAGCGGTTTGCGGTGGGAGTAGGAATTGGGCCCGGGTATGTTGGCGGAGCTCCCGCGTGCGCATACGGCTACTACCCCTATTCCCCGTACGCGTGCGCGCCTTATGGATACTATGGTCCTAGCTGGTTCTCCGGTGGGTTATTCATCGGAGCTGGGCCTTGGTATCGCGGCGGGTTCTACGGAGGTCGCGGATTCTATGGGCGACCGGGCTTTGGTTATGGCTACGGGCGCGGCGGATATCCAGGGCGCGGCTCTGGCTTCGCCGGACACGGAGCGGTTGGCGGTGGATTCCGAGGCAACGAAGCACGCGGAGGCGGTAGTTTCCACGGTGGCGGAAGCGTTCGCGGTGGCGGCGGCTTCCACGGTGGCGGCGGGCACAGGTAAGTTTCCGTCGTAGCACGCGACAGTGTGAAAGGTGGCCGGCAGGAATACTGCCGGCCACTTTTTTTTGCGCACCTGCGGCGCTCATCGGCATACGGGCAAGGGTGGCGCCGTATGCGATTCCGCCCCATGTAGATGAGTCAGCCCCGAGTGCGCAATTTTCTTCTTTGGTTTGGGTGCGACGAGCTTCCGGCGAAGGTTCACGATGACGGCGAGAAACGCAGTGCGAGCTTATAGGTTACGGCTCGGACTTCCATTCGTTTCGTGCTGCCGCGACCTGATGTGGTTTCCGCATCTGCTACAATCGCTACAAATAGCGACACGATGCGACGGAGGTCGGCATGAAACTACTCAGATCCGTAATGGCAATCTCAATCTTGATGCTTACCGTTGGTGTGATAGCATTTCCTGGAGTGGCGGCGCAGGATGACGCGGACACGATACCCCGCACCGTTTCGGGCTGCCTCTTGAAGAGACCAGGCAACGTGTATCTGATCACCGATGAAGAAGGCAAAAACTGGGACGTGCGCAGTACCAGCATTAAGCTAGACAAGCATGTTGGTCACACGGTTCGGCTGACGGGAACAGTGGCGAAGGAGCAGACCAACGGGCCGGATACTTCGCCGCAGAATCATTTGTTGGTGACGAAGGCAGAGACGGTGCGCAACGACTGCAACCCGCAATAGAGATTGGCTCGCCGATGCCGCAATCCGCGGAGGGTAGAGGCATGTGTTAGGCCTCCGGCGCTTTTTTTATATGCCGCTACCTGGCGGTTCCGCGCGGGGCTGACTGCCATACGAAAATCCCGCGCGTTGCAGGCGCGACGCATGTTTCTCAGTCTTGCGCCGCAGCACGCGGCGTCTGAGTCAATAAATTCACAAACAGACGATATGCGCCGGGGACCCCGGCCGGCAGCTCGCGGAAAAACGAAAGTCCGGTATAGATGTACAATCCTTTCCCAACGCGCGCGTAAACCAGCGAGCCTTTCGTTTCCGGCTCGCCCGGATCCTTCAGCCCGAGGACCGGAGTGTATTTCGAATCGAAGGTGCCCCAGAAATACAGGCCGCGTTCCTGCACCCAGCCTTGAAAATCCGCCATGGTAATTTTGTTTGGTGAATTCAGCAGCGGACTATCGGCATCGAGAAACGCGACCGGCGAATTCGCGTCGGTAACGCGCGAAGTCTGCTCCGGCATGGTGGCCTTGAATGGCGCGGGCATCTGCGCATTCCAGGCAAAATCGCGCTGGTATTGCACCAGCAGAGTCCCGCCGCGCTGCACATAATCCAGCAGACGGGCATTGGCGCGCGAAAGATCGGGGCGTAATTCGTAGGCTCGAAGGCCCACGGTGATTGCGTCATATTGGCTAAGATCGCCAAAGGCCAAGGCCACATCATCGAGCAGATCCACGCGAATGCCGAGTTGCCGGAGAATCTCCGGCAGCGGATCGTTCTCAGCCGCAATATAGCCGACGTGCAATCCCGCAGGCACCGCCAGATTCAGAATGTGCACCTTGGCCACCGCGGGTTCGCGCCAGTTACGAGTGGGCAAAGTGGGAATCGGCGCAAGAGAAGTGTCGAACACCTGGTCGCCGAGACGCGCGTGGAATTGCAATTTGTAAGCGCCGGCGGAAGCTTGCGCCGGAGGAGTGACCACAAACTGAACGAGTTGATCTCCGGCGCCCGAAAAATGCAAAGCCCCAGAGACGCCAGGCATCTGCACAGTCCAACTCTGAGGCGCATCCAAACCAATCTCGAGTTTCACTTCCTTACTGCCGTGATAACGCACGCGCGCGAAAAGCTTCACCGGCATGGCCGCGCGTTTTTCCGGGATCATAATCTGATCCGGCTCGACAGTCAGCGTCACCGCTGGAACTAATTCCAATGGGTACGTCTGAATTCCGGTGGTAGCGGCTTCCACGGAATCGACGGGCCGCACAAAGGCGAAGGTGTATCCCTCGACGTCCACTTGAAGGGCGAGCCGGACCAGCGGCGGCGGAAACGGCAAAATCGCATCACCGGGATGCACTGGCGCTTTGGCATTGGCAGGAATTGCGATATCGAAAACCGTGGTGTCCGCTTCCTTGGTTTCGGCCTGCGTTACCTTCCAGTCATCGGGCACGATAAAGCTTGAGGGGTGGAGCGTCCATTTTGCCGGCACGGCTGGCGAACCGGCTGTTCCAACATCCACTGAAAATTTCTCGCCGGCCACCAATTCGTGATGGCTCGCGTGAGCTTCGATTGGAATTGCAATGTCAACCGCCAGGGCGAGATCAATCTTGTCTTTCACCTGGTCCAATTCCCAGAGGGCGGATTTTGTGTCGTCCGCTGTTTGCCCGGCTAGTTGCTTGCGGAGAGCTACGATTTCCTTTGCAGCGGCGGCCAAAGATGCGGCCGCAGCCGCACGATCAAGATCAAGCGCCGATTTGGCGGCCGCCGCGAGGTGCTTGTCAGCGGAGGTGAGCGCAGGACTCATCGTGGCCTGCAAATTCAGAAAGCGCGCGGCTAAAGAAGGCAAAGGCTTCGCCAGCAGCTTCGGGTCGAATGCCCCGCCGGCTTCATCCTTTTCAGTTTCTTTAATCAGGTAAACCGGCCGGCGGAAAAATGGATTGCCAAAAAATGCGGGAGTGCCTTGCGAGCGATGTTGGGCATGGCCTTCCATGCCCATGTCCACGTAACTCTTGCCCCAGAGCGGCGAAACATCATTGATTGGCAGCGGCACGGCGCCATCTGTGCCGCCACGCGCGACCCTCGTTTCCAGCGGCACTTTCCAGGGCGCCAGGCCTTCGGCGATTTGTTCCGGATACTTATTGGGATCGGCAGCGGCCGCGACCGCCTGAGGAGTGAGGATTCCGCTGGCCTGATGATGACCGTGCCCAGAACGGACGCCGCCCCAGCCGTTGATTACCACGTCCGGGCGGTAGGTGCGAATCACGCGGACCATATCTTCGAGCGCAAGTCCGCCCCAGATTTTCATCGCCTCCTCGGGAGTCTTGACGTACCCGGTATCGAGAGCGCGCGTGAAATATTGATGCACGCCATAGTATTTTCCGGCCGCCAGCAATTCTTCGGTGCGGATTATGCCGAGCTGCCCGTCCTGTTCCGGCCCGATGGCATTCTGGCCTCCCTGGCCGCGCGTGATGGTGAGCAGGGCCACATCCGCGCCCAGTCCGTGAGAAAGATAGGCAAGCAGGCTCGACCATTCGTCATCGGGATGCGCGGTGATGAAAAGGATGCGGGTATTCACGCGCGCTTTATCGATCGCTTCGACGGTTTCGGGCAGCGATTGCGCGCAGACCGGCGTCGCAACGCAAGTCAGCGAAAATGCCGCGGACATCATGGCCAGCAGCCTTGGAATGCGTCTTTTCCTGGTTCCCGGTTTAGCGGCAACAATCCAATTCAAGAGCGAACCTCCTCGAAGGGCCACTGGCGCAGTATGCGTGCGCGGCCCAAGTACACCAGAATACCCGCGACCATCGCTGCAAGCGAGGCCAGCATGGGCCGGCGTCCGGTGGCAACAAAAATGCCGATCCAACCTGCAATCGCCAGAAGGACTGGCACAGGATATAGCCACATGCGGAAAGGCCAATGCTCGGTTTTCCATCGGCGATGCAGGATCATCAACCCAACCGCCTGGCCTACAAATTGGATGAGGCAGCGCATGGCCAGGATGGCGCGGATCACGGAGAAAAGATCGAAAAACAAACAGATGACGATGGAAGTGGCGCCCAAGACCAAAAGTGAAATGTGCGGAAACCTTTTGCTAGGGTGCACACGGGCAAAGACGCTGAAGAAATTGCCATCGAGCGCGGCGGCGTAGGGCACGCGCGAATAGCCAAGCGTGGCCGAGAAAATGGATCCAAAGGCGAGAACCAGAATGAGCGAGGTGGCCAGACTCGCCCAGTGCATTCCAAAGGTCCGTTCCACGAACAGGCTAACCACGAATTTGGAATTCTGGGCCTCCTGCCAAGGGACGACGCTTAAAATGCTGGTCTGCATCAGAAAATACAGAATGGCGATGCCGAAAATGGAAATAAAAATCGCGCGCGGAATATTCTTTCCCGGGTTTTTCATCTCGCCGCCGAGATTGCAGACGTTGTAATACCCCAGGTAACTGTAAACGGTCTGAACCGAGGCGTGTCCCAGTCCGGCGAAGAAGAGCCAGGAAAAATTCCAGGCTCCTGGTGGATAGCTGAATAAATTCGCTGAGTTGAAATGCGTGGCGCCCCCGTAAATCAGCCACAGGATGGTCCCCAGGACGATGACCCACAACATCGTGGAAATTTTTCCAATGGCAGTGATGCGCTGATACAAAAGCGCGACAGCGATCACGATGAGCAGTACCGCGATGCCGCGATCGTAGTTGGCCAGTGCACCGCTGGCGTACTGAGGGTGCGCGCGCAGCCATGCGGTGAAAGCGGGTATTTTCAACGTGAGATATTTCGAATAATCGGCGAATCCAAGCGCTCCGGAAGAAATGCTCAGAGGGGCCTGAAAGAGGGTCTGCCAGATGAACAGGAAAGACATCAATCGCCCCAGCCGATTGGCGCCGTAAGCTTCGCGCAGAAAAACGTAGCTACCGCCAGCCTGGGGCATTGCCGCGCCCAGTTCTGCCCAGACGCAACCGTCCAGAGCAGCGAGCACGGCCCCGAGCACCCAAGCAATGATGCACTGCGGCCCACCCATGGCGCGAATGATGAACGGAATAACAATGAACGGGCCAATACCCACCATGAACGTCATGTTCAAGGAGGTAGCTTCGATCAACCCCAACCCGCGTTCGAGTTTTTCCGGTTCAGGCATTAAGAATCAATTCAGGCGGCCGCATATGAGCTGAAAGTTGCGGCTCTTAGCGCGACGTGAGGCCGAATGAAGCCTAAATTTGCTGTTGCCGGAGCGCGCAGACGTGCCAAAAAGTCACGCACCACGATATTTCCCATCATCACTCCGGCCGATTAGAAAACGCGGTAATCCGCACAAAAACAAACAGCAATCGACTATTCCAATCGTTAAAGTTTCGCCCGATTTAGCGTGTTGCAGATCGTCGATCGCGCCTTCCTAATTCGTCCGTACGCTGTTACACAAAAAAAAGGAAAGCCAGCATAACAAGAAAGCGGGACGAGTCATCCGAAAACCGCGCCGGTTTGCGCTAACATCGTTGGATGAACACTTGGGTACAAATCAGCCGGTCCTGAAGCATGCCAGATACGCGCACAATCTTTGGAATTGCAATCACCGGCGCCACCGTCCTGCTGCTGGTAACTGGATATTTTCGATCGCACCGGCGGCGCGCGTTTCCGGTTTACGGATGGCTGGGCTGGGTAGCATTGGTTTGTGGCGAAGTCCTGCTATTCGCGCACGCAGAACCAGTGGCCACGTATTTCACACCAATTGCATGGAGCGCTTACATCCTAATCGCGGACGCCGCGGTGTTAGCGATCACGAATCGCTCGCGGCTGAATGACGCGCCGATGGTGGTGGCGCGTATGACCCTGCTTTCAATTCCACTGTGGCTGATTTTCGAAGCCTACAATCTACGCTTGCAGAATTGGACGTACGTGGGCGTTCCACTTCCATGGCCTGCCGCGATTCTCGGTTACGGATGGTCCTTCGCCACCATCACGCCGGCAATATTCGAAACCTCGGACCTGGTACAAGCCATGCTGCCGCCGCTGCCAGGCGAGCCGCGCAGAATTTCCGGGGCCTCTGAAAAAATGCTAATGATCTTAGGGGCCGCATGCCTGGTTGTTCCGCTGATTGTGCCGCAACACGCAGCCGCGCATCTTTTCGCGCTGATCTGGGTAGGGTTTCTACTGCTTTTGGATCCCCTCAACCGGCAACTGGGTCTGCCTTCGTTTCTCGGGGACTTGGCCGAAGGATTCCGCCGCCGGATTTACGGGTTCTTTGCCGCAGGCTGGATCTGCGGCTGTTTGTGGGAATTCTGGAACTACTGGGCAGCGGCTAAGTGGCATTACATATTTCCGATGTTTCAGCAGTGGAAAATATTCGAGATGCCCGCGCCTGGTTTTCTGGGCTTTCTCCCCTTCGCGCTGGAGTGTTTCGCGATGTACGTGACCGCGGCCTGGCTTCTGGGCTGGGTCAAGAGAGTGAAATGATTTTGACTAAGCAACTTTCGGGGCGGGGCGGGACCGCTTTGTTGGGGCGAAATCACGGCCTGCGGCGGCTATTGCAGACCGTGTGCGAGGGCATATTTTTGCTGGTCGTCGCCGCGTCGTCAACTCGAGCAGGCGACAATTTGAAGCTGCCGCCCGAAGCGAAACAGGCCATGGGCAAGATGTATGCGGGCGATCTAGACGGAGCGATAGGCATCCTGCGAGGACTCGAGCAATCCGAATCCCAAAATCCGCTGGGGTTTTTGCTCGAAGCAGAAGCGCAATGGTGGAAAATTTATTGCGCCGAGTCCCAAGTGAAATACGGAGTGATCGATGCGTGGAAACGGGGAACGAAATCCGAGGATCAAACCTACTTTGACCTGGCGGATAAAGCGATCCAGCTGGCGCAAGCGCGGATTGCAACATCGGACAGCGCAGAAATGCATCTCTACGCCGCAATGGGATGGGCGCTGAAAGCTCGCATGCACGCTTTGCGCGGCGAAAATCGGGCCGTGGCCCATACGAGCGTAGCGGCGCGTTCTGAATTTCTTCGCACCCTGCAACTCGATCCGCAGATGACCGACGCGACCGCGGGGATCGGTCTCTACAATTATTATGTCGACTCACTTCCCGGGATCGTAAAGGTTCTGCGGATGTTCATGGGAATTCCGGGGGGGAATAAGACAGAAGGCATTCAACAGATGCAAGCCGGCATCGACCACGGAATGCTTACCGCGGTGGAAATGCGGTTCTATCTGGCAAGGGGCTTGCGCAACTACGATCAGCAATACGAACAGGCCATCGCCGTCGCCGAGCCTCTGGTGGCGCAATATCCGAACAATCCGATTTTCGAGTTACTGCTGGGGGATTTGAACGCAAAGATGAGTCGCACCGAGAAATCCGCGGAATATTTTCGTGCCGCCGCGAAACTTTCCACGGCCGATTGCGGCAGTTGCCCCGCAGCGTGTTCCAATTGCAGTAGTTGCGGAGCGCACGCGCGCGATCTGGCCAATTCTCTTTTGGGCTCAACCCGCTAGCACGGGCTGGTTCTGCTTCGCGGCGTTACCTGTGCCCCTTCCAATTCGAGTCATTAGCAACGCCGAAACGCATCCGGACACGAACGCTGCGCCCCATACAGTGGTAGCTCCCCAGCGGCCGAGAAGACCCGCGCCCAGCCAAGGTCCCAGCGAAAACGCTACGTTGAAAGACATGGTGTACAAGCCCATGTATTCGCCGCGCCGTTCCGGCGGCGCGATTTCCGCGGCATAAGCGGAACTGCCCGGCATGAGAATCATTTCGCCGAAAGTCCAGATGACCACTGCCGCGAACACCGCGACCGTCTGGCCGAAGGGAAAAATTCCGACCAGCGCATAAGAACCAAATCCCACCGCGTACAGAAACGCGCCCAATGCCAGAGTCCATCGGTGACTCCAGCGCGCCATCGCCGTGTTCAAAGGAACTTCGAGGGCCACAATCAAGAGCGTATTTACGGTGAAGATAGTCCCGTACACCGATTCGGCAAAATGTAAATTGCGCACCAGAAATAAAGGCAAGGTGGATGTAAATTGAAAAAAGACCAACTGCACGGGTATCAACGCGGCCAGGAAGTACAGCATTCGCGGATTGCGGACTGCGCGGAGGTGCGAGGCGGGATGCAAGGGGGTAAGTGGCGTTGTCGAGTCGGCTTCGATTTCGCGGCCGAGATCCTTTGCATCGTCCCAGACCGGCTCGTGGGATTTCATCTGGCTGACGTTTCTCCATGGTGCGAAGGCCAGCACAGCCCCCGCGAGGATGGAGGTGGCGCCATCCACAAGAAAGAGCCAATGAAAAGAATAGGTGGCGAGAATTCCGCCAATGGCCGGACCGACGCTCATCCCCAAGTTTGCGGCTAGGCGAGTGAGAGCGAAAGCGGCTTTGCGTTGCGAGGGAGGCACCAGATCCGAAACCATCGAGAGACTGGCCGGGCGGACGGATTCGTTCAGCACAGCGAAAGCGAACGTCATCATCAAGATTGCGGCGTAGCTTTTCGCAAAGGGAAAAACCAATAAGACCAAGCCTGTGAGGAAGAGAGACGATTTCATGATGGGCAAGGGGCCCAAGCGGTCGGCCAATCTTCCCGCCAACGGCATTACCAACAAAGCAGCGAGTCCGTAGACGGTAAGTGCGAGGGCCGCCTTTGCAGGAGACACGCCCAACGATTGCGTGATGTAAAGGACGAGGAAGGACAAGACCATCGTTCCGGAGCGGTTTACCAGAGTGGCCGCACACAATATCCACAACTCGTGTGGGAGGTCTTTCAGTCCGCGCCAAGGGTTCATGGGAAGGTTTCGCAGACTAGAATAGGGCGGCGAGAGCGGGCATCACTGGCAATTTATCCGGATTGAAAGGGCACGCAGGTAAAGTGGCATTGGGCTATGGCCGCTGTTTATAGGTGCGCGGCTTCTTGTTGTTCGAAGGCGTGATAGGAAGAGCGAACCAGTGGTCCGGACTCGACGTGTTTCAGGCCCATGGCTACGCCCAGTAGCTTGAATTCTGCGAATTCGTCAGGATGAACGTAACGCTCGATTGGCAGATGCTCGGGTGTCGGTTGCATATATTGACCGAGGGTGAGAATGTGCGTGCCTTGCGCGGCGATGTCCTGCATCGCGGCGATCACTTCGTTGCGCGTCTCGCCCAACCCCAACATCATTCCAGTCTTGGTCGGCAGGCCGGGCATGATTTCTCCCGCGCGGCGCAGCAATTCCAAGGATCGCTCGTAAACTGCGCCTTTGCGCACCTGGCGGTAAAGACGCGGTACCGTTTCCATGTTGTGATTAAGGACGTCTGGTTTCGCCGCCATGACTGTTTCGAGAGCGGACCAGTCACCGCGAAAGTCTGGGATCAGCACTTCGACTTTGCATCCCGGCACTCGGGCGCGAATTTCGGCGATGGTGCGGGCAAAAATCGCGGCTCCGCCATCGGGCTGGTCATCGCGATTCACCGAAGTCACCACGGCGTAGCGCAATCCCATTCGGGCGACGGCTTCGGCGACGCGTTCGGGCTCATCTTCCGCCGGGGGGCCAAGGGGTTTGCCGCTGGGCACAGCGCAGAAGCCGCAGGCCCGGGTACAGATATCGCCCAAAATCATGAAGGTTGCGGTTCCATGTTCCCAGCACTCGCCCATGTTGGGGCAACGCGCGCTCTCGCAGACCGTGTGCAAATCGAGCGTGCGCATTGTGCGTTTTAATTCTTGATACTTCGGGCCGCCGAAGAAACGCACGCGCAACCAGGAAGGGCGCGGGTGAGCTGATGGCGGCGGCGTGGAATTTGAGAGGATGGTGAATGGAGTAGCCATGGAAATTGCAGTAAGAAACTATTGTACGCGGACAAGCGGGAGGGGACAACCAAGCGGGTTGGCGAGAAGGGTGAAAAAGAAGCTAAAGGTTCGGAGGAGAGGGCCGATAAGGAGACTGGATGAGAGGGTTTTAACCAATGCACCAGTCTGAAGCAAAGCCGAGACTGGACTCCTGATTTCCGGGGCTTACGATCCGGGAGGAAGGCATACATGGCAGCGATCAGTTTTCAGACTCCGGTCACAGCTGTTGAAATTCGAACGCAAGAGATTTTCAATGGGACGGCGCCAAAACAATCCGCGACCGCGCCCGTTCAAGACACCTTCACTGCGTCCGGTGCGGTGGCTACGAATCCCAGAAATGGGGCTGCGCGCGCGTTTGGTCAAAACACGCAGGCTACATTAGCTGCGCCGCAGGGCTCATTCCCTCCGGAAACATTTGCCGGGGCAGCGCAGTCATCGACCAGCGGCGCCAATAGTTCGCGGGCCAATACAACTGATGCTGGGTTGAATGGGCAAGTTGGTGAGGTTGACTTGCTTACGACGAACAACTCGAATCTGGATACGGGTAACTCCCCGCCTGGTAACACAAACAAAGCTGGCAATACGAGTTCATCGACGGTCTTGTCTAAGGCCAATTCGGGGGCAACTGCTCCACTACAGGGACCACCGAGCTCGCCTTCTGGCACCGGTGGTGGCACGAGTGCTGGCACGGGCGCAGGGTCCTCGGCGACTCCAGGGGTCGATTCGCTGGAGCGAGGGCAACGGGTTAACATCTCGGTCTAAAGTTAGCAGCCGTTATAATGGCTATCGAAGATGGAACGATTCGAAGCCATTGTGCGGTGGCTGCTTGGGCCGGAGCCAATCACCGAGAAGCGTCCTGGGCATTTATGGGCGCGCTGGATATTTCTACGCTGCTTAGGCCTGATCTATTTCTCCGCGTTTTATTCCCTGCTGTTCCAGATTAAGGGGCTGATCGGTCCGAACGGGATCCTGCCCGCGCAGGATTATTTGCAAGCTGTGGGTGCTTCGCTGCATGCGCAGTGTGTTTGGTTCGCTCCGACTTTGTTCTGGTTCGGCGCAGGCGATCAAACGCTCATGCTTGTAACCTGGCTGGGGATCATCGCTTCAATTCTAGTGGGCTTGAACCTGTGGCCTCGCGCTTCCCTGGTTGTGTGCTTCGTTTGTTTCCTTTCGTTTGTCAGCGCCGCCCAGGATTTTTCGGGCTATCAGTCGGACGGCATGCTGCTGGAAGCCGGATTTATTGCTTTATTCTTCGCGCCGCCGGGACTGCGGCCTGGGCTTGGCATTGGCAATCCAGCGCCGCGAGCCAGTCTTTTTCTGCTGCAGTGGGAGTGGTTTCGAATTTATTTCGAGTCTGGCGTGGCGAAACTAGCGAGCGGCGATCCGGCCTGGCGCCATTTCACCGCGATGGACGATTACTATCAGAACGGCCCGCTACCGACATGGATTGGCTGGTACGTGAAGCAGCTACCACACTGGTTTCACGCTTCCGCCACATTTTATACGCTGCTTACTGAACTGGTGCTGGTATGGATGCTGTTTTTGCCGCGGCGATTCCGCATTGCATGTTTTTGTATCGTGACGCCGTTTGAAATTTCCATTATTTTGACCGCGAACTATACATTTCTTAATTATCTGGTTTTATTGCTCGGTGTTCTACTGCTCGACGACCGATTTCTCGAATGGATTCTGCCGAAACGATGGCGCGAGTTAATTGCGGGCAAAGTTTCGGTGTTATGGCAGCCTGCGATCGGTGGTAAGGAAGGCGAGGACTCGGAGCCGGTATGGCGGCGAAGGCTCGCGCCACTTCGCCGTTCTGTTGCGGGCTTGTGCCTGGGCCTTGTTTTTTATGTGACCACGCTTGAACTTCTGTGGATGTTTGTTCCCTCATTGCCATTGCCGGAAGCGCCGGTGCGGGCCCTTGATCCATTTCGCATTGCCAACCGGTACGGATTATTTGCACGCATGACGCCGGAGCGTTATGAAATCGAATTTCAGGGTTCGAATGATGGAAAGACCTGGATCGCTTATCCATTTCGCTACAAGCCGCAGGAGCTGGATAAAGCGCCGGGGATTTATGCACCGTACCAACCGCGTTTTGAGTGGAACTTGTGGTTCGCATCGCTGGGCTCGTGGCGCGACTCACGCTTCGTGGTGTGGACGGAAGAACGATTATTGAAAAACGAAGCCGAGGTACTGGCGCTCTTTGCGCGTAATCCATTTCCAAACGCGCCGCCTCGCGAGGTGCGGACGATCATATATCAGTATTGGTTTACCGACTTGCGGACCAAACGAGCGACTGAAAACTGGTGGAGGCGTAAGGAGCTTGGCGAGTTTGCTCCGGCGCTCGAGACCGAACCGAATGGCAAAATCGCCGTGGTGGGCGGCCCCACGCGCGATGAAGAGCCACCGGACTAGACTGGCATCCCAAAGCAACTTTGCTCCGCGAGGCCAAATCCGTTAGCCTGTTCGAGTCCTAATGACACCCAGCCAACGACACTCCGACGAACCGCGCCAAAAATCCGAGCTAGCTGAAGTTACACCGGATTTGGTACTCGCTCACCTCGGGACGCTTTCACAACCGGCGAGTATTCGCCAAATTGCGCACGGCATGGGTTTGAAACATCGCGGACGGCGCTATTTGCCGCGAGTGCTGCAAAAGCTGAAAAAACGCGGAGATGTGGACGAAAGTCATGGCGGTCAATACCGATTGACCGGAACCAAGTATGCCCGCAACGAAGCTTCGGGAAAGGCTGCGGCAGCGAAGCGTGCCGCGATGGAATTGGGAACGGATGATGCTCAAAGGCAAGAGCTGAGGAGTAAGTCACGGACTGGCGGTGGATCGCCAGACGGTTCCACGCGCGGGCGCGATCCGAACCTCATAGCCGGGCGTATCGTGGCGCATCGCGATGGCTACGCTTTTCTTGTGCCGGATATTCCGATACCGCGAGTAGACGGCGATTTGTTCATCGGCCGCGACAACCTGGGAGATGCGATGCATGGCGATCGCGTGCTTGGGCGCATCGAACGGCGTCGCGCTGATGGTCGCGCCGAAGGACGCGTGGTGCAAATCGTCGAGCGGCAGCATCCCACAGTGGTGGGCGTATTTCGTTACGGGACGCATGGAAATGTGGTGCTTCCTTACGACACGCGCCTCCTTCACGAGATCGTAATCCCGCCTGGCGCGGAATTGACGCTCGCGTTGCGAGAGAAACCAAGCGCGGGCGAGCAAGTTCCCGCAAACAGCAGAGTGCGGTTTCCGGAACTTGACGGCGCCGTGGTGAATGTGGAAATCACGCGCTTTCCACGCGGAGGAGCCGCTCCTGCGGGACGCATCCTGGAAATTATCGGGCGTCCCGGCGATATTGGCGTCGACGTGGAAATCATTATTCGCAAGCATCATCTGCCGCATATTTTCCCCGAAGAAATTCAGGCCGAAGCGCATGGCACAGAACAAAAGGTGTCCGTGGCCGACCTGGCCGGGAGACGCGATTTCAGGAACCTGCCCATCGTGACGATTGACGGTGAAACGGCACGAGATTTCGACGATGCGGTTTACGTAGAAGCACTCGCCAATGGCCATTACGAATTGCAGGTGCATATTGCCGACGTGGCTCACTACGTTCAGCGCAACTCAGGACTCGATCGCGAGGCGCGGCTGCGTGGCACTTCCGTTTATTTCCCCAACCGTGCCGTTCCCATGCTGCCTGAGGAGCTTTCAAACGGAATTTGTTCGCTGAATCCGAAAGTGGATCGTCTGGTGATGAGTGCGGTGATGGAGCTGGACGGAGCAGCGAAAGTGCTGCATGCGGAGTTTTTTCAAGGGGTGATTCGATCGGCTGAGCGCATGACTTATACCAATGTAAATAAGGCGATCGAGGGCGATACTGAAATGCTGGATCGCTACGCGACGCTCGCGACCGAGTTTCGCAAGATGAAGGAACTGGCGCTGCTCCTGAACAAAAGACGGCATGGGCGAGGGTCCATCGATTTCGATTTGCCCGAGCCAGTGATTGAATTCGACCCGGAAGGACGAATGCTGAGCATTGTGCGCAGCGAGAGAAACATCGCTCACCGAGTGATTGAAGAATTTATGCTGGCGGCGAATGAGGCTGTTGCCGAGTATTTGGATCGTCGGGGCGTCGCGTCGCTGCATCGCGTGCACGAAAAGCCCGATCCAAAGAAAGTGCTCGAATTCGAGGAACTGGCGCAGGCCTTTGGGTATTCGCTGGGCGTGGATGATTTGGCCGAACGGCGCGTAACCGTCCGGCACGGGAATGTGCGGCCGCAAAGGCGAGAAGGCCGCGGCAGCCATGGGCGAAATCGGCCGATGAATGTGACGATGCCAGCCGCCGAAGAAGTGGATATCAGGCCGCAGCATTACCAGCGATTGACGGAAAAACTCGCGGGTAAGCCTGAAGAACGAATCCTTTCGTACCTCATGCTTCGATCGTTGAAGCAGGCGCGGTACGCGGCAGAGGTGCTGGGCCATTTCGCCCTGGCGACGAAGGAATATACGCATTTCACATCGCCGATTCGACGTTATCCGGACCTGGTAGTACATCGAGCGCTGAAATGGGCACTTGAAAATCCGGGCGTGGCGCCGCTGCGAGTTGCGTCGCAGAATGCGCGTCCGGGCGGAGAAGAAACTGTAGCTGCATTGGGACCCTACCGGCGCGTGGAATTACAAGAGATAGCGTCGCAGAGCTCGGAAGCAGAGCGCCGCGCCGATGGCGCTGAACGAGAATTAATGGAATGGAAGACAGCGCAATTCATGGAAGGCCACCTGGGCGATGAATACGACGCGCTGATTATTTCCGTTCAGAAATTCGGTTTCTTTGTGGAACTGGTAGAAATTTTTGTGGAAGGTCTGGTCAGTATCGACAGCGTTGAAGCATTCACCAGCCAGAAGTGCGCGTATCGAGACCGCGATCACGCAATCGTCACGCAACCCCATCGGGGGTCGCGGGGGGGGAAGTTGCAACAGGTATACCGTCTGGGCGATGGTGTTCGAGTTCGCGCCGAGCGCATCGATCCCTTCCGCCATCGCGTCGAGTTTTCCTTACTGTAGGCGTCGTAGAACTGTATGGTACCCGTTACCTAGTGGTATATTCACCACAAGTACCATTGACGCTCTTCGCCTCCGACGGCAAACTATCCTGCATGAAACGGTATCAGCATCTGATTGGCACACGCCTGGAAGTACAATATCGCGCCGGTGAGTACCACCTATCGACCGCTGGGATACTGGTGGCAGATAGCGGCAAATCGATCTTCGTTCAAGAAAACTTCTGCTCTGGCGGCAAACCAAAAACTCTACGAGTGGAAATTCCTTATTCGTACGTTATTCGCATCACGGAGATGCGAACGGAAGATTCATTAAGATAGCCCGCTTTTTCTCCTCGACGAACCTTGGCCTGATTCAATCCGAGCGTAGCGCGAGATTGATACCTTACGTCCGGCCGACATTGCCCATTCGCATTTGGGTGATGCACGAGTATATTTTCATTTTAGCACGGAGGCGAAGATGAAACCGACCGTTGGGTTAATAGGACTAGGGCTAATGGGCAAGCCCATGGGGCTGAACTTGTTGAAAGCGGGGTTTCCGCTGGTTGTGTGGAACCGCACCGCCCCACGGGCGCAGGAACTGGTGAACGAGGGAGCGAAACTTGGGGAGAATCCGCGTAAAACGGCGGAATTGGCCGATGTCTTGATCACAATTGTCAGCGATCCGCCGGCGGTCGAGGAGGTTTTGTGGGGCGCTAACGGCGCGATGGGTGGCCTGCGAGGAGGTAGCGCGTACATTGATTCCAGCACAATTTCTCCAGAATTAGCACGCCGCGTTGCAACGGCCTGTGCGGAGCGTGAGGTTGATTTTCTGGACGCGCCGGTAACGGGCGGAGATTGGGGGGCAAAGAAGGGTGAGTTGGTGTTTATGATTGGCGGGAAAGCGGAGGTGCTTGAGCGTGTGAAACCGGTCCTGGAGGTGTTAGGCAAGAAATTCTTTTTGGCCGGGCCGAATGGCGCAGGCCAAACCGTAAAGCTGGCGATGAATCTGATTTTGGCATTGGAGGTGGAAGCTCTTGCGGAAGCGCTGGCGCTAACCACCGCCGCGGGCGTGCCTGGCGAAAAGCTGATCGAAGTGATGCAATCGAGCATGGCGCGTGCAGGAGTACTGGACGTTAAAGCGCCCCTGATGCTGAAGAATGAATATCCGCCGAGTTTTCCATTACGGCTAATGCATAAGGATATGCGGCTGGCGCTAGAACTTGCGCATCAGCAGGGTGTGAACTTGCCTGCTGCGTCCGCTGCCTATGCAACATACAGCGCGGTGAAGGATGCATCGAAGGAAGATATGGATTATTCCGCGGTAGCGCGCTTCTGGAGCAAGGCAACTGGCGCAGGTCCAGCGTCGCACTGAATTGGATATTGCCGTTCAAGTATGCGGTAGTCTCCCGGGCTAGCTTACAGAGACCGCCGGGAAGAACGTCAGCGGAAGATCGCGCGAAGTGCGCAAGCCGGCGTTCGCGGCGAGTATCGCGGGAATAGTATTGACCACGACGGCGGCAGTTGCGATGTCGCCATGCGTGCCACCCGGAATGGTGACAGTGAGATGCGGTTCGCCTTTCAAGACTACGGTATCCGCGGGATGTCTGGCACCTACGTACATCTTCAGTTCCATAAAAATTTTCTCTTTACCTGCGAAGGAACCTCGGCCGATCTGATGGACTCCGGCGACGCGGCCCGCCACGACCTCCAAAAATTCGGTGTCGACGGTCTCTTCGGCGATTACAGGCTCGATCGTTTCGGAAATATCGTCTAACGCAAATCCCAAACCGTCCGCGACCATCGCTATCGATTCCGGCAGGCCATGATGTTTGATAACGCCCGCGCCGACTTGCGCACGAAATTCATCGGGTGACATGCCAGCGCCGATTTTCTTCTGCAGGGGCAGACGGCGCTTGGAGGCGTCGACGATTCGCACTGCACTGAGCCAGTCAATCCGTTGCGCGACCGCGCTAAGGGTAAGGGCGAGCTTATCCATCACAAACCCAGGATTCACGCCGGTGCCCACCAGTGCGACGCCTTCGTCTCTGGCCGCGTCGTCCAGCTTTTTGGACAGCTGGGGATGCTTGCGGAAAGGGTAAGCGAGTTCTTCACAAGTGGAAACGACGCAACAGCCCGCAGCGATGCATTCAAGGAGTTGATCCACCACGCTTGGCAGGTAAGAAGAGGTTGAATGCACGGTCAGGTCCACCTTCTTCTGCAGAACAGATTTTGCATCGGGTGAAATGGGAATGCCCCAAGGGGCATCCGGCGCACCAACAACCTCGCCGAGGTCTCGTCCAGCTTTCGCGGGATCCTTGTCAATGGCGCCGACAATATCGAGTGAATCTTTTTGCCGCATCAGGCGGGCAATGGAAGCGCCGATGGGTCCGACGCCGTACTGGACAACGCGGATATTCTTTTTCACGATAGAAATCCTCAAAATTTTCGGGAAACAATACCTTAGAGTGTTAGCCAGCAGACTGCAACCGAATTTGCGGCGCTTGTGACGCAGCGTCCAGGGCCGCATAATCGCTGGCGACGCAACCGTGACTGGCAAACCCGATACAAATCCAAGCAAAGGAAGTTGGTCTCGCAACGCGCTGCGTACGACCCTGCAATATGGCGGCAGCGCGCTCGCCCTTTATTTTATTTTCCGGCTCTTGCCTGGACGGCAAGTGTGGCAGGCCCTGAAGCTACTGCCCGCGCAACTGTGGATCCTCGTTCTGGTGGGATATTTGGCTTCGCACGTGGTGGGGGCAATGAAATATCACTTGTTGCTCAACCTGGGGGGCGCAGGAATCTGCGGGCGGCAGGCCGCGCGCTGCTATTTTGCCGGGCTTTTTGGCTCATTGTTCCTGCCATCGTTGATAGGTGGAGACATTTTGCGAATGGCAATGGCTTTGCGGATGGGCCGAAGCAAAGCGGGCGTGGTGCTGGGAAGTTTAGTGGATCGGATCACTGACTTCACTGCACTGGCATTGCTCGCTGGCATCGGAGCGCTATCGGTCCCAGGTGCGTTGGATGCACGAAGCCGAAAGATTTTTTTCCTTGCGAATGCGGCAGGATTTGCCGTGGTGGGGATGGCCGCCGCGGTTGTGTGGTTTTTTCCGGTTCGCCGCATTTCTTTTCGTTTGCGACGAAAACTGGTGCGGCTGCAGCGAGCATGGCGGTCTATTTTACGGGAGCCCAGGTCGATGGTTCGGGCGCTGAGCATGAGCGTGACGGTACAAGTCGCGTTTATTTTTCTGAATATCCTCCTGGCCGAAGCGTGCGGGCTGCAGCTCGGTTATCGTGTGTGGTTGTTCGCCTGGCCTTTGGCAAAATTATCAGCGGCGGTACCTATCACCCAAGCGGGAATCGGCGTCCGAGAGGCTGCGCTTGCGGCACTTCTCCTGCCTTTCGGCGCGCCCGCAGTGCTGGCGGTGGCGTCTGGTTTGGCATGGGACGCCGTATCGGTGGCCGGCGCAATTTGCGGCGGAGTATTTTCGCTGCTCACCGGAAGATTTTGGCAGGGAGAGACAGCATAACCGGCAATTTTTCGCCCGGAGACCACGCCGGATCGCGGCCGGTCACGCCAGGAGAATGTGTATGTCGCGACGGTAACGGTTCTTAGCGGGGACGGTGAGAATCTCGCGGTGCGCTTCGAAAAGAGCGCGCACAAGGGTGGGGAAAATTGGCACATTTTCCAGGAAACAAAGGGCCAAAAAACTAAAAGCGAGAGCGGCTAGCGCGAAAGAAGTCGCGGAGCGTAGTTACATTAGGCCCGTAGGAACCCACGCGGCCAGCATCCACGGGCAGGCCGAGATATTCCGCCTGCTCGATACTCAAGCCCGCCTGATCAAGTTCAGCGAGGCTGTAGCCTTCCGTCGGAACCAGTCTGTTGCGACGCGAAAGATCCACCGGACGCGGAGGCCGACGCGAACTCCACCGCTTCCCGACAATTACAAAGAAATCATCCCAGTCTCGTCTATTCCACATGGGCTTCTCCCATAGCCGGGCTCAGGAACTTGGATGCGCGTGCGGCGGTTTCGGTAGCACAAAGTTTGTCAACGGCTTGTAAACCATCGGCGGCGCTCACCGTCACCCGAGACCGCTGCCCCTCAGGAGCGCCGATAATAACCCCAGGTCCTGTGGAAAGTCGCTTTAGAACATGGTGTGTATCCATTCAGTTATGGGTGAGAAATCGGTGAATTTCCGGTGCTGCAGGCCCGGCACGCCAGCTTATGGGACGCGATGTTATACTTTTGTGAAGTTAATTGCGCATATTTGCTGTGTGAAAATCTGCATGAGCAATCCGATCATCATCGTCCATTACCACGAACTGTGGCTGAAGGGCCGCAATCGCCGGTTTTTTCTGCGCAAGCTATGCTCGGCGCTGCGAGTGGCGCTGCAGGGCGTGCCGGTGGAGCGAATCGAACAGCCTGGCGAACGCGTGATTGTGTGGCTAGGGGACGGCGCATCGTTGGATATTGCGACGGAGAGGATCGGACGCGTGCTCGGTATTGCGTTCTTTGCGGTGGCCCGCCCGGTGGAGCGGAATCTGGAAACTCTGTGTGAGGCTGCGTGGCAAGAAATCGAGCCACTTCAATTTGCCAATTTTGCGGTGCGCGCGAAGCGCAGTGACAAATCATTTGCGAAGACGAGTATCGAGACCGAGGCGGCGATTGGACAATATTTGCTGGATCACCTGCGCGCGCAAGGGCGCAGTGTGCGCGTGCGGCTAAATAATCCTGAAATGACATGTTACGTCGAAATCGCCAAGAATATGGCCTTGTTGTACGCGCGGAAGATTCAGGGCGTGGGCGGCTTACCCGCAAACACCGCAGGCCGGATGATGTGTCTGCTCTCCGGCGGCTACGATTCGGCGGTGGCGGCGTATCAGATGATGAAACGCGGAGCGCATTTAAGCTTCGTGCATTTCTATGGGACTGGTGCGCGGCCTGGCGAATCTTCGCTACACGTCGCGAGTGGGCTGGTGCGGCAGCTGGTGCGGTATCAATTTCACGCGAAACTGTACCGCGTGCCGTTTGAGTCTATTCAACGGGAAATCGTGCGGTTCGCGCCGGAAGACTACCGGGTTTTGTTATACCGCAGGATGATGCTGCGAATCGCGGAAGCTCTGGCGAAGAGAGATCGCAGCTTGGCGCTCGTTACGGGCGATAGCCTGGGGCAGGTGGCTTCGCAGACGCTGCGCAACCTGGTGGCGGTGGATGCTGCATCGCGGATGGTTGTATTTCGGCCACTCGCGGGCGCGGATAAGCAGGAAATCATTGCCACGGCGAAGCAGATCGGCACCTACGATGTTTCCTCCGAACCATTTCATGACTGCTGCCCGGTTTTCCTGCCGCGACGGCCAGCGCTTTATGCATCGGCGGAAGATCTGAATGAAGCGGAGAAAAAATTGGATATTGCTGAATTAGTCAGACAAGGCGTGCAAGGCGCTACCTTATTACGTTACGAATATAAGGGTGGAGGCATAGAAGAAGCGGAAGCATCGATGAAACGAGCAGGCAAACAACAACATATCGCCAGCGCGACCGCGTAAGGATTTTGCAGAGGCATTCCAACAAAGAAGGGCGCGAAAGATACCCGCCCTTTCGTGATACTGAATTCGTGGGAAACAGATCAGCGATCGCGCCCGCCGTAACCACCGCCGCGTCCTCCTCCTCCTCGGCTCCCACCGCCCCCTCCGCCATGACCGCCGCGACCGCCCCCGCCACCATGACCGCCGCCTCCGCGCGGGCCTCCTCCTCCACCACCGCCGCCTTCGCGCTGAGGACGAGCTTCATTCACAACAAGCGCGCGACCCATAAAATCCTTGCCATTGAGCGACTGAATCGCCTTTTCCGCCTCCGCATCATTGCCGATTTCGGCAAAGCCGAATCCCCGTGGCTGGCCGGTGAAACGATCGCGAAGAAGGGTGAGCTGATCGGGTTGCACTCCAATTTCCGAGAATAATGCCGCTATCTGTTCCTCAGTAGCCTTGAACGAGAGATTTCCCACGTACAATTTCTTCACCGTCGCTCTCCTTATGCCCCCGGGTCACCGCCAAGGCGCAAAATAACGAGGCTGAAGAGACAGGATCTCGGCCGCAGGCGGCTAGCTGGGATGGCCACACCCGGCTGTAGCGAGCGCTCCAGCAACAGGAAGCATCTTGCTGCAAGTGGCTCCCAAAGGTCAACCGCAGCAGGCTGCAAGACGGGCTGACAAGGAAGACGCGTGAGGTCGGGGGAGTTATCAGGAATTGTCTTTGCTGACTGGTTATGTGCGGTAGCTCGCGTTGATGTGAACATACGCGGCAGTGAAGTCGCAGGTCCAAATTTGCGCGCGACCGCGACCGGAACGTAAATCAACAACGATGGGAACGTACCTCGCAAGCATTTTGCGATGCGCGATGCGTTCATTGAAGGGATGCTCACCGCCGCGGCGGCAGACGCGGATGCCCGCGAGAGTAATATCCACGCGTTCGAAATCGAAATCTACTCCGGCACGGCCAGCGGCCGCCAAGATGCGTCCCCAGTTAGGATCCGCGCCAGCCAGCGCGGTTTTTACGAGAGGTGAATTCGCAATGGTGAGCGCGATTTGCTTCGCAGCACGCTGCGTTGGAGCGTTGCGAACTTCTACCTCGATCACGCGCTGAGCGCCTTCGCCATCAGCGACGATCTGCAGTGCGAGCGATTTGCAAACTCGCTCAAGCGCCGCTGAGAATCTCTTGAAGTCGCCATTTTCGCTGGCAATAATTCGCGCGCCGGATTCGCCGTTGGCTAACAGCACCACGGTGTCGTTGGTGGAGGTGTCGCCATCCACGGTGATTGCGTTGAAAGTGCGTTCGACGACGGGGCGGAGAGCCCGCGTCAGCATGTTCGGAGAAACAGCTGCGTCGGTGGCCAGGAATCCGAGAATGGTTGCCATGTTGGGTTGAATCATCCCGGCGCCTTTCGTGCAGCCGATTATACGGGCTGTTTTACCGAGGATACGGCATTGCGCGGCCGCCCATTTTGGGCGTGTATCCGTAGTCATGATTGCGCGTGCAAACTGCTCGAAAGCGCCGGCTGAAGGCTTGCGAGAAGCGACGAGCGGGCGCACGGCGTTTATGATTTTTTGCCAACGCAGTGGGACGCCGATTACTCCAGTAGAGCAAACTAGAACCTGGGTTTGATCCAGGCGGTCCAATTCGCGCGCGACTTTCAGCGTGGTGGCTGCTGCCGCGCTTAGACCCGCAGAGCCGGTACAACAGTTGGCATTACCGGAATTCACGATTACGGCTCGCATGCGATGTTTCGATTTTCGCAAATTTAATTGCGATGCAACCACGGGCGCGGCCTTGACGCGATTCGTCGTGAACATGGCAGCGGCAGATGCGGGTACCTCGCTGACCAGAATCGCAAGGTCGAGCTTCGCTTTTTTCAGGCCGCAATGCGTGGCGGCGAAACTAAAGCCGCGCGGAACAAACGAATTCGAGAGTCGTATGGGCACGGTAATCAGGAGGCCGAAGCCAGAAAGTTATAGTCAAAAATGCACGCTGTGAAGGAATGAATCGGTGAGACGGCGATCGCTTCAACAGTTCTTGCGGGCCGAATCCTCATGAATTCTCCGCGAGTTTCGCAATGCGCGCTTTAAAATCCTGAAGCGCCGATCGAACCGCGGCGGGCGCGGTGCCGCCGGGTACATTGCGGCGCGAAAGCGCAGATTCCAGAGTCAATGCGGCGTTCAAAGCCGGTCCAAAAGCGGGCGAGAATTCTTTCAGACGTTCGATCGGCATTTCGCGAATGGACTTTCCATCCTGCTCAGCGGCGCGCAAGACCTTTCCGACAATTTCATGCGCCTCGCGAAACGGCACGCCGAGATTGACTAAATAGTCGGCAACTTCAGTGGCGACCAAGGCAGGGTCCTGTGCCGATTCGCGGAGCCGTTGTTGACGGAAGCGAGTAGCGGCGAGAGTGGCGCCAGCGATTTGCGTCATCGCAAGTGCTTGATCGTGCGCGGCGAATAGCGCTTCTTTATCCTCCTGCAAATCACGTTGATAGCCTGAAGGCAGACCCTTGCAGGTAGTCAGCAACGACATCAGCGAGCCGTAAATCCGGCCGGTTTTACCGCGGATCAATTCCCAAGCGTCGGGATTTTTCTTTTGGGGCATCAAGCTGCTGCCCGTGGAAAATTCGTCGGGCAATTCGATGAAAGCGAATTCGGGCGTCGCGAATAACACGAAATCTTCCGCCAGACGCGACAGGTGCGCGGCCAAGGCCGATAGCGCAAAAAGATATTCCAGCGCGAAATCGCGGTCGCTGACGGCATCAAGACTATTACCTGTGATTCGAGAAAACCCCAATTCACGCGCCAGGGCTTCGCGGTCGATTGGAAATGCGGAGCCTGCCAGCGCGCCTGAGCCCAATGGGCAAGCGTCAGCGCGCGACGCTGCGGCGGCGATGCGTTCGGCATCGCGGTAAAAAGCTTCGCCATGCGCCAGAAGCCAGTGCGAAAGAAGAATGGGCTGCGCATGCTGCATATGTGTGGCGCCGGGCATCGGCACACACATATTGTGCTCCGCTTGTGTAAATATCGCGCTCTCAAGAGAAATAAGCGCGCGACGGAGCACGTGCGCTGCTTCCATCACATACATGCGAAATTCGGTTGCTACCATTTCGTTGCGGCTGCGCCCGGTGTGGAGCTTGGCCCCCAGTGAACCAAGTTTTTCGATCAGGGCGGTTTCCACAAAATGATGGACGTCTTCAGCGCTGGAAGCGGCCAGCCATGCCTCATCGGATCGTACGCGCGCAGCAATCTCGTCGAGGGCGACGGCAATTTTTTGCCCATCTTCCGCGGTGAGAATTCCCGCGGTGAAAATGGCTCGCGCCCAGGCGCGATCGAGCGCTAGTTCCTGCGGCAGCATGCGGCGGTCAAAACTCCAGGAGCGCTCGAATTCGTAGAAGGAGGGGTCGGGCCCACGTTCGAAAAGGCCGCCCCACATTTTTTGTTCGCGTGGAGCAGTCATCAGGCATTTGCCTTCCGCGGGGCTTTTGCAGGTGGTTCCGGTTCAGCGACAGAAGCCTCTCGCGGCACCGTAATGGGCAAGGCGAAAAGATTGATGAAGCCTTCGGCGTCCTTCGGGTTGTAGCCCGTCATAGTGAAGCTCGCCAAGTTCGTGCGGTACAACGAGTACGGTGAGTAGCGCGACGCAACGGTTACGTTGCCTCTGCACAGTGTGAGCGAGATCGAGCCCGTGACGCGGCGCTGTGTGCTAGTGAAGAAGGCGTCGAGCGCTTCACGCAAAGGCGTAAACCACATGCCGTAATAAACCATTTCGGCGTAGCGCAGCGAGAGCATTTGCTGGTAGTGCGCCGTTTCGCGGTCCAGCGCGAGCGACTCCAGTTCGCGGTGCGCGGTGACCAACAAAGTTCCACCGGGAGTTTCGTACGCGCCGCGCGACTTAATTCCGACCAAGCGATTTTCCACGATATCCATGCGGCCGACGCCGTTGCGCGCCGCTACTTCGTTCAATTCATCGAGCAGCGCAAGCGGAGCGAGGTTCTTTCCGTCGACGGATACGGGGGTGCCGTTTTCAAAACCGATTTCGACGGTCGCAGGCTGTTCTGGGGATTTCGCGGGTGAAACAACCCATTGCCACATTGCCTCATCCGGGGCGTTGGCGGGGTCTTCGAGCACGCCGCCTTCGTGGCTCAAGTGCCAAATGTTGCGGTCGCGACTGTAAATATTTTTGGTGGTTTGCTCGACCGGAATATTATGCGCACGGGCATAATCGATGGCTTCCTCGCGCGAGGCGATCTTCCATTCGCGCCATGGAGCTATGATTTGCAATTCCGGGGCCAAGGCTTTAGCTGCCAGCTCGAAACGCACCTGATCGTTACCCTTGCCAGTGCATCCGTGCGCCACAGCGTCGGCCCCGAGTTTTTTTGCGAGTTCGACCTGCCGCTTCGCTAACAGAGGACGCGCGAAAGAGGTGCCCAGCAAATATTTGTGTTCGTAAACGGCTCCCGCCCGCAATGTGGGCCAGATGTAGCCGGTGATAAATTCCTCGCGGAGATCTTCCACGTAGGCCGAGCTCGCGCCGGTCGCCAGCGCCTTCTTACGCGCGGCTTCCAAATCTTCCTGCTGGCCCAGATCACCGATCATGGCGATCACTTCGCAGCCGTCGTAATTCTCTTTGAGCCACGGAATAATAATGGAGGTGTCCAAACCTCCGGAATATGCCAGCACGACTTTCTTGGGCAATACGTTCTCCTTATTTTGCGGCAAGATTAGTTGAGAAGCGTCAACACAATGGCCTTCTGTACGTGCAGGCGATTTTCCGCTTGTTCAAAGACGATGGAACGCGGGGAATCCATCACGTCCGCGCTGACTTCCGAGCCGCGGTGCGCTGGAAGACAATGCATAAAAATGGCATCGGGCGCCGCGTGTGAAAGCAAATCGTGGTTCACCTGGTAACCAGCAAACGCTGCTTCGCGCGAGGCAGATTCTTTCTCTTGCCCCATGCTCGTCCATACGTCCGTGTAGATTGCTTGCACGCCCGCCACAGCTTCTTCCGGCGAGTGCAGGATTTCAATCTTGCCCCGGCTTTCACGCGCGAAGCGCCTGGCTTCCGCAACGATGTATGCATCGGGCTCATAACCCGCAGGTGTGGCAATGCGGAGGTGTGCGCCCACGCGTGCGCCGACACTAAGTAACGAGTGGCAAGTGTTGTTGCCATCGCCCACATAAGCGAGCTTCAGGCCGCGCAAGTTGCCGAATCGCTCTTCCAGAGTGAAGAAGTCAGAAAATGCCTGGCAGGGATGATACACATCCGAGAGCGCGTTGATGACGGGAATGTGCGCATTCGCGGCAAGCTGGTCGAGTGAATCCTGCTTGTATACGCGGGCGATAATTCCGTGAATCCAGCGTTCCAAACTTTTGGCCACATCGGGAATCGATTCCCGTTCGCCAAGATGGGTGACGGTGTGGTCGAGAAATACGGACGAGCCGCCCAGGCTGGCGATGCCGACTTCAAAAGTCACGCGCGTGCGCAGCGATGGCTTTTCGAAAATCAGCGCGAGAAAGCGGCCAGCCAGCGCGCCCCGGTAACGGTCGGGATGCGCTTTCACGTCCGCGGCGAAATGCAGAAGATCGCGCACTTGCGCGGGATTCCATTCCATGCCGGTCAGCAAGTCATTGGTCTGCGCGATCGGCGAGACAGCGGCGGCGTTCATATTCACCTCGATGCAGCCAATACCATCGGCTGCTCGTGCGTTTCCGATTTATTTTTCCTTGGTTTATCGACTTTTGCGGCCTGCTCCATGCTCTTTTCCAGCTTTGCAAGAAATTCTGCGACGTCCTTGCTGCGAATAATGAACGGCGGGAGGAGTCGCAGGATGTGGTCATGAGTGCAATTGATCAGCAATCCGTTCCGCAGAGCTTGCGAAACTATTCCGGCTCCCTCAATAGTGAGATCGACCCCCAAGATCAGGCCTTCACCGCGCACTTCGCGGATGAAATCAAAATGCGCCGCGAGACTTACGAGCCCGTCGCGGAGCTCTTCGCCACGCTCGCGGATGTTGCCAAGAAGATTGGTCTCTTCGACAATGGTCAAGAATTCCAGGGCTGTGGCGCAGATCAGCGGGCCGCCGCCGAAGGTAGTCCCGTGCATACCCGGGACAAATGCCGATGAGAATTGGTCGCTGGCGACGATCGCGCCGAGCGGTAATCCGCCAGCCAAGGGCTTTGCGACGGCGACAATATCCGGGCGAGAGTCGAAGTTCTGATACGCGAAATAGCGGCCGGTGCGACCGAGGCCACACTGAATTTCATCGGCAATAAAAGCTGCGTCATGTTGGGTTGCAAGCGCCCGCGCGCGTCGCCAAAACGGATCACTTACAGGAAATATGCCACCTTCGCCCTGAATCGTCTCGACCACCAGCGCGCATACAGTGCTGTCGAATTTCGCTTCGAGATCCGCGACGTCATTGAAGCGGACGAATTCAACTCCGGGGACCAGCGGCGCAAAGGGCTCGCGGTATTTCGTGGGATGCGTGATCGAAAGGGCGCCAAAGGTGCGGCCATGAAACGAATTCTCCAGAGCCAGGATTCGCGTCTTGCCGTCGGGGCCGCCATTCTTCACTTTCGCTCGCGCATAAGCACGCGCGAGTTTCAAGGCGCCGTCGATGGCTTCAGTGCCACTATTGGTAAAGAAGACGCGATCAAGCCCCGACCATTCCACGAGCTTGCGAGCCAGCGGCGCCTGATAGGGATTTTGGAAAAGATTGGAAAAATGAATGGCGCGTCCTGCCTCGCGCCGAATTGTACGGACAAGGCGCGGATGGGCGTGGCCCAGAGCGTTGACGGCGATGCCCCCCAAAAAATCCAGATATTCGCGCCCCTGAGAATCATAGAGGCGGCAGCCACGCCCATGGGTGAACAAAATGGGAGGGCGCCGGTAGGTATGCATCAGGTATCGAGCTTCGGCGTTGCGAATCTGCGCCGGAGACACCAGTTTTTTCGCTGCGGATTTTCTTTTTGCCATATTCAGCACGCAACTCTATGAGCGACTTTTGCCGTGGAATGAACTACGGGCAGAATACGCGTGCCGCGGCCCCGAGCACCATTGACAGCGGTGATGAGCGACCGGGAAAGCGTTCCGCCGACTATACGCACTTCCGGGACGCCGCCTGAGAGCGCGCGTTTGGCCGCTTCGAGTTTCAGGATCATGCCGCCCGAAACTTTATTGTGGCGAATGAGATCCTCAATTTCACCACCGCGCACCGCGCGCAGGACTTTTTCGCCATCCAGAACGCCGGCGACGTCGGTTAAATAAATCAAGCGGTCCGCCTGGATGAATTCAGCGGCGGCCGCGGCCATATGATCGGCATTGATATTGTAGAGTTCGCCGTCAGCGCCGAGCCCAAGGCACGAAGCGACGGGCACGATGCCTGAGCGCCACAGGGACTGAAGGAAGTCGACGTTGACCTCGGTGAGATAGCCCACAAATCCGAGAGCGCCCTGCTCTTCGTTCAGCTGCATGGGTTCCGCGAGAAAGCACGCCGCGTCCGACGCACTGATACCAACGGCGGGCTGCCCCGCCAGGGAGATCGCTCCTGCGAGACGCTTATTCAACAACCCGGCGAAGACCATAATTGCCGCGTCTCGCGTTTCACGATCCGTGACTCGCAAACCACTGACGAACCGGCTGGCGATACCCATGCGTGCGAGCGTGGCGGTAAAAATTTTCCCGCCACCGTGAATTACCAGCAGTTCGTGGCCGGCGCGCGCCAACTCGGTGATCTGCCGCGCAATCGTATGAACAGTTTCTTCGCTTTCCAGGAGAGCCCCTGCAATTTTTATTACCAGTCTCATAGCAAACCTGCCGTTTCCGGGTAGCCCCACATCCGGTTCATGTTTTGAACTGCTTGCCCTGCCGCGCCTTTACCAAGATTGTCGAGGCAGGAAACCAGCACTAATCGCTGGCCAGAAGAATCGAGCGCAAATCCGATGTCGCAGAAATTGGTGTGAGTAACGTGCTGCAATTCCGGTAAGCGCCCTGCCGTCGAAACCCGAACCATGGGGCGCTCCGCGAAGAATCGGCGATAGAGCGATTCGATCTCGTCAGTGTTTCGCGCGGCATTCAGCCATACGTAAAGGGTAGAAAGAATTCCACGTTCGACTGGCAACAGATGGGTTGTAAAGACAAAATCCTTGGATTGCAGACCAGTGTGATCCGCGATTTCCGGTGTGTGGCGATGCGTGAAAAGACCGTAGGCGCGAAAATTTTCATTTACTTCCACGAAATGTGTTTCGCGCTTGGGCTCCTTTCCAGCGCCGCTGACTCCTGATTTACAGTCGCATACGATGCCGCGTGTCACATCGATCCAGCCGGATTCAATCAGCGGCTTCAGTCCCAAAATTACAGAAGTTGGATAGCAGCCGGGATTGGCGACGAGCCGGGCAGTAGCAATCTCATCACCATAAATCTCAGGCAAGCCATACACGGCTTCCGCCAGCGCCTCCGCACTCGGCGGGGCGAGCTTGTACCATTCCGCGAAAGTACTGGCATTTCGAAATCGAAATGCGCCGCTGAGATCCACGATCCCCAGCGCCGGACTTGCGGCCAGCAATGCCGGCACAAGTCCGGCCGAGGCTTCATGCGGAGTTGAGAGAAAGACAACCTGAGCGCCGCTTCGCGCAATTGACTCGATCGAGAGCGGCCTGCACGGCGCTTCGCCCCAGCCGCGAAGTTGCGGATAGAGTTCCGTAAGGCAACGGACATGGGCATGCGCATCGCGCAAGTAAAAGGTTGGTTTCTCGATTTGTGGGTGCCGAAGAAGGAGTCTGGCTAGTTCGAATCCCGCATAGCCCGTTGCTCCGACGACGGCGACCCGTAAAGGGTCGTTCCTCATCGCAGCATTTCCTCCACACGTTTTTGAATCGCGGCGCGAGCAGTTCGCGATGGAGTGATGATCAATACTGTGTCGTCACCCGCCAAAGTACCGGCGACTTCCTTCCAGCGCTCGAAGTCAACCGCCGCAGCGAGAGGTTGTGCGCCCCCAGGAGGAGTCTTGAGCACGAGCATATTTTGCGCCGGTCGAACATCCAGCAAGAATTCCTTGAGAGCGCGAGCGAGCGCAGGGACTGGGGACGATTCCTCGACTTTGGCGGAAGACAGTGGCTTGTAGCCTTCCGTCGTTTTTACCAGTCGTAGCTCGCGCATGTCGCGAGAAAGGGTAGCCTGGGTTACGCGAACGCCAAGATGAATGAGCTGGCGACGGAGATCATCCTGGCTAGCGACTGGCTCGCCTGCCAGCAGCTTCAGGATCTGACCTTGCCGAAATCGTTTGTGGGCGCCCATATAGTTTATGCAGATTTATGCATAACACTGCATAATCATACATCGTAGGATGCTAGTGTCAACAGTTGGATTCGAGAAAGTTTAAGAATGTTCTGTGGCGCGGTTTCGATTTTTGTTGCGGCAAAAGTAGAAAAGAGTAAGTCGAGCGCCGAGGATATAATTCGTCGCGATTCACATTGGATAAGCACTCGCGGTGCGGATTTCTATCTGTATATGAAACGGCAAAGACACGCGCGGCAGTATTGGCTTGGATTTGAAACGCCGCTCCGTCGGAGGGTTCTGTGAAACATCTCGCAGTGTTGTGTTTAGCAGTCTCGGGCGTCGTGGTTCTTTGTTCAGCACAAATTACGAAGAACGTCGCGCCCGTGAACGTGGCGATTCAAGCGGGGAAAATATTGGATGTACGAACCGGAAAATACCTAAGCGATCAGATCATCTGGGTTGAAGGTGACCGGATTAAGGAAATCGGCAAAGCTTCGGATATTTCGAACCGATTACCGGCGGGCGCCAAAACAATCGACCTTTCGAACGCCACGGTGCTGCCCGGACTGATCGATTGCCATACCCACTTAACTATGACGCCTTACGATTCCGGTTCAGCCGGCATGCGCAAATCCTATCCACGACAAGCGCTGACCGGCGCGCGGAATGCTCGTGTAACGCTGGAAGCGGGGTTTACTACCGTGCGCAATGTGGGGGCAAACGGTTATTCCGACATCACTTTGCGAGACGCGATCAATGACGGTGACGTGCCGGGGCCGCGCATGTTGGCGTCAGGACCAGCTCTGAGCATCACCGGCGGTCACGCCGACAACAATTTTCTCGCGCCACAATATAATTGGTCGGACGACGGTGTCGCCGACGGAGTTGCCGGCGTAATGCTAAAAGTACGCGAAGACATCAAGTATGGTGCGGATGTAATCAAATTTATGGCCACCGGCGGCGTTCTTTCCGAAGGCGATAACCCCGCGCTCGCGCAATACAGCCCTGAAGAGATGAAGGCGATTGTGGACACCGCTCACGGGCTCGGGCGCAAGGTAGCGGCGCACGCGCACGGCGCGACCGGAATTAAGTATGCCGTGCTTGCAGGCGTCGACTCGATCGAGCATGGCAGCTATATAAATGATGAGGACATTGAGTTGATGAAGCAACACGGGACCTACTTGGTGCCCACCGTGTACCTGGAAGACTGGCTCATTGAAAATGTCCAGACTCTGGGATTGTCCGCGAACATGATCGAAAAAGCTAAGATGCTTCTGCCTATCGCGCAAATTCACCTGACACATGCTTTCAAAGAAAATGTGAAGGTTGCGTTCGGCACCGACGCGGCTGTGTATCCGCACGGGCTGAATGCGCACGAATTCGGCAAAATGGTTTCGATGGGAATGACGCCCCTGCAATCCATTCAGGCGGCAACGATCAACGCCGCGGACTTAATCGGATGGACCGATCGCGTTGGAACGGTTGAACCAGGAAAGTTTGCGGACATCATAGCCGTGCAGGGAGATCCGCTGATAGACATTCACGTGCTCGAAAATGTTCATTTCGTAATGAAGGGCGGAGAGCTGATCAAGAATCAATAAGTACGCAAGTTTTTGTGCAGAGCTCGCGCTGAGTAGCGCGCCCACTTTTATCGAGACGCGGATCGGATTTCGAGCCATAGCTTAGATGTAGTCCGACGTCCACGAGGCGACTTAGGGGCTGTAGCGCTACCGGCGGCAGGTCCAGCACCACACACGATGTGCTAAGATTGCATCAAGTCAGTAGGCCCGTAGCTCAGTTGGCTAGAGCGCCACCTTGACACGGTGGAGGTCTGCGGTTCGAGCCCGCACGGGCCTACCATCATTTTCAATAACTTAGAACGATTTCTCCGCAATCCCATCAAAACTCCACCTGTAACTCTTCACCTGTAATCAGGCAAAAAACCACGGCGCACGCGTGTGTCGATTTCTGCAGCTCTCCGGCGTTCGTCCTTCCAGTTCTTCGATTTGTCGACCACGCGCCCAGGAATCGTCGCATCCTCCGCAATGGGCTGCGTCGGCTATAATTTGCGCGCGCTCATGGCATTTGCGGTGCTGGTTGGCCATGCAATCGTCAAGCATTTATCAGGAGCAATCATGGGTCAAGATAGTTTTATTCCGGTTGCAACCAATGCCAGGTCGCGAAGCGACCTCGTCGAGCGCGGGTTCAGTCGTCAGCCGCTCAGGGTGGATGTAGACATAGCACGCTCGCTGGAAGCGTTATCCCATGCCGCCTGGTCCGTTCCAAAGGATAAATACTACGATGGGGGGGATAGGTATCGTTCCTTAAATCGGATGAGGGCCGAGATTGTTGAGGGCGGTGTAAAGGTTTGGCTGAGCGAGGAGAGCACGCCCTATGTACAGCTGAAAAAATACAACACGACAATCGGCGACCAGCCGCGAGAGTACGCTCCGCTGCCCCCGACGATCGCCGGTTCCATAGGCGTTCGCAAGATGATTGCTCACCACCTTCATTACCTACCGCTATCGACGGTGGGCACGAAGTATTTGGTCAACGTTCATCTAATAAGGTTCACGGCTACGCCTGGCCAGCCGTGCGACACGAGTCCACCGGGCTTACATAAAGACGGGGAAAAGTACATCGCCACGCATCTAGTGGGCCGCTGCGGCGCTCAGGGCGGCGAAGTCGTCATAACCGACAATGACAAACAGGAAATGGATCGCTTCACGATGCGCGAATCGGGTGAGTGTTACGTCTTCGACGATGATCGCATCTGGCATATGTTAACGCCAGTGGCCGTATTGGAAGGCAATCAGTACGCCTACCGTGACACGCTGGCACTCGATATGCTGCCAGAGGGCTGGGTACCCGTGAAGTGATCGGAGACGGAGGGACTCGAACCCCGGCACAGGTGTTAGCCCGTACGGCGGTCTAGCACATTCAGCTTTTCCTCTGCCGGCATCAGATCACTTCCGGATTGCCGACGATCCACCCAAAACCTTGTCCTTCGCTTCCCAGAACGCCGTTTCAAGATAACTTCCGTGTAGCCGCCTATTCGCTCAGAATCTCGTGTCTTGCGTCGCACCACCTCTTCGTGGTGACCCAGGATCCCCAATCTCCTTGACAAAGGCTGCTAACCCTTCGATAGTGGCATAGTCTGACTATGCCAGGGGTGCCGCTTTGCATCGAGACGAAATTCCTCCGGGAACGCTTTATCTGCTGATCCTGAAAACTCTGGCGCGCTCCGGCGAATTGCACGGCTATGAGATGGCCAATTCCATTCAGCGCATATCGAATGACATTCTCCAAATCGAAGAAGGCTCCCTGTACCCCGCGTTGCAGCGGATGCTGATCAAAGGCTGGGTGACCGCGAAGTGGGGCAGGACGGCTGGAAACCGGCGCGCTCGCTACTACCAACTCAACGCGGCGGGACGGAAACAATTAGAGGTGGAAATGTCGCAGTTTGAACGGGTCATTGGAGCGATCACGCGGGTGATCGGGGCGGTGTGAAAGGAGCTCGGTTATGGACTGGCTGCGCGAACTCGGAAGACGGCTCAAGATGCTGGTTCATCGGCGACAGTTCGATGCGGATCTCGAAGAGGAGATGCGCCTGCATTTGGAATTGCGCCAACAGGAACAGCCCCAGTCTGGCATGACGACAGACGATGCTCAGGCCGCTGCCCGGCGCCGTTTTGGCAACACAACATACCTGAAGGAAGAAAGTCACATCGCGTGGGGCTGGGAATGGTTCGAGAACTTGGGGAAGGATGTCCGCTACGGCCTGCGCATGTTGCGGAAGGCTCCGGGCTTCAGCACCGTCGCCATCTTGACGATTGCATTAGGAATTGGAGCCAACACGGCCATTTTCAGCATCGTGAATGCCGTGTTGCTGCATTCTCTGCCCTACCGCGATCCCGATCGTTTGGTACGAGTCTTCTTTAACGAGCCCGGCGTAGGATTGCGGGACGTTTCTTTTTCCAAGCCCGAACTGGATGACCTGCAGACGCGAGCGGGTGTATTTGAAGATGTGACCCCGATCTTTGAGGGTAGCGAGAATGTGACCGGCGCCGAACAGCCCGAGCGCGTCCAGGCGGTCAATGGCAGTTTCAGCTACTTTTCCATGCTGGGTGTGATCCCGCAAATTGGACGGTTGTTTGGTCCGCAGGACTTCGCGCCTGGTTTCGCTCCACTGACCGTGATCAGCGATGGGCTGTGGCATCGTGCCTATGGCGCCGATCCGAATGTTGTTGGCCGTACCATCCGGATCGACGGTGATGCCACTACAATTATTGGGGTTCTGCCACGCGGATTTCGCCATCCTGGACCGACGACTTCCGGCGACGTGGAAGTGTTTGGCGCCGGCGGCTTCAGCGGAGATCCCTTTCCCCCGCCAATACGTGGTAACCGGATTTTAGGAGATGGAATCGGACGACTTAAGCCTGGCCTGACACTGGAGCAAGCTCAGGCGCGGCTCACTGCCATGGCTGCCGAATTGCGGCACGACTTTCCCAACGATTACCAGCCGCAGGCGCAATGGACAATTGAGATTCAATCATTGCAAGAAACTTTGGTAGACAAGGTTCGGCCCATGCTGCTGGTGTTACTGGGTGCGGTAATCCTAATCGTTTTCATCGTGTCGTTGAACATTGCCAATCTCCTGTTGGCGCGCGCTTCGGGGCGACAACAAGAGATGGCGGTGCGGTTAGCGCTGGGGGCGAGCCGCGGCCGCATGGTGCGGCAGATGCTGACCGAGTCCATGCTGCTGTCGCTCATCGGCGGTGCTGCGGGAATCGCAGCCGCAGTTGGTACTCTAGGCTTGATCCTGCGCTTCGTGCCATCGAACGTTCCCCGGCTCAGCGAAGTACGAATCGACTGGGTGGTGCTGGCGTTCGCTCTGCTGATTTCCCTTCTTACCGGCTTAGTGTTTGGACTTGCTCCAGCGCTTCATTCGGCAAAAGGCGCTCTCTCCTCGGCCATTCGTGAAGGCGGTCGAGGCACCGGCTACAGCACTAAGACCGGCCGATTGCGGGATGTTCTAATCGTCTCTGAACTGGCATTTGCCGTCATATTGATGGTGGGAGCCGGCTTGCTGCTGCGTACGCTGCGGGATCTGTTGCAGGAAAATCCAGGCTTTAATCCAACTCAAGTTGTCACGACAAACACGTGGCTAGGAGTTCCCGACGATCCGAAGATGGATCCGTATCTCGGTATTCCTGGTAAGGCCGCCTTCGATCGTGAGTTGCTGCGGCGCATGAAGGCAATTCCAGGAGTGGAACTCGCCGCAATCACCTCATCTCTACCGTCCACCAATAGCCACGCCAGCGCGGTCGGTGGCTTGGCGATTGAAGGCTTAGCGATTGCAGATAGGCCGGTCGAGTCCTCGCAGGATCTGCGCGCCGAGAGAATTCGGATAAGCCCCGATTATTTCAAGGTGTTACAGGCGACGCTCCTAAGCGGTCGCTCATTCACCGAGGGCGATGAAGACGGCAAACAGCCCGTGGCCATCATTGATGAAAGCACCGCTCGTAAGTATTGGCCAACCCGCGATCCGTTGGGCCGCCAAGTGCGGTTCGGAAAAGACCCTATCAAGCCTTGGACGACCGTCGTGGGTATTATTAAGGATATCAAGAGTGACGGTCTCGACATCGATGGCATTCCCCACATCTACGTTTCGACCTATCAAGACCCCAGCAAGCAAGTGAGCGTGGTGTTGCGGACGTCTCTGCCCGCGATCCTGCTGGAACCACAGATTCGACATGAAATCCAGAGCATTGATCCCGGCTTACCCGTATTCAATGTTGTCTCTATGAATGACATCCTTGATCGGTCACTGGCTTCACGCCGTTTTTCTGCCGACCTGGTGGGCGGATTTGCTGGA